>WNEZ01005330.1_pt1 | contig 11240 bp, 12 predicted proteins | sample 5400521 | NCBI WGS metagenome assembly WNEZ01 (sample SAMN13153339, study PRJNA577476) | soil metagenome | isolation source: 120 cm saprolite under Douglas fir tree site 2 hole 1 replicate 1 | place: USA:California | collected 2015-04-18
GGTCGTATTCTCGATGAGCTTTCTCAATGTCGTCTTTCAATCGGATGCAGAGATCCTTATTTTCGCGGCCCAACTTCACCAGGTCCGGACGTAACATCTTAATATCCTGCATGGAAACTTTGGCAACCCGATTTGCGCGCCTGTGAAGCTCTTGTTCCTCGGGAGTTAACTGGTTGATGTCGAATTCGGAATCGGAGTCGGCAGCGGCTTCGACGGACGAGTCGCGTTCGACGGGGAACGGCACGGGTTCGAGATCGAAGGTTGGCGGCTCGATGTGGGGGACCGAGACAGGTGCAGAGGCCCTCGGAATTGGGATGCTGGGGACGGGGCGGACCGGAGCGGGCGGGGCTTCGGGCGCAATGGAGCCGATGGCCTGGGTGATTTTTTCCTCGTAGGAGCTGCGCGACGGCTGCATCGAAAGAGTGATGAAGCGAGCCAGCACTTCAAGAGAAGCGTTGAGCGAAGCCGCGGAGGTTTGCGCGCGCAGCATGGGTGGAAGCGCGTTGACGGGGCGGCTGCTGGAGCAGGCGGCGACGACATCGTTGACGGCCTGATTCAGTTCTTCGCTGGCGCGTTGGATGCGCTCGAGATTGTCGCGGAGCGCACGAGCCACGGCTTGTTCGATGGCGTTGGGTTCTGGTGGCATACCCGTTTCCAAGGCGATAGCACGCCTGATTTTCCTCCGTTTTGCCATTTTGGGGTGGCGGAAGGCAGAGCGTCAACGGTTTGGGGGTGGCGCTGTGCCTAATCCGTGCTTAACGGGCAGGGTTTGGCGGTTTTAGCCCTATTTCGCGGGGGAGGATTGGCCGGAGTCGACCAGGCGACGGACTTCGGGGAGCCAGTTGAGGACCACAGTGGCCTGGCTTTGAATCGCGGCTCTGCCTCCTTCGAATTGCAACATCAGGGGGACGGCGATGAGCTGAGTGCCCTTGTATTCAAGCGCTTCGCAAATTTGTTTGGCGAGAGGCAGCGCTTCGTCAGCGGGAATCGGGCCGGCGTGGATGCGTTCGGCAAGCGTGGGGCCTTCGACCAGTTCCATGACGAGAGCGTGGGTGGCGCCGGAATCTTCGAGGCCGTAGATCGAGGCAATATTGGGATGATTGAGCGCGGCGAGGAGTTTTGCTTCGCGGCTGAAGCGGCCCAGGCGATCGGGATCGGCGGCAACTCCGGAAGGCAAGACTTTGAGCGCGACTTCGCGGCCCAGCTTGCTGTCGCGGGAGCGGTATACCTCGCCCATGCCGCCCACACCAAGAAGAGCGCCGATTTCGTAAAAACCAATTTTGGTTCCGGACGTGAGGGGCATGGGTTGCTGGAATTATAGGGCGATTGGGCGAATTGCGGGAAAAAAATTGCGGGCAGGTACTGCTCTCTTTCGACGTCCTCAAGGGCTAAGAAGAAAAAGAGAGACCCAGCTTCCAAAACCGATGGGGGCACTCTCATCGCGATTCTTTGTCGCGAATTGATAAAGCTGTATTCTCTTCCCGTGCGCGTTGTCAACAAATTTAGACAACTCAGCGCGGACCACCCGCGCACCTCCGCCTCCTGGTCATTCCTCGAAAGAAAGGTGTCCGAAACCGCGCCTCTCAAGCGTCTATAGTTTGAAAGTGCCGAACTATACTTAAGGAGGAATCGAAATGAGCGAATTTCTATATCTATATCGTGGCGGGGAAGCTGGGCGATCCCCGGAACGCGTGCAGCAGATGATGCAGAAATGGATGACCTGGTTGAAGGAGCTGGGCCAGCAAGGTCATATTAAGGACCAAGGCCAACCGCTCGAACATACCGGCAAGCTGGTGAAAGGCAAGCAGAAGACCGTGACGGACGGGCCGTTTGCCGAGGCCAAGGATGTCGTGGGCGGTTATACACTGGTCGAGGCCCGCGATCTGGCGCAGGCCGTTGAACTTTCAAAGGGCTGCCCGATCTTCGAGAATGATGGCGCCGTGGAAGTGCGGCCGGTCATGAAGATGAGCATGTGATTGAGCTTGAAGATCATCTCTTCCGGCGTGAAGCGGGGCGGATGGTCGCTACGCTAACGCGAATTTTCGGATTCCACAATCTTGCGCTGGCGGAAGACGTTGTACAGGACGCCTTCTGCCGTGCGCTCGAAGTGTGGAAATTTCGCGGCCTGCCGGAGAATCCTTCCGCTTGGCTCATGGCCACGGCCAAGAACCGCGCGCTCGATGTCCTACGGCGCGAACGCACCGCGCGCACCTTTGCGCCCGAACTTGGGCGGCTGTTCGAAAGTGAGTGGACACTTGCGCCTACCGTCGAGGAGCTTTTCGCCGCGCATGCAATCAGGGATGACCTCCTCCGCATGATGTTCTCCTGCTGCCATCCCCGTTTGCCTGAGGAGGCGCAGGTCGCGCTAATGCTTCACATCCTGTGCGGCTTTAGCGTAAGCGAGGTCGCGAGCGCGTTCGTTAGCACCGACGCTGCAATCGAAAAGCGAATCACGCGGGCGAAGAAGGTGCTCGCAACATCGAAAAAGCTGTTCGACGTCGCGGCTTCCCCCGAGTTCTCCGCGCGTCTTCCGGCCGTCCAGCGCGCGCTCTACTTGCTGTTTAACGAGGGCTACCACGGCGCATCGCCTGAATCGGCGGTCCGTGCGGAGCTGTGCCAGGAGGCGATGAGGCTGTCAGCGGTGCTTCTGGAACACCCGCTCGGAAAAACCCCCGCGACCTACGCGCTCGCCGCCCTGATGTGTTTCGACGCGGCGCGCTTGCCGGCGCGCGTTAACTCGTCCGGCGACTTGCGCTCGCTCTTTGACCAAGATCGTTCGCGATGGAACGAAAATCTTGTGGCTGAGGGACAGAGGTTGCTCGATCTTTCGGCCTCTGGCCCTGAACTGACCGAATATCACGTGGAGGCCGCGATCGCGTGGGTTCACGCAAGCGCACATCGCGCTGAGGACACGGATTGGGCAATGATTGTTTCACTCTACGACAAGTTGATGGCTATTCGTCCTTCGCCGGTCGTGGCGCTCAACCGGGCCATTGCCGTCGCGCAGCACCAAGGCCCAGAGCGTGGGCTCGAAGAGATTCGTGCGATCACCAACTCGGAGCGCCTCGCCAGCTATCCTTTCTACCACGCCGCACTTGGCGAGTTTGAGCTTCGGAGTCGCAAGCATGAAATCGCGCGCGGGCATTTCAGAACAGCGCTCGCTCTTGCCCGCAACCCGACGGAGCGCCAATTCTTCGAACAGCGCATCACTGCGTGTGAACGCGACGCCCCGCGGCATGTGCCCTAGTGGCGGGAGGCAGCCTTTGAAGCGAAAAACGCCTCTTGGGGTGGCGGGTGGGTCACCCTTAGAATGACAAAAACTCCCGGGTGCCTCACCTTTTGTGCGGCTGGCAAAGGCGGACCGCTCCTCTCTACGGAACGAAAAACCACAGACTGGGACGGGGACCAGCCGGTCCCGCGACGCGAGACCGGCCACTACAAGGTGCGGCGTGGTAAAATAGAGGGGTCAATGGGGGCGACACGGTTTCGACGGAAGCTGTCGCGTCCCGGAGGCATGCCGGGGGCCAACCGCCCGTAACTGGATGGAAACTAGAACTGCCAACAACAACTTGGCACTTGCTGCTTAATTAATTAAGCGCAACGCTTCCCCGGGCTTTGCTCATGGGCCCGGCAAGAAGCGTCACACAGTGAGCTGGCTGCGGCCTTTCGGTCCGTAAGGCTGCTGCGAGAACCATCGGACTAGCCGGCTGCGTTTCTTGCTCGTTCTGAGCGCGGCGGGCGAACCAAACTGAACTGAGATAAGCATGTAGGCTCCGTGGCGTAGCGCTTTTCGGACGGGGGTTCGACTCCCCCCGCCTCCACAATGTATCTCGTTTATTATAAATAACATACGAGATACTGAAATCAGGTGTTCCAGATACGTTCCAATTCATGATAGCGTAGCTGCGTGCTGAATCTTTACCGCAGACATATGAAGTCGTGCCCGCATACATTGCGGACGCAAAAGAAGTGTGGCTGTCCGATCTGGGTTCAGGGAACGCTTCATGGTAAGTGGCTCAAGCAATCGCTTGATCTTAGAAATTGGGAGGCCTCACAAAAGCAGGTCCGTGATTGGGAGTCAGATGAAGGTCAGTCTACTGTCCGGATGAAGGAAGCCGGCGATCGCTTTGTCGCCGACTGTGAATCGCGAAAGCTCGGCCAGGAGACCCTCGCGAAATACAAACTGCTCACGAAAGAAATGGACGAGGCATTCGGCAAAGTCGAGGTCAAGAGGATCTCGGCCGACGACCTTTCAAAATACCGGGAAACATGGAAGCTGGCCCCTATAAGTTCCCGGAAGAAACTGGAGCGGCTGCGGACGTTCTTCCGGTTCTGCGAGGAGCGGGGATGGACCCGGCACAATCCGGCCCTGAGGCTGAAAGCACCCCTTGCCCGGATGTTGCCGAAACTTCCCTTCTCCGCCACTGAGATGGAGAAGATCCTCTGGGCGGCCGACCAATATCCGGAGCTGTATCCGAAGTCGGGGGAACACGGAAAAAAGGTAACAGCGTTCATCCTGGTCCTGCGGTACGCCGGGTTCCGCATTCGTGATTGTGTGTGTTTGAAAACGGGCGACGTGAAGGACGGGAAGATCTTCATTCACACGCAAAAGACAGGAACGCCGGTGTGGGTGCCGATTCCACAAGAAGTGAGCGCGGCCCTTAAATCCGTCGAGGGATTCGGGTCATATTTTTTCTGGTCCGGGAACGGCCTTCCTAAATCGGCCGTCGCCGATTGGCAGCGGACGCTTGCGCGAGTTTTCAAGGCGGCCGCCGTGGTTGGAAATCCGCATCGCTTCCGGACGACGTTCGCCGTCGCCATGTTGGAGAAGGGCGTCGCGATCGAGAGCGTTTCAATGTTGCTCGGGCATCAGAACATCACGGTCACGCAGAAGCATTACGCGCCGTGGATAAAGTCGAGGCAGGATGAATTGGAGGCGGCGGTGAAGAAAAGCTGGAAGTAATATGCGAAGTGTTCACGCGACGCCAAAGCGTGGTTCCACGATAACTGGCCGCGAGACGAAGATACGGTCCTGTTGGATTTCACGAACCATTACAACAAGGGGCAGAACAGGTGCTTCATTCTCGTCGAGTACCACTATTCTACGGACAAACGGGGTCCTGGACGGGCGACATACAACTGTGGGACGTTTATGAAAATTCAAAGTATGGAAGTTTTGGCGAAAATCACATGACCTTTTCCGAACCAACGATTCATCTAACCGAGGAAGTGATCGTCTGCGAAGTGCTGGATAAAAAATGCAAAACGGTCCAAGAGTTCAATTCACTCGTGCAGCCCTACATGAATAATTGAAAGTGTTTCTTTCTTCTTTTTTCCCCTGGAGTGGGGAGGCGGATATCGGATTAGTTCAACTACTTGGGGCTGATTTTTCGGCGGCGATCATATCGTCAATCATGTTGCGGGCAGCTTGGTCGGTATAGTCGCTAATTTCTTCTTGGCTGTTGGATATTTTCGGTTGTTCGAATTTCGAGCCGGGCGTTTTTGCAACCTGTTTTTCGTCAATCCAAAGCAGCAACTTAATGAGCTTGAATGGTCCATTGGGGGCTTTCGTGCCCTGGACCGAGTAGCGATACGTGTGGCCCCCTGTAGCTTTTGTTCATAGGATAATTCTATTAGGTCCGAGGATATTCTGTGTCTCTTAATTTAGTATCGGGATCCAACCGCTCCCGTGCACGAAACGGGAAAAGGCTCTAAGGGCTTTCGATTTCTTTCGTGCCGCAATATTCCTTTTCGGTCACGAGGCACGGAATCGCCGGGCCCAATCCACATCAAATTCCACCACGGCAGCAAGACCGTATGCGGCGGCAAAGTCCAGGAGCTGCCGAAATCTTATACAAAGTTAGTTCACGTAGTTCGCGCGCCTCAGCATCGGAAATAAACTTGTCGCATGCATCCTCCACAGCAATTGGTTTGGGCCGCTCTTCCCTTCTGCCTTGCGCTTCCCACACCTCGCGCAAGCTGGTGCGCTGCCTGCCAGTCGCGCGTTTTAAGGGACCTTCATACTTTCGACTCCACTGAGCGCCCGTCCACCCAAATAGGGCAAAAGCATCGGCGATAGCTGCATCCATCATCACGCTGCTTGCAAGTTTTCCGATGGCGTCGATAGATCGTCAGCATGTTCTCGATTCCCTACCTCGCTGAGCTCTTCAGTGATAGGCGCGTGTATACGCGGTCTACAACTGTTTGTGGGATTCGAAGTGTGCGGTAGCGTCGCTTGCCACGAGGATTTCTGTCGCCGATCACAAGCACGCCCGGTTCTTGTTCGAAGAGTTCCCGAACCTTGTCCGTACTGAGATTCCACAAAGCCGCAATCTCAGATACCGTGTAGTGGCGTTCGGCAATTGCTGTGTTTTCGATTTGTATTGAGACTGGCATTTTGATTTCCTTGAATGCTGTAGTCCTTTTGCGGTAAATCCGATCAGGCCGCGCGTGGCATCATCAGTGCAGATCGAATTCGACAATTCCTCTCTACCGTTTCATGGGCTCTTTATGCGCACGGTTGTTGACGTGTTTTCTGTGTTAAGCGGACGACAGTCATCGGCATGCTCGGTCATCCATTCGCGGAACTCATTGTCTTTGTTGAACAACAGTTTGAGGGCCTCTGAAACAACATAGGCAGGCGAGCAGTCAATAAACTCCGCGTACTTTCGGAGTCTGTAGCTAATTACTTCCTCAACCCGGACTTGTATCGTCGCGCTCCTAATCTGTTTTGGCGGTGGTTTTAAAACTGGCATGAGTTTGTCCCTTCCTCCCGTGGCTCTGTATTGCACATGCGTCTGGCACGATCAGCTTCATTCCGCACACGTGACTTCCCAACAATCGTGCGAATGGCGTGATGAGTTTGGTGGGCGTGAGGTATGTAGAATGGCTGGCTGTCTGATGGGTTTGTACCTTCAAGTCGCCAGACATTTGTCCCTCTACCTACCTATTCAGCGTTTGAAAAGGAATTTGTGTCGCAGGAAATTCAAATAACTGCGAGATTCCGGTTTCGCGCGTGACTTACAAGTGCCAGTTCGTGTAGCTGCCGGGCTGCTAGAGGTTCACGCGACGTATGAAGCTCCTTGTGACGAATTCTAACTGGGCTGGAGCGACCGCCACGGTTTCCGTGGCAACAAAGTGGGGTCGCTCCAGCCCAGTCCGGTGTTTTGCCCGCGTACAAAATCAACCGTCGCGTCACACGCAACCTCAATGCTCCGCGGAACTTCCATTCACCGTAGTGGTGAACGGAGGGGTGAACCGCAGGGTGAACCGTGTCTTTCATGTACCGTTCACCCTATCCGCAGCCAGGCGTGCAGTCCGGCTTGCTTTGGATCTCTCATCGGATTGATTTTGTTGCACATCCTGGAAAGCGCAAGCTGCATTAGCGGGTGATTTAGCGAGTGAAGTGGTGGGTTGAGGCGCTCTTCCCCTTCCCTTCCAGGTTTGGTCGACAGGAGCGGGGCTGTCCCCCCAGCGCGACGCAGGAAACCTGCATCGGCTAAACCTCGCTCCCGTCGTCGGGGCGTAAGGAGGGCTAAATAGCGGGCTGTGGGATGGGTTTGTACTCGTGGGTAGCGAGACATTTATCCCTCTACCTACCTATTCAGCGTCGGAAAAGGAATTTGTGTCGCAAGAAGTTGAAAATAGTTCAGGGGGCGGGGTCCGCCTGGCGGCCTTTTTGGTCCTAGTTCACGTAGGCCCCGATGGTGAATTACCACTGGCGATGCATGAGGTGAACTTCGGTTGGGGCCACGCGTCAAATGGGTGCATGATGCAGGCGGGCCACAGGTGAGGAGGGGAATCTCGCCAAGTTGTGCCTGAAGTAGGCTACTTAGACTAGGACTGGTGGATTCGAACGCTGACTTGGACTCTCCATTCGCCCATGTTCCTTACCTCGGAATCGGCTTCAGGTACTCGCGAATGATGTGGAAGTCCCCTTCCGCTTCGCAACATTCTGTCATCGCGCTAACTCCAATAGAACGGCTCGAAGGGTCACCTGCGTTTCCTGGCCCGAAACGGGTCTTTAGAACAGTGGTTTCGGAACTGGCTAGGGGGTTAACTTGGCCGTGCAAGCCCGTGGGCCATGCCAATGGGCACAAGCGGACGATGACGCCTGGCGCTATTACCGGATTGGTTCTGCAGGTCAGAGTAAGGGCAAACATGAGTATTGATGAATTAGCACGTACGTACATTACGAAGATACAACAGCAGCAGCGCGCACAACCTACTGGGCGATTTCCGTTGATCCGAGACACAAGTGAGCGCGCACCTCATTTCTCTGCGGGAACGCGGTTCCAATCAACGTCAGGAGGCAGAATTCACTGTGAGGAATGCGGTCTGTGGATGAATGGGCAATCGATTTGCTCCGGATGCCGCGCTTCTCCTACACGATTGTGGCTTCAATTCGTCAGTCTAGGGACGCTAGGAGTTCTGACGGCGTACAACTACATCTTCGTCCTGAATTTTCTCCCCACACGTGTTCCGCGTGAATTCGTTGCTAGCGTGTGGCTAAATGTCAGCGAATTTGCATGGCTCTACGGCTGGATAGTATTAGGAATATACCTTCCTCTCTGGGCCTACTACTGGCGGAAGAAATATGGTTACAGCTTAGAAACTGGAGTGTGGGTCGGGATCGGATTCGTTGTAATTCTTCTGATTGGGGCAGTTGCACGGCCCATATTTCCACGGATGGGATGGACCTGGGCGGAACGCCTTCGAACCTCGTTGGATTTCCACCCGGAACTCGGAATCGTTGTTGGTTGGGCAGTTGTAGCGCTGGCGTTGGTTTCTATCTGCTGCAATTGCGAGTCTCGAGACCGACTCCTGGGTGAAGGAAAGGGACTTGCTCTTTTAGTTCTGGCGCTTCTTTGTATTATTCTTGCATTAAGTTTAGTAATGGCTTGTCGCTGCAGCGGTCGTGTCGCTTAGATTTTTCGCTTTCCAGCTCTTCGAAACACTTCTGAATGCGCCCAGCCAAATCGCTGTAGATTCTGCGCTCCTCCGGGTCGAGATGCCGCGTGTGGCGTGCGCGACGCCAAGCGCAGTCCATCGCGCGTTGTGCTCTCGCTCAAGGTAAGACTCAGCTTGCAGGTTTGCCGCTGCGAACTCTCTGCGGCGTTCCATGGGCGGCCCAACGCACAGGTACTCCTGTACTATTGCCCCCCGTTCGAATTCCGTTCCTAAGACCAGTTTACAGCGTCGTGCAATTCCGCAATCCTTGGGCCCAATGCAGGGGGACATTGCGGGCTTCCAGCTCCATGTAATGCTCCATTAAAACAAGGAGTGGATACGATGCGTTTCCATTCACTTCGCACTGCGGCCTTGTTCGGTTTGGCCGCGCTTGCGCTGATGGCCAACGGGAAAAAGCCTATTGCCGCGGCGCAACTGGCGCCTCCAGCGTCCCCGAGCGTCGCTCTGAGCGCCTCGCCGGCTTCCGCCCAAGCGGGCCAACAGGTCACGCTCACGTGGTCGTCGACGAACGCCACATCCATCACGTTGGAGCCCTCGGTGGGCCCCGTGGCGGCGCAGGGTTCTACGACAGTGAGGCCTTCTCAATCGATCACTTATACCGTCACCGCCACGGGTCCGGGCGGCTCGGCCCATGCCAGCGCGCAAGTAATTATCACGCAGGCGCCCGCTCCGGCTGCGGTTCAGAAGCCTTCCCAAGAAGAGATCACGTCCGACCAACGGCAGATGAGGGGCCTCGACGAACAGATCCAGGAGATCAAGTCAGACGCCCTCCGCATGTCGGCAGAGATGAGCCAGCTGGAGGAGAAACTACTGTACCCGTCAGGGACACAGGTCGCGATCTTCGTCGCGCTGGCCAAAGGCGACACGATGCGCCTCGACGCCGTGCGGCTCCAGATCGACGGCCAACTCGTTGCGCACTACATCTACAGCGCCAAAGAGCTCCAGGCCCTGCGCAAGGGCGGGGTGCAACGGATATACGTCGGCAATGTGGCGACCGGGGATCACAAGCTGGACGTGCTTGTCGACGGCAAGCTTGAGGGCGGCGCGGACTTCAGCCGCACGGGAGAGTTTACTTTCCGCAAGGAAGTGAAGCCAAAGCTGGTGGGACTGACTCTGGCCGGACCGCGTTCCAGCAACATTCCGATCGCGCTTGGGGAATGGTAATCGATGCGAGCGACTCGCCAACTCATCGGACTCGGCCTAGCCCTGGCACTTGCCGCCCATCCGGTCACGGGGGGCGACTTGAAGGACCTCTATTTTGGCGAGGCGCTCTATCACGCATACCAAGGACAGTATTTCGATGCACTCCAACGACTCGACACCGAGCTCGCCCAGTACCACGTTCTGGACGAACCCGAACTCGATACGCTTCACTATCACATCAACGACGCCGAATTCTCGGTCGGCGACTTCGAGCTCGACTATCGCATGCACCAACGCGCAGGACGCGCCATCAAGGCGGTGCTCGAAGGTGCCGTCGATGAGGCGGTACGAAACGAGGCCGCGTTCAGGCTCGCCCGCATCCACTTCCAGAAGGATCAGCTCGATGATGCGCTACAGGCGTTAGCACGGATCAAAGGTTCGGTGCCCAAGGAGATCAGGGGCGACGTTGAGTTCCTGCGGGCGAACGTCTATATGGCGACAGGCCAGCCGAGCGAGGCCGTTAAGGTGCTCGCGCAGCTAAAGAGCGATGAGCGCTTGGCCGGGTTTGTTGCCTACAACCTTGGCATCGCGCTGTTGCAGGACGGTCGACCACAGGAAGCGATCGAGCAACTGGACAAGGCCGGGCAGCTGCCGGCCGGTGATTCCGCCGGTCTCGCGATCCGCGACAAGTCGAACCTGGTGCTTGGCACCATCCTGTTCGAATTGGGCAATTTTGAGCGGGCCAAACAGTCACTGGACCGCGTCCATCTCGAGGGGCCGTATTCGAACCAGGCTCTGCTGCGGGCAGGCTGGGCCGAGGCCTCGGCCCAGCAGTATGACCGCGCGCTCGTGCCCTGGAACATCCTGGTGGATCGTGAGCCGACGGATGCCGCGGTTCAGGAAGTCATTCTTGCAGTGCCACATGCGTACGCCAGCTTGAACCTACACGGCCGCGCCGCGCTCCTGTACGGGCACGCGCTCGAGATGTTCAGCAACCAGATCGAGAGAGTCGACGCATCGATCAGCAGCATCAGGGAGGGGCGGTTTCTCAATGCGGTGATCCGCGAGGAGAGCCGGGAGGACGAAGCCTGGATCATCCGCCTGCGCAGCCTGCCCGGCTCGCCGGA
>WNEZ01014517.1_pt1 | contig 11240 bp, 10 predicted proteins | sample 5400521 | NCBI WGS metagenome assembly WNEZ01 (sample SAMN13153339, study PRJNA577476) | soil metagenome | isolation source: 120 cm saprolite under Douglas fir tree site 2 hole 1 replicate 1 | place: USA:California | collected 2015-04-18
TGGTGTTTGAGATGATTGCCATCAATCTGCATATGGGGAGTGAAGCAGCATATTCTCGCTTAACTGCTACTCTGATTTGTATGGCGCGTGCAAGCCATCCTCTCCCTTAAAGATGTCTTCACACGATTCTCTGATTAAAGAGGAGGAGATTTATGCTGATTCGGCATCCCAGGGTTAAAAAGCACCCAGGTAAGCGCCCTCGTAAGTTGCCAAGAAGCATTAAGATTGTCACATTGCTTATCCATTTGATGGGGTTGCTGATCCTTTTCGTACAGCGGCCCGAAGTCCACGAAATCTTGCAACTTTTGTTGAAGTGGAAGCTGTGATCCGCTGTGCTCCTGGTCATTGCACCAGAGATGCATAGGATATCTCTGGTGCAAGTTTAAGGTCAACCCGACTTGTTCGTTCTGATTCATAAGGAGGCTTTTTTAAACATATTTGGAGAAATCCTGTTTAAAGTGACATCCTATGTCACTGCTATCTTCTACAATTGAGTCAGAGGCCCCAATGCTGAGTATTTCAATTATTGGTCAGCCCACAGAGCATATCTCAGAGCCAGATAGATTCAATGAATGATGAGGTAGGAGGAAGACGTTATGCCTTCAGACATTAGTTTCCTTGAGTTCGCCGGGGACACAGAGGCAGAGCATCGTCAGGACAGTGCGGCTGTCTTTGGCGAATACCTACACCGCGTAGCCAATAGGAAAATGCGGCGCTACAAACAGCTCGTTCAGTATGGAGGAAAGCAAGGACAGACTTACTATGGCCACGTGATGGACCTTGCCTCGGTCGCTGATAGGCTGCGCCCGGCTCTTGGCTTAGACGAGCAAGAGATGCGCTGTGTGCTGCTAGCTCTGACTATCCACGATATGAACAAGATACCCCCCTACAATAAACGTCCCGATGGCAGAGAAGCGAAGTATGCCGATGCAGCCACGCCAGAGAATATTCAGGATGAATTGGAACTGTTGGAAGTAGGTGACTTCTTCCCGCAATGGCGTGACTATCTACTAGATATTGTCTTGCTAGCCCACTTCCACCAGGAATCGGCCACAGGTACAACCACCGTTATTGATCAGCGCAAGATCAACGCATGCAAATTGCCTGCTGGGCGGCTGAAAGTGCCGCTGAAGTTTCTGATGAAGGCGGCTGATACAGCGGATAATTCGCATTCAGGCGACCACTGTGATCCTCATGAGATGCATATCCGCGATAGGCTGCTGCAACACATCAACGCAGCCATGCCGGAGCGGCAATATCGCTTCTTTGGTCATCGCCTGGCGGAGTTGCGCGGCATTTTCACCAATGTCATGCACAACGAACTGGTGAAGTACTTCCTGGAGCAGTATGGTGAAGAGGCTTGCATTGATCTGCTCTACTACCCCGAAGGAGTAAACTACCTCCTGGACAGGCAGGTGGCGCTCCAGTGGGACGACGAGACACTACGCCAGGTAGCAACTCGCATGAAAAAGCGACTGGCGGATATCCAGCTGGACGAATTGACCCAGTTTATCAAAGCGCGACCTGCGGGTATCGTGGTAGATGATGCTGCCATCGGCAGTGGAGCATCTGTAGAGCAGCTCTTTGAAGTCATCACCAATATCGTCTACCGCAAGCAGTACAAGCCTGACTGGCGCGAGCAGCGTAACACCTTCGCTCGCGAAGATTTGGAGAAAGCCCTTGCCAACCCCAGACACAGCGCTGAACTTCGAGAAAATGTCTCGAGGATGCTGCAACAGCGGGCTGACTTCGTCCCGTCTGATGAGACTATGCTCAAGCATGGCGAACTTGCTTCGGCCTATCGCAAGTTTCTTGAGGACCACCGGGCGGAGCAACTCAGGGCGCTCAAGATGGATGCCTGGACACGTATGTATCATCTTTTCAAGCTGCCAGAAGATGCCTATTCTCTTTATGGGCTGATTGATCCCTTCCGGCGAGGCTACTTCCTTGCACAAGACTTACCAGCATTGGAGCTGGACGAGATGGAGGAAGCAATCCTGGCTGATCTCGCCGAATTAGATCGACAGGCTGATGAAGCAACATCGGCAGCGAAGGTGAAAAAAGCGCAGACTGCCGGAGCATCAGAACAAGCTGAATCATCAATGACATCGCTGGATATTGATTACCTGGTGGATTACCTCAAACGCAACCTGGAGGTGTGGGATAGCCTTCCAGGCCCCAGGCCCATAATTACCATCGATTTCAGCGACAGTCTGCGCCAGTATGCCAGCGCGAAGCGACCACATGAACAATGCTGTTACTGTGGCAGCCCGCTCAAGGCAAGCGAATGGATGTCGGCACAGGTTCCGGCCAGCGTTGGTGTACAGAGCTTCTCCAATCGGCTGGAAGGTGGTAGCCTGCGTGACCCCAAACGCAACGTATGTGATACTTGCCGCGCCCAGTTCATTCTCGAAAAGCTGGCTTGGCGCAGCCACCGCGACAAGCGGGGTGATGAGCAGTTGACTTTTTACCTGCATCTTTTCCCCTACGCCTTCTTCACCCAACCGGAATTACATGCCTGGTGGTTGAGCATCGACAGCCTGAGAGACAGCGACCACAGCGCTTTCCTGATCGACACACGAACCTACTTCCGTCAGTTGCAGGCGTCCCAGGACGAACCGGTCATTCAGGGCTACAAGACGGGCGTCAATGGGCTGGGATTGCCGAGACTCTCAGAGACTATCAGCAATACACCTGTCCTGCCTATCGTCGCACCTGGAGAAAACTATGGCTTGCAGTTCCTGCTGGCACTGGAGAAAGCGGTGGTGCTGACGCGCTGGTTCGAGTGCCGGGCCATCCTCTCGCGCTCGCCTGTCCCGCTGCTCAACCTGTCACACGAGCAGGTAGATGGAAAGCCTGTGGTGCTGATGGTAGAAGGCATGCCGCGCAACATGAGCTGGCTGCTGCCTACAACCAGTCTCGATTCAGAAGGGGTGAAAACGCTCTCTGAAAAGCTCGGCCTTCTGTACCGCACCACTGAGAAGCTCTACTACAAGGGAGCTGATCTGGACGCTGCCCCTCATGACCTGGCAGTTGCGGCTGCCGATGATCCGTTAGCACTGTATTACGAAGCCGACCGGCTTATCGAAAAGAAAATTGCCAGTGAGAAAGGCAAGGCGGCAACTTCGCCGGAACAGCAGGCCATCGCTCTAAGCCGTCAAATTGCGCCTCTGCTCAAAGAACTGGTAGAGAAATCCTAGAGGAGGAGAACGTATATGCAAGAACTCAAAGAGCTGGCTACGTATGCTGCTCAAAATAGCATCCGGGGTAGTACTTTCAAACGCAACTCCCTGCTCAAGCCGCTGGATATCATCTTGCAGGAGCTAGATCGCTGCCCTGCGCCGGATAATACCAACGAGCTTGAACTGGTACGGGCGGGAACGAAGGAACTCATTTTTGACCACCTGGAAAGGATTGCTAAGACCGAATATAAGCCCGGTCGTACAAAGCGAGACAAGGTAAACCACTACGTCGACCTGTTCTTTGACGGAGTGCTGGACAAAGCGCACCATGGTAAAGTGAATCGGCTGTTGAACCGCGAGCGCCTGATTCGCAGCGCATATCTGTTCTACGTGCGCGAGGCTATACCTATCAAAAGCAAGGTGGGCGTAGCTGCTGGCGTCTCAGGTGCTGAGAGCGAAGAAGAGATTAATGAGGAATAGCCTCCTTGAGATGCTCAAGCAGGCATGGACAACAAACGATGAAAGAAGGAGATGAGACATGGCTATTAGCAATGTGAGTGTGTTGAACCAGTATAGTGAGTATCTCTTGCCCAGGTATAGCAACTTCCCACTGGGTCGCTATGCCAGCTTGGTAATCGTGCGCAAGACCGAGTCGGAGGCAATTTTCCGCACCGAAGGCAGTGGCGAAGGTCTGGTCAAGGAGACTGTGATGGCGGGCATGATACCTGCGCATGCAAAGCCTATGCGCCGCGTGGTCATCAGTAAGCGCAAGCAGACGGCAGTGGAGCGCAGGGCGGGACGCGAAGTACTGCGCGAGCATGGTCTGCTCAAAACGGTGGTCGTCAATAAGGAAGAGCGACCTTGTTCCCTCAATACCAATGCCCCCTGCGGCAAGTGTATCGATTGTATGCTCTATGGTTACGCAGTTGGTGGCGGCGGTGCGCAAAAGAGCCGCGTGATGACCGAAGATGCTTATTCATTGGGGCCAGTTGCGCAGGTAACCGGTCGACGTACGTTCAACGCCACTTTCGACAACAGCACGATGCGCAATCCACTTACGGGCGAGGCATCTACATCTATCAACGAGGATGAGTACGTGCTGCCCGAGACACATTTCCTGGATATCGAAACGCTGAAGGATGTGACGGTAGGCGAGTTGGAGTATGTGATTGCTAACGTCCTGAGAAGCAGTCGCTATGGGGCCATTAGCAGTCGCATGGGGAAGATGCGCAATATCCTGGCTGCGATAGTGTTCAGCGATGCCGAGATCTTCTCGACCCTGGAGTTGACGCAATTTGTCTATGATCACCTGTGGGGCGACAAAGACGAACGCGATTTTCCGCTTCCTGATACTGCAGTGCTTCAGGCTGTGCATGAGGCTACTGATCACCTGCTCAGGCAACTGGTGAGCCGCACGCCTGTTGTCGTGCGGGGAGAAGCGTTGCAGAGAATTCAGGAGGAGACAATTGCACTTTATCGCGACGGCGACAATGTCAAAGCCTTCCTGGAGGAGATCGAGAAGGGCTATGCGCCTGCTGCGAAGTAGGCAAGGAGGCCGAACGACATGGCCGTGGAAATTTACGGTGCTAAGCTAACATTAATGGAACACACCTACTTCGCCAGCCGGGAAGTAGGCATCTTCTACGAAACTGAACCTTTAATCGGCAACTATGCCCTGGCGTACGCAATGGGATTTTGTGCAGCACCCTACGATTGGAGCGGCCCACCACGCTACAAAGAGGACCTGGGGCCACTCAATAACAAGGGGCTGTACGTCACTCCGGCTACATTCGCGCCAGGCATGTTGCGTTACGCCCTCAGCCAGTTCAACGCACAGACTGATAGCTATTACTTCCGCTTCGACCAGAACGCTATTGGTACAGACCCGGCAAGGAAGACGCGGGCCATGAACTTTCCTCAGAGCGGCAAGATCCGCATGCTGGGTCTGGGTAGTCAAGCCTACTTTTTCCTCGTCAACCAGCAGGGGCTCGAGTTGCGTCTACCTGTTTACATTCGCCTGGGGAAGTTCAACAGCAAGGCTCGCCTGGAGTGGGAAAAGCTCACTCTCAAATCAACGCAGCCTGTAGAGCGGGAAGAACAGGCCCTGGACTTCCTGCTCAATGGTGCTGATCTTCCACCGGGTATGGTATCGCGGCTGCGCGCGTTCTCGATTTACAATGTGCATCCTGCCCCCTTGCTCAGTCGCTGTCACCTGGGAGGCGCTTTCTGGCACTGCACAAACAGCGCCGGGAAGGATGTGTACTTGCCTATGGGTATGCGCTTCGGTGTGGATGCTATTGCGTGAAGGGAGTCATGAGTATGTTGTCTATCAGGTTGGAGCCGCAGTATGAGAAAGTGTGGATGGGCGAGAATCCCTCGTCCGCCACCTTCCGAAATAGTCCACCATTGTTGCACCAGTGGCTTACGCGCAATGCGGAGGAACCGCTCATCATCAATACCTACAATACAGGCACAGGAAAAACGAAGGCGGCGTTGCTACGCCTGCTCAAGCGCGCCCAGGATATCGGCTTTCACAGGCTCAACAGCGCCGAGCACAATGCCCTCTTGATCGCGCCCACCAATGAGTTGCTGGCACAGCACGCGCGTGACGCAGAGAAGTTCTGCGAAGAGAACAAGCTACCTTACCATGTAGTGCCTATCAGCCGGGCTCTGCTAGATAGCTACAAAGACACGCTGGGCTTTAGTGAGGGTGATCTGCGGCGTGGCGCGGCACTTCACTCTATCATCCAGAATCATCGCCGTTTGGGTGGTGATAGCAGCAAAAGAGCGATACTGTTCGTCGTCAATCCCGACATTTTTTACTATGCCCTCTACTTCTGTTACGGGAAACACGACCGCATTCCGCTGTTCCAGGACTTCCTTGCTCAGTTCAACTACATCATTATTGACGAGTTCCACTACTACAATCCCAAGCAGTTCGCGAACTTCCTCTTCTTTATGAGCCTGTCGAAGCATTATGGCTTCTTTGATGGCTCGACCAATCGGCAATTCTGTCTTTTAACGGCTACACCAAGTGAGCAGGTGAAAAAATACCTGGAAGGCTTGCAGGTCGATATTGCCTGGACTCAGCCCGACAGGGACGGTGCAGATGAGCCTGGTCAGACCAGAGAAGTCCCCGCGCTTGCTCCGGTGACACTGGAGGTCTACAGCACGCAGAATTTGCAGGATGGCCTCCTCACGCTGGCTGATGAGAAGAGGGAGGAGATTGCGGCCTGGCTGAACAGCCGCGAGGACGAAGGTGGCGCCATCATTTCCAGTGCTTTGTGGCGGATCAATCAGATCTACTCTGCTCTGTTGCTCAGGATACCCGCAAGCGTCATGGGGCGTCTGACAGGCGCAGAGAGTAGCAAAGGACGCAAGGAAGCGCAGGGAAAGCGGCTGATCCTGGCTACGCCGACTGTTGATATCGGCTATAACTTTGATCGTGCAGGCAAAAAGCGTCAGAATATCGACTTTTTGCTGTTTGACGCGCGCAGCAGCGACGAGTTCATCCAACGCCTGGGGCGTGCCGGGCGCGTCCTGGGCAAGGAGTTCTCCGACATTCCCAGCCGGGTGCTGGCAGTGGTCAATCCTGAGCTATACGAGGCGCTGAAGCCGTATGATGGGCAGGCGCTGAACCGCCTGGCTCTGCGCAAGCTAGTCGAAGATCACATGCCCGCCCGTCACGGCCTCTATGTCTATATTCAGAGCGGCGCCATAGCCGAGGCGTTTCGTCCCATCTATCACCTGGAAAAAATGACTTCGGCCCCGGATAAGCCCGACCTCGAAGTGCTCTTTAACAATGTAAAACGGCTCTTCGCACCCGAAGCTACCGTGGGCTACAAGACCTTATGGGGGAAGATACATCATTTTGAAATCCAGGACAAGCACTACCGTGGGCNGGCTGAGATGACCGATTGCCTGAAAAAATGCGAACAACGGTTAAAGGCTGAGCAGGAGTATTGTAAGAGCCGCAACAAGAAGCTATGGGCGGACGCTGAGGAGGCGTACAGGTGGCTACAGGAGGACCTGCGAGGATACTTCACGGAGAAGGCGCGCTATAGTTTCCGTGAGTCCTTCCAGTCGCCACTCGCGCTGATTAGAGATGCAAAGGGCCTGCTTTCCAGTGAGATGATCGCTCTATACGATGCACTGCATATTGCGAGAAACTATAGGGCGAAGTACTTCAAGACGCGAGGGGAGTGGGAGCAAAAGCTAGAGTTATCGGCACCAGATAGTGCTGACGACGCGCTCGTCTTTTGTGATCTCATCGAGATGCACGAGCCCGACGAGCGTATACGCATTGGTCTGAAGCTATTCGTAGGCGACTACCGGAAAGAGTGGGAAGAGCAGTTTGTGTTTCGTTCAACTGAGTATGAGCCGACTGCTCTGTACGGCCTGGAGGTGATCGCCCTCAACAGCGGTCGCGGCCTGGATGATGCCGTAAAGAACATGTTCAAAGAGAGATTCATTCCTGCCCTTATAGCTGCTGACGGCAGCCGCACTGCATCTCAAATATGGAGTTTGCAGCGGCAAGGGCAGTTCTTTCCCTACGAGTTGGAAGTTATCTTCGGTGATCTCAAAACCTCCAGGTATTATGCAGTACTTGGCACGATGGCCTTACAGGTGTGGGCCGAGATACTCCCTAACTACCGGCGCATGGACGAACGCAAAGCCCAGGCCGGTGATGACGATCCCATGATTATATAGCAGGCAGAAAGGATCACCATCTTGACAATACCAACGAGAGAATCATTAAATGCCCAGGAGAATCCAGCACGTGCAGAGCGTGGCGAACTCTTCTCCATGCTACTCCGCCTCCACCCCACCGAGCCGGGGCTCGTCTCACCCAGCTCCGGTACCCAGGTGCAGGCCGCCTTCCTGGACATGGTACGCCAGGGTGACCCCTCCCTGGCAGAATGGCTTCATGCCCCCAACCAGCGTCGGCCATATACCCTTGGCCTCTTACAGGGCTTCAATCACCTCTCCACTGCGCAACTAGAAGAAGCAATGATGAAAAACCAGCCGGTGCAGGTAACGCCAGGGCAGGTCTACTGGCTGCGCATCACCATGCTCGACGCCAGCATCTTCAGCTCCTTCGCTCAATATCTCATCGCAAACCCCCGTGCCCTCACAGTCCGCGTAGGGAATGCTCGTTTTGAAATCAGTCGATTATTGAGTACGCCCGATATCGGCAGCGCCTCCCGGTCGTGGGTTGCCTACTCATCATTCGCCGAGCTGCGCGCCTCAAGCCCTCCACAAAAACACTACCACTTCGAATTCGCTACCCCGACCGCCTTCAGCCTGGGACAAAAACAGTGGGGCAAAATGTTGAAAGTCTTTCCAGAACCAGCCTCCGTCTTCGAGAGCCTTGCCCGCCAATGGGACCTCTTCGCGCCTGCCAGCCTGCGAATCACTGCCGGTAGTCTCACTCCTCGCCAGCTTGCCGCCTGGTGCGAGGAACATGTCATCGTCTCTCGCTACTCCCTGCAAACGCGCTATCTACCGTCCAGCAAATTCGGTCAATCCGGCTTTCAAGGCAACATCACCTACGAAGTCAAGGGCATACCAACCGCTCCAGAAGCCCAATGGCTCGCGCCGCTGGCACGCTTTGCCCTCTTCGCTGGCGTCGGCTACAAAACGACCATGGGCATGGGCCAGGCGCGTTGCATCGATCTTGTAGCCGTTCCACACGAGAATGAGTCATCAAAGGAGATCAGTGTATGAACAAGTGGACAGCACCTGAGTCCATCCCGCTCTCCTTTCTCAATGCCATCGAATACTGCCCGCGCCGCTTCTATTACGAGTTTGTACAGGGAGACATGCTCAAGAACGAATTCGTGCTGGAAGGAGAACTCTTGCACGAGCGGGCTGATCAGCCCGGACAGCATACAACTTCCGATGGGGAAACGCGCATCAACCACCTCTACCTGTATAGCGAAGAACTGCACCTTTCAGGCTTCGCTGATATCGTCGAGGAACACGATGGCATGTTTATTCCCGTCGAATACAAACATGGCAAAGAAGGAAAGTGGCTCAACGACCACATCCAGCTCTGTGCCCAGGCAATGTGTTTAGAAGAGCGGCTGCCAGCCAGGGCGCCCATTCCTTATGGCTACATCTTTTATTACGGTTCGCGCAAGCGCGTACAGGTACATTTCACGCCTGAGCTGCGTACAAAAACGCGAGCGACGATCGAACTCGCCTTTCAAGTAGCTGTCCTCGCTACACCGCCACCGCCCCTCGATGGCAAAGCGGCCGCTCGGTGCCATGATTGTAGCCTGATCTCGCTCTGTCTCCCTGCTGAAGTAAAGTTACTACGAGAAAAGAAGGGAGGCTCTCATGCCTACACTCTACCTGACTGAAGACCGTGCCCTGGTGCGGCGTGATAGCGAAGATTGTCTCCTCGTACAGGTTCCCGAAAAACGTGGCGAGGGAGGAGCAGTCACGCCAGCCTACAAAAAACTCATTCCCCTGGTCAAAGTTGAGGACGTCATTGTCATGGGCGAGGTAACATTGACCGCCTCTGCACTGTATCTTCTACTGGAGAAAAATATCGAGATCCACTTCATGACCTCCTATGGCCAGTTCAAGGGACGTCTTACACCTGGCCTTTCAAAAAACTCAGTGTTGCGTATGGCACAGCATCGTGCGCACAACAACCTATCCAGGCGTTGCGAACTGGCACGCCAGTTCGTCACCGGCAAACTCTCTAACCAGCGTACCATGCTGCAGCGCCACAATCGTCGTCAAGCTGATCCCCAGTTCAGCCAGGAGATTGACCAGATTGCCTGTATCATTCGTCAACTCGCTGCACTTTCTACAACAGCAGTAGTGGCGCCAACCCTTGTCTCCGGCGATACCGGCATCGAAGGGACCCCGTTAGAGACCATACTCGGCCTGGAAGGCGCCGGGAGTGCTGCCTATTTTCACTGCTTCGGCAAAATGCTCATCGATCAGCAGCAGTGGCCTTTTGCGGGCAGAGTCAAACGTCCTCCAACCGATGCAGTCAATGCCTTACTGAGCTTTGGCTATGCTCTACTCACCACCCAGGTTGCAAGTGCTGTTCAAATGATTGGTTTTGACCAATATATTGGCTACCTGCACAGTTCCGTCTATGGGCGACCGGCTCTCGCACTCGACCTGATGGAAGAGTTCAGACCCATCGTCGTCGACTCCATAGTATTGACACTACTCAACAATAAAATGCTCACTAGCGATGACTTTCATGTCGAGCTAGGCGCGTACCGCTTGAAGAAAGAGCCGCGCAAGGCATTCCTCAAAAGATTCGAAGAGCGACTCAACGAAGAGATCACCCATCCCGTCTTTGGGAACAAAGTGAAATACCGGCGTTGTATCGAATTGCAGGCGCGGCTGGTAGCAAAATATCTCACAGGTGAGATCGATGAATACCCGCCATTCATCATCAGATAGGCACAGCCATGACAATGAAAACAATGGCATCCAGCTCAACCACATGTTACGTCATAGCCTACGACATTCCTGAGGACCGCAGGCGCACAAAGGTTCACAAAATCCTCTCCGGCTTTGGCACATGGACGCAGTACTCCCTCTTCGAGTGTTTCCTCTCCAAAAAAGAGCTTATCCTGCTCAAATCAAAGCTAGCAAAGCACCTGAAAGACACACAGGACAGCGTGCGTTTTTATCCGCTCTGCGCCAATTGCCTGGAAAAAGTAGAGACCGTTGGTGGTCAACCGCCGACCGAAGACATACTATTTATTGTCTAAATTGTTTGCGAGAGGCAGATGCGCCGAAGTCATTGAGCGGAGCCTCTCGCAAACACCTGAAATCCCTTCCCACCAACCATTACGAGAAATTGGTAACCATCTTGAAGACAAAAAAGAACCACACAATTACCAAAAACACCTACCCTCTCGCAAATACTAGCGTTCTGCCGCCTGTAGTGCTACAATATACGCGAGCGGTCAGAAGGCCTGGAAGCCCGATTGCGGGATTGAAACAGTATGGCTCTTAGTGACTTCCCCTGGCTCAACCTGAGTCAGAAGGCCTGGAAGCCCGATTGCGGGATTGAAACAT
>WNEZ01066495.1_pt1 | contig 11240 bp, 12 predicted proteins | sample 5400521 | NCBI WGS metagenome assembly WNEZ01 (sample SAMN13153339, study PRJNA577476) | soil metagenome | isolation source: 120 cm saprolite under Douglas fir tree site 2 hole 1 replicate 1 | place: USA:California | collected 2015-04-18
GTTGCCATGGGCGCCCAGTGTCCGGAACGATCCGTTGCGGATTGGAATGTCAAGGAGGAGATGATTCCTGATCTCCTTTCGAGGGAGTTCATAAGGTGGAAGAGCATTGCGGTCTCCATCGCCGAACGGCTGCGGAATACGTGGGGCGGGAGACCTGGTAAAGGGGACTTTCAAATCCCAGGCCGCAAGCAGGTTGACGCCGCCTGCCTGACCCGGCCGCATCGCGTGACTATTGCTCCACACGTCATAAGACCAGTCGACAATCCTGCCCTCTGGCGAGAGCGCCGCCTCAACCTTCATCGTCATGGCAGGTCCGAGCGGCGCCCATGCAAATTCATCGTCCCGCATCCATTGGAGTTTGACTGGCCTGCCTGGCACGGCGCGCGCAACGAGGGCGGCGTCCAGCGCGACGTCGTCCGCGCCATTGTGACCGTAGCAGCCGGATCCCGGCGTGTGGATTACGTCAACCTCGGCGTTCCGCATCCCCAGCACCTTGGCGAGATCGCTCCGCAGCGGAAACGCTCCTTGGGTGTGTGACCATACGGTCATATGGCCGTCCTTGAGCAAGGCCACCGCACATGAGGGTCCGATTGTACCGTGGGAGAGATACGACCGCGCATATTCCGCGCTGATCCTCTTGGCGGCGGGTGGCGCCGGCTCGGACTGACCCGCCGTGCCGACCACGCTCGTCTCGCTGCGAAGCTGTCGCAGTTCCTTGGCCAGGTTCGAAATGTCGGGAAGCGAATCCGCGGCGTCACTCCATCGCGCTCCCAACGCCAAGGCGCTTCGGCCCGCGATCGCCTGCTCCTCGCGCTCGGCTGCGACCGCAAGGAAATTGCCGTCACGGATCACCGCGATGAGACCTGGGACTGAGCGCGCGGCGGTCTCGTCGAGCGCCATCAGCTTCGCCCCATAGCGCGGGGGACGCACGACCCGCGCGAAGATCATTCCGGGAAGCCTCATGTCCTGAACATAGGACGCGCGACCGGTCAATTTAGCGGGTAGGTCGGTGCGGTTGATCGACTGGCCGACAATACGGTAGTCGGTTGGTGGCTTCGGTGCGACGTTAGCGACGATTTCTCGCCGCAATATCTCAGGCTCCCCGCTTGCGATCTCCCAATACGTCGCGCGCCTGCCGTCCGGTGCAACAACCGATCCGGCCATGACCTTCAGTTGCGTCTCCGGAACGCCGAAGCGGCGCGCCGCTGCAGCGAGAAGAATCGCCCGGGCTTCAGCGCCAGCAGCGCGAATGGCGGCGCCGCTTTGCTCGATCGACTGACTACCGAATGTGTACTGTTCGTCCGGCCCGCGCGTGGTGTCGGCGGACACCATTTGGATCTTGTCGAACTCGACATCGAGCTCTTCGGCGGCGATCTGGGCGAGAGCCGTAAGGATGCCCTGACCGAGCTCGGCCTTGCCGGTAAAGATGACGACGGAGTTGTCCGGCTCGAGCCGAACCCAGCCTTCCAGTCTGCGGTTGTTCCGCAGACTAAAGGGCAGGCTGGACGGCGTCTGGCTGATCGCCGAGCGGGCCGTCCACGCGAATGTCGCGACGACGATGCCCAGCCCCTGGGCAAAACGTCGCCGTGACAGCACGAGATCCGTCATCGCGCGAGCTCCACTGCCGCGCGCCGAACAGCGCGTACCACCCGATTGTGGACGCCGCACCGACAGAGATGATCCGCGAGTGCGTTCTTGATCTCTTCGTCGTCCGGGTTGCGATTGCGATCCAGAAGGACCTTCGCGGCTAAGATGATTCCGTTCGTGCAATAGCCGCACTGTGCGGCCTGCTCGGCGATGAATGCCCTCTGCAAAGCGTGAGGATTTTCCACGGAACCCAATCCCTCCAGCGTGGTTACGTGATCGCTCCCGACGTTCCCAAGCGGTGTCGTGCAGGTCCTGACTAGATTGCCGCCGACTATCGCGGCGCAAGCTCCACACTGCCCGAGTCCGCACCCAAATTTTGGCCCGTTCAGTTCGAGGTCGTTACGCAGAACATAGAGCAGGGGCGTATCCGGGGCGGCGTCGACTACGCGGGGTTCGCCGTTGACTATGATGCGAGTGGACATCTTCCATCCATGCCAGTGTGCATATTATCGGATCAATCCCAAAGCAATCTCACCAGTGCCAAGTTGTTCCTTGATCGGTTCGGTCTCATGGCTTCGGCGGCAAGCGGGGATTTCAACGATCTGTACGTCTTCGCGGTGAGTTCCATCAGGAAAGACCGAATAGTCGACGCGCGTTCTCACGGCCGATCTTGTTTCGGTCGGTCTCGCTGATCTCACAATTGTCGAACCAGCGGCACGCATCCTCAAAGGTTTCGAATGGATAATCAACAGCGTACAAGATGTGATCGCTGCTAACCTCCAGCATCGTCGAGAGGAGTGACGGCGTCCGGAAATTTCCGCTCGTCGTTACATACACGTTCTCGCGAAAGTAATCTCCCAGGGCGCGCTTGCATGGGATGCCGCGGGGCGCCTTTGCGACGATGTTATCGATCCGCCAAATGTTGAACGGAATGCATTCACCGAGGTGACCGAGGATCATCTTCAAATTCGGGTTTCGATCGAAAAGTCCCGTTGACATCAGACGCAGCGCATGAGTGCTGGTCTCCATCGTGAAGGCCCAGGTGGCCGCGGTCAGCCAGGGGAAACCGTCGTAAATTGGCTCGCGTGAAGGCAATGGATCCCGCGGATGCAGGTAAAATGGCTTGCCGAGCGCATTTGCGCTCTTCCAAAAGTCGAAGAAATGCGGAGCGTCGTAATACTCGACTGTTTCTGGGTTGCCGACCTGAGAGAAGCCGTTCACCATAAAGCCGTGAAATCCAAGTGTCTTGACACAGCGTTCGAGTTCGCGCGCCGCCGCCTCGGCGTCCTGCATCGGCAAGGCCGCAAATCCGCCCAACTTCGTCGGGTGGCGCGCGATATGCTCGGCAAGGATGTCGTTGGCGCGGCGCGAAACATCAATGGCTTCCTTTGCATTTGGAATGCCCTGGATGCCTGGCGAATTGAGCGAGAGGATTGAGAACGCGGTGCCACCTTCATCCATTCGTTCCAGCCGCTGCTGTTCGATGTACTCCGCAGAAGAGGAGGGGCACTGAAACGCGGCAACACAAATCCGTTCGCTTTCGCCGGGGTCGGCGTGCGTGGATGGCTCCCACAGGGGTGAGCCGGGCCAAGGTAATCGCGGGCTTAGGGACCAGGCTTGATCGCAATCGGCGTGTTTGGACTCGGCAATGGTTGCCTGAAGGCTGCCGTTTAAAACGTCGCTGCCGCTTCCAGATTGACCAAGCCTTCCGATCTCAGTATTGTGACGGTCTCATAAATGTATGTTCGATCAACGGACTTAGGCGGTGCGGAATCGATGTAGAGCATCGCTTCCTCGGCCGCTCTCGCCCTGGGAGGAGAGGATGGCATCCGTGGATCACGGCAGCAGCCACCCGCACAATTTGGGAGCCACTCGGGTACGGAGCCATAGCTTGTGCGGCATCGAGGTGTATTGCGTCCAACAGGACGCTCTGCCGGGTCGCGCTTGGCACCGGCTCAGCAACCGTCACCCAATGCTTGCGATAGTTTGGAACGAGGCAGGTGGCCTCAGCGAGGCTCGACCTTCGCTACACAGCAGCGCCAATCGATCGAACCTGCGGCGGCATAGGCGAATCGGCCAGGCAAGCCTCATTCCTGCTGGCTTGCCGGTATGGTGCTATTCCGATCAGATAGTTCGGGTCGATGCGGTCCGGCTGGTGCTTGATGTCGGCCGGGTATTCGAGGTGATGGGCGGCGAATTCCAGGTTGCGGGGCTCGCTGAACCACGCCTCACGTTTTTCGACGAGAATCTTCAGGTGTTGGCGCGGCTCCTCGCTTCGAGCCAGGACGAGTTGTCTAGTTTCCAATTGTTCGGAGACAGTGTCGTCGCGGCCATCATCGCGCGGATCTCGCATCTCTGTACGACGAACTACCCGGCGACCTCTCGGCGCCTAGGCCTCACCAAGCGGCAGCTAACGCAGGTGACGGATTTCGTGCACGATAATCTTTCTAGGTCTATTCGCTTGTCGGAGTTGGCATCTCTGGCGGACCTATCTGCATCTCAATTCGGTCGGGCCTTCAAGGTTTCGACCGGAATGACCCCGCACAAATGGCACCTTGCTGCCCGCATAGAGTATACGAAGCGCATGCTCGAGGATCGGAAGAAGAGCCTGGTTGATATTGCGCTGGAAGCGGGATTCTCCGAGCAAAGCCACTTCACCCGCGCCTTTACCGCCGCAAACGGGGTCTCGCCACACGCCTGGCGGCGGAGCAGGCTGGACTGATCGCGGCGGCCAAGGCCGCGACCCTCAGGTGCGTTGGCGGAGCCAGGCGCTCGGTGTTGTACCCACAATCTCCAAAAATGCTCGGGAGAAATGGCTGGAGTCTGAAAAGCCGACGAGAGCCGCGATCGCAGCCAGAGATTCGGTGGGGTCGTCCACCATGAGTCGCTGGGCACTCCTGATGCGAGCGTCCATTTGCCAACGCTGCGGAGACATACCGGTCGCGTCCTGGAAAGAACGGCCAAATTGCGTGGGCGACAGGTCGCTGATCCGCGCCAGATCCTTGACGGTCGTACTTTGATCGAGATGATCGTTGATATAAGCGAGCACCTCAGCGAGGCGCGCGCCCGTAAGCTTGACGGAGGTCCTGGACTTCATTCGCCGGCGCGGCACGCCGAGGAGTGCAAGCTGCAACGCGCGCGCTAGAGAAAGTCCATATACATCGGGATCGTTTGTCACCTCATGTTCGCCCAGCAGGTGTGCACATTCATACAGGCGGTCATCTCTGAACATATACCTGCTTTCGACTCGCGCGATCACCGCTGCTTGCTCCGAACTAAGACAGTCAGTCTTGTCCAGATCGAGTTGATAGAGAGCAATGCGTGCGTCCCGCATTTCCGTTGCATAGATGGTAAGCGGCTGTGAAGGCGCCACGAAGCTCAGGTGTCCCGTTCCAAAATAGTCACCTTGCACGGGCTGTTCGGCCTGTATTCGGGTCTGACAGCGACCTCCTGTCTCACTTAGCACGACGCAAAGTACCGGAGAGTCGGATGTCAGCGCGATCCATCCAGGTTCAGTCTCCCATCGCAAATTCAAGATGGTACGAAGGAGGCCCGGCCATTGCTGGCGGCTCGGCGCGGTTACGTGGACGCCAAATTCCTTTGTGATCATGACCGTCCGGGTGGGTTCGACGACTCGTGAAGCTTAGTCGGCTCGCCAAGAGCGAGCAAATGGTGAGGAGATCGCTTTCGTCCAAATCGCGCCGTTTCTGATCAATGCACAATGATTGCAATAGTCCAAGCTTTGGCTGCGTGAGACCAAAGCGGGCAAAGGCCGTCCGTGTGTCAATCAGGCCGATGCGTGGCTCCTCCAAGAACTTGTCCCGCCGGCGCAAGCGCTGGCGGGAATCTGTTGAGAGCCCACAGCACCTTAAGCGCCTGACGTCGGTTTGCGAGTGGGTGTTAGCCACCGGCGTGACGTTGTGGGACGTGATTGAATGGATACTCAAGTTATCATTGTCGGCGCCGGACCCGTCGGACTCACCTTGGCCCTTGACCTCGGGCTTCGCGGCGTGCGTTGCATCCTGCTTGAAAAAAAGCTTGAGCCGCAGTTTCTGCCGAAAATGGAGCGCTGCAATGCCCGCTCGATGGAGATGTTCCGTCGCATAGGGTTGGCCGATGAGCTTCGCGCAGCGGGACTAACAACTGACTCGGTCATGGATGTGTATATCATCCTGACGATGACCCGGGCGCCTCTGCTACATCTGAAATACCCGTCGGTCGATATGGCCAGGGAGCAGATACGCAAGATCAATGACGGCTCGACCCCGCTCGAGCCCTACCAGCTCATTTCGCAGTACACGTTGGAGCCCGTGCTGAAGCAGGCCGCGGAGCGAATTCCGACGGTGACTGTTCGGTACGGCACCGAGCTCATGGAGTTCGAAGAGGATGGACCAAGTGTCGTAGCGACCGTGCGATCGTCAGACGGAAGGTCCAGGAAAATACGGGCGGCCTATCTCGTTGGCTGCGATGGTGGATCCAGTTCGGTGAGGAGGCAGCTTGGCATACCACTCAGAGGCGAAGCCAACTTGGCTAAATTTCGTCAGGGACTTTATCGCTGCGACGAGCTCTACGATCGTCTGCCACTGGGTGAAGGGCCTGGCCGAGGTCGGCACTACCTGGTTGCGGACGAATGGGCGACCTTTCTGATCATGCAGGATTCGAAGCGGCATTGGACGCTCCACGCCGCTGTCGAATGGCGAATGGCGTCAGAACCTCCTCCTGGCCGATCGCTACCAAGCTGGGCGCGTATTTCTGGCAGGCGATGCCGCACACCTGGTCATTCCCGCCGGGGGTCTTGGCATGAACACCGGTGTCGGTGATGCGTTTGACCTTTCATGGAAGCTGGCAGCCACGCTCGAGGGGTGGGGCGGCCCAGAATTGCTGGACTCATATGAGATCGAGCGGCGCCAGGTCGGAGAACGGAACGTCGGGGCTTCTCGCTACGCCACGCTCGGTTACCGCAAATGGCGCTCGCAATGGCGTTCGGAAATCATTGATGACACCGCAACAGGTCGAGCGGTCCGCGACAACCTTGCCGGGGTTGCTGCCGTCGAGCAGCGCAAGGTCAACGAGATGATTGGCGCTGAACTTGGCTATCGCTATGTCGACTCGCCCATCATCGACAATATTCCGGGCGGTCCCGAGCACCTGTTCCGGGATTACCGGCCGACCAGTTGGCCAGGAGCAAGGTTGCCACATGTTTGGCTGGATGATGGTACGCCGATCCAGGATCGAATTTCGAACGTTGGTTACACCCTGCTTTGCCTGAATCGTCGACACGAAACGGCTGCTTTGGAAACGGCATTTCGTCGGAGGTCGGCTCCGTTTAGCGTGCTGCATGTTGCGAGTGAACCGGCGCGCGCGATCTACGAGAGAGATCTGATCTTGCTTCGTCCCGACATGCATGTCGTCTGGCGTGGTAACAACCCGCCGGACAATCCCGCTGAATTGGCGGCGCTTGCTACCGGTCACAGAGAAGCCTTGTCGTAGCCAACGCATTTGCCTTTAGTGAATTGGTAGTCGGGGCCAGCTTCCGCTTGATCCCAATCTCCCCGGTCCGATACGGCGAATCCGTGCCAAACGCGCGTATCCAGATCAAGAATAGTTCTGCGCCCGGCTTTAGCTAGGGGATAGTCCGGCGCCAGCTCCGGCCGTGATCGACGGCGAAGAGGGGCCTTGCTGATCCAACCGATAGCCATGCGTCACGTTGCGAACCGAGATCACCTGATGACCTTTCCTGGTCAGAGCATTTCCGCCGAAGAGCCATCCGCGGAAGCCGCCGTCCTGCGCTCGCCGGATTCCGGCAATCCTGCCGCCGCGGATATTGCCGGCCTGATCAACATGCATCCCCTCAGTTCTTTCCAGAAAGGGATCATGGTTCTGATCGGCGGCGTAGTTCTTATGGATGGATTCGACATCCAGGCGATGGGATTTGTCGCGCCCGCCTTGACGCAGGATTGGCACATCGACCCGAAAGCTCTTGGCCCGATCTTTGGCGCGGGGCTCCTTGGCATGTTGGTTGGCTCGATGCTGTTGAGCATCGTCGCCGATCGGGTCGGCCGACGGCCCGTGCTCGTTGGATCGACGGCCTTCTTCAGTCTATGCATGCTGGGTACGGCTGCCGCCGAGTCCGTGCAGCAACTAGTCTTCTTGCGCTTTTTGACCGGGCTGGGTATCGGCGGGGTGATGGCGAACGCCGCCGCACTTGCAAGTGAATACAGCCCCCAGCGCCAACGCGCATCGCTGCTGATGTGGATTTCGTGCGGCTTCACCGGCGGCGCAATCGCGGGTGGCTTGATCTCCGCGGCCCTGATTCCATGGGGAGGTTGGCGATCGGTCTTCCTGGTCGGGGGCATTCTGCCACTGGGAATCGCTGCTTTGATGTATTGGCGACTGCCCGAGTCGATTCTGTTCCTGTCGTTGCAACAAGGGGCGCATGACAGGCTCAAGGAATTGCTGCGCCGCATAGCGCCGGGCGTTGATCTGGGCCGCGATTTGCATCTGGACAGGCCGGAGCAGGTTCGCGGACGTGGCTCATTTACGAAACTTTTCCGCGATGGCCGCGCCGTGATGACCCTGCTGCTCTGGCTGGTCAACTTCGCCAATCTACTCAACCTGTTTTTCCTCGCGAACTGGCTGCCACTGCTCTCGACGCGCATGGGATTCAGTTCGTCCGTCGCAGTGTTGATGGGCACGACGCTGCAACTCGGCGGCTTGATTGGCGCGGTGTTCCTTGGGCCGCTCATCGATCGGCAAGGATATTATCGGGTTCTAGTCCCGATGTTTCTCATCGCGGGACTCGCGATTGCCTCTATCGGCGAGCCAAGCCTGTCGTTGCCCTTGCTATACCTAGTCATCTTTGTCGCGGGTATCTGCATCGTGGGCGCTCAACCGGCGCTCAACGCGCTCGCGTCGACGCTCTATCCGACCGAAATTCGCGCGACCGGCATCGGCTGGAGCCTGGGTGTTGGGCGGGTCGGGGCCATTGTGGGGCCCGTCGTTGCCGCCGAGCTTGTTGCTCTCGATTGGTCCAGCCAGACCCTGTTCCTGGCGGCGTCGGTCCCGGCATCATTCTCTTGCATCGTTGTTATTTGCCTCGCGCTCGTGATGCGCCGCCAGTCGTACACCATCTAGCAGAGCAATTACGCGTCAAAGCGCGACGCCAAAAACGCGCTGACTGAAGAAGAAGAACCACACGCGGGTTTTGAGCGGGCCGATGTCGAGTGAGACCAAAGAAGGGGGACGTATTATGTTTGGTTCAACGAAGGTAGCTTTTTTCGGAGCGATCGCAGGTTCGGCACTCTTGGCTGGTCTCGGCCAGGCGCTTGCAACAGAACCGGCAAATCTGGGGAATTTCCTTCCCGGGAACACGATGGGCGCGCCGATTGCCGCAGCCCCTCCGCCGGGCCTGTGGTTTGCCAGCACGGCCTTCTACATTCCTATGGCTTCGGGCAACGGAAACGCCAACTGCGGGCCAGGGTGCAAGGAGCGCTATAACGCCGTGGGAGCGACCGTCAATTTGACGTGGGGCTCGGGATGGAAGTTTCTCGGTGCTGACTATTACCCCACCATACAGACCGGCGCATTCCAAGCCACGGCGACTGTCCTTCCATATCCTCCCGGCGGGGGAGTGCTTCAGTCTCCGACTCCGGCCGGAAGCACATATGCGGGTTCGCTCGTACCCGATTATTGGACGATCCGTCCGCACGCCGCGGTGAGTTATCTTGGCGAGGGATGGAATCTGACGGTCAGCGCGCTGTATGACATCAACACCGCGTCTGAGGGGCGGACGGGCTTGTACCAGGTGATCGCGCGCAATCCCGCAACGGCTCCGGCGTTTGCGGCGTTTCTTACCGGCCCGGCGAATCCGGGTAGAGGCTACACCAGCGGCAACTACCTTTATGTTGATTGGACCGCGACCAAAAAGTTCGGCAGCTGGGAGATCGGCCCGGTCGGCTTCTTCAAATTCGAGACAACCGATGACTCTCCCGGCGGCATCAATCCAGCGACTGGCTCGGCTTGGACCTGCACACAGTTAACACTTGCGAAATTGCCGACCTGCGGAAAGGACGTCAATATCGGTGCCGGTCTCTTGATTGGCTATAACTTTGGCCCGGTCGATATGAAGTTTATTTACGCAAATGCGTTCTACTCCAGAGATACTATCGGATCTAACACCGGTTCGGAGTTCTTTCTGAAGACCTCGTTCAAGCTGTGGTCCCCCGAAGAGGCTCCCAAGAAGATCTTGATCACCAAGTAAAGGGCTTGCGAAGAAAGCAGGCCGCGCCGCTGGACATCGCTTTTTCTTCGAGGCTCGGTTCGGTGCGGGCGGTGATCATGATCACCGGCAGCGAGCCGTGGCGAATGCTGAGTTCGCGTTTGCGCGATGCTTTTGTCCTCATTGACGGGGACCATTTGCAATGATACGATACAATCGTAAAGTATAGTGAGATAACGCGGGAGACGGTCGTCAGGTCGTCTCCTTCCCGATCGCCGCTAAGTCGACGCAAACATCGCGAAGAGAGTCGAACATGGAAGTTACAAGGTTTCTGCCACTGGTTGGTCGCATACTTATCGGTCTTCCGCTTCTCGTGAGCGGGCTCGGCAAGCTCGCTGCCTTCGGGCCGACGACGGCGTACATCAGCAGCGTGGGCTTGCCCTTGGCCCCGCTAGGCTGGGCAATTGCCGTTGCCTTCGAAGTTGGTGGTGGGTTGTTGCTGATCCTTGGTTTTCGTGTGCGGGAGGTGGCGTCGGGCCTTGCGGTGTTCACCTTGGCAGCAGCGATCTTCTTTCACCATGACTTCGCTGACCGAAATCAAATGATCCATTTTCTCACGAACATCATGATCATTGGCGGTCTTTTGCAAATCGCGCATTTCGGCGCGGGGCGCTTCAGTCTAGACGCACGAGGGTCGCGCGATCGCAAAAATGTCGCCGGCGCCACCGCTTAGAGTGCCGAATATAGCCACCAGACCAGCGCAGCGACGCAGCTTACTGCGATCATGGGGCATCTGGACCCGCCGGATGCCCCCTTCGGCTAGCGACAAGAGACCTCGAACTGCCAATGCTTTTGCCCGGCATCAGGGTTAATACGTCGCCTGACGACCATATGCCGGTCAAACAAATGCAGTTCATGCGTTTCGACGGCAAACAATGGGAGCGTTTCGGCGAGATCCTCACGGCGAACTGATGCTTCCGCCGATGCCGAGCCCATCAGAATGACACCGTTGGAACCTGCGTGGTCGATCGGCCCGGCGACGCTCCAGGCCGATCGACCGAGTCCCCTGGTTTGGCGCGAAACCTCTGACGGTCAGATCTTGACAAAATTGATGGCCGCAAGCGAACCGAACGGCAGCGAGGCCAAAGGTCCGCCCACATCGAGCACGCCGAGGTCGACCGGAAAATAGCCGGTCTGTTCGATGATCTTGCGAACCTCGGACTTCGCGTCGGCATCGTCGCCCGAATAGAACAGGACGCGCTGGCCGCCCGATACCGCGGGCTGCGGCAGCACGTTTACGTCGAGATGGTTGAATGCCTTGACGATGCGTGCGCCCGGAACGAATTCGCGGAACACTTCGCTGGAATGCTTGCCGCCGCGATCGATCGCCTTGATGCCATAAGCAGCGAGCGGATTGTTCGGGTCTTTCGCGTCG
>WNEZ01011165.1_pt1 | contig 11237 bp, 13 predicted proteins | sample 5400521 | NCBI WGS metagenome assembly WNEZ01 (sample SAMN13153339, study PRJNA577476) | soil metagenome | isolation source: 120 cm saprolite under Douglas fir tree site 2 hole 1 replicate 1 | place: USA:California | collected 2015-04-18
TTTGAGGCGTTCAGCGCTAGAGCGGTGCTTGGGGTCACCTGACTACTTCCGCCCCCCTGCAAATTGAGGGTATCGATTGTCAGTTGCGCTTGCGTGGTATTGCCTGAACTTACAGCAACCGCGGATACCCCGGCCAGCGGCGGCGAAAAACCATCATTGCCGCTGTAGCCCGAGGCGTTCGAGTTGCCCAGCGAAAAGGTCATCGGAGTGGTGCCAACAACTGTGATTGCGGCCGGCAGGCTGAAGTTTATGCCGTTGCGCTGGACCACCATTTCCAGGCGCTTCATTGCGCCCTTTGGTCCATATCCTATCGCGTTGATAACGAGACGCGGCGGGTCGCCAGCCGCAACCGGAGTGGCATCGGGATCGCTAATCGTCAAGCTAAAGGCAATGCCCGTTAATGGAGAATATGTGTTGTCAGTCGGATTCACTTTTACGCGGTCGACGAAAGCCGAACCCGTGCTCGTGTAGTTATAGACTAGCCAGCCGGCCAGCCGGAAAGACGCATAGCGGTGGCGGCATCGCCTGCCATATTTGATTTATCGAGAGTAACGGCATTTCTAAAAGTCATCTTCGGCGTGCCGGCGACGTCATGCGAAGCTACATTTCCGCGCAGCACATTCAACGCTTGTTGCAGGCCGGCCTCAGCGCCGTAATAGGCTTGCATCTCGGCGGTTCCGTCAACGGCGGTGGTAGTCGACATGCTAGTGCTTAAGATCAGTGCTCCTCCGGCCGCCAAAACCAAAGTGGCGATCATTAGAGTCGTGATAAGCGCAGCGCCACGTTCGTTCGAGGGTGGCACGTTTGACTTTTTGGAAACTTCAGATGACATCATGATATTGAGGGCCTCAGTTGAATGAGCGTTCAGTATTTACTCAGCCGCGAATTGCGAAGCGCAACATCAGAGATCAGCAGAATCTGAAAGGGCGGCGCATAGCCGGCCTCTCCACGATGGCCTACTTCCGGCGTATATACACAGGCGACGAGCACTACAAATTTGGCTTTGTCGGGAGTTACTTCAGCTTGAGCGGCACCGGCCGCGTTCCGCGGATCTGTAATCCTGCAATTCGGTGGATCCTGCGTATACGTTACTTTCGTATCGAAGTAATAAAAGTGAATTCCGTCAACGCGATTGGCGAGTACTGTCTTTCGTTGATCGGTTGGCGGCCCCGACGATTGGAAAGCATCCCAACGTGCCAGGTAATTTGTATTAGCGGCGGAGTTAACGAAATACGTCACGTCTTCGCCCGGATCCTGTACGTTGTCCCGCGAGGACTGCGTAACGCCGGCACTAAAATCAAACTTATTGAGATTCGCCCGAAATCGTATTTCCAAGTCGTTCGAGTCAGCGGCGACGATGCCGTTCGTCGTTAAGTTAAAGCCTGCGTTTGAAATTTCACGCGACATGATATTCAACGCGCGCTGTACGTCGGCTATTTCGTCCGCACGTTCGTTTTCGCGCTCGCGAATATGCAGCGACCTGGCCAGGAGCGTTACTGCGATGCTCATGACCACCAGCGTGAGCGTCATGGCGATGAGAAGTTCGATAAGCGAGAAACCGGCGCTTCTTTTGTAGAGTGGAGTAGTAACCATTTGTTTCACTATCAGCGGTTTGGACCGAGCAACAATGTGCTCCTTTGCGTAGTCAGGGTCACCGAGCCAAAGAGCGAGGTGATCGTGCGAGCCCAGCTCGAGCCGGCCCCTTTCGGAGTGACGCGTAGTGTGATCGTTTTAATGGTTGGTTGTCCGTTGACGACGGTCGCATCTGTAATTACCGTGCGGACCGTATAAGGTCGACCCGCACTGGTCACATTCGCGTCAGTTCCGGTGGTTGCTGTCAATGAGGAGTCTGTGAAAAGTACGCTCCGCAATTCTTCAACTCGCTGCTGCGCAACAGCCATTGCGAGTTGCCGATCATTCGCGGTGGATGTGTTTACCGCCGCATAAAAGAAAAGAGATGCCGCACCTAAACCTACAATCATGAGCAGGACAAAGGCGATGGAGGTTTCCATCAGTGTAAAGCCAGCCTCTCGTTTGTCACAGGAACGATTGGTTGATGTTATGGAGCTTTCTACTAAATCCATTGATTCTCTCCGCCCGTAGGGGGTTCAGGGTTTTCCCTATCTCGGGTCCGATTAGTTAACTGTAACGGTTTTTGTGACTCCACACGGTGACGACGCGCTAAAAGTTATGGTTCCAGCTTGATTTGCGCCGTTAACTAAAACGTTATAACGAACAGTTCCACTGCCGCCGGTGATGGTCGATGATTGGCCAGGAGCTAAAGTCACCGAGATATGCGACGCGTTTGTATTTCCCGTCACGGTGACTGTTGTCGAACCACTGGAATTACTAATCGTTAGGGTGACCGATTTTGTAACCTTGTTTCCTATCGACAATGCTGTTGGGCTGGACGTCAGAGTACATGGGCCACTAGTCGGTATCGGCGTCGGCGTAGGTGTTGGCGTCGGCGTCGGCGTAGGAGTGGGCGTTGGCGTTGGAGTCGGAGTCGGCGTGTGGCAATTGACTCCGTTGTTTCCGCATGGCGTAGCGGTGGGAGTTGCCGTTGGTGTCGCATTGGGATCCGGTGTCGGTGTCGCCGTGGGCGTAGGTGTCGAAACCGGAATCGGCGTAGGAGTAGCGGTCGGATTTGGCGTCGGATCGGTGCGTGTGTCGCCGCTCGGGTTGCCGGTCAGATTTGGGGGCGGAATTGCGGCGTCCTGGAAGATTTCGGCTTCGATAGTGACGTCGCCCGAACCGGTTACCGTAATAAGTTTTGATGAAGTGGCATCATTGCTGAGGGCCATAACCGGCGTGACCTCTCCGGTGATCGAACGTCCGCGCCAGTCAAATGTAATTGTGGAGGGTGTAGCACTAGTGAAAACAACACCACTTTCAAGTGTGTGCGTTTGTGACTCTCCAGCATCAATGGTTCCACTGCGATCAAAATCCATGGACACTGTGTATGTCGTAGCATCGTTCAAGCGGATAAACGCGCGATCTGCGCCCATCGCATGCCGGCGAACAGAATCACCGCGCACTTTCTCTGCCCAACTCGCAAACTGGCGCACGGAGCTGTTAAGGCGCATTTGCGCGCGGGCGTTGACAACACCAATCGCGCCAAAGGCAGTAACAATTGAAACCAGAGCAAGAATTACAATCACCTGAATCATGCTGAAGCCATGCTCTCGGCCCGGGCCTTCTAATCGTTGGGTCATGCTTGTTTCTTGCATCGCTCCTCCGCTACTTGATTGCTACGAGGTTAATGGACCTCGGTCACTCGCTTTGGCAACGCGTATGCCAAGCCAATTTCGCAGCAAACTAGCATCCTTTCTGAAAACCATTCTTCCAGTGCGCGGCTTGTTTGTTACTTAAGGTAACTACGGCAAAGCGCCCCGTCGATCGTTTGATTGGCGGGGCGCAATGCTGAGCTGAATTATCTGTTTGTTAGGGTGGGCTCGTGCCGTTTTTCAAGCTTGGCTCAAACTCGTTTGCTGACGTCGAGACGCTCTGTGTGTCTGCTAGTTTCATTGCCAGGACACGTGGTTTGTAGCCGAAAGATCCTGGCCCGCCGCGACTGTTCTGCACTTGCATTACAAGGTGGTCCTGGTTCTGTCTAAACCTCAAAACGCTCCCGCGCTGGTTCATGATTACAAAGAGTAAGACTCCGCTTGCCGTCTTCATCTGCCCCACCAACGAACTAGCGCCGCCGTCAGTGCGCACTAATGTCCCTGTCTTCGCGATTACGCTTCCTTCCCAGGCAGGTCCGGTGAAGCGCTCTTCCAGCGTGCCCGGATCTATGCCTGCAACCGGCATGATGTCGGCGGGTGTAAGTTTGTTCTTCTGAAGTTCGTTGCGCAACCCCCTGAAAATTTTCATCATGGCGCGCGGAGTCACGCGGTTGATTCCCAGCCCACTCACCGATGAAAGCTGTATCTCGTTTTCGGCAACTCCAACCAGGCTGATGATCTGGCGTCTAACTGACTGCGCCCCACCCAGGCCATCCCCGATGCGCTCGGCCATGAAATTATTCGAATAGCAGAGAAGTACCTTGAGCACATCGATCAACCTGCTGGAGTTGTGCGTGAGAACCAGTTTGGCTCCCGGCGTCGCCGTGCCGACCGTGACGTCACCCACGATCGCGACACTCGGAACTGTCTGTAAACTTGATTGGTCGCCGAGCGCTATGCGCTCGTACATCCACGCCCGCGTTGCTTCACCAGATCGATGTGACGCGTCCAGAGTGTCATACAGCAATTCACCGGAGCGGCGCGCAGACGAACTGAAATTCATTGTAAAGCCGGGAGCGACAACCAGGCCGCCACTGATGCTCCGAATGCCGAGATCATTTAAAAGCCGCGCAATCATTACCGCGTGCTCATAATGGAAAGAAGGATCGCGCCCAGTCACATATAGATTGCCGTTTAACTCGCCCGTAATTTTGTTTATGGTGCTGTCAGTCCAGAAGCCGTCCGTGAATCGATACTGTGGGCCAAAGTTGTGGAGTGCTATCAGGGCCAGACCGAGTTTGATCGATGAGGCCGGATTGAAAGCCTGGTCGACTGCCTGTGCTGATACGGTTTTTCCGTCAACCGTTTCGATAAGCACACCCTGAAGGCCGTAGACTAATGGCTCGTCAGTGCCTTCAAGTTGTTGCGTGGCGACGCTGGCTGGTGAGGCATCTGGTTTCGGTGAAGCGGCCGCCGGCAGTGGCAGCGGCGACTGGCCGGCGCTAACTGCGGCGCCCGACAGCAGCAGAAGCACTGAAAGAAAAATCTTTGCTGACTGCGTCTCTTTATGCATGGGCCTTATTGCTCAACAGGTGAGCAGAACCTTTCGATAATAGCATGTCGCGGGAGAGGAATGGCGGAGAAGGATCTTTCGATGCGTTCTTCGTCCACCAGGATGTCGGTGCTTAGTCTCAAAAACATTTTGCGCCGACGTTCACAAACCTCCAGATCGCAATTGCGTTGACAATAAAAGAAGTGCAAACCTAGAATCTGGGCATTGACAATCGAGTGAGACGAAATCATCAACCTGTTGTTGCGGCAGACATACGTGCCACGCACGCCGCGCGCAAGAAGGAGATTCGAGCGCGGCTCAACGACTTCCGTGCCGTCTGGCGGAACGGCTCTGATGAACGCCTTTGGGAAGAACTAGTCTTCTGTATTTTTACTGCCGGCGCGTCAGCGCGCATGGGACTGAGTGCTGTCAATGCGGTTAGGCCATTGTTGGCCCAGGGCGGACGAGGAGAGATGACGCGCGCTTTGCGAAGCGCGGGCGCTCATCGCTTTCCGGTGGAGCGGCCCGGGTATATCGTCATCACGCGCGAATATCTGCGCGAGCATTGCGACATGGCATTAAGGCGAAAACTTGAAAGTTTTCGCGATCCGCTCGAGCGCAGAGACTGGTTGGCCCAGGAAAAGCGCATCAAAGGTCTGGGCTACAAAGAATCGAGCCATTTCCTGAGGAATATCGGCATCCGCGGCTACGCGATCCTCGACAAACATGTGATGGGTTGTCTTCAGGATTTGCAGATAGTTGAGACCGCAAAACCGCCTGCCACGCGAGCACGCTATCTGGAAGTCGAAGAAAAGTTGAAACTTTTCGCGCGCGACATCAAGATTGATTTTGAAGAACTTGATTTAGTGCTTTGGTCGATGAAGACCGGCGAAGTACTCAAGTAGGCGACCGGCGACAAGCAGTTGTTACTCCCCGTGAGGCGAAAGCCATGAATGCGGATGGATCAAGGAGTTTAGCCAGATGACAAACAGGCGACGCAGATTGGCCGCAGAGTTTCTCGCGGCCTTTGTGATTTGTCTGGCCTTTGTTGGACCAGTGTCTGCCGGTGGCGAGCAAAAGATGCGCACGCGCGCCGATCGCGCTCTGCGCGATGGTGACTTTGAGAATGCAGAAAAAATGTTTCGCGAGTTGCTTGCGAAAGACGCGCGCGACAAGGACGCGCGTTTGGGTTTGAGCTTTGCGTTGTTGAAACAGCGTCACCTGCAAGACGCCTATGATCAGGCCGCAAGAGTGATTCTAGCCGAGCCGCTTTCCAGCCGTGCGCACGCTTTGCTAGGGGCTGCAATCCTGGCTTCCGGTAACTTTCAGAATTCAGTTGAAGAGTTCCGCACCGCACTCAGTCTTGAGGAAAACGAGTCGTTGGCGATTGCCGGGCTCGCCATGGTGGATTTTTACGAGAACCGCATGGACGCGGCCATCAAAGGGCTGCGACGCGCGGTGAGTTTGGATTCCGATGAACCGGATTACATCTTTAACCTGGGCCAGGCAACTGCGCGCAATGAAAGATATAAAGAGGCCGCGGATGCCTACGAACGGTTTTTGCTCATCGCGCCGAAGACCGATGCCGACCGTCGCGCGCGCATCCGTGGTCTGATCGATTTCCTGCGTTACCTTGGCAACCAGGGTGTGCTGTACTCGCCAAACGGAAACAGGACAAGCATGCCGTTTGAGTCAATTGACGGACGACCGCTGCTAAAAGTGCGCGTCAATGGCAGCAAAGAGTTTCTGCGCTTCGTGCTTGACACTGGCTCAGGGATGTCTGTTATCTCGGAGGAAACAGCAAAGAAGCTGGGGCTGCATCCGGTCGCGCGTGGCGGTCTGGCGCGCGCCGTCGGTGGTGGTGGAAAATTTGAAATCGTTTATGGTTTTCTTTCATCGGTGGAATTGGGTGACGTGAAAGTGGCGAGCGTGCCGGTTTACATTCGCCATTTTTATGACAATAGAACTCCGGTAGATGGTTATCTTGGTCTATCAGTTATCTCCAAGTTTATTGCCTCGGTGGACTATGGCGAAAGAGTTTTCACCCTGGAGAAACAATCAGGCTCGGATGATAACGATCAAACACCGGCGGCAATCGCCGGCCCAATTCGAACAGATATAGTCGAAATACCAGTGCGGACAACTTCAAGCGGATTTCTAAGCGGGGAAGTGCGGCTCGAGGGCATCGACAAACCGCTTAACTTCATTGTTGACACCGGCGCCAGCGTTTCAGTGGTTTCGGAAAGACTTGTGACCGACGAAGACCTCAACACTTATATCGCTCCGGTCCGCATGCGAGTTTACGGCGCGGCGGGAATAGCGGACGACGTAAAGACTGTTCTGTTGCCAAAAGTCATGCTTGGCAGTCTGACGCGCGAACAAATCACCGCGGCCATTCTGGATATGGAGCCCGTAAATGAAACGGCAGGCTTCACGCAAAACGGAATTCTGGGCGGAAACTTCCTCAGCCATTATCGTGTTTCATTTGATTTCCAGCGGGCGTTGATTAAACTGGAGCCATTGAAAAAAACTGCAAAAACGAGCGACAGTCCGACTGTGCAACCAATGTGATTCGCGTTATGAAGCAAAGTCTCTATCTCGAAACGTCGGTGATCGGAGCTTACCTCGATAATGGTGAGCCGTTTCGGCGCGACTTGACGATTCGCTGGTGGGAACACGAGATGCCGGATTATCGCGCCGTCATTTCACCACTGGTCACGCGAGAATTAGAGCGCGTCGCGGAACCGCACCGCTCTTCATATTTGAATTTGATCGCCGATCTCGAACAGGTCGAGCTGGGCGAGGAAGCAGCGATACTGGCCGAAGGTTACATCTCGCGCGGAATATTCCATCGCAAATATATTGCCGATGCCATGCACGTAGCCATTGCGTCGGTTCACAAAATCGATTACTTGTTGACCTGGAACTTTGGTCATTTGGCAAATGTTCGCCGGCAGGCCCGCATTCGCCTCTTCAACACGGCCGCCGGCTTTTATGTTCCCATGATCGTGACGCCGGAGTTTCTCGTTTCCGAAGCTACTGAAACCGGCAAATAAATTACTGCATGTATCGACGCCCAAAATTTCTGGAAGTACTCCATGCGATTCGCGAGGAGATGTCTCGTGAAGTAGACTACGATGTAGATCTTTTCGCAGAGTTAGTGCGATCGGGAATCCGACCCGCGCACGGTCCCGAACGAATTATTCGCGGCAAGCGGACGCACGTGCCGCCGCAGGATCTGGAAGTTGAGATTGACGAGCGACCGAGAAAACGAGCTGGTAAGTCTCGATAAGACCGTCGCTGCGGACGGTGCTGATGAGATCCACTTGTTCAATTTATGAACGCAACGTTTGAAACCATCGGGCTGGAAGTGCCAAGCGAGAAGGCTTTTAATTATCTCGCCGAACGCGCCGGCGATCAGGGTGAAGCCACGCAACTGAATCGTCGCGGCGCGGTGCTTCATGGCCGTTGCTGGAAACTGGGAGAAGGCCTGGAAGTTTGGACAGTGCTCTACGAATCCGGCAGCGGCGACGTGTTTTATGCCGATTGCCGTCCCGGTTTTCGCGCTCGCTACATTCAAACAATTACGCCGTGGGCCTTGACCGAATACGACGAAGAAGGCGAGGCCGTGGTCCATGGTTATCGCGAGGGTACCGACTGCGAAGTTTTGTTTGAGCTGCAAAACATGACTGAGGTTGGTCCTGGCGGCTTTCGCGCGCAGGAGTTGCATGTCGGACTTTGCGGCTTGGCCTATCGTGCGCGCGTGCGTTCGGGTCCTGCGAAAACGCGTTGGTTGCCGTTGGATAAAGCTGCTCCTTCGCGTGCTGCACACGAAAACGATTGGAGTTTGTCCGGTCGCGTGGTCGCTTGCAAGCCGCTGAAGAATCCGCTTTCGGGCAGCGACCTCTATTGGATCAATGTCGATCTCGAGCGCATGAATCTGGAGATTTTGGTTAACCAGCGCTCATTGCGCGGCGACAGCTTAGTGCCGGGCGCGACCCTGGACGCGGAAATCTGGTTGCAGGGCCATGTGCTCGATGAGTTGGCACTACGTTCCCGTTACGAGGGAGTCGACATTTCATGTTCGCCGGCAGATTTCTGGGGCCGGCTGCGACGCAGGAACTAGTGCGTGTTGGTTGCTAATTAACCCTTCCGAAAGATCAGCAGTTACCCGACGACTGACTAAATGAAACGAGTCCTTGTTGTAATCCTCATTCTCCTCACGATCGCAATCGGTTCATATTTTTTCAACCAATATTGGATCCATCGCTATGATGCCTTGATTGCGCGGCAGGCCGGCATCTACCGTCTCGATCCCAATTTAGTTTGGAGCGTAATTTACGAGGAGACCTATTTCAGTCCCTGGAAACGCGGCAAGGATGGCGAGATCGGGTTGATGCAAATCACGCCCGCTGTTGGGCGCGATTGGGCCACTGAAACCGGCATGAAGGATCTCGAACGGCAGATGGCTGAAAATCCCGCAGCGCAACTTAGAGACCCCGAGCGCAACATCCAAATCGGTTGCTGGTACCTGGAAAAATTTTATGAGCAGTATCGCGACACGCCGGATGCCGAGGCGCGCATGATCGCGGCTTATAATGCTGGTCCGAGTCGCGCCGCTGAATGGAATAAGGTGCCGGCGGGAGGAAAACCGCTTTCCGGTGAGGAATTCATTAATAACATCGACATTCCGTCGACACACGCTTACGTCGTTTCCATTCTCGACCGCTATCGAAAATTGAAAGGGCACCCCCTAAACGTCAATCTGCAAAACTCCGCCTCGCCGGCGCGCTGATTTGCAGCGCCTGCGTTAAACTCCCTGAAGAATTCGCTGCTTTTCGTGGATCGCAACCGATGACGACACTTTACTGCGCTGAATGGATAGTGCCCGTTTCATCTGCGCCTTTCGCTGATGGTGGAATTGCCGTCAACGACGATCGCATCGTCGCCCTCGGCAATCGCCCGGCACTTGTCGAACAGTTTCCGGAAGCAGCAGTTCAGGACTTTGGAACCGCTGCGATTGTGCCTGGCTTAATCAATAGCCATTCACATCTGGAACTAACGGCGATGCGCGGCTTTCTTGAAAATGAAGAAGCTGACTTCTTCGGGTGGTTGAGAAAGCTAACTGTTGCGCGGCTGGAGAGGATGAGCGCAGACGATTTGAATGTGTCGGCGCAGTGGGGAGCCTGCGAGGCTGCGCGCGCAGGTGTCACCAGCGTCGCGGATGCAAGTGACGCGGCACTTGAAAGCATGAATGCACTTCGAGCTGTCGGTCTGCGCGGCGTAGTTTTTCAGGAGTCGTTTGGACCCGATCCGCGTTTGGCGGATGAGAACTTTGCAAAGCTGCAGGCAAAAATCTCTCGCCTGCGCGAATGCGAGACAGCACTGGTGAAATGCGGAGTATCACCACACGCACCCTACACAGTTTGCGGTCCGCAGTTGGAGTTAATTGCGCAGTTTGCGCTCGCTGAAAAACTGCCGTTGATGATGCATGCCGCGGAAACGTCAATGGAGGCATCGTTGTTGCGCGAAGGGCGCGGAGCTTTTGCGGATGCACTAAGAAATCGCGGCATCAAGTGGAGCACGCCTGGAGTCTCCCCGATTCAATACCTCAAACAGCACGGCGTACTCGCAACGCAACCGTTATTGGCCCATTGCATCCAGGTGGACGACGCCGACATCGAGACCCTCGCTGAAACACAGACGCGCGTGGCGCATTGTCCCAAGTCAAACTCAAAACTGGGGCACGGCGTGGCGCCGCTGGCGAAGTTTATCGATCAGGGAATTACTGTAAGTCTCGGCAGCGACTCCGTTGCCAGCAATAACGTTTGCGACCTGCTTGAGGAAGCGCGCTACGCGTTGCTGCTTGCCCGTTCAGGAGTTGCAGAGAAGAATCTGGCCGCTAATTTTTCTGCCTCGGATGTTTTGCAGCTCGCAACGCGCGGCGGCGCGCAGGCGCTTGGGATGATTGAACAAATCGGGGCATTACAAGAAGGATTGCAGGCAGACTTCGCAATTGTTTCGCTCGCCGGCGCGCATCAAATTCCAGTTTACGAGCCAGTTGGCGCGCTCGTTTTCAGCTCGAACGCGCGCGACGTGGTGTTAACGGCGGTTGCGGGAAGGGAAGTTTATCGCGCTGGTCGCGTGACGACCGTTGACGAAGATCGCCTGCGTGCCCGAATGAAAGAAATTGGAGAAAAATTAGCCGCGGATTAACGCAGATAAACGCGAATCAGAAAAAGATTATGGTTTCAGATCCGCGCGCATCGCGTTGATCGGTCAAGAATCAAAAGCTCATGGTCGGGAAGGGTGGCTTGCCCCCGCTCGTTGAATGCCACCCCAATCCAGCGGGGGCAAGCCACCCTTCCTAACCTCGAGACGACCGGACTTGAGTGCCTCAAGTGGAACTTTTCCTTAACCTAATGAAGCTGCTATAGCTGCGTCAAAAATCTCCAAAG
>WNEZ01005331.1_pt1 | contig 11236 bp, 7 predicted proteins | sample 5400521 | NCBI WGS metagenome assembly WNEZ01 (sample SAMN13153339, study PRJNA577476) | soil metagenome | isolation source: 120 cm saprolite under Douglas fir tree site 2 hole 1 replicate 1 | place: USA:California | collected 2015-04-18
CGTCACCCGCGGAAGCGCGTCCCCGGAATGCATCAACGATTCCACGCGAGCCAATCTCTTCCCTAGCTTCCCTCCCGGATGCAGATTGGCAAAGTCTTCCTCTTTGAACCCGCGCTTCTCACTCAGAGTGACCGCGAGCGCGTCCCCCAGCGCCAGCATCGTCGTGGTTGAAGCCGTAGGAGCCAACCCGAGCGAGCAAGCCTCCTGCGCGACTGAACAATCCAGCGCCACGTCAGCCGCCGCTGCCAAAGTTGAAATTGCACGTGTGGGAGCGGGCGACTCGCCCGCTCTAGGCGGCGGGACCGCCTGCCTTTGAGAAGATTCGAAAACCTCATCCCCCGTCATCGCAATCAGCGGTACGCGCAGCCGCTTGATCGTAGCCAGCAACTGCAAAATCTCTTCGGTTTCTCCGCTCGCCGAAAGCGCCAGAACAACATCACCGCGGACCACCATTCCCAAATCGCCATGCATTGCCTCGACCGGATGCAAATAAAGCGCCGGACTTCCAGTCGAACTCAAGGTCGCCGCAATCTTGCGCGCAATCAACCCGCTCTTCCCCATGCCGGTCACCACTACGCGGCCCGCACAGGAAAACATTAGATCCACTGCCCGCTGAAACGCCGCTGCCATGGGACCAGCAATGCGATCCGCCAGCGCCCGCAGCGCTTCAGCCTCGATGCGCACCACGTTTTCACCAATTCGTTTCACGCGATCATTACCGGAAGAGTGGATGTTAGCACGCAGCGGAATCGGCGCTCGTAGCCACAGCCTGCTTAAAAGTGATCCTCGATCCCTCGCGTCGCCACTGGCTTCTGACTAAGCACGGCGAGCCCCTTAGCCTGAATCACCCGGTCCCACGGGCCCGCCTGCCAATTGTCCCGCGCCCGTTCGGGATGCTGCCAGGGCGGAAGCGACAGCATCAGCCTTTTTCCCATCGAATGGACGTAAGGTTCATACATCGAACGCAGCCGAGCAAGCTTCTGCCGCGCCTGGTCATCGGCCCTCAACTTCAAACCCGCGGCCAATAACGTCTCCCGCAACCGGTTGAAATCCTCCTCAACTAACCGTTCCGGCGCCTGCGAATCGTACCGTGCATTCACCACCTGCGCCAGATCCACCGCCGCGTGGCGCGCCATGGCGAACGTAAGCTTGGCCTGGCCGGGATGAACTCCCTCCACTCCCGTAAGTATCAGCGACGTTACATCGAGCATCGTCGTCAGCGCACTCAGCCAGGACTGGTTGCTGTGCTGGGACCGAAAAAAACTGAGCACCGGATAGGATATGTGACTCTCCAACAATTCCGCCGACCACCGCTCCCAGTCGCGTAGCACCTCGTCGAGTACCAACTGATCCACCGCGGCATCCTCCGACCTTCCGGATAGCCTCACTAGAAGCTCTGTGGCCGTCGGCGGCGATCCCGCGCGCGCGTCGAGCATCGAAATCTGAATCTCGCGTCTGGAAAACGAAGAGTAAACGACCGGAAGATAACCAATCACGACGCCCAGAAACGCGAAGCCCATGCCTGCTTCAATGACCGCAAGCGCGCGAGCCGCAGCCGACGTGGGCAGAATATCGCCGTAACCGAGAGTGAAGAACGTTTGTCCGCTCTGATAGAGGATTCTTGCAAATGTGATTGGCTCGTTGCCCAGTTGCTCGTGTCCCCCCAAGCCGTACTGCAGCAAAGCGAAGCCCAAGATCAATCCCGCCGCCCAAAAGCCGAGCAGCAAGAATAGCGACAACGGTCCGAAATACCCCAGGAAGTTCTGCTGCCGCGAAGGTGTACGGATGCGGCCAGCAAGTGCCTTCCACGGAATCCATGTGCGCCGGTAGAACCACGCCGTCAACTTGAACTGTCGCGTCACGCGCCGCGGCAGCACGACGGTCTCGAACGCATCCAGCAGGACGACGCAGACAATGACGAGCCCGAAGACACCCGCGAGAATGTTGCCGTGGAAATTCATGCGGAAGATGCAATCTGGATGCGGAAGGAAGGTTAACAGATTCGGGCAGAAGGGGCTTCGGGCTTCAGCACCCCAGCTTCGGCGAACTCTTTTAGCCCCGCGAAACCTTTACACGGCACAGCCAAGGGTTTTGCTCGGAAGCCCGACCGCCGAAGCCCGAAGGCCCGCTACTGCGGCTTGGAAGGCGCTGCCTGTGCTGGCGGAGCCTGCGCCTGTCCCGGAACAGGTGTGATCGCCGGTTTCTTCGCCACCGGCTTCTTTCTGGCGGGCTTCGTCGGCTGCGTATCATCCACCACAATTTTCTTCGCGGGTGTGGCTGGAATCTGCGCCTGCGCCGCCTTCAGATCATTGCGTAAACGATTAATCTCAGCTTCCTTCGCCGTCGCCACATTCTCGATTCGTTCGGCAACCCCCCTCCGAACTGCCTCGAAAGCGCTTAGATCGTTCGAGAGCGCTTGAAAATCATCCTTGGAGCCCAACGCTTCCGCCGCCTCAACCACATTACCCAGCACGTCGTACAACGCGTCAAGATTGCGGTACACCCTGAAGGTGGCCGGCAAATCTTCTGGGGCCGAGCGCAGTTGGGTGATAATCTCCGGCAGCGCTCCCTGCAAATTGCGCTGAATCGACTCCACCCTCGCGAGCCACTGCTTCTTGTTCGAGCCATCCGTCTTCCAGCGCTCGATACGCAATTTCTGAAGATCAGCTTGCGTATTCTTTGAAGCCGTCTCCAGTTGCGACAGCAAACCATTCAGTTGTGTAACGGACGCGTAGGAGACTGGCCCGCTTTGAGGAGAGGCCGCAGAAGCGCCTGCACTCCCAGCCGCATACGCCGGTCCTCCGTGAGCCGTGGATGTTCCACTTGACGCCGAGGACTGGCTGAAACCAGCATTGCTCGACACCAGAAAGAGCAGAGTTAGGAAGAGGATGGCAGTTCGCTTCATGTTCGGGGCGGTGGCGCCAACCGCCCTTCAGCATACTACACGGGGCCGTAGCCTGTAGATCAGGTCCTGTCCCCAGACCCTGTATGCCGCCCTGCTCCCATCGTCTTGCGCAGGTCGACCCATTCTTGCCGCCCACAAGAGGAATGTAGAGAGCCGCCGAAGGGCTAAAATCCCCCCTTCGGAACGGTACGCCCTCAAGATATAATCACTTACGGGGGCAGACTCTACCGCTTTCCAGTCGTAACGGGTACCGGCCACTTCTTCGTCTTCGATAGGGAACTTTCTCGCCACGAGAACCGTAGCAGAGGATGTGTGTCCGTCACCCCCTCGGGGGCTAAAGCGGCATGAGCACAGTCTCTAGCCGGTTGGGAGATTCCGGTCCGGCGCGAGCTTAGTCAGCACGGATGGTGACGGCAATCATGAAACCCTGGAAAAAAATCGTTATTGGTATCGGCGCAGCGCTCCTCGTGGTCGCAATCGTCGGATTCACGGTCCACCAGAGCAGCAAGAATGTAGTCACAGTGCAAACGGGCAAGGCCCAGCACCTGGACCTGGCAACGGTGGTGAGCGCTTCGGGTGAAATCAAGCCCAAGACCTACGTCAACATCGGCGCCAACGCCTATGGAAAGATCACCCACCTTTACGTTAAGGAAGGTGATCACGTGAAGAAGGGTCAATTGCTGGCTCAACTGGAAAACGTTCAGTCGTCGGCCGACGTAAACGCGAACCAGGCCTCGGTGCAAGCCGCCGCGACCGACGCTATCGCCGCCGAGGCCAGCCTCAAGACCGCGCAGGCCGACCTGCGTCGAGCCCAAGCCGACTACGATCGCAACAAGCTGGACTGGGAGCGCGCGCAGAATCTCTACCGCGATGGCCTGATCGCGAAGTCCGATTTTGACAGCCGCAGGAATGCGTGGGCCACCGCGGATGCCGGTCTGGTGCAGGCCGAGGCCCGTGTCGCCCAAGCCAAGGCGCAGACGGATTCCGCCGAACGGCACGTGGCCCAGGCAAAAGCTACTCTCACCCGCGTAACTGACGTGCTGCAGAAGACCACCTATGCCGCGCCGTATGAGGGCGTCGTCACCAACCTCCCGGTTCGTGAGGGAGAATCCGTGGTCATCGGCATTCAGAATGCCCTGGGCAGCACGCTGATGACGATCGCCGACATGTCCGTAATTACCGCCGAAGTCAAGGTGGATGAAACCGACATTGTGAACGTTCGCCTCGGACAGTCCGCCGACGTCACCATCGACGCTATTCCGAAGAAAATTTTCCACGGCACAGTGTCAGAAATTGGCGATAACGCCATCGTTCGCTCCAGCGGCCTCTCAACCTCGCAGCAGGCCTCGACCAGCGAAGAGGCTAAGGATTTCAAGGTCGTCGTAACGCTGCATGACCCGCCCCAGGATCTGCGCCCCGGCCTCTCCACCACGGCCAAAATCACCACCGCAACCCGCGGCAACACACTCGCCATCCCCATCCAGGCGCTCACCATTCGCACCAAGACGCAACTGGAGCAGCAGAAGAAGTCGAGCCCGGGATCGGTCGAGGCAGCATCGCCAGCGCCTAAGGAAACGGCGTCCAAGAATCAGAAGAAAGATGACGACATCCAGGGCGTCTTCGTCATCCGCAACAAGAAGGCTGAGTTCATCCCCGTAATCACCGGGATCACCGGCACAACCGACATCGAGGTGCTGAACGGCCTGAAAGAAGGCGACGAGGTCATTACCGGCAGTTACAAAGTTTTGCGCACCCTTCGTCCGGGCAGCACTGTAAAGATCGACAATTCGGCCCCAAAGAAGGAAGACGAAGAAACATAACTTTCACGGGTTTGATCCGTCCAACGGGAAAGCCGGCCGCAGGTCTCAGAAATCGGAGCCCAAACTCGAAGGCGCCAACGCCAGAGAATTGAAAATAGATCGGAGAGGTCAGTGGCACCGGACCAGGAGAAAAAAATGGCAACCGCAGAAGTCATCAGCATGCCGACCGAAGCAACCTTAGTCCCGCCCGAATCCTGCATGATCGCAGCCGAGGATTTGTGGAAGACCTACGACATGGGCTCGGAGCAGCAGGTCCATGCCCTGCGCGGCGTTAATCTGCGCATCCAGCGCAACGAGTACGTGGCCATCATGGGCCCCTCTGGGTCAGGCAAATCGACGCTGATGAACTTGATTGGCTGCCTCGATTCTCCGACCAAAGGGAATTACTGGCTTAACGCCCAGCTGGTAAGTGAGCTCGATGATGACGAACTGGCGCGTATCAGGAACAAAGAGATCGGATTCGTCTTCCAGACCTTCAACCTGCTCGCCCGTGCCACCGCTCTCCACAACGTCGAGCTTCCCCTGATCTACGCCGGCATTCCGACCGGGGAACGTGTGGAACGTGCCAAGGCCGCATTGGCGGCCGTCGGCATGGAATCGCGCATGACCCATAAGCCCAACGAGCTCTCCGGCGGCCAGCGCCAGCGCGTGGCCATTGCACGGGCGCTGGTCAATAAGCCCTCCATCATCCTGGCCGACGAACCCACGGGTAATCTGGATTCTCAAACCGGACTCGACATCATGGCCTTACTCGATCGCCTGCAGTCCGAAGGCAACACCATCGTGCTGGTCACGCACGAGCACGATATCGCCGAATACGCCCACCGCGTCATCCACATCAAAGACGGCGTAATCGCCAGCGACGAGACGAAAGGCCCGCGAAGGTAGGCCATTCCAGGCATTCACGAAAACGCCCAGCCGAAAGGCTGGGCGTATCTTTCTAACGAATCGAAGCACGGCGTCAACCCTCAGAGGGCCTCGTCTCAGGAACCACTGCCACCAGTTCTGTGACTTCCACGGCCTGGGCCGCGACCACCCGATCTCTGCCCTCGCGTTTGGCGCAATACAAGGCAGCGTCCGCAGCCTGCAGCAATTCCTGCGCCGATGTTCCATGGGTTGGCAGTGCCGCAACTCCGACCGAAACCGTAATCACGCCAACCGATTGCCCCTGATGCAACACGGTCAATTCCCGCAGTTTCGACCGTATCCGCTCAGCCCGCGCTCGTGACGCTTCCAGATCGGCCGTCGGGAGAATTACAACGAACTCCTCCCCGCCGAAACGACAAACGATGTCCTCGGCGCGAATGCTCTTTGCCAGGAACGATGCCGTCTCCCGCAACACGGCATCGCCCGCATCGTGACCGTAAGTGTCGTTGAATCGTTTGAAATGATCCAGGTCGAGCATCAAAATTCCAAGCGATTGCTCCGCGCGCACCGCCCGCCGTATCTCGCGTTCCAGCATCTCTTCCAGATAGCGCCGGTTGTACAACCCGGTCAAGGGATCCCGGATGGACTGAGTCCGCAACGCCTCCCGGAGACGGATGTTGGAAATCGACAATCCCACTTGCTCGGCGAAGGTTGTCTTGAACGAAAGTTCCGCGTCGCCAAGTGCGGGCACTTCATCCGTCGCTTGCAAATGCAAAATTCCCAGGGCTTCTCCCTGCGCCAGAATTGGGATGCAAAGATAAGTGTTCTTCACTCCCTCGGCGTGTGAGCACCTGGCAGTATCATCTCCAGCAACCACCAGATGAGGGTGTCCCGTTCTCAACGCCCGACACGAATTTGGTGCGAACACCGCGCTGGGGAGCTGGCACTCCGCCCAGGAGCCAATTGCCGCCGCGAGGTTGCGCTCAGCATTCAATAGCGCTATTGCGCCCCGGGCTGACGGGAAAACCTTAGGGGCAAACCCCAGAGCTGCCGAGAACACTTCATCTTTACTCAGGCAGCTCTGCAGGAGTTCGCTCATCTTCGCCAGGAGCGTCGCCCGCTGGGAGCGCTCCTTAAGTTCGTTCATCATCCGTTCGTTTTGCCGGTCGAGTTCTTTGCGCGCCAGCTCTCTTTCCAACATTTCTTCGTGCAGGCGGGTGTTGGCGTCAGCCAGTTCCACAGTGCGGACCTTGATTTCCTCTTCCAATCTCTGTTGGTTATGTTTTTGATCTTCAATGTCACTGCAGGTGCCAACCCACTTGACAATGGCTCCCCGGACGTCACGAATCGGATTTGCTCGCCCAAGAAACCAACGGTAGGTCCCGTCCGAGGCTCGCCGGAAGCGGCATTCGATTTCATAAGGCTCTCCGGTTTGAACTGAGTGTGCCCATTTCTGAAGTGTCGCCGGCAGATCGTCGGGATGGAGCACCTCATTCCAGCCCGATCCAACCGTTTGCTCCCTGCTCCGTCCGGTGTACTCGTACCATCGTCCGTTCGCAAAGTCCAAGGCTCCATCCGAACCTGCCGTACACATGATCTCTGGCAGCGCCTCCGCAACACTGCGGAAGTATACTTCGCCCTGAGCCTTTCCCACGGCAGGCGTTCGCCGGCGGCTGATCACGAGCAGCAGGAAGCATGCGAGCACGACTCCGAACATCACGCTTACGATGGTGTACGACAGCGACGTACAAGCCTCCTTACACCCGCAGGACAATGCGAACCGCTTCCGGCGGCTTCGGAATGTGCCAGAGTTGGCTTCTTCCTCACCTATCGGCAACATGCAGGTTTGTACGACTCAGAATTCTCTAATCTCGTGCAATTCCTCAAGCCTCGGATAACTGAGGCAAAAAAAGACCTCTCTTTCGAGAGGTCTCTCCATCTGGAATGCGGGTTGAAAGCAGAGACTACGGAGTGGTGCTCACGGTCTTAACCGTGACGTCCTGTGCAGAAATTGGAGTAGCGACGAAGAAGTTGTGATCATAAAGCCCGCGATACATGCGCCCCGCAATCTCAGCTGCTTTGGGACCAAACGTCGGCCGTCCTCCTTGCAGGAACACCACCACGACGACACGGCCCGCACTCGTATTCGCATACGAAGCAAACCATCCAAAGCGAGTTCCCGCGTGCGAGCACGTGCCCGTCTTGCCCAGGACTTCTTCCTCGTTGAAGTTCAGCCGCAGGCTGCGTGCCGTGCCATACTGCACCGCGCCCGCCATGCCGTCGGAGAGTTCAGGAATCAACGGAGCAATATCCAAAGTGCGCTTCACGCGCGGCTCAAAGTTCGCGATTTCTTCCGGCGTGGTCGGATGCTGCAGGTAATAGAGCGTTCCCCCGTTCGCAATGGCCGAAACCATCGCGCCCAACTGCAACGGCGTCATGGTGATGCCTTCGCCGTAGGAACACATCTTGCCGACGCCGCCCATTCTCTCGGGAATCACTGCATCCGGATAATCGCCAGTCTGTTCGCCAGCGATGCCGTAACCCGCCAGTTCTCCCAGGCCATATTCATGCGCGTAGTAGGCCACCTTTTCGAAGCCCAGCTTGCGTCCGAGAGCCTCGAAATAGGCATTGTTGGAGTGCGCCAGGGCTGTGGTCAGATTCATCTTGCTGCGCCGCCCGAGGGCGATCGCAGTGTCCTTGGAAACCAATCCCTCACTCAATGCCGCGAGAGCAACGGAAAGCTTGATGGTCGAGCACGGCTGCGCTCCGCTCGAAAGCGCCAGCTTCTGGTTCACCATCGCCAGTACGCGTCCGCTGGTCGGCTCGATCGCTACGACCGTGCCATTCATGTTGCCCAGCGCATCAATCGCTGCCCGGCGGACCATCGGATCTTCGCCTGCCGTGATGTCACTCTCGGTGACCGCGTCGGTAAACGAACTCATGTGGAAGCGTTCGTAGTACCGGTGACGCCGAGTCTTCACCGAAGCGCGCCGTACTGTGGCCCTACGGCTGCGCGCCAGACGATGCAGACGCCGGCGCGTCCTCTGGCTCTCGCTGATTTTTTTTGATTTCGCGGACCGCTGTGGGTGCGTGTTGACGTTCGCCGCCCAACTCACTTCGGCGAGTGGCAGACCGACGAGTAAAACTAGTACAAGACGAAGAAGGCGCGATCCCTGACTCGACATCGGACTTGTATTCCCCGTTCCCAGGAATTTCTAACTGGTTTGATGCAGAAGCTTTGATGCACGAACCCTGCCACGCAGAGAGTAACCGCGCCGCCCTGGTTCAACTGTGCGATAGTAAGAGACTTAGCTGATTCTGGCAATCTCAAAGTTTAGATTTGTGGAAACATTATTTTTTCTTAACTCATTCTGAAACAAAGACATGCGCGGAGATTACCTCAGTTCTGCGCTCTTGGTAACCCGTTACCTAGTTACTGAAAGGATACTTCCCCAACGGAAAAGCTTTTCACCTCGCCCCGGCAGACCGGGCGGCAAGTTTTTGCGCTTTGGTTCGGAATCGTTGCGCTGCTCACATCACCTCGCCGCGCTTGCGCAGAAACGCCGGAACATCCAGATCGTCCTGCTCGAAGTTCGCGACCATCGCTCCCCTCACGGAATCCAGTGAAATCACGTCGCCCGAGGGGTGAACCATCGCCACCGGTGCCGGATCCGGGACGAATCCAGACTCTCCCCGAGTTGATACGTGCATCGGTTCCGTCGCTTCAGACGGCCCCAGCGGTTCCGGAAAATCCATCGCGTCATCGTGCGAGGCTGCGAATGAACTGCGCGTCTCATGATGCACGTGCCGCGATGCCGGCATTTCGCGGAAGCCGGTAGCGATTACAGTAATCTTCACCGAGTCTTTCATCTTCTCATCCATGACCGCGCCGAAAATAATGTTCGCGTCTTCATGCGCCGCACCCTGGATGATCGAGCAAGCCTGCTGCACCTCCGCCAGCTTCAGCGAAGACGATCCAGTGATATTGATCAGAATTCCGCGTGCTCCGTCAATCGCTCCCGCCTCCAACAGCGGAGACGCAATCGACCGCTTGGCCGCATCGGTCGCGCGATTCTGCCCGCTCGCCGTTGCAGTGCCCATTACCGCATAGCCCATGCGCGCCATGATCGTCTTCACATCGGCGAAGTCGCGATTGATGATCCCCGGAATCGTGATGATGTCCGAAATCCCCTGCACCCCCTGTCGCAGAATGTCGTCCGCGACACGGAACGACTCGAAGAACCCCGCGTTCTCCGCCACTGCAAGCAACTTCTCATTGGGAATGACAATTGTCGTATCCACGGATTCCATCAGCTCCGCGATGCCGCGCTCCGCCTGGGCCATGCGGCGCTTTCCTTCGAATGAGAACGGCTTGGTCACAACCGCAACCGTCAGCGCTCCCATCTCGCAGGCCAGCGACGCGATGATGGGAGCCGCGCCCGTCCCCGTGCCGCCGCCCAGGCCGGTGGTCACAAAAACCATGTCCGCGCCTTCGAGCGCCTCAATGATCTTGTCCGAGTCCTCCAGCGCCGCCTTGCGCCCAACTTCGGGATTCGCTCCGGCCCCGAGCCCGTTGGTCAGCTTCACCCCAAGCTGCAGCTTCACCGGCGCGCGCGACAGGCGCAGCGCCTGCAGGTCCGTGTTGGCCACGATGAACTCGATGCCCTCAACCCCGGCGTCGATCATGCGGTTCACCGCGTTGCCCCCGCCACCGCCGACTCCGATGACCTTGATCTTGGCATCGTTGCGCGGCTCTTCATTGAAGCTGATGCGAATCTTTGAGTCGTTTTTCATATTCTCCACCCTGATTTGAATTCTGAGTCCCAGTGGCCAGTGGCCAGTGGCTAGTGTCCAGTAAAACACTCACCTCAGTACTGGCAACTGGCCACTGACCACTGTTTCAAGCCCCTTTCCCCACCAGCAGCGCCTTCAACTTCGATCCCCAGCGATCTTGCTGATATCCCCGTGCGACCCGCGCTCGCTGCCCGTAATTCACCATGCCGAGCACGGTGGCATACTCCGGCTCGGCCAGGCTTGCCGGCATTTTCGCCAGCGGTGTAGGCCAGGAAAGCCGCACCGGACGCCGCAGGACCGATTCCGCCACATCAAAAATTCCCGGCAAACGGGATGCTCCGCCGCTCAGCACAATTCCCGCCACGCAGACTTCGAACATGCCACTGTGCCGCAGCGTCTCACGCATCATCTCGAACAGTTCGCGCGCTCTTGGCTCCAGAATCTCCGCCACCATTCTCTGCGGCAGCAGACGAGACGGCCGATCCCCCACCGACGGCACTTCGACTTCATTCCCTTCAGGAATCAGCGTCACGATGGCGTTGCCGTACGCCTTCTTGATCTTCTCGGCCTCCGCCAACGGCGTGCACATGCCCACCGACAAGTCACTTGTGAAGTGATCGCCGCCCACTGGAATCACTCCCGTGAACGCAACCGCGCCCTGCAGAAAAACAATCAGCTCCGTGGACCCTGCGCCAATATCCGCCAGACACACTCCCATCTCTCTTTCATCGTTACGCAGCACGGAGTCCGCCGCCGCCAGCGGTTCAAACACCGTATCGTCGACATGTACCCCGGCCTTGTTCACCGCCGTGATCACGTTCTGCGTGGCGCTGGTCGCTGCCGTCACCAT
>WNEZ01005332.1_pt1 | contig 11236 bp, 9 predicted proteins | sample 5400521 | NCBI WGS metagenome assembly WNEZ01 (sample SAMN13153339, study PRJNA577476) | soil metagenome | isolation source: 120 cm saprolite under Douglas fir tree site 2 hole 1 replicate 1 | place: USA:California | collected 2015-04-18
AGATATTGTCACGATCTACCGTGTCCGCCGTCGAATCCGCCTTCAATAGCCTCGCCAACACCGTGCTGAGCAACAACGCGCGGACGCTGGAAGATCTCGTCAAGGAGATGCTGCGGCCGATGCTGAAATCCTGGCTCGACGACAATCTGCCCGGGCTGGTGGAGCGCATCGTCAAGGCGGAAATCGAACGGGTTTCACGCGGGCGTTAGAGCGTTTTCAAGCGAAGTGGAGACCGGTTCGCATTAAGAAAACGCGTCAAATCAAGAATCTAGAGCCCCGTTTCGTTTCTATCGAAACGGGGCTCTAACCCATTTTCCGCCTATTCTGATCGCAAAACCGGTATCCACCGTCGGATCAAGTCCGGGCGCTCTTGCGGAACAGGCGCCGCTCCGCGCGCGGCAGGCAATTGTTGAGCCCCGTTTGGCCACTACATCCGGCCTGATCCTGCCCTTCGACGGGCCTGTCGTGTTGACTTGGTCTGTTGACTTGGCGCGTTTCGGCGGGTTTCTAGCCCGTTCCATAGCCATGATTGCATTGCCATGATCGAGAAGACCTACCAGCCCGCCGATATCGAAACCCGCATGTCCCGGATCTGGGAGGAAAGCGGCGCGTTCAGGGCCGGCCGCCCCGAGCGCCGCGATGCAAAACCCTTCACCATCGTGATCCCGCCGCCGAACGTGACCGGCTCGCTGCACATGGGGCATGCGCTCAACAACACCCTGCAGGACATCCTCTGCCGTTTCGAGCGGATGCGCGGCCGCGACGTGCTGTGGCAGCCCGGCACCGATCATGCTGGCATCGCGACCCAGATGGTGGTCGAGCGGCAATTGATGGAGCGCCAGCTGCCGGGCCGCCGCGACATGGGCCGCGCAAAATTTCTCGAGCGCGTCTGGCAATGGAAGGCCGAAAGCGGCGGCGTCATCGTCAACCAGTTAAAGCGGCTCGGCGCGTCCTGCGACTGGTCGCGCGAACGCTTTACCATGGACGAGGGCCTGTCGCGCGCCGTCATCAAAGTGTTCGTCCAGCTGCATCGCGAAGGGCTGATCTACAAGGACAAGCGGCTGGTGAACTGGGATCCGGCGCTGCTGACCGCGATTTCCGATCTCGAAGTGCAGCAGATCGAGGTCAAGGGCAGCCTCTGGTACTTGCGCTATCCGCTGCAAGGCAAAACCTTCGATCCCGAGGATCCCACCACCTTTATCGTTGTCGCTACCACGCGGCCGGAGACGATGCTCGGCGACAGCGCGGTCGCGGTGCATCCGGACGATGAGCGCTACGCCGATCTGGTCGGCCGCTGCGTGATCCTGCCGCTGGTCGGGCGAAAGATTCCGATTGTGGCCGACGAATATTCCGACCCCGAAAAAGGTTCGGGCGCGGTGAAGGTCACGCCGGCGCACGACTTCAACGATTTCGAGGTCGGCAACCGGCACGGCCTGCCGCGGATCAGCGTGCTCGATCAGGAAGGACATCTCGCTCTGGTCGGCAACGAAGATTATCTGCGCGGATTGCCGGATGAATCGGAGTATTTTGCCGAGGAATTGCACGGCATCGACCGGTTTGCCGCGCGCAAGCTGATCGTGACACGGCTGGAAGATTTCGGTTTTCTGGAAAAAGTCGAGCCGAACATCCACATGGTGCCGCATGGCGATCGCTCCGGCGTCGTCATCGAGCCGTACCTGACCGACCAGTGGTATGTCGACGCCAAGACCGTGGCGCAGCCCGCCATTGCCGCGGTGCGCAGCGGCGCGACCGCGTTCGTGCCGAAGAATTGGGAAAAAACCTATTTCGAGTGGATGGAGAACATCCAGCCCTGGTGCATCTCGCGCCAGCTCTGGTGGGGTCACCAGATCCCGGCGTGGTACGGCCCCGACGGCAAGGTGTTCGTCGCCGAAACCGAGGAAGAGGCGGTCGGCAACGCGCTCGGCTATTACGCCGAGCAGGAAGTCATTACGCCGGAGCAGGGGCGGGAGATGGCGCTCGATCCCCAAAAGCGCGCAGGTTTTATCACGCGCGACGAAGACGTGCTCGACACCTGGTTCTCCTCGGCACTGTGGCCGTTCTCGACGCTGGGCTGGCCCGACGACGAGACGGACGTCAAGCGCTATTATCCGACCGACGTGCTCGTCACCGGCTTCGACATCATCTTCTTCTGGGTCGCCCGGATGATGATGATGGGTCTTCACTTCATGAAAGAGGCACCGTTCTCGACGGTCTATATCCACCGCCTGGTTCGCGACGAGAAGGGCGCGAAGATGTCGAAGTCGAAAGGCAACGTCATCGATCCGCTTGGGGTCATCGACGACTTCGGCGCTGACGCCCTCCGCTTTGCGCTCGCGCGCGCGGCCGCGCAGGGACACGACATCAAGCTGTCGCCCCATCACGTCGAAACCAACCGCAATTTTGCAACCAAGCTGTGGAACGCCGGCCGTTTCGCCGAGATGAATGGCTGCGTGCTGCCGCCGGGGTTCGATCCGGCCAATGCGAAAGAGACGCTCAACCGTTGGATCGTGCATGAGACCTTCCGTACGGGGCGCGAGGTGACCGAGGCGATCAGGACTTGTCGCTTCAATGACGCCGCCAACGCGATCTATCGTTTCGTCTGGAACGTCTATTGCGACTGGTATCTCGAGCTCGCGAAACCCGTATTGCTGAGCGAGGAGGGGGACGCCAAGGCCGAGACCCGCGCGATGGTGGCGTGGGCGCGCGATGAAATCCTAAAACTGCTGCACCCGTTCATGCCCTTCATCACCGAGGAGCTGTGGGCGGTCACCGCAAAGCGCGATGGGCTATTGGCGTTGGCGCCCTGGTCGATCAAGGCGGGTGCGCTCCCGCTGGAACAAATGTCGCTGATCGCGAAAGACGATCCGCAGTTTCCACCGGAACTTGTGGCTTTGGCTGCCGAAGCGAACGCAACAAGCGACGCCGCTGATTTCGTTGACCACTCGGCCGAAGCCGAGATCGGCTGGGTGGTCGATCTCGTCACCGCGATTCGCTCGGTGCGCGCGGAAATGAATATTCCGCCGGCAACGTTGACGCCGCTGCTGCTGGCCGGCGCGTCCGCTGAAACCATGGGACGCGCGCAACGCTGGAACGATGTGGTCAAGCGGATGGCCCGGCTCGCCGATATTTCCTTCGCCGATACCGCGCCGCAAGGGGCTGTGCAGTTGCTGGTGCGCGGCGAGGTCGCGGCATTGCCGCTCAAGGGCGTCATCGACCTTTCGGCGGAGAAGGCGCGGCTCGACAAGGAATTGGCCAAGGCCGACGCCGACATCAAGCGCGTCGATGCCAAGCTCTCCAACGAGAAATTCGTCGCCAACGCACCGGAAGAAATCGTCGAAGAGGAAAAAGAAAAGCGCGAGGCGGCCGTGGCGCGCAAAGCCAGGATTGTCGAGGCGCTGGATCGGCTCAGAAACGCTGCGTAACGAGAATGGCCGATGCTGGACCACGTTTCCATCACCGTATCGGATATCGCCGCGGCCGAGCGCTTCTACGACGCGGTCATGAAAGCGCTTGAGATCGTCAAGGTCGGCCGCCGCGATGACTGGCTGGGCCATGGCGAACGCGCGCGCGCCGCTTATCCCGAGCGCGTCTACCTCACCATCCGCGAAGGGCCAAAGCCCGAAGACGCCTTTAGCCGCCACTGGTGCTTCAAGGCGAAGTGGCGGACCCAGGTCGATGCCTTCTGGGATGCCGGCATCGCCGCCGGCGGCAGCGATGACGGTGCACCGGGCCTGCGCAATTATCACGCATCCTATTACGGAGCGTTTCTGCGCGACCCCGACGGCAACCGGATCGAAGCCGTCTGCCATCACACGGTCAGAGGAGGTCACAATGCAGGCTGGAGAGCCTAGTCACACCGCGCGCGGAGCGGCAGCCTATCGAGCCATCCATCAAACCCTGGAAGGCGGCATTATCTTCAGCGATCCGTTCGCGTCCCAAATTCTCGACGACGAAACCCGCGCCAGACTTGACGAAATCGCTGCCGACCTGTCGTTGCGGCCAATGCGCCTGTTAATCGCGGCGCGCAGCCGGTTTTCCGAGGACACGTTGGCGGCCTGCGTGGCACGCGGCGTGCGCCAGATTGTCGTGCTGGGAGCGGGCCTCGATACGTTTTCGCTGCGCAACCCGCATGCCGGGCAGGGTGTCCGTGTGTTCGAGGTCGATTATCCGGCAACGCAGGGCTGGAAGCGCGAGCGCCTGAAGCAGGCCGGTCTCGCCGTGCCCTCGTCGCTCGCCTTCGCTCCCGTCGACTTCGAGCGGCAGAGCCTGGCCGATGGTCTGGCGGCCGCCGGGTTTCAGGCTGATCGCTCTGCGTTCTTCCAGTGGCTCGGTGTCGTGCCGTATCTCACACGCCAGGCGATCTCCACGACGCTGGATTTCATCGCCGGTGTGCCGGATTCGGAGGTCGTGTTCGACTACGCCGAGCCGTTTGAAAACCAGCCAACCGATCGCCGCGCTCATGCGATGGCCATGGCCGCAAGGACGGCTTCGCTGGGTGAGCCATGGCTCAGTCTTTTCGATCCGGCCGAGTTGTCCGAGATGCTGTGTAACAAGGGATTTGGGGTCGTCGAGGATCTCGGCCTTGCCGAAATCGCCGATCGATTCTACGGAGACTTGAAACAGGACATCCGGATTGGTCCAGGTCCGCACGTCGTTCGGGCGCAGAAGGTCCGTTGATCCATGTCCGCTTCTGCTGGCCGGCTTTGTAGCGGTTTGGATGAGCTTTCTGGTCATCGCCTACCTCTGCGGCGATTTGCACCCTGATGTTTTGGAAACGTGGACGCTCGGACGCCGGTTTGAATGGGGTTACTCCAAACATCCTCCGCTGACGGGATGGGTTGCGCGGGCATGGACGTCGGTGTTTCCACTCACCAACTGGTCGTTTCAGTTGATGGCGTTGACCAATTCGGCAATCGCGTTGTGGGCTGTCGATCTGATTTCGCGCCGCTTCGTAAGCGGTGACAAAAGAATAGTCGTGCTGCTTCTTCTCATGCTGCTGCCGACTTACCAGTTTCACGCCCAACGCTTCAATGCCAACAGCGTTCTTTTGGCGGCCTGGCCGATCGCTATTTATTGCTTCCTGCGGTCGTTCGAAACTCGTCAGGTCATATGGGCCGTTGCCGCGGGCGCAACCGCTGCGCTTGCGATGCTGGGCAAATACTATTCGGTGTTTCTTGTCGGCAGCTTCGTTTTCGCTGCGATTTGTCATCCACAACGTCGCGCTTATTTCGGTTCATCAGCCCCTTGGGTTTCAACCATCGCAGGCTTTGCCGCACTCGGACCGCATTTGCATTGGCTCGCGATGACCGGCGCGCTGCCCTTCGCTTATGCGCTGGCGGGACATACAGGCAAGGCCTCCGGCCCTGCGATAATCGAAGCGCTGCTTTTCGTGCTCGGTATCGCCATGATCCTTGCCATACCGGCGATGACATGGGTTCTGATGGCGGGAAGCCGCCTCGACAAGTTTTCCCAGGACTTCCGGGCGATGAACCCTGGGCTGTTGCTGCTCTTTCTTGTCAGCGTCGGGACAATTGTCTTTCCGGCCATCACTTCGGTCGCGCTGGGAGCCGACATGCCGCCGATCTGGGCATTACAAGGTCTTTTCCTGTTCGCCATTCTGATCGTCGTGGTGGCGCCCGTTCACGCCTTCTATCGGAACATCCATCCATTGCACGAGGGGCGTAATTTCTATCAGCTGTCGGCGGCGGAGTTGACCCGGCAGTGGCACGAGCAGTCCGATACCGCGCTTCCCATCGTCGGCGGCGACGACGGCCTGGCCTTCGCCATGGCTTTCTACAGCCCGGATCATCCCGTCTACGAAGAGAGCCTTGTCTTCACAAATACCGAGCGATTGCCGCGTCAGGCGATCGTCAAGCGCGGATGGGCAGCCTTGTGCTTTGGCGGAGACGTAGATTGTATCGATGGGATGGAAAGGATCGCGGCACGCGCTTCCCGGTTTGTCAGATCCGAGTTCGTCGTCCAGTCAACACTGTTAGGTCAGCGCGGCGCCACGCAGCGCTTTTCGGCCGTTATCGTTCCGCCATTCACTGAGGGGACGATCACACCATCGCCGGCCAGCGGCGTCACAGAAGATTTCAGCGCCATTCGCCGCACGCGGCCGAAACCGGACTAGCTTCTCTGACGAAATGTGCTGCGCCGCGCCCGGGACACGCGCGGAATTTGCTCTCGCTGCCGTGCGGTGATTTGCCCGTCGGGCGGTTTGTTGACAGGGGTGTCTAGCCCCCTTTGCAAAAATATTTCTGTTTTCGCACCCCCAAATCACGTCTAGAACTTTGCGCATCCCGTCCCACACAGAGGGGCGTTTCGCGATCGTCACGGACGTAGGGGCGGGATGCAGTGGACGCGGCAGCGTTTTGCGCGCGATGGGATCGCAGGGCGAGTCGAAAGACTTGTGAGCGATCAAAGAGCGCGCTGACGAGAGATGTTGCTGCGGACGGCAAAATCGTGTGGTCCTGACGCCCCGACGCTGGCGTCAAGTTTTGTGGAAGGCAAGTCGGCCCTACCGGGTGCGGACAAGCCAGATATCCGCGAGATGACGGTGGCAAAAGAGCCCGGTCACCGGGGAGAGCACGACATAAGCCGTTAAAACCATTGCGTGCGGGAATGCCGGGTGTTCGGCGTACTCGTGGTGACTAACGCGTGTGCTTTCTACACTGCACACGCGGCTGCGGGTGCGCGGCACCCGGCATTCCCCACGCCCTCCCTGGGGCGAAGATAAACGTAACGACTCGGGCGCATCGCGCCGCGGGGTCGCGGACTCGTGTTTGGATTTGCCGTCATTGCGAGGAGCGTAGCGACGAAGCAATCCATTCTCGCTTTCTTCTTTGCTGTTGATTGCTTCGCTTCGCTCGCAATGACGGTCTCAAGCTCTGCTGGTCAAAACGGCTTGCTCATGAATTTCGAGCCTTTCAATCCATATCGCCACGGCAATTCAACCGCCTTTGTAATGCCGATCCGCACGCCGGTGACGACGTCCGGCTTTTCCGTCCGCGCATGCAGCGCGATCGGCGGGGCGTCGAGCGGCAACTCGCTGTGCTTGATGGTGATGGCGAGTGCTTCGCAGAGCTTTCCGGGTCCAGAGCACAGCGATCGCTCGTCATGCGGGCCGCGCCGGCGCCGCATCGCTGCAATGCCGTGGGTCGGCTGCAGGGCGCGGATCAACACCGCGCTGGCGGAACCTTGCTTCTCGCAGACGAAATTCAGGCACCAATGAATGCCATAGGAGCGATAGACATAGGAAAATCCGGGCGGCCCGAACATCACCAGATTACGCGGCGTCGGTCCGCGGAACGAATGCGCGGCCGGATCGGTGTGGTGATAGGCCTCGACCTCGACGATGATGCCGCCGACACCGTCAACCAGCAGCGTCGCGCCGATCAGGTCGGGCGCCACCTCGTGCACGCTGCGGGCAAAGAACGCACGCTTGAGCGGGCGGCCCAGATCCTGCTCATCCAACGTTTTGCTCATTCAATGTGCGATTTTGAGCCATTCCAGGCGGTATGCTAGAGCGTTTTCAAGCGAAGTGGAGACCGGTTCGCGTTAAGAAAACGCGTCAAATCAAAGAATCTAGAGCCTCGTTTCGATTCTATCGAAACGGGGCTCTAAGACCCGGTGCAGAGCATGGCGATGGCGGTTGCGATTCCCGGTCCAGCGGACTAGCTAAAGGGCTTAGAATGGACAGTCCATGGTCGTCGTCGTCGATACCGTTTCAGCCACACCGCTGCGCCCACGTCACCCCGAAAAGGTGAACCGGCCGGACGCATTGTCGCCGCCGAAGCCGGACTGGATAAGGGTGCGCGCGCCGAATACCCGCGGCTATGCCGACACCCGCCAGATCGTCAGGGAAAACGGCCTCGTCACGGTGTGCGAGGAGGCGGGCTGCCCGAACATCGGCGAGTGCTGGGACAAGAAGCACGCCACCTTCATGATCATGGGCGACACCTGCACCCGTGCCTGCGCCTTCTGCAACGTCAAGACCGGCATGCCCGGGGCGCTCGATGCGCATGAGCCGGAACACGTCGCGGAAGCCACCTTCAAGCTCGGGCTTGCCCATATCGTGATTACCTCGGTGGATCGCGACGACCTCGCCGATGGCGGTGCAGAACATTTCGCGCGAACCATTGGCGCGATTCGCGCGCGCTGCCCGACCACGACCATCGAGATCCTGACGCCGGATTTCCTGCGCAAGCAGGGCGCGCTCGAAACCGTGGTGGCGGCGAAGCCCGATGTGTTCAACCACAATCTGGAAACGGTGCCGTCGCGCTATCTCACGGTGCGCCCGGGCGCGCGCTATTTCCATTCGATCCGGCTGTTGCAGCGGGTCAAGGAAATCGATCCGGCGATTTTCACCAAGTCCGGCATCATGGTCGGGCTTGGGGAGGAGCGTCACGAGGTATTGCAGGTGATGGACGACCTGCGCTCGGCGGAGGTGGATTTTCTGACCATCGGGCAGTATCTGCAGCCGACCCGCAAGCATCACGCCGTGATGCGCTATGTGACCCCGGACGAATTTTTGGGCTATGAGAAGGTGGCCTATACCAAGGGATTTCTGATGGTGTCGGCGAGCCCGCTGACGCGCTCGTCGCATCATGCCGGCGATGATTTTGCCCGACTGCGGGCGGCGCGCGCAGCGTTATCCGGCTGAGCGCCGGGCGATGCCGAGAATCTCCAGCAAGCGCCGGATTCTCCACAGCGCGACGCAGATGTTCGATCTGGTCGCCGACGTCGAGCGTTATCCCGAATTCGTGCCGCTGTGCAAATCGCTGAACATTCGCGAACGCACGCCAAAGCCCGATGGCACCGAGATCGTGATCTGCGAGATGACGGTGTCGTTCAAGCTGGTGCGCGAAACCTTCACGACCCGGGTGACGCTGGACCGTCCCAACCTGAAAATTCTGGTCGAATATCTCAAGGGGCCATTCAGCAACCTCGAGAACCGCTGGACGTTCGAGCAGAAGTCGGACCACGCCTGCGATGTCGGATTTTTCCTGTCTTACGAATTCAAGAGCCGGATGCTGGCGCTGCTGATGGGAACCATGTTCGATACGGCGTTCCAGCGGTTTGCGGCGGCATTCGAAAAGCGCGCCGATGCGATTTACGGGAAGCCGGCAAATGCCTCATCCTGAGGCCCATCGCCGTTATCACGTCCTCGGCGGTCGCCGCCGCTTGACGGCGTTGCGCCGTGGCGAGCGCGCCACGCGCAGACGTAACCGGCTGGCGGCTTCGCGGCGCGGCTTGGCCGGCAACTGCGGTCCGCGCGCCAGCTCCGTCAGCATGCGCAAGGCCTCCACGACAGAGCGCAGCCGCACCGCGCTGCGGCCGATCGCGCCGAAGCGGCATTCGCGATGCAGAATTCGGCCGTCGCGGGCGGCGACCGCGAAATGCACGAGGCCGACCGGCTTGCCCGGTGTCGCCCCTCCCGGGCCGGCAATTCCGGTAATGGAGACGGCAAGATCGACCCCGGCTTTCTCCAGCGCGCCGATCGCCATCGCGGTCGCGGTCTCCTTGCTGACCGCGCCGAATGTCGCAAGCGTCGTTGCCTTGACCCCGAGCATCACCCGCTTGGCGTCGTTGGAATAAGTGACAAAGCCGCGGTCGATCACGTCAGACGATCCGGGGATATCGGTCAATGCGCCGGCGACCAGGCCGCCGGTGCAGGATTCCGCGGTCGCGATGGTCAGCTTGCGCATCCGGCAGAGATCGAGCAGCGAGCGGGAGAGGGCGCGGGCGTCGCTGCCGCTCATTTCAGTCGCTCCGACCTTTGTCGCCCCAACCTTTATCGGTCCAACCTTTATCGGTCCAAGGCAGGCGGATGGTGGCGCTCGCGGTCGCGGCGATGCCTTCCTCGCGCCCGGTGAAGCCGAGCCGCTCACTGGTCGTCGCCTTCACCGCAACGCGCGAAATGTCCAGTGCGGTGATCTCGGCGATCCGCGCACGCATGGTGTCGCGCAACGGTCCGATCTTCGGGCGCTCGCAGATCAGCGTTACCTCGAGGTTAGCAATGCGCCCGCCGCGCGCGGTCACGCGATCGACGGCGTATTTGAGGAAGCGGTCCGACGCGGCGCCCTTCCATTTGGAATCGCTCGGCGGAAAGTGCGAGCCGATATCGCCGTCCGCCAGCGCGCCGAGAATGGCGTCAACCAGCGCATGGAGGCCGACGTCGCCGTCGGAATGGGCAAGAAAGCCGCGGCTGTGCGGCACGCGGACGCCGCAGATCATCAGGTGATCGCCATCGCCGAAGGCGTGCACGTCATAGCCGGTGCCGGTCCTGATATCGCCGAGCATGGCGCCAAGGCGGGCTTCTTCGCGGATAAAATCTTCCGGTGTCGTCAGTTTCATGTTCGCAGGATCGCCTTCAAAAGTCGCCACCGTCAATCCCGCCCATTCCGCCAGCGCCGCGTCATCGGTGAAATCGCTGCGGCCCTCGCGCGCGGCACGGCGATGGGCATCGAGAATCACATCGAACCGGAACGCCTGCGGTGTTTGCGCGATCCGCAACCGCGCGCGATCCGGAGTGCCTTCGACGTTTCCGGTTTCGCCGACCTGCTTGATGGTGTCTGTGACCTGGATCGCAGGAACGGCCGCGCCGGTGCGGGAAGCGGCGTCGATCGCGCGCGAGATCAGCGCCGCCGAGACGAACGGGCGCGCCGCATCATGGATCAGAACGACATCCGGCTTTTGGGCAGCAAGCGCTTCAAGTCCGGCGAGAACCGAAGCCTGGCGCGTTGCCCCACCATTCGCGGGCGGTTCGTGGCGCAATTCGCTGACGGCGGCATTGAAGGCAGCTGCGTCGTCGGGATTCAAAACCGGCTGCACGGCGAAGACCCGCGGATGCCGGCAAAACGGTTCCATGGCGCGGAAAATTACGGTTTGCCCGCCGATCAAGCGATATTGCTTCGGTCCGCCCGAGCCGGCACGAAGCCCGCGTCCGGCTGCGACAAGGATGGCTGCAGTCCGATCTGGTTTCAGCATGGGACTCAATACTGATGATTTAAGGCTTGACGAGGGGAGCATCGGTTCGCCGGCGCACAGCCCTTATCATGCTGGGCCGCGAAAGCGGAACAATTCACCATGGCCGTTCACTATGGCTGTGGGAAAAGCATATCTTGCTGCAGTGCACTTGCAAGATTAGCAGAACTGTCTAAAGTGTAGGCATGAAGCTTGACTGCACAAGATTTGTGCTCACAATGGGCCCCGGCGGTCGCGATGGCGCGCC
>WNEZ01008510.1_pt1 | contig 11235 bp, 6 predicted proteins | sample 5400521 | NCBI WGS metagenome assembly WNEZ01 (sample SAMN13153339, study PRJNA577476) | soil metagenome | isolation source: 120 cm saprolite under Douglas fir tree site 2 hole 1 replicate 1 | place: USA:California | collected 2015-04-18
GGAGCGGCGGTCGTCCTCGTCACCCACCAGCCCGACGCCGCCCAGCCCGGCGAGCGGACGCTCTCGATGCGGGACGGGATCGTCGAAGCCGCCTCGGTGGCGGGCTGAGCCGCCGCCTGCGGGGAGCGCTCCACCTCAACTGGGCGCTCAACTCCCGCCACCTCGTCGCCCACCGCCTCCGGCTGGCGCTCTCCATTGCCGGGATCGCCTCGGGGGTCGCCCTTGCCGTGGCGGTCGGGGGCCTGACCAGCTCGATCAGCGCCGCGCTCCGCGACGCCTCGCTCTCGGCGGCGACGAAAGCACAGCTCGAGGTCCGCCCCGTCACCCAGATCAGCATGCCGGAGTCCGTCCTCGCCCAGACCCGTGCGACACCCGGCGTCCTCGCTGCGGCGGGGACCGTGGAGGCAGCGACGTTCGTCCGCCCGACGGGAGGGAGCCGGGAGACCAGCGTGGCGGTCATCGGCTTCGAACCGGGCATCCTCGCCCTCGCCCCGCGGGCGCTCAGCGGGGCCAACCTCGCGGGCAAAGACCCGACCGGGCTCCTCCTCCCCGCGCCGCTCGCCACTGAACTCGGCGTCACGGCGACCGGCACCGTCGAGCTGTACACGGCGCACGGGTGGCAACCGACCCATGTCGGGGGCCTCATCCCGCCCGCACCTGGCTCGGTCCGGGCTGTCGCAACCGGCCTCCTCACCGCCCAGTCCCTCCTCGACCGGCAGGGCCGCATCGACGCCGTCTACGTCAAGACCGGGCCGGACCCCTCGTCGGTCGCGGGGGCGCTCGAGCGCTCCCTGGGCCCGTCGGTGCGTGTGGGCCGGCTCGCGTTGCGCACCGACGACGTCCGCCAGATCACCGCGACCGTGAGCGTGGTGCTCAACGTCGCCGCCATCGTCGCCCTGTTCGTGGGGGCCTTCCTCGTCTACAACACCATGTCGATGGCCTCGGTGGAGCGCGCCGGCGAGGCGGCGATCCTGCGGGCGGTGGGGGCCAAGCGGCGCCAGACCTTCTGGCTGCTGGTCTCCGAGGGGGCGCTCCTCGGCGCTGCTGGATCCGCCGTGGGCGAGGTCGCGGGGCTGGGCCTCGCGCGTATCCTCCTCGCCATCCGGGGGGCCGGGCTCGAGACCCTGCTGCCCGTGAACGTCAACCACCTCGTGCTGTCCTGGCCCGCGCTCGTGCTGGCCGGCGCCGGCGGGGTGCTCGCCTCGATGGGCGCCGCGGCGGGACCGGCGCGCCGGGTGGCCCGTGCCGACCCCGCCGCGAACCTCGGCCCCCGGGCGGCCCTCGAGGAGCCGGCCGGCGTCGGCGGCTGGCGCCCCCTGCCCGTCGGGGCGGCGCTGGTCCTCGTGGGGGCCGGGGCCGCAGCATGGTGGGTCCGTGCGCCGACGACGACGCTGACGCTGCCGACCGTGGCGATGCTGCTGTTCGTCGCCGGCGTCGCCGTCCTCGTCCGTCCCCTGGTGCCCGCCCTCGCGGCGCAGGTGCTGCGGCCGGCCGCTCGGTCCCGGGCGACCCTCCGTCTCGCTGCGGGCGAGCTGCAGCGTTCCCCCTCCCGCACCGCCTACACGGTCGGTGCCGTGGTCCTGGCCCTTGCCCTGGTCGTCGGGGTGCAGGTCGACATCGCATCGTTCCAGAACGCCTTCAACCAAGGCCTCACCCGCCTCGTCCAGGCCGACCTCATCGTGCGCTCACGGGACTGGCAACCGTACGGTGCGTCCGTGGGCGTGGACGCGGGCATCGCATCCTCGATCGCCGCGATGCCCGGGGTCGCCGCCGCCTACCCATCGAAGACCCTGCTGACGACCTACCGGGGGCACATCGCCCCCGTCCTCGCCATCGCCGATCAGGGCTACCGGCGCTACGGCGCCGACCCGACGATCTCGCAGCACGACCGCGACCTGAACGCAGCGGTCGCCGGCGGGGGCAAGATGCTCGTCTCGGCATCGGCGGCCGGGCGCTTCGGGGTCCACGCAGGCGACCACGTCACCTTCGACACGCCCGCCGGCCCGAAGAGCTTCGCCGTCGTCGGGGTGTACGAGGACCCCGCGGCCGTGCTCCCGACGTTCTACATGACGTTCGAGGACGCCACTGCGGCGTGGGGCCTCTCCGGCGCCGACGTCATCGACGTGTTCCTGCAGGCCGGGGTCTCTCCGCCATCGGTGACCGCCGCCATCCGGCAGAAGGCGCCTCATCGGCAGCGTCCAGGTGGTCGCCGTCCTCGTCGCAGCCCTCGGCGTGGCGAACACGCTGCTCATCTCGACCTTCGAGCGCCGCCGGGACCTGGGGATCCTCAGGGCGGTCGGGATGAACCGGCGGCAGTTGCGCCGGATGGTGATCCTGGAGTCCCTGATGCTCGGCACGCTGGGCGTCGTGCTTGCGTGGGGCTTCGGGACCGGGGTCGGCCTGTTCGCGCACCGCATCACCGAGATCCAGACCGGCCTCACCATCCCCACCGTGATCCAGGCGCGGACCTACCTGGCAGTCCTGGGCCTCGGCGTCGCCACCGCGGTGGGGGCCGCGATCTACCCGGCCCGGCGCGCCGGACTGCTCGACGTCACCGACGCCCTGCAGTACGAATAGCGCCGGGCCGGGCCAGGCTACCCGCTGGAGACCAGGCCCCCGATCGGCTTGTTCAGGTGCTGGCCGCCCATCCCGCCCAGGAACGGGGCGTTGCCGAAGCCGAACACCCCGCCGTCCGCCGCGACCAGCCAGTAGCCCTGGCCGTCGGGCGTGGCGGCGATGCCGACCACCCGCGAGTTGAGGTGCGTGCCCCCGAGGCCGCCGAAGGTGCCGGCGTCGCCGAAGGCAAGGACCCCGCCGTCTGAGGCCACCAGCCAGTAGCCCTGGCCGCTCGGGGTGCCGGCGATGCCCACGATCGGGGCGTTGAGGTGCGTCCCGGCGAGCGACCCGAGGTTGCCGGCGTCGCCGAAGGGGAACACGGCGCCGTCGGAGCCGGCCAGCCAGTAGCCCTGGCCGCTCGGGGTGACGGACATCGCCACGATGGGGGCACCCGGCGGCATGCTGACCTTGGAGCCGAAGAACCCGGCGTCGCCGAAGGCGAACACGCCACCGTCGGACCCGAACAGCCAGTAGCCCTGGCCCGACGGCGTCGGGGTCATGGCCACGATCGGGCCGTTGATGTGGATGCCGGCCATCGAGCCGAAGAACCCGGCGTCGCCGAAGGCGAACACGCCACCGTCGGAGCCGAACAGCCAGTAGCCCTGGCCCAACGGCGTCGGGGTCATGGCGACCACGGGCCGGTTGAGGTGCATGCTGCCCGTCGACCCGAAGAAGGCAGCGTCGCCGAAGGTGAAGACGCCCCCGTCGGAGCCGAACAACCAGTAGCCGAAGCGGCGGACTGTCGTCGTGACGCTGGCGGTGTTGTTGTGGGGGTTCGGGTCGACCTGGTCGCCCTTCACCGAGGCGGTGTTCGTGACGCTGCCCGTGGCGTGCGGGACCACGACGAGGGTAACGGTGGCGTGCGCACCGACGGCCAGGTTGCCGATGGCGCAGGAGACCGTGGGCAGCGCCGTGGTGCAGGTGCCCTGCGTGGTCACCTTGGCGAGCACGGTCCACCCCGCGGGCAGGGTGTCGACCATGACCACGCCGGTGGCGTTGTTCGGCCCGTTGTTGGTGACGACGACGGCGTAGGCAGTGGGAAGGTCGACGACGGCCCGCGCCGCGCCGACCTTGGTCACCGAGAGATCGGCCATGGCGGGAGCCGCCACGGTCTGGCCGCCCGCCAGCGTCCCCGAGGCCGGGGCGAAGCTGGCGTCGCCGCCGTAGTTGGCGACGACCGTGTGGTTGCCCACCGCCAGGCCGCTGGTCGAGTAGGTGCCGACGCCGCCGGACACCGCAGCCGGGCTGCCGGCGTTGGCGCCGTCGATGACGAACTGGACCTGGCCGGTGGGGGTCCCCGACCCCGGGGCAACCGGGGTGACCGTGGCCGTGAAGACCACGGAGTCACCGAGGACGGACGGGTTCTTCGAGGAGGCCACCGCCACGGACGCTCCCGCCTTGGTGACGGTCTGGCCGCCGGGAAGCGTCCCGGAGCTCGCCTTGAAGTTGCCGCTGCCGCTGTAGTCGGCCCGGACGGTGTGGTTGCCAACCGAGAGCGTGCTGATGGAGCCGGAGGTGGCCGAGCCGCCCGAGAGCGTCACGGGGCCCCCGACGTTGCTGCCGTCGACCACGAACTGGACGGTGCCGCCCGGGGTGCCGGCACCGTTGCCCGCCGCCGCGACATGGGCGGTGAACTGGACGCCCTGGCCGAAGGCCGAGGGGTTCTGCGACGACGAGACGGTGGTGGTCGAGTCCGACCGCTGGACACCCTCGCCGCCGGAGAGGGACCCGCTGCTGGTGTTGAAGCTGGCATCGCCGAGGTAGTTGGCCGACACGGTGTGGGAGCCGACGCCGAGCGTGCTGATCGAGCCCGACGTGGCGACGCCGCCGGACAGGCTCACCGGCCCGCCAAGGTTCGAGCCGTCGACCACGAACTGCACCTGACCGCCGGGCGTGCCCGCCCCGGGGGACAGCGCGGCGACGGTGGCGGTGAACTGGACCGGCTCCCCAAAGTCCGACGGGTTCGCCGACGAGGCAGTGCTCGTCGTCGTGTCCGCCTTGTTGACCGTTTGCGTGAGGCTGCCGGTGCCCGGCTTGTAGACGATGTCGCCGCCGTAGGTGGCGGTGACGGTGTGGGCGCCGACCGACAGCGAGCTGATCGCCGTGGACGTGGCGACGCCGCCGGCGAGGCCGACCGGGCCGCCGAGGTTCACGCCGTCGACGCCGAACTGGATGCTGCCCGTGGGCGTGCCCTGAGCCCCCGTGAGCGTCGCCGTGAAGACGACCGGCTGCCCGAACACCGACGGGTTCACCGACGAGGTGACGGTGTTGGTGGCGTCGATCTGCCCGACGACCTGGTCCAGCGCCGCCGACGTGCTCGGGTTGAAGTCACCGTTGCCGCTGTAGGTGGCGGTGACCGGGTGGGTGCCGACGCTCAGGGCGGAGGTGACGCCGGACGTCCCAGTCCCGCCGGCGAGCGTGACCGGGCCGCCGAAGGCCGAACCGTCGACGAAGAACTGGACGGTGCCGGTGGGCGTGCCCGCTCCCGGGGCGACCGGGGCGACCGTGGCGGTGAAGCTGACGCCCTGCCCGAAGGCCGAGGGGTTGGCAGAGGACGAGAGCGCGGTCGTCGTCCCGGCGGGGTTCACCTGGTGGCCCGCGAACCCCCCTTGCGGTGCGAAGTTGGTGTCGCCGGGGTAGAAGGCAGCGATGACGTGGGCACCCGCGTGCAGGGTGTTGTCCGCCAGGGTCCCCACGCCCCCGGTCAGGGGCGCCGCTCCCAGGACCTGGCCCGACGTGAGGTCGCTGATGACGACCGAGCCCGTCGGGACGCCGGCCCCCGGGGCGACGGCGGTCACGGTCACGGCGTAGGTGACCGTCTCCCCGAAGACCGAGGGGTTCGGGGCCGAGGTGACCGTCACCGTGACGCCCGCATGGTTCACCTGCTGGCCGACGGACCCCGTGCTCGTGTTGAAGCTCGCATCGCCGCCGTAGGTGGCGGTCACCGTGTGCGATCCCACCGCGAGGGTGCTGATCGAGGGCGACGTCGCGCTGCCCGCGGTCACGGTGGCGGTGCCGAAACTGGACCCGTCGGCGAAGAACTCGACCTGGCCGGTCGGGGTCCCGGAGGCCGGCGCAACCGGTGCCACCGTGGCGGTGAAGGTGACGGGCTGGCCGAAGACGGTGGGCGACGTTGCGGTGGTCACGGTCGTGGTGGTGTCGGCCCCCTTCACCACCTGGGTCAGGGTGGGCGAACTGCTGGTGTTGAAGCTGGTGTCGCCGCCGTAGGTGGCGGTGACGGCATAGCTGCCGACGGCGAGGTTGGAGATCGAGGACGTGGTTGCAGCCCCAGCGCTCAGCGCCTGGGTCTGTAGCGGGGCGCCGTTGAGGAAGAACGACACGTTGCCGGTTGGCGTGCCCGCCCCCGGGGCGACCGGAGCCACCGTGGCGGTGAAGCTGACGCCCTGGCCCGACACCGACGGGTTGGCCGAGGACCCCACCGTCGTGGTGGTGTCCGCCTTGGCGACCACCTGGCCACCGGCCAGGGTGCCGGCGCTGCCGTGGAAACTGGTGTCACCGGTGTAGGTGGTGGTGACGGTGTGCGTTCCCACCGGCAGGTTGGCGACCGGGGTGGTCGTGGCCGACCCCGATGCGAGCGGGACCGACGACAGCGGGCTGCCGTCGACGAAGAAGTCGATCGTGCCCGACGGCGTCCCGGCTCCGGGCGCGGTGGGCGCCACGGTGGCCGTGAACGTCACGGGCTGGCCGAAGACCGACGGGTTGACAGACGAGGAGACGCCCGTGGATGTGTCCGAGGGATTGACGGTCTGGCCGCCGGGGAGGGTGCCGCTGCTGTCGATGTAGCTCCCCGCGCCGGTGAACGTCGCCGTGACGCCGTGGTTGCCCACCGGCAGGTTGGCCGCTGCGTAGGTGCCGACGCCACCGGACAGGGCGATCGGGCCCCCGACGTTGCTGCCGTCGATGCCGAACTGGACGCTGCCGGTGGGCGTGCCGTTGCCACCCGAATCCACGGTGGCGGTGAAAATCACCGTCTGACCGAAGACCGAGGGGTTGGCGGACGAGGTCACCGTGGTGGTGGTGAGGAAGCCGTTGACCACCTGGTTGACCTGCGACGAGGTGCTCGTGGTGAAGCTTGCGTCGCCCACGTAGGTGGCGACCACCGGGTGGGTGCCCAGGGTGAGCGACGTCACGTTCGACAGGGTGGCGACCCCGCCCGCGAGCGGGATCGTGCCCAGGGTGGTGCTCCCGTCGGCCACGAACTGCACGTTGCCGGTAGGCGTGCCCGCCCCGGGGGCGGTGGCGGTGACGGTTGCGGTGAAGGCCACCGGCTGGTTGACGTTGGATGGGTTGGGCGACGAGCCGAGGGCCGTCGTGGTGCTGGCCTTGTTGACGGTCTGGCCGCCGGACAGCGTGCCCGTACTGACGTCGAACGTTGCGTCACTGCCGTAGGTGGCCGTGACGACGTGGTTGCCGACGGACAGATTGCTGATCCCGCTGAGGGTCGCGGACCCGGCAGTAACTGGGAGCGCGCTGCCCTGGTTGACACCGTCGATGGCGAACTGCACGTTGCCGGTGATCGTCCCGCCGACGGCGGACTGGACGGTTGCCGTGAAGTCGACCGGTTGCCCGAAGACAGACGGGTTGTGCGGGGAGACGATCGTCGTGGTCGTGGGCGCCTTGTTGACCACCTGGCCACCGGCCAGGGTGCCCGTGCTGCCGTTGAAGTTGCCGTCCCCGGCGTACACGGCGGTGATGGTGTGCGTCCCGACGGTAAGGGTGTTGGTCGAGATCGACGCCACGCCGCCCACGGGGGTCTGGGCTGCCCCCAGTGGGTTGCCGTTGTCCTTGAACTGGACCGACCCCACCCCGGCCGGGGTGCCTGCCCCGGGAGCCGTCGCCGTGATGGTGGCCGTGAACTGGACGGTCTGGGTCACGACCGACGGGTTCAGTGAGGATCCGACCGCCACCGAGGTGTCCGCCTTGTTGACGACCTGCGGGTTGGTCCCGAGGGAGCCGGCGCTGCCGTTGAAGTCGACGTCCCCACTGTAGACGGCCGTGATGGTGTGGTTGCCTACCGAGAGGTTGGCGATCGTGGGTGTGGTGGCCACCCCGCTCACGACGGACACGGGCGAGCCGAGGTTCGTGACGCCGTCCATGAACTGGACGGTCCCGCCCTGGGGGGTGGCCGGCGTGGTGCCGCCCGTGTTCGACGAGACGGTGGCCGTGAACTGGACGCCCTGGCCGAAGACCGACGGGTTGTGGTTGGAGGTGACCGCGGTCGTCGTGTCGGCCTTGACGGTCAGATTGGCCGTCACCGTCTGGCTGTCGGCCATCGCATCGGCGCTGGCGTTGCCGAGCAGGAGGTTGGAGTTGAAGGTCGTCGTTGCCACCCCGTTCACGAACTGGGTCGAAGCGCCGGACAGGGAACCGTGCACGGCGTTGCTGAAGATGGTCCCGGCGGGAACCGGGAACGAGGCGAGCCCGTTGAGCGACCCTGCCCCCAAAGCTCCCCCCGTGTTGCGCCCGAGGATGTCGGCGGTGAGGGCGGTCGTGTCACCGGGGTGGAGGGCCGCGGTCGTCGGGACGTTGCGAAGCTGCAGCCAGTGCGGCGTGCTGGGCGTCACTCCACCGGTCCCCCCGGTGGCGACGGCGCCGCCAGCGCCGGCATTGGTCCCCCACCAGTCGTTGTCGGCGGTCGTGGTTCCGGCATTCGTGTCCTGGTAGAGGCCGCCGCCGGTCGACGCGGTGTTGCCGACAATCCGGCTCGTGCTGACCGTGAGGGCTCCGGTGTTGTGCCAGACCGCACCACCCAGACCATTGCCGAGGCTGCCGTTGGTCGCCGTGTTGCCGGTGAGCGTTGAGAGGGTGATGCTGCCGGGCCCGTCGGCGAAGATGGCCCCGCCCTTGCCCCGTACGGTCGACGCGGTTCCGGCGGTGTTACCGGAGAAAACCGACTGCGTGATGCTGATCGAACTGCCGGCGTTGCCCCCTCCCTGGAAGTACACACCGCCGCCGAACGGCGCCCCGTTGGGGATGTCGGTAGAGGAGTTCCCCGTGATGCTGCTGTTGGAGATGGTCAGCACGGACGCCCCGTGGCCCCCGTCGTTGGCGATCCCCACACCGCCGGCAAACCCCACCGTCGCATGGTTGTTGCTGATCGTACTGTTGGTGATCGTCATGCTCCCGCCGGGCGACATCAGGACACCCCCACCGCCGGCACTGGCCGACGACGAGTTCCCCGTGATCACGCAGTCCGTCAGGGTCAGCTGGTCGCCTGTGTCGCCGGACAGGATTGCTCCACCGCCGAAGGTGCTGTTGTTGGCGGTACCACCGGAGATCGTCAGATCCTGGAATTTGGTCGTGATGTTGGCCCCGAGCGCCACGACGAAGGCCCCGAAGCCGGCTGTCTGCTGGTTGACGACGGCGGCGGCGGGATTGCCTGGCACCGGCCCCTGGACCGTCATGAACGTATTGGTCGACGAGGCAATGTCCAGTTCGCCCGCGGTGAGGTTGATCGTGCCCGAGGGGAGGACGATCACGACGTCGCTCCCGCTGCTGGTCGTGAGGGCGTTGGCCGCCGCGACGGCTCCCCGGAGGGTGGTGCAGGACGTGGTGCAGACCGGGGGGGAGCCGCTGTCCCCCGTTCCGGTGACCGTGATCGTTGTGGTCGCCGCGTGGGCCGGGACGCGGGCGATCGAAAGGACGATGCCCACGAGGAGAGCGCCTGCCCCCGTCAGGAGCACCGGGCGGACCAGTCGGCGAGTCTGTGCGATCACGTTGTCTCCGTTTCCGTTCGTGTCACAGGGGTTGGTGGCGATCTACGGGGCTGGCGGTCTTGAGCGGGGGCGCGTTCCTACGAGCGCGCGGGGAACACACCCTGGAGGGCGATGATGAAGGTGAGGCCAAGGTAGGGCGGCATGTTGTTGTGCGGGAGGTTGCCGCCCGTAGGGCTGAAGGCGACCGGCGACATCGCCGACGGGCTCCCCGTCTGGTCGGAATAGAGGTTCTCCCCCCGGCTCGGAGCCGATGCCCAGACCTCGCCCTGGGCCACCGTGGCGGCGGCATGGGTGGTCGTGGCCTGCGCCCCGTGGGAGTGGGCGGGAAGTTCGGTTTGGAGCAGCGTGACCGTGGTCTCGCCGCCCAACTCGCCGAGGTCCCGCAGCGAAAGGCCGGGACCTTGACCGGCTTGCATCGGCGTGCACCCCTGGAGGTTGGGCAGGGCGAAGTTGGACTTGCCGTCGCCTCCGTAGGTGGTCCCGAGGAGCGAGAACAGTGCGGTGTTTTGCGAGATCGGCATCAGTTGACCGTCGCACAGGGCCCACCCTGTGGGAGCGAAGTTCCCGGCGAAGATGCGAATCTCGGCAACGAACGGATTAGCCATGCTGTCGGTCTCCTAGTTGCGCGAGGGGAAGATGCCCTGGAGGGCGATGATGAAGTTGAGGACAAGATACGGCGGCATGTTCTCGTGCGGCTGGCCGCCGCCGGCCGCCACGGACGTCGACGGATCCATCAGCGAGTCGGGGTTCGCGGTCGAGTAGGCCGAGGCCTGGTTCGCCCAGAGGAAGCCGCCGGGGCCGGGCTGGTCAGCGGTCTGGGCCACGCCGTTGGCGCCGTGGGGGTGCAGGGCCATCTCAGCGATGGTGAGCGTGTGGGTCGTCTCGCCCGCCGACTCGCCAAGGTTGATGCCGTTGCCCACGTGCACGGGCACTCGCCCCTGGAGGTTGGGGAGCGCGAAGGTCGTCCTGCCGTCGCCTCCGTAGGTCGTGCCGAGAATGGAGAACAGCGCCTGGTTCTGGTTGATCGCCATGAGCTGGCCGTTGCAGAAGGCCCAGCCCTTGGGGGGGAAGTTCCAGGAGATGATCTTGATCTCCCCGAGAAATGGTTCAGACATGTGCGAGTCCTCCAGGGATGGGTGGGTGGGCGCCGCTCACTGGGACGGGAAGACCCCGAACAGGGAGAGGATGAAGTTGACGACAAGGAACGGCGATATGTTGTCGTGGGGCTGACTCCCTCCGGACGCTGCGACCGCCGAGGTGTGCATGGCCGTTGCTGCGGGGCCGTCGGCGTACAGCTTGGTCGGGGCCGCCGCCCATACGGCGCCGGGCGGCCCCGCTTGGTTGCCGCCGCCCGACGAGGCCGAGGCGGGGTGGAGGTGGGCGGGGAGTTGGTTGGTCGTGAGCGTCACCTGCTCCACCCCAGCCTTCTGGCCTAGCGTGAACCCCGGTCCCACGTGGATGGGGACCCGGCTTTGCAGGTCCGGCAGGGCGAAGGTCGACTGGCCGTCCCCGCCGTAGGTGGTGCCGATCAGCTGGAAGAGGGCGTCGTTCTGGTCGATGGGCATGAGCGCCCCGTTGCAGAACGCCCATCCCTGTGGGGCGAAGTTGCCCCCGAACATCCGGATCTCACCGATAAACGGGCTTGACACTAGTTGACTCCCTTCTGACTCGCTTGACTCGCTTGACGCCTTTTGGCCGGCTCCCCCGGCCTGCCGCGCGTCACCCACACCTGTCTCATTTCGTCCTCCTAAGGGTGAAAGGTCCGCCTCGTGAGAGCAATGGTCCGTCTGGGTGGTTTTCGCCTAGTCCGTTTCCAGCAGCCGCACGCCATCGGGCCGGAAAGGACGCGGGGCAGCCCTCGTTCCGTGTGCAGAAACGGGCA
>WNEZ01006815.1_pt1 | contig 11234 bp, 12 predicted proteins | sample 5400521 | NCBI WGS metagenome assembly WNEZ01 (sample SAMN13153339, study PRJNA577476) | soil metagenome | isolation source: 120 cm saprolite under Douglas fir tree site 2 hole 1 replicate 1 | place: USA:California | collected 2015-04-18
GATGGAGTGGGGCGCGTATCTGGCCAAGCTCAGGACGAAGGAGCAGGAGCTCTTCGCGCTCTCCTGGATGGCGGGCAACGAAGACCCGGACATGGTGATGTACCCGCTCCTGCACTCGAGCCAGTGGACACCAGCGGGGCCGAACCGCGCGCTCTACAAGAACGAGCGCTTCGACGAGCTCCTGCAACAGGCGCGGCTCACGACCGACCAGGGCAAGCGCGCCGCGCTCTACCGCGAGGCCCAGCGAATTCTGGTCGACGATCCGCCGTGGATTTTCGTCGACCACGAGATCCAGACCGCCGCGCACGCCAAGCGGGTTCAGGGGTTCAAGCTCCACCCGAGCTTCGACCTCCGCGTCGAGACGATCTCGCTGAAGTGAGGCTCGCCGGGCGGTGAGACGATACGTCGTCCGCCGTCTGCTGCTCCTGGTGCCCGTCCTGCTGGGCGTGTCGGTCATCATCTTCATGGTCCTCCACCTGGCTCCGGGAGATCCGGCCGAGATCATGCTCGGCTCCCAGGCGACCCAGGCGGATCTCGAGCGTCTGCGCGCCGAGCTCGGCCTGACCGAGCCGCTCTACATTCAATACGTCGATTGGCTCGGCCAGGTCGCGCGCGGTGATCTCGGACGATCGATCTGGATGAAGCGGCCGGTCCTGGCCGAAGTGCTCGGGCGCTTCAAGGCGACGCTGGTCCTCACGGGCTCGGCGCTCGTGCTCTCGACCGCGGTGGGCCTGGCACTCGGTATCGCCTCCGCCGTTCGCCCGAACTCGTTGCTCGACCGGCTCAGCGCCGTGGCCTCGCTCTTCGGCGCCAGCATGCCGGTCTTCTGGCTGGGCATCGTGCTGATGGTGGTCTTCGCGCTCTGGCTCGGCTGGCTGCCCGCCTCGGGAATGTTCGCGCCCTACGGCGGAGGCGACCTGCGCGATCTGTTCGTTCACCTGGCGCTGCCCGCCGTCACCCTGGCCGCCGCGTCCGTCACCATCATCGCGCGCCTCACGCGCAGCACCATGCTCGAGACGCTCGGCCAGGACTACATCCGGACCGCGCGGGCCAAGGGTGTCGTCGAGCGTGCCGTCGTGCTCCGCCACGGGCTCAAAAACGCGCTGATCCCGATCGTCACCGTCGTCGGGGTCCAGGCCGGCTACCTCCTGGGCGGCGCGGTGCTCACCGAGACGGTGTTCGCCTGGCCGGGTGTCGGCACGTTGATGGTCCAGGGCATCCTCGCGCGCGATTTTCCACTGGTGCAGGGCTGCGTGCTGGTCGTCGCGCTGAGCTTCGTCCTCATCAACCTGGTCGTGGATCTTCTCTACGCGTGGCTCGATCCCCGAATCCGGTACGAGTGATGGCGGCGAGACGGTGAGCGTGCGGGTCGCGGGTGTCGAAGGTCCGATCGCGCGCGCCACCGACGCATCGCGATTCCGGCGCCGGATCGCTCGGGTCGCGCGCCGCGACCGCCTGGCCGTGGTGGCCGGGCTCGCGTTGCTCGCGGCGGTGCTCGTAGCACTGCTCGCGCCCTGGCTGCCGCTGCTCGATCCGGATACCGTCGACACGCCGAACCGCTTGCGGCCACCTCTCGCGCCGGGTCATCGGCTCGGCACCGACGAGTTCGGGCGCGATCTGCTGGCGCGCCTCGTCTGGGGCGCGCGCGTGTCCCTGATCGCGGGCGTGGCCACGGCGGCGGCGGCGATGCTGATCGGAGTGACGCTCGGGATTCTCGGCGGCTTCTACACGGGCTGGATCGAGACGGTCGTGATGCGCCTGACCGACATCCTGATGGCGTTCCCGTACATCCTGTTGGCCATCGCCATCGTCGCGGGCCTCGGGCCGGGCCTACGCAACGCGATGATCGCCATCGCGATCGTGGGCTTCCCGATCTACACGCGCCTCGTGCGCGGCGTGGTCCTGTCCCTGCGCGAGCGCGAGTTCGTCGAGGCGGCCCGCGCGCTCGGGGCGACCGACCCGCTCATCCTCGTCCGCCACATCCTGCCCCACTTGCTGTCGCCGGTGATCGTGGCCTTCAGCCTCGACGTGGGCGCGAAGATCCTGGCGACCGCCGGGCTGTCCTTCCTCGGGCTCGGCACTCAGCCACCGACCGCCGATTGGGGAAGCATGCTGGCGACCGGTCGCCAGTTCGTCGTCCTGAGCCCCCACGTCGTCCTGCTCCCAGGCCTCGCGATCTTCGTCATCGTCCTGGCCCTGAACCTGGTCGGCGACGCCCTCCGCGACCTCCTAGACCCTCGCACCCACACCCGCTGAGGCTGAAAGGATCTAAGCCGACCTCGACGGGAGACGGCGGCAGAGGGAGCCGGCGAAGCTCACCTGAATGGGAAGCCGGAGCGCGACTTGCACCTGCCCGCTGACTTGACGCGGTCGAGCTAAGCTCGACGCGAAGACGGCGGCGCCGGGCGCGTGCGGTAGGGGTCGGACGGACCCGTTCCCGTCAAGCGGGCGGCGGATCGCCGCGCCCCCGGATGGAGCCCAGCCACCGCGGAGCAGCGCACGAGCGCCGCGTGGTCCGTCGACCCCTACCGCACCCGCCCGGCGCCGCCGCCTCCCAGCGACGATCTAGCGAGCGACGGCAACCGACGGAGAGTCCGATCGAGCGTAGCTGACCGTGAGAATCTCCCAGAGATGTCCATCGCCATCTTCCCAGTAGACGTTCTTCCCGCCGAGGCGCCGGTTGATCAGCATGTCGTTCTCGCCACGCGGTCGGCTCCGGTACGCGAGCCCGGCGCCCTGGATGCGGCCGAAGATCGTGTCGAAGTCGGCGTCGCTGACGCGGAAGCAGAGATGGTAGCGCTGGAACTGCTCGCGATCTGCGAAGTCCACGGTCATCGACTCGTTGACGTAAACCGGTGTGAACTCGCCCCGCGACTCCTCCCAGGGCACGCCGAGCAGGTCAGCCAGGAGCTTCGCCGAGGCGAGGCGCTGGTGCGAGGGCACGATGATGTGGTCGAGCTGGATGGCCATGGCCGCACCTCCGACTGCGTTGGATCGTTAGGGCTTCTTCAGGCGCATGTCTTCCCAGGGCGAGGTGAAATAGAGCTGCGTGCTCAAGCCGACTCCCGCTTCCTCGACCCGCGGGCCGATCCCGTGCAGGGTGGCCGGCTCGAAGATTCCCCCGTACATGACGCGGTCGTACATCAGGCGCTGGATCTGATGCAAGAGCGCCTCGCGCTTCTTGCGGTCGCGCTCCTGCGCCTGCTGCCGGAACAGCTCGTCGATGTCCGGGTGCCCGCCGGTGGCGTAGGACGCGGTGCTGATGACGAAGTTCTCGATCCGTGAGGCCGCGTTGCCCGGCGCCGCCGTGACCGCCACGAACACGCCCTGCCGGGTTCGCGTCCGCCACGCCTCCATGAAGGTCGCTCGCTCCATGCTGCGGACGCGGCCACGAATGCCGATCGCGGCGAAATAGTTCGCCACGCTTTCGCCCATGGTGACGAACGGAGGCAGCGGTGTGATCTCGCCGGCGTCGAAGCCGTTCGGATAGCCCGCTTCCGCGAGGAGGCGCTTGGCGTGGGTGGGGTCGTACGGATAGGGCTCGAGGCGCAGCGCGAACTCCATGCCGCTCGGGATGATCGATCCCGTCAGGCGCGAGAAGCCGAGCCGCTCGGCTTCGTTGAGGGCCTGCTTGTCGACCGCCATGGTCGCGGCCAGTCGCACGCGGCGGTCGTACCACGGCGACTTGGGATTGAACTGCTCCGGGAAGTCGAGCCACCACGTAGCCGGCGGAATCACGCGGGCGAGACGAAGCTTCGAGTCTGCCTTGATGGTCGAGGCCTCGACGCCGACCATCAGGTAGCCGATGTCCGCCTCGCCGGTCTTCAGCATGGCCAGGCGCGTCGTCCGGTCGGGCACGCCCTTGATGATGAGCGTCTTGATCGACGGTTTCTTGCGCCAGTATTGCTCGTTGGCCTCGAGGACGAGCTCGACGCCGGGCGTCAGGCGCACGACGCGATAGGGCCCGAGCCCGACGGGCTGGCGACGGAAGCCCTCCTCGCCGACTTTTTCGATGTATTTCTTTGGCACAATCCACGCCGCGCCGGTGGCGGGGGTCGCGTAGAACAGCAGGAAGTCGGGCCACGGCTTGTCCAGGACGAACCGGACGCGGAGCGGGTCGAGGACGTCCACCGCCTTCACCCGGTCGTGCAGCAGCTTCGCGGCCGCGCGCTTGTAGCGCTGAAACGTGAACTTCACGTCCTCCGCGGTGAAGGGATCGCCGTTGTGGAACTTGAGGCCCGGGCGCAGCTTGAATTCGTACGTGAGCCCGTCCGGGCTCTCCTTCCACGACTCGGCCAGGCACGGCGCCATGTCGTTGCCAGGCAGCGGCTTGATCAGCGCGTCGTGCATGGCGTAGAGGAACACGAACGGCGTGCCGATCCCCGGCGTCTCGGCCGGGTCGAGGAACGTGGGCGCGATGGACGCGTCGAACGCGACGGTCAGCTGCCCTTCGGGCTGACCCTGCGCCACGACCGTCCCGAACCACGTCGCGACGATGAAGGACCCGAGGAGGATTCTTCGCATGAGCCCGTTCATATCGAGCCTCCTCACGATTTGCGTTTCGTTCGCGCCGCGCTCGCCGCGCGCCAGGGATACCAGGCGGCGACGGAGCGGTACGGTTTCCATCGTTCGCCGACGGCGCGCAGCGCCTTCGGCGTCGGCCGCTCCCGCCGCCCGTACGCGAGTCGGTATCCCTCGCGCACGCCGAAGTCGTCCACGGGCAGCACGTCGGGGCGCCCGAGCGTGAAGATCAGGAGCATCTCGACCGTCCACCGTCCGACTCCGTGGATCCGGGTCAAGCGCTCGATGAGCGCGTCGTCCTCGAGACGCGCCGCCGCCCGGCGCGTCGGCACCGCGCCCGCGAGCGCGTGCCGGGCGATGTCCTTGATCGCCCGGACCTTCCCGCGCGAGAAGCCCGCCCGGCGTAGCATTGCGGTGCGCGCCGCCGAGACCGACGCCGGCGATGGGAAGCGTCCGTTCTCGAAGAGGGCGACGAAGCGGGCGAGGATCGTCTCCGCGGCGCGGCCATTGAGCTGCTGGTGCGCGATGGCGCGCGTGAGCGCCTCGTAGGGCGACCACCTACGGGGGGCGAGCGCGCAGGGACCGTGCAGGCGGATCAGCCGGCGCATCACCGGGTCCCGCGAGAGATGGCGGTGCGCGGCGGACGTCGCGGAGGCGCTGGTACCCATCGAGACCGGATACAGCGCCGATGACGACGGAGTCAAGCCCGAAGTTCGGTTCGAGGCTCCGTAGCTCCGTTCAGGGCCAGGCGCCGCTCCCACTGCACGCCGCAGTCGGGGCATCGCATCCAGGCCACACCCCACTTGGCGCCGTCCGCGGTCATCTCGAGGATGCTGCCGGCGAGGCCGGCGCAGTCACGATGCTCCACCAGGTGTGACTCGAAGCTCTGGATGAGCTCGGCGATCGCCGTCCCGCGACGTCCGGAATCTGTCGACACCGGAGCCCCCTGCGAGGGCGTCGGTCAGGGGAACTGCCGCTCGCCGACGGGCGGGCGGGTACCGGCTGGGAAGTGGATGGTGGTGTCGCCCTGCGGGGTCCGGCCGGTCAGAGGCGGTGTGTACACCTCGTGATCGGACAGTCGGCGCTCCCAGTGTCCGGGCACGAGGAGCTGACCATCGGTGCCGGGGACCTGAACGAATCGATCGGGCACCCAGGACATATCGGGCTGGCGGACGGTCGGCCGAGGCGTCTGCGGCATCGGACGTGTCGTCGACTGATTCAGGCGGTCGAAGATCGCGCCGCCGGGGGTCGTCCCGCCTGGCGGCGACTTCATCTGGGCGAACCCGGCGTGCAGCGAGCCCACGCTCAGGATCACCACCGTCCCCACGAGCACCGCTCGCCACCGCATGTCTCGATTGTCCCACTCTCTGCGCCGGCGCGCAGCCTGACGTCTATGGCCGTCGCGCGAGCGGCCCACGCAGGAGGCGACCCGGCAGCGCGCCGATGACCTCGTCGGCGCGCTCGCGAATTCGTCCAATCGCAGCGATCCGACCGTGACGCACGCCGACGTCGGCGCGGTAGCGCGGCAGCCCTGAGCCGTCGATCAGCGCGCCGTTCTTGATCACGAGGTCGTAGGACATCGCCTCTGTCTCCCGTCGCGCCTATTCGCCGCCGCGGATCGCCTCGAGGACGGCGGCGGGGTGCTTGGCAGCGTCGGCGACTCGCGCCCAGTGCTTACGTACGACGCCATCGGGCCCGATCCAGACGGTCGACCGGATCACGCCCTTGGTCTTCTTGCCGTACATCATCTTGTCCCCGTAAGCGCCCCACGCCTGCATGAGCTTTCGATCCGGGTCGGAGAGCAGGGGAAAGGGGAGCTTGTACTTCGCCGCGAATTTCGTGTGCGCCTCCGCTCCGTCGGCGGAGACGCCGAGGACGACGACGCCGGCCCGCTGGAGCTCCTTCCAGAGGTCGCGGAACCCGCAGGCCTCCTTGGTGCAGCCCGGCGTGTCGTCCTTCGGATAGAAGTAGACGACGACGCTCTTGCCCTTGAAGTCGCCGAGCGAGACGCGCTTGCCGGCGCCGTCCTCGAGGGTGAAGCTGGGCGCCTTCCGGCCTTCAGCGATCGCCGCCATTCGCCGGCCTTCGATATCAGAGGGCCTTCAGCATCGTGTCGGCGTCGCTGACCTCGAACTTGCCGGGCTGCTCGACGTTGACGGCTTTGACGACGCCGTTGTCCACCAGCATCGAGTAGCGTTGCGAGCGCACCCCCATGCCGCGCGCGGTCAGGTCCATGTCGAGACCGAGCGCCTTGGTGAAGATGGCGCTGCCGTCGGCCATCATCCGGACTTTGCCGCCGGCCTTCTGGTCTCGGCGCCAGGCGCCCATCACGAAGGCATCGTTCACGGAGACGCACCAGACCTCGTCGACCCCTTTGGCCCGAAGCTTGTCGAAGTTCTGCACGTAGCTCGGGACGTGCTTGGCCGAGCACGTGGGCGTGAAGGCGCCGGGCAGACCGAAGATCGCGATCTTCTTGCCCTTGGTGATGTCGCCGACCGAGAAGGCGTTCGGGCCGACGGTGCAGCCCGGCCGCTCGATATCGATCATCTCCGTCAGGGTGCCGTCGGGAACCCGATCGCCAACCTTGATCGCCATCGCATCCTCCTTGGGATAGACGTGCGGCTCATGCGCCGCGCCGCGGGGCAGAGTATCCGACACGGCCGGAGAAATTGCCAGCGCTCGCTCGGCGCGCCGGCCCGACAGCTCAGCTTCGGTTCGCGACGACGCCGCTCTCGCGGCGCCAGGGGCGCAGGGCGAGCCAAGCCGGTCGCCACCAGTTCCATCGGCCCATCAGGCGCATCGTCGCCGGCACCAGCAGGGCGCGAACGATCGTCGCGTCGACGACGACCGCGACGCCGATCCCGACGCCGACCGCCTGGATGACGACGGACCGCGCCAGCCCGAAGCCGAAGAATACGGTCGCCATGATCGCGGCGGCGCCCGTGATGAGCCGCCCCGTGCGCTCCAGGCCCACCACCACGGCGCGAGCGTTGTCGCCGCTCCGCTCGTATTCCTCGCGCACGCGGCTCAGCAGCAAGACCTCGTAGTCCATCGAGAGGCCGAAGACGAGACAGAACATGATGAGCGGCGTCGCCGTCTGGATCGGCCCGGGCGTGAAGTCGAGCCAGGTGGCCAGATGACCGTCCTGGAAGATCCACACGAGCGCGCCGTACGAGGCGGTGATCGAGAGCAGGTTCATCACGATCGCCTTGAGCGGAAGCAGCACGGAGTCGAGGAGCAGGAACAGCACGACGTAGGTGACGACCACCACGAGGCCGATCGCGAGCGGAGCGTGGCGGACCACGAGCCCGATGAAGTCGAGATCGAAGGCCGTCTGTCCGGTGACCAGCACTTCGCCGTCGAATGGCGGATGCGCGCGTCGTATCTCCCGGACCAGTGCCCGCGCCCCGTCGCTGGTCGGACGAAGGTCCGTGGTCGCGACCAGCATGGCGACGTGCTCGCCCAGCGTGTGCCGGAGCGCCTCGACGAGCTCGGGCGGCCGCTGCGCGGGTGGCAGCGCGGCCATCTGCTGATACATCGCGAGGTCGAGCGAGGGATGAAGATCGACGAAGCTGTCGACGCGCTGGACGTCCGGACGAGCGGCCAGCCAGCGACTGAGCGCGTAGGTCTGGGCCACCCGCGCGGGCTCGAGCGGAGAGGCGGGGCCGGCGTCGAGCACGACCACGATACGGTTGGCGTCGCCGCCGGGAAACTCGCGGCGGAGCAGCTCGTCCCCGCGCCGCGACTCCGCCTCCGGCGGCAGCGAGGTAGCGTCCCCCGCGCCGACGCGCAAGTGGAGGAAGGGCAGCCCGAAGAGGAGCAAGACGCCGACGACGGGCACGAAGACCCGCCAGGGATGGACCATCACCGTCGAGGCCAGCCGATGCCAGAGGGCGGCGCCGGTGCGCTCGCTGTGGAGGAATGGCACGCGCAGCGCGTTCACGCGCGGGCCCAGCACCGCGAGGAGCGCCGGGAGAGTCGTGAGGCCGTAGACGACCGCCAGGGTGACCACGCTCGTCCCCGCCCAGCCCATCGACCCGAGATTGCCGAGACCCAGGAAGAGCATGCCGAGGAGGCCGATCGCCACGGTGACGCCGGAGAACAGGATCGCGCGTCCCGCGGTGGCGACGGTGCGGGCCAGCGCTTCGACTCCCGAGCGATCGCGGATCTCCTCGCGGAATCGGCTCACGACGAAGAGCGAGTAGTCGATGGCCACGCCGAGCCCGATCATGCTGACGATGTTCGGCGCGTAGATCGAGACCGAGACGAAGCGCGCCACCACGAGCGTGACGGCCATCGCTCCGGTCATGGCCAGGGCACCGACCGCCAGCGGCAGTGCGGCGGCGACAAGCGAGCCGAAGACGAGCAGCAGCAACACCGCCACCGCGGGCAGGATCAGCACCTCGACCCGGCCGAGGTCCTGGCGCGCGACTTCGGTGAAGTCGTGATTGAGCGCGACGTTGCCCACCGACACGACGTCCAGGGTCTCGGAGCGGACCAGCGCGCGCAGCGAGGGGTAGAGATCGGGCGGGAGCCCGGAGAACTCGAGGGAGGCGAAGCCAGTGGCGGTCCCGCGCAGCTCCACGGTCACGAGCGTGCGCCGCCCGTCCCGCGAGATGAGCGGGGCGGCCGCTGGTACGGGGCCGGGCGGCTCGTACGCCGTGCGGACGCGCTCGACTCGCGGGTCGCGTCGGAGCGGCGCCAGGGCACGCTCGACTTCATCGCGGAAGGCCGGATCGAGCGCCAGCCGAGTCTCGCTGCTGAAGATCAGGCTGAACGAGGGCGGTTGGCCCCGCAGCTCCTTCTCGAGAAGTCGTCGCGCCCGGCCCGACTCGGTGTCCGCCGGGATATCGGGCGGATCGAGCTGACCGCCCACGTGGATCACCCACAGCGACGCGCACAGCGAGAGCGCCGACAACGCCAGCACGGTCCAGCGCGCCCGGTGCACGAGCCGACCCCAGCGCGCGAGCAGGACGCCGCTCTCGCGGCCCGTCGAGGTCCGAGGCACGCTCATCGCGCCGCGGCCGATCGGGCCCGCACGGCCGGCGCCACCTCGTCCGCCACGCGGCGGAGGTGCGCGAGATCCAGACCCGGCACGCCCAGCATGAGCTTCGTGATGCCGGCCTCGACGTGCTCGGCGAGCCGCGCGGCGACTTCGCGCGGCGGCCCGAAGACGGCGTGCTGGTCGACGTCGAAGCGTGGGCCGTAGTAGCCGTGAAGGAATCGGCGCAGCTCGTTCCGTGCCCGGTCGCGATCGTCGTCGACGGCGACGTAGAGCAGCCGGCCGGCGACCAGCGCGTCAGGATCCCGGCCGGCCGCGCGCGCCGCGTCCCGGACGGCGCTCCAGGCGCGAGGAAAATCGTGGACGGTGCCGAACGGTCCCATGATCCAGCCGTCACCCAGCTCCCCGGCGCGGCGCAGCGCTCCTTCGGCGTGGCCGCCGACGTAGAGCGGAACCCGCGCGGGCGGCCGGACCGTCGCCTTCTCCAGACGGAAGAACTGTCCCTCATAGTCTACCGGCTCGCCGGCGAGCAACCGCCGAACCGTCCGCCCGAGAGATGCTGGAGCGTCGACACCTGGCGGGCGACGACGGCGGCGCCGCGCAGCGTGACGACGAGGACTGCAGTACCCAGCTCGATTCCACGCGTGCACGCCGCCGCCGACGCGAGGAGCATGAGCGGGTCGAGCATGTTCGCGTCGTGGAAGATCCGATCTTCGGTCCACACCGCGTCGAGGCCGAGCGCTTCGACCTGGCGGAAGAACTCCGCGTAGGCTTCACCCGAGTCCAGCGGCGTGACCGCGGAGCTCGGCACGTGGATGCCGATCGAGACGGACCGGGGCACGGCTTGGCTCACGCGATTGCGTCGAGCAGGGCGCGCGCCTCCCTGACATCCTTCGTCTCGAACCCCTCGGTGAACCAGCCGTAGACCGGGGCGAGCACCTCACGCGCCTCGTCGCGCTTGCCTCGGCAGTCGAGGAGACGCGCCAGGCTCGTCGCCGCTCGAAGCTCGAAGGACCGCTCCGACCGTACGCGGGCGAGCTCCATCGCCCGCCGCAAGCAGTGCTCGGCCTCCTGGGACTCGCCGCGGGGCCAGCAGGAGATCACCGCGAATGCGCTCGATCTCGGGCGCGAAGATGATTTCCCGACGCTCCCCGGGAATCATCCCGAGCGCTTCGATCCCTTTGCCGGGGTCGCCGAGCCTGCCGAAGGCTTCGGCGAAGAGGCAGAGCGAGATCACGTTCCGCCAGGCCGCCCGGCCCCGCGAGGCGACGAGTCGCTCGAGGGCATTCCACGCGTCGGCGCCGTTCTGGGCCGAGACGCAGGCGAGGACCGCGAGGCCATCGTCGACCCAGGCCTCGAATCCCTGCGCCTCCGCGAGCGTGACGTTTCGCCGGGCGTGCTCGCGGGCAGCCGCGCGCTCGCCGCGTTGATAGTGCACCCACGACGAGAAGGTGAGCGTGATCGTCGTCGTCAGCGGGTGGGCGAGCTCATCGGCCAGGCTCGCGGCCTCGCGCAGGGCGACCAGCGACCGATCGGGGTAGCCGAGCAGCCACTGAACGAGCGCCAGGTGGTACCGAGCGCAGACGCCAGGGTCGTGGCCCCCGTAGATGACGGTCTCGGATCGATGGCGCACGGGATCGTAGAGACTCATGCCGCGCTCGATGTGCGCCATGGCGGTGGCCAAATCCCCAGCCGCGCACGCCGTCGCCCA
>WNEZ01005335.1_pt1 | contig 11229 bp, 10 predicted proteins | sample 5400521 | NCBI WGS metagenome assembly WNEZ01 (sample SAMN13153339, study PRJNA577476) | soil metagenome | isolation source: 120 cm saprolite under Douglas fir tree site 2 hole 1 replicate 1 | place: USA:California | collected 2015-04-18
GCGTCCAGATTGTGGAACTCAATCGCGATTTCATGCCTTCCTCCAAATGTCTAAGGCGGCTGCCGCACCGCGGGTTGATGCGGCGGCCGCAATCAAATGCTGGGCCCTGGAAACACCTCGAGCAATTTTCTGAGATCAATCAGCAAAGCCAGACGGTCGTCGTGACGCAGCATGCCGATGCAGTGCGGCACGTTTTCGGGGGCCTGCTCGAGCAGGTCTTCGGCGGTCACGCTATAGGTGCCGATGACTTCGTCGGCGGCGATGCCGACGCGCACATCGTCCTGATGACCTTCGTCGCGCAGCGAAGCGACGACCACATGCTTGGGCAAAAGTCCCGGGCGGCGGCCCTCGGTCATGGCGATGTCAATAAGAGGAACAATAACGCCGCGCAAATTGAAGATGCCGAGCAGGTACGCGGGCGCAAGAGGCAGCTTGGTGACCAGTGGCCAGTCGAGGACTTCCTCGACGTCGAGCACCGGCAGACAAAAACGTTCGCGGCCGCTGCGGAAGACGCAATACTGCGATTCGGGCGGACGCTCCTCGAGCGGGCCGAGCGCTTCCAGCAAGTCGGCGGCGTCGGCGTCGGCGGCGAGGGGCGTCAAATGAAAATCTTCGTTCATGCGTGCATCGCTCTCGAATTCGTTTTCATGCAAACCTGCGCACGGCGCGCAGTAACTCTTCGCGCGTAAAGGGCTTAGTCACGTAGCCATCGGCGCCTTGCTGCTCGCCCCAGTAGCGATCGCTGGCGCCGTCTTTCGAGGTCACCAAAATCACTGGAATGGTGCTGAACAGGGTGTTGCTCTTGAGCTCGCGGCAAACTTGAAAACCGTTGCGCTCGGGCATCACCACGTCGAGGAGAATGACGGAGGGACGTTCGGCGGTGATCGTTTCCTCGACGAGCCTGGGGTCGTTGAGGCCGACGGAGGGGTAGCCTTCGGGTTCAAGGACACCCTGAATCAGCTTCACCTGCGCCGGCGAATCGTCGACGATGAGGACTTTCTTCAGCACGGCAGAGGTCTCCCGACAGTTCTCCACGGAGCAGAGGTGCACGTCAGCGGCCAGCGCGGGGGAGGTGAGCAGGTTCGTGTCGGGATGGTATATAGCCTTTGCTATGAGCGGCTTAGCGGATGGGCTGGGGGTGCTCAATGCCGCCGCGAAGAAGGAGCGGGAGCCTCTTCCGTCTCAGCGTGAGATGCATTCTCAGCGTCCTGCATCTCGTTGGAGAGCGATGAGAATCGCTGCATGATTTCGTTAATGCGCAAGGCCATGCTGTGAATGGTCTTGATCTGCGCGAGCGACTGCTTGGAAAGTTGGCCGGGCTCGAGGAGCAGGAGTTCCGCGTTGCCGATCATGGAGGTGAGGGCGCTGTTGACGCTGTGCTTCATGTCCGTCATGTAACGTCCGAGGGTGGCGTATTGCTCATTGCGCGCGGCTTTGCTTTCGGCCTGACGCACGAGGCGCAAGGCTTCGGTGCGGCGAAGGGACTCGCCGGCGACGAGAAGAAGCGTTTGCGTCCAATCCTCGCGGAGCGGGACATGAACAAGCCGCGGATAGCGGCTGCGCAATTGGCTGAGTTCTCGGGAATCGGCTGGGGCGCAGAGAATCACCGCCATCGCGGGTTCGAGGGCGTGCAAAATCTGCGAGAGCTTGCCGTCGCGCAGCGGGCCGACGACGATTAAATCGTGGGGGACGGATTCGTGATCTTTCCAGAGATCGCTGCCGAGGACGGTGATGCCGGGCGCTTGACGTTCGGCGTGCCAGCAGGCGGCGAGCAAACGCGCAAACTCGGCTTCGTCCGTGAGGATGAGTACGCTGGCGCTTCGCAAAAGCTGGCCCCCTGAAGTTCGATTCCGGCGGCTGCAGCCGGAGAATAGCGCTACAACTTTTCCGCTTCGTCGAGCGCGGAAAGCAAGCGCTTGGTGCTGATGCCCAAATTGACGGCGGCTTCCGTGTCCTTGGCTTGCTTGGCGACGTCGACGCGCTCCTGCAAGCGTGAAACTTCCACACGAGCCACGGAGAGCGCGCGGTCGAGACCGGTGGCGTTGCCGGTTTCCTTGGCGGCTTCGGTGGCGGAGGTGACCATGGCGCGGGCGACCACAGCGCGGCGCAAATCGTCGGCGGCCGGGCCATCTTCGCTGACGAACGCAGTGACTTCCCAGGAGGACATCAAGATGCGGGCACGGCCAATTTTCACGGTGGTCATGGAGCGGCCGCGAGTGGGTGGGGTGGCGATGAGTTGCTCCCAGATCTGCTCGAGGCAGGCTTCGAAATCAAGGCTGCCGTCGATATCCGCTGCGGGCTCGGACTTCGATGCCAGCGCGGCTTTCGCGGGCGTTTTTGCGCTCGGGGGTGCGGGCGCGTTCGTGGGTTGCGATGCGCGGGCCGCCAGTGCGGAAGGGCTTGTAGTGATCGGGCCTGCCTGTTTGGCGGCCAGGCGTTCGAGGGCTTGTTCGACATCGGTGCGCAAATTCAGCAGTTTCTCGAAAGTTTCGTTGACGGTGCGCTCGGTATATTCCTTTTGGAATGGCTGCTTCCATTCATCGGCGAGCTGGCGAATCTTGGAGATAGGTTCGGAAGAGGAGAGACCGAAGCGCTTGCAATCGATGATGCGTACGCCCGCGGTGTCGAGCTGTTCGAGGCCGGAGCGGATGGCGATGAGGTCGGCGTGCATCAATTCGATGAGCGTGCGTCGCAGCAGGAAATTGAAACGGATGAACGCGAGCATCGCGCAGGGGTCGTAGAACATTCCACCGGCGGCTTCCTTCACTTTGCGGCCTTCGGCGATGAAATTGGTCTTGAGCATGTCGCGCAGGCCGCGGAAGCTGCGCAGGGAAGCGATCATTTTTTCGAGTGGCTGGCACCAATCCAGAGGCGCGCTGTCCACTTCGCCAAGGACGGGCTTCATGACCAAGGCAGCGTCTTCGAGCGCGATCTGCTTATGATAGATTTTCGCCGGGGCGCAGAGCGCAAAGTATTGCACGAGCAAAAAGTCGATTTTGTCGCGGTCGATGTTGGTTTTCGAGGGCTTGCGAAGGTGGCGCTGGATGAGCGCGCGCAGGCCGCTCTCGCTGGCGTTCAAGGTGGTCATCTGCAGGAGATGACGCAGCTGATGGGCGAGAACGCGCTGGTCGAGGGAGTCCAGCCAGGTTTGCACCTGCTTGAAAAGCTCGAGGGGCGGCTTTTCCGGCAGGTTGCGCTTGTCTTGCGGCAAGGGAATGGCGATTTCGAGTTGCTTCGCTAACGCGAGATAGATAGGAAAAGCGGAACGGAGTTCCGCCCACTCTTCCGCGCGGCTGACTTCCGGCCGGACGGGCGCGGGCATTTTGAGCGTAGTCGTGGTCTTGTTCAAGGGCGAGTCACCCAATCGCAGCGTCCTTGCGCGAATTTAACGGCAACCGCTTTGCGTCCTTCGTGATACTGCACGGCAACCACCGTGGCATCGGCGGCGCCTCCGGGCGTGTCGCGTTGCAGGCGGACGCGATCGTCGAATTCCAAGGGCAGGGTGGAGAGGAAGATGGCATGCCCGTCGCCGCCAAATTCCAGCACCGTAGCCTCGCGAAGCTTTGCGCCGCCGCGCAGCGCGGTCGCTTGCACGGGAATGCGCACCGGGGTAACGCCGGGAAAAAATCGCGCCAGTTGTTCGGCACAATCGGTTTCGCATTCCCCCATCGGTAACTGGCTCGACCTTTTCAAGGGGCCTCTCGAAAACGGGTGATGTACGCGGTCTGTTGCCCTCGGGGCGAGACACACGTAGCGGCCCGAAAGACAAAGTCCCGGTGAGAAGGGATGCACGTCGGACACCAAAAAAGAGCGGTTGCGGAATTGGTTGAAATCGATGAAATGATGAGGCTTAGGGATTCCCGCGTGGGCGCAGACGGCTCAAGCGTCTCAGCGTGAAACGCGGGCGTCTCAGAGAAGCCAGCAGGGCGGCCGCTTAGCTTGAGACGCGCGGCGTAGAGATCAGTGCGGGGCGGATGGCCGTTCGGGTGCGCTCGGAGTGGAGCCGGGCTTTACCGGGATGTTGTAGCGCTTCAGCTTGCGGTAGAGCGTGGCGCGACTGATGCCGAGCATTTTGCCGGCGAGGGCTTTGTCACCATTGGCTTGCTCAAAGACGCGAAGAATGGTCATGCGCTCCATTTCGGCGAGCGCGGTGGTGGAGAGAGATGCGGCGTCCTGCGATGACAGGGAAACGGGGGAAGACTGCTCGGTGCGGATGGCGGGCGGCAAATCGTTAACGTCGATGACCTGGTGGTCGCCGAGGGTGACGGCGCGGGCGACGCAGTTCTCCAATTCGCGGACGTTCCCGGGCCAGTCGTAATGCAACAGGCTCTTCATGACTGCGGGGGTGACTTGCAGAGTCCCGCCCGGTGCGTAGCGATCGAGGAAATGGTGCACGAGCATGGGAATGTCCGAGCGGCGATCGCGCAGGGCGGGGAGGTGCACGGTGACGACGTTCAGACGGAAGTACAGATCCTTGCGGAAGGTGCCTTCGCGATAGGCGGCTTCAAGGTCGCGGTTGGTTGCGGCGATGACGCGCACGTCGATGCTGACGTGATCGTTGCTGCCGACGGGGCGGACCTCTTTTTCTTGCAGGACGCGCAGGAGCTTTGCTTGCATTTCGAGGGGGAGCTCGCCGATTTCGTCCAGAAAGATGGTGCCGCCATTGGCGGCTTGAAATAGTCCGGCTTTGGTTTTTGTGGCGCCGGTGAAAGCGCCTTTTTCGTAGCCGAAGAGCTCACTTTCCATCAGCGTGGGGACGAGCGAGCCGCAATCGACGGCGATAAACGGCGTCTGAGCCATGGCTCCGCGGAAATGAATGGCGCGGGCGACTAATTCCTTGCCGGTGCCGCTTTCTCCGGAGATGAGGACCGGAGTGCGCGTGTCTTTCAGGCGAGAAATCATGCGCAGCACATCCTGAATGTTGGCGGAGGTGCCGATGATGCCGTCAAGGCTTTCCTCGGTGTTGACGCGCTCGCGCAGAAACTGATTTTCCGTGACAAGACGGACCTTTTCGGCCATGCGCTGCAGCAGAAGGCGCATTTTCTCGACGCGGAAGGGCTTTTCGATGTAGTCGTAGGCGCCGAGTTTCATGGCGTCGACGGCGGATTCGATGGAGCCGTGGCCGGTCATGATGGCGATTTCGGTGCGCGGCAGCAGTGTCTTGATCTGCCGGAGCAACTCGACCCCGCTCAGGGTCGGAAGCTTAAGGTCGGTTAGGACAAGGTCGGGTATTACCCTGTCCAGTAGCGCCAGTGCGGCCTCTGCGCTTTCCGCTTCGGCGCAAGCGAATCCGAGGGTATTTCCAATGGTCATGCACAGGCGACGAATGCTTTGCTCGTCATCCACGACCAGTAAACGGGTTTTCAGTTCGTCACTCATGGTTTGCCGAATATTTTCTCCACAATACTCATCAATTGCTGGACGCGAAAGGGTTTTTCGATGCAGGGCGTGCCGCTTTGCGCAAGGAAGGCTTGCGTCTCGCTATTGGCGGTGTCGCCGCTGATCAGGATAATGCGCGCACACAGCTCCGGGCGATTCTTCTGGATCCATGCGTGCACTTCCGCGCCGTTTACGGCGCCGGGCATACGAATGTCGGAGATCACGCCGGAAAATTTGCCGCCGTTCAGCATGTCAAGGCCTTGCGCGCCAGAGGAGGCGTTGGCGACGGCATAGCCGCGGCGCTCCAAAGCCGCCCGCAAAAACGCGGTGACCGAGGGCTCGTCTTCGATCAGCAAAATGGGCGCCGGCTCCGCGGTGGATTGGGCCTTCATCGACCAGCCTCTTTCGCCAGGGCGGCCATTACGCTCGCTTCATTTGCGACGGGGATGCGGACGACGAAGGTGCTGCCGCGCGTTTCCGGGTTATTCCAACACAGGATTTCGCCGCCGTGGGCGCGCACGATGCCGTAGCAGATACTGAGTCCCAATCCGGTGCCTTTGCCGGCTTGCTTGGTGGTGTAAAAGGGATCGAAGATGCGCTCGGGGTTGCTGATACCAGTGCCGTTGTCGATTACCGCGACCTCGACGGATTCGCCGCGCTGCTTGGTGCGGATGGTGATTTGGCCGCGCTGGCCGGCGTCCTGCACGGCATCGTAGGCGTTGTTCAGGATGTTGAGGAAAACCTGCTGCAACTGCTGGGAATCGCCGAGTGCCGGGACCAACTTCTCGTCAAATTCTTCTTTAACTTCCACGCCGTGGCTTGCGAAGTCGTAACTCCGCAGCTTGATGGTCTGCCGGAGGACGGCGTTGACGTGCACCAGTTCGCGCTGCACGGGGCGCTGGCGCGCAAAGCTCAGCAAATCCTGGACGATGTCTTTGGTGCGCTGCGTCTCGCGGAGGATGATTTGCAGATCCTCGCGAGCATTGTTTGGAACCTGGGGATTCTCGAGGAGCAAATCGGTGAAGCCGAGGATCGCGGCGAGCGGATTGTTGACTTCGTGGGCCACGCCGGAGACCAGGCGGCCGATGGTGGCCATTTTTTCGGAGTGCGCGAGCTTGGCTTGCAGCAGAGCCGCGTCGGTAATGTCGGTCATCACCACCACCACGCTGTTCACGGCGTTCTGCTCGTCGCGCATGGGGCTCAAGCTGATGGAGAAATGTCCCATGGAGGCATCGCTGCGGCGGACGCGCAATTCCAGGTTCTCCACTTGCTGGCCATGCGCGGTGGTCTCGAGCGCGGCCTCGAAATCATCGCGGTGCGAAGCCTCCACCCAATCCACCAGGCGGTGACCGATCAATTCGTCCTCACGATAGCCGGATTCAAAGCAGCGGCGGTTGGCGTAGCTGATGAGCCCCGCGGTGTCCAATACCAGGATCATGCTCTGCGTGGTGTTCAGGATTTTCTGGTTGAAGTCGCGCTCGCGCTGCAATTGCGACTGGAAGGTCTTTTGCTCCGTAACATCGAGCATGAGCCCGCGAATCTGGGCAATTTTGCCGCGGGAGTCGCGCACGGCGGTGATGTTCTGGAGGGTATGCAGCAGCGCGCCGTCTTTGCGGCGCAGTGTTTCCTCATAATTGCGGAGCACACCGCGCTCGGAGAGCGCCTGCAAAAAGCGCTCGCGCGCTGCGGGCGCCGGGTACAGATGGGGACCGACGTCGGCGCGCAGCAATTCCTCGCGCGAATCGTAGCCAAGCATGCGCACCATGGCGTCGTTGACGTCGAGGAAGCGCCCCTCGGGGGTGGCAAAAAACAATCCTTCTTGGATGCTGTCGAACAGCTCGCGGTAGCGCCGCTCCGCTTCGCGGCGGTCGGTGATGTCTTTCAAGACGTGAATGGTGCGGGTGTCGTCGTCGGAGAGTCCCGGCGCGCGAGACGTGGACACCAAGAAAATCCGTTCCGGCGAAGCCACCACGTATTCCTCGCGCGTTTGCTGTGTGTCGCGGCAGAACGGGCAAGGCAAGTCGCTGCCGCTTTCGGCAATCTGGCGCAGCCTGCTCATAGCCTCGCCGACCAGGGCGACCGGTGGCACGCCAAGATGCGACGCCAGGGAGCGGTTGGTTCGCAGCACTCTCCAGGAACGGTCGTGCACCACGATAAAGTCGCTGATGGCGTCGATATCCTCGACCCACTGGCGTTTGGAGCGCTCGAGCTGCGAGAAGCGGCGGAAATTCTCGAGCGAAAGCGCGGCATGGCTGGCCAGGGCGTGCAACAGGCGGCGCTCGGCTTCGCCCAGCTTCTTTCGCTTGCGCACGAGACAAAGGGAGCCCAGGTCCTCGGCGTCACTCGCGGTGATGGGCACGAAAATCGCGACGCTTTTTGGAGGTGCCGATCCGCTGCCCGCAGGGCTATCCGCAGCGAGCAGGCGGATTTCAATTGCTTGCCGCAGTTCGCGGCCTTGGCGAATCAACGAGGTGTGCAGGAACGCATCAGCGCCAAACTTGCTTTGCAGAGTCTGGTAGAGGTCTGTTTCGCGGCCCCGGAAGACCATGACGCCGCACCACTCGGCGGAAAGCATGCGGGCCGCGCGGTCCGCGAAGCGTCCCAGGAATTCGGGCAAGTGGCGCGATTGTGCGGCGTCAACGGCCAGCTCCATCAATTCTTCGGCATGGTCGCGGTCACGTGGCGCAGTCCCAGCGGTTCCGCGGCGGCGCGCGAGAGCTGGCGATGAATCCGGGCTGGCTTTGGTTCTAGGCATGGATGCGCGCGGAATGGTGTCCGCGTCTCAGTTTGACGATTGCCACGCTCTACCACGCTACCTAGCAATCTCAATGTGAGTCAATGCTTCGGCGTAGCGAGGTTGCTGAATCGTCACCGCCTGAAGCGCGCCCTCGGCGTGGCAACGTCTCAGCGTGAGACCGGTAGCAGGGGAATTCGATGGCCCTGAGACGCGGGCAGTGCGGGAATGGGCCGCGCCCGAGAGAGTCTCTTTCCCCTAACTTCACTGTTCCCTTGGGGTTGTCGGTAAATTTCTGGCGCCTCCCGGCGCTGGCTTACACCTTTGGTTGCTGGCAGCCGACGTGCCTTTCCTACCGCGGGCAATCCCGCTCACAGGAGGGGCAGGTGTCGACGAAATCGAGTTGGACTCAGAAACTACTCGCGAGCACGGCGTTGCTGCTGCTTTTCGGAGCGTCAGGGTTTGCGCAGTCGGGGTCAATTGAGGAAAGTAAGCGCAAAGTAAAGAACAAGGTGGCGCCGACGTACCCGGAACTTGCCCGGCGGATGAACGTGATCGGCAAGGTCAAGATCGAAGTGATCATTACGCCGGACGGCCGGGTGAAGAGCACACGCGCTGTGGGTGGACATCCCTTGCTGGTTCAGGCCTGCCTGGACGCGGTCAAGGAATGGAAGTTCGCCGCGGCTCCAGAAGAGAGCACACAGACAATTGAATTTGAGTTTACCGGAAGCAACTGAGTGGCGGCAGGACATGGGAGCGCGGCAGGAGCGGGCTGAGGAAGTCCACTTCGAATATGGGGAGCGGAGGTTTTTTGCAATGACGATCGGCAAGAAGCTGTACATGGGATTCGGAACGATACTGGCGATTTTGGTGCTGCTCTTTATGGTGAACCTTATCGCCGGTTTCAAGGAGCGTTCCGCGCGGGCGGACGCTTCGACCGCGCTGGAAAGCGTGCGCGCCATCGAGTCGGTGCGCTACCAGATCATGCTGAACCGGCTGAACCTGAACAATTTTTTGCTGAGCGGCGATCCGCGCGATGAAGAGAAAGTGACGCGCGGACTGCAAGACATCATGGAAACGGTCAAGCGAGGGGAAGCGCAAGCAGGCAACGAAAGTCTGCGCACGGCGCTGATTCAGGTGGAAGGCACGGAAGTCAGTTGGGCGGACAATTTTGCCAAGCCGTTGCTGGCCAAGCGGCATCAAGTCGATTCGGGCGACGCTACCGTTTCGGATCTGCAGATTTTTTACCTGCAGAAGGACCCGGCGTCGTGGTTGGTGAAGTCGTCCGCGGTGCTGGACCAGACCAGCGTGGAGATCACGAAATCGCTGGAAGAAACGAGCAGGTCTGCTGGGCGGGTGAGCGCGTTCATCACTGGGCTCACGACCCTCGGTACGCTGGCCGCAGTTGTTGTGGGATTGTTCGTGGCCTTCTACACCGCCAAATCCATCACCGAGCCGCTGACGCACCTGATCACCGTGGCGCGCGAGATTGGCGATTCGGGGGATCTCGACCAGAACATTGATATTCACCGCAACGACGAAATTGGGGCGCTGGCTACGACCTTTAACAACATGGTTGCGTACCTCAAAGAGATGGCGGGCGTTTCGATGGCGGTCGCCGAGGGCGACCTGGCGGTGGAAGTTGTGCCGCGGTCGAAGCGCGACACGCTGGGGAATGCGTTTTTGCGGATGTCGCACGGGCTGCAGGAGTTGGTGCGCACGACACGCGATTCCGCCGGCCAGGTTTCGGCAGGGTCCAATCAAGTTGCCGGCGCGGCCGATGAATCGGCCAAAGTAAGCGTGCAGGCTTCGTCCGCGATCGAAGAGGTGACCAGCACAATGCACGAGATGAGCATCAACGTGCAAAACGTGGTGAAGAATACGCAGGTGCAGGCATCCAGCGTGGCGGAGACATCGGCCTCCATCGATCAGATGGTTACGTCGATCAATCGCGTCGCGGACACCGCCAAGGTGCTGCTGGACATCGCCAATCGCTCGCGCGAGGAAGTGGTAAACGGCATTTCGACGATGGAAAAGGCCACCGACGGCCTGAACCGCACCAACCATGCCATCCAATCTTCCGCGGAGATCATCAACGTCCTCGGCCATCGCGCCGATGACATCGGCAAAATCATCGAGGTCATCGACGATCTTGCGGAGCAGACCAATCTTTTGGCGCTGAACGCGGCCATTGAAGCGGCGCGCGCGGGCGAGCATGGCCTGGGATTCGCCGTGGTCGCCGATGAAGTGCGCAAGCTGGCGGAAAAGTCCACGCAATCGACGAAAGAAATCGCCGACCTGATCCAGAGCATCCAGCGCGAGGCGCGCCAAGCCGTCGAAAACATGGAGCGCAGCACGCGCATCGTTGAAGAAGGATTGAGCCTCGGGAACGACCTCGGATCCGCGCTGAACAAAATATCCACCGTGGTCACCGAAGTCTACAAATTCTCGCAGGAGATCGGGGCAGCGACCGCGGAACAGTCGGTCGGTTCCTCGCAGATTGCCAAGGCCACCGGCCGGCTCACGGAAATCACGCAGGAAATTAATTCTGCGGTAGAAGAGCAGGCGTCGGGCGCGCAAGCGGTGGTTCGCGCCATGGACAAAATGCGCGAACTGGTGCAGCAGTCCGCCTCCAGCTCGACGGAACTTTCGGCCGCAGCCGAGCAGATGCTCAAGCTGTCCCGCAATCTCTTGGACAGCATGGACCGCTTCGTTCTGGATCGCTCCGCGCAACTCGGCGGGCAGCGCGAAGGCCCGGGTCCGCGGCGCAGGCCTTCAACGCAACGCGAAAAGGAACTGGAGTATGCCGAACTCGCGCGTTCGTAAGCGGGAGACCCATCGATGGAAAAGGAACTCCAAGTCGTCGGCTTTCGCATCGGGAACGAGACGTTTGGTGTGCGCATCGGTTCGGTGCGCGAGATCGTGCGCGTGCCGGAAATTACCGCGGTGCCGAGCGCGCCGGAAACGATTGAAGGGGTCATTACCTTGCGCGGGAAAATCATTCCGGTGATGGACTTGAGAAAGCGTTTTGGGCAGACCGAGATTCAGCCAGACAAGAAGAACCGCATTCTGGTCGTCGAACTGGACAACAAGCTGGTCGGGCTGATCGTCAATGC
>WNEZ01012571.1_pt1 | contig 11229 bp, 7 predicted proteins | sample 5400521 | NCBI WGS metagenome assembly WNEZ01 (sample SAMN13153339, study PRJNA577476) | soil metagenome | isolation source: 120 cm saprolite under Douglas fir tree site 2 hole 1 replicate 1 | place: USA:California | collected 2015-04-18
GCCGGGCCGCAAGCCGGGCAGGACGACGCTCCCGCTCTTCGAGGCAGGCGCGGTGGCCAGGTCGTTCGACACCCCGGGTTTCCGCGGCATGACCTTCCATGAGGTGCGGGCGCGCACGATCATCAACCAGGTGCCGCCTGCCTCGCGGATGGCGTTCCGGTGGACCATCAATCCCTACTGCCTAGCGGGTGAGACGCGGATCTTGATGGCCGACGGGCGCACCAAGGCTCTGGCCGAGGTCCGCGTCGGCGACGCGATCTACGGCACGGTCCGCCAGGGTTCGTACCACCGGTACGTGATCACCGAGGTGCTCGCGCACTGGTCTACGATCAAGTCGGCCTACCGGGTCGCGCTGGAGGACGGTACCCGGCTCATCTGCAGCGGTGACCACCGCTTCCTCACCGGCCGCGGCTGGAAGCATGTCACGGGCGCGGAGCAGGGCGCTGCCCGTCGGCCGCACCTGACCACCAACGACAAGCTGATGGGCGTGGGCGCCTTCGCAGAGCCGCCCAAGGAGCCCGCCGACTACCGCCGCGGCTACCTGTGCGGCATGGTCCGCGGCGATGCCTACATCGCCAGTTACACGTATCAGGCTCCCGGCCGCGCGCTGGGTGAACTCTACCGGTTCCGGCTGGCGCTCATCGACACCGAAGCCCTGGACCGGACGCGCAACTACCTTGCAAGCGTCGGCATCGGCACCACCGAGTTCATCTTCGCCGAAGAATCGGCCACCCGGCGACGCATGACGGCAATACGCACGTCCAGCCGAGACCAGGTGCGGACGATCGAGTGGCTCATCGAGTGGCCACTCGCGCCAGGTCCCGATTGGCGGAAGGGGTTCCTGGCCGGGTGCTTCGACGCAGAGGGTAGCTACAGCCGGGGAATCTTGCGGATTGGCAACACGGACAGGGAGTTCATCGCCAGGACGATCTCGTCCATGCGGTCGCTGGGCTTTGACGCCGTCGTCGAGCGGACCAAGCGCCCGAACGGGATGGCCTATGTCCGGCCGCGCGGCGGCCTGAAGGAGGCGCTCAGGTTCTTCCACACCATGGACCCCGCGATCACCCGCAAGCGCACGATCGCGGGCACGGCAATCAAGGGTGCTGCCCGGCTGGGCGTGGTCTCGGTCCAGCCGCTCGGCCTGGACCTGCCGATGTTCGACATCACGACGGGGACCGGCGACTTCATCGCGGACGGCGTGGTGAGCCACAACTGCTTCGCCAGGAACACCCATACGTACCTGGACCTGGATGCCGGGATCGACTTCAACTCCCAGATAGTGGTGAAGGTCAACGCCGCTGAGCTCGCCCGCAGGGAGCTCGCGGCGCTGGCCCGGCGAGCTCGTCGCGATGGGCACGAACGTGGACTGCTACCAGCGGGCCGAGGGGCGCTACCGGCTGATGCCCGGCATCATCGCCGCCCTGCGGGCGGCCGGGGCCGCCGCTGGCGGGGCGGGGCCGGGCGGGCACCAGGCCGTCGCAGCCGGGCGCCAGCCAGCCCAGGTCACCCGGGAGGTTCAGCTGTCACTGCTCTGATCGTTGCCGCACTGGCCGGCCGGCCCGACCGGAAAGCCCGCCGCCACCCAGGCGCGGAAGCCGCCATCCAGGTCGGTCGCGTTGCGGATGCCGAGATCCTGCAGTGCGGCCGCCGCCAGGCTGGAGGTGTAGCCCTCCGAGCACATGATGATGACGCGCAGATCATAGCGGGCCTGCGGCAGGCGGGCGGCCGACGCCGGGTCGAGGCGCCACTCAAGGACGTTGCGCTCGATCACGAGGGTGCCGGGCACCTCGCCCTCGGCCGCCCGCTGCGCGGCCGGGCGGATGTCGATGATGAGCGCTCCGTTCCGGCTGGCCGCCAGCGCCTGCGCCGGGCTGACGCGCTCCAGCCGGGCGCGCGCATCCGCCAGGACCTGGTCGATCGTCCGGCGGCCGGGCGACGGTGCGGCAGTCCAGTTCAGCTCCACACCTCATGATCGTCGGTCAGCTCCAGCCGGCGGCACCAGCGCTGGCTGGCATCGAACCGAACGATATCGCGCTAGCTGGCCGGACGCGCCGCGATAGCGCCAGCGAGCCGGGTCAGCCGCAGCTGGCCGGCCTGGCCGCGGATCCTCGTGCCATTCTGATACATCCTATTAATCAAAATCGTATTCATGGGAAACGTGAAGCCAAGCTAGCGCGCGAGGCCCGGCCGGGGCGGATTGCGCCCGGCCAGGCCGGCGGGTTAGCCGGGCCCTCGGGCGCTGCCGCCCGGTGGACGCCGCAGCCCGGATCGCCACGTACAGTTGGCTGCCGTGGGAACGGACCGCGCGGGCGCAGGCGAGCGGACACCGGACCGGCTGATCGTCCGTACCGTCCCGGTGTCCGCCGACGGCGATCTGCTCTCCCTGCTCCCCCGGCCCGATGCGGCCACCTGGATCCGGCACGGCGCCGGCCTGGCCGGCTGGGGCGAGGTAGCCAGGATCACGCTGCCGGCCGGCGAGGACCGGTTCACCGCCGGGGAGAAATGGCTGCGGGCGCTGTTCGAGACGGCGGCCGTCGATGACCGGGTCGGCCTGGCCGGCTGCGGGCCGGTCGCGTTCGGGAGCTTCACCTTCGATCCCGCGTCAGATGGCTCCGTCCTCGTGGTCCCGCGCACGGTGATCGGCCGTGCGGGCGGACGGACCTGGCGCACCACCATCAGCGACGGCACCACGGGCATCAGCGACGGCAACACGGGCATCACCAACGGCACCGGGCCGGATGCCCCGGCGACGGCAGCGGCGCGGCCGGCCCCGGCAGGCAGGCCCGGCGACATCCGCTGGCACGACGGCAGCCTGTCCGCGCCGCAGTGGCAGCGGGCGGTCGGCGCCGCTGTCGGGCGGATCTCGTCCGGCACGGTCTCCAAGGTGGTACTGGCCCGCGACCTGCATGCCACCGCGCGGGAGCCGATCGACGTCCGGGTCGTGCTGCGCAGGCTGGCCGCCCGGTACCCGGACTGCTATGCGTTCACCTGCGGCGGCCTTACCGGCGCCACCCCGGAATTGCTGATCAGGCGCGAGGGACGGCAGGTCAGCTCCGTGGTGCTGGCCGGCACGGCCGGGCGCGGCGGCACGCCCGCGCAGGACGCGGAACTCGGCGTGGCGCTGCTTTCCTCGGCGAAGAACGCGGCGGAGCACGCCTTCAGCGTCGACTCCGTCCGCGAGGTGCTCGCCCCGCTCTGCGACCGCCTGGACATCGAGCCGCGGCCGTCCCTGCTCCGGCTGGCCAACGTCCAGCATCTCGCCACTGCAGTCGGCGGGGTACTGGCCCGCGAGGTGTCCGCCCTCTCGCTCGCCGCGGCGCTTCATCCCACCGCCGCCGTCTGCGGCACGCCCGCCGCTGCCGCGATGGAGCTGATCAGGGAGCTTGAGGGCATGGACAGGGGCCGATACGCGGGCCCGGTCGGCTGGGTGGACGCGCGCGGGAACGGCGAGTGGGGCATCGCGCTGCGCTGCGCCCAGCTCAGCGGGCGGCGCGCTAGGCTGTTCGCCGGCTGCGGCATCGTGGCGGGGTCCGATCCCGAGGCCGAGCTCGCCGAGGCGCAGGCGAAATTCCGGCCGATGCAGGATGCCCTGGAGGGCTAAGCCGGCGATGCGGGCGGACTCTGCCCGGCTGGCGCCACGCATGCCCTGGTGCGAAGTATGGTCACAGCGCGGTTGCGGTTCCGTAAATGCTTTCGACCGCTTCGTCCGGGCGGGTAGACAGTGCAGCGCCATGCGTGTACCCACGAAGGGTGACCACTCATCTGCCTGCGCTCGACGTCAGGCGCGAAGGAGTCCGCTCATGACACCTATGCCCAAGCGATTTACCGCGCTGGCAGTAGCGGTACTGGCCGCTGGAGCCCTTGCCGCATGCGGGAAGTCCGGCCCGACCTCTGTGGGGGCCGCGGCCGGACCACCCGCCAAGCCGACCGGCACGCTGCGGATCGTCGCGGCTTCCGGCCCGGACCACATTGACACGGTGCCGGCCTACTACACCGGGGACTACATCCTGGAGCACGCCTACGCCAGGCAGCTGCTCACCTACCCGTACGCGGTGGATCCGAGCCTGACATCGCCGGGCTGGACGAAGGCGGTCACGCCGGTCCCTGACATCGCGACCGTGGTGCCGTCCACCTCGAACGGCGGGATCACCAACGGCGGGAAGACCTACACCTTCCACATCAAGCCGGGCGTGGACTGGAACACCAGCCCGCCGCGCCAGGTCACCGCGAATGACTTCATCCGGGAGTTCAAGGCGTTCTTCAACCCGGTCTCCCCGGTCGGCAACGGGCTGTACTTCACGGCCACCATCGCCGGGCTGCTCAAGTACGACAACCAGGAGACCGCGTACTTCGCCATGAAGTCGCACAAGCCGACCGCGACGAACATCGCCAACTACCAGAACACGCACACCATCTCGGGCCTGTCCGCGCCGAACCCGCAGACGCTGCAGATCAAGCTGGTCCAGCCGGCCAGCGACTTCCTCTACATCATGGCGATGCCGTTCACCTCGGCCAGGCCGGTGGAGTACGACGCGTACGTGCCGAACAGCAACCAGCTGGACACGCACACGCTCTCCGACGGCCCGTACCAGATCACGTCATATCTGGCTGGCAAATCGATCACGCTGGGGACCAACCCGGCCTGGAAGAAGTCCACCGACAGCAACCGGCACCAGTACGTCAAGACCATCGTGGAGACGCTGGGCGTTGCGTCGGCGGCAACCCAGCTGGCCGACATGCAGGCGGGCACGCAGGACATCGTGGGCGCCGACACGCCGATCCAGTCCACCGCCATCCAGGGACTGCTGGCGAAGAAGGATCCCAAATTCAAGGTCTGGCCGTGGAGCAGCACGTTCCCGTACATCGTGTTCAACCTGCGCAGCCCGAACACCGGCGGCGCGATGAAGAAGCTGGCCGTCCGGCAGGCTATCGAGTACGGCGTCAACAAGGTGGCCGTGCAGAAGGTCTACGGCGGGCCAGTCGACTCCCAGATCATCAACACCGCCATCCCGCCGGGCAACACCGGCTACATAAACTACAACCTGTACCCGAACAACAACGGCAACGGCAACCCGGCCAAGTGCAAGTCGGTGCTCGCGTCGGCCGGCTACCCGCACGGGCTGACGCTGACCTACCTGTATCCCAACGACAGCATCAACACCCAGGCGTTCGTGGCGATCCAGGCGAGCCTGAAGTCCTGCGGCGTCACCCTGAAGGGCAAGGGGGAGCCGGGTTCGAGCTTCTTCGTCGACCTCGGCAACTCGCCAGAGAACGCCAAGCCGGGCACCTGGGATCTGGGCCAGGCCGGCTGGATCCCCGACTGGTTCGGCAACAACGGCCGCACGGTGATCGCGCCGCTGTTCCAGACCAACTGCGTGATCAACACCACCAACTACGGCTGCTACAACAGCGCGACGCTGAACAGCCTGATCAAGCAGGCCGAGGCAGCGCCCTCGGTGTCGGCGGCTGGCCCGATCTGGCACCAGGCGGACATCAACGTGATGAAGAACGCGATCTTCGTCCCGCTGCTGAACCAGCTGCTTCCGTACTACTCAAGCAAGCGGGTGCATAACGTGGGCTCGTCGCCGGTCGTCTACGGACCCAACTACGGGCCGGACATCACCAACATGTGGGTCAGCTGAGCTCAGCAGCGGCCGACTGAGTTAATCGCAGGGTCCGGCCGGGTATGCACCAGGCATACCCGGCCGGACCAGGCAAAGGAACAGCCGGTACGCTCTGGACCCTGGACAACGTCAGGTAGTTCACGATGCGGCTGTTGCGAGAGCCAGGCCCCGGCCGCGTCGGCCTGCCGTAGGCAGCCACATCGGAGGGACTAATGAGCCTGCTCGAGGTGACCGACCTGCGGGTCAGTTTCCCCACCGCGGACGGCCTCGTCCAGGCGGTGCGCGGGGTGTCGTTCAGCGTCGACAGCGGCCGGACCATCGGCATCGTCGGCGAGTCCGGCAGCGGCAAGACCGTTCTCACCCAGACGCTGCTCGGCCTGACCCCGGGCGGCGAGGTCGAGGGGAAGGCCGTCTTTGACGGCACCGACCTGCTCAGCCTCCGGCCGGACCAGCTGCGCAGGATCCGCGGAGCAGAGATAGCCGTCATCTTCCAGGATCCGCTGACCAGCCTGCACCCGCTGTACAAGGTGGGCTGGCAGATAGTTGAGATGATCAGGTCGCACGACCGGTCGGTCAGCAAGAAGCAGGCAACCGAGCGCGCGGTCGAGCTGCTCGGCCGGGTGGGGATCCCCAGTCCCCGCCAGCGCGTGCACGACTACCCGCACCAGTTCTCCGGCGGGATGCGGCAGCGCGCCATGATCGCGATGGCGCTCTCCCTCAGCCCCAAGCTGATCATCGCCGACGAGCCGACCACCGCGCTGGATGCCACCGTCCAGGCCCAGATCCTCGATCTGCTGCTCCGGCTGCAGCAGGAGTCCGACACCGCGCTCATCATGATCACTCATGACCTCGGGGTGATCGCGGACATCGCCGACGACGTGCTGGTCATGTACGCGGGGAAGGCCGCGGAGCGGGCCAGCAAGCACGACATCTTCTATCAGCCACATCACCCCTACACCAAGGGCCTGCTGGAGTCCATCCCGCACAGCTCGGCCGCGGCCGAGCGGCTCCGGCCGATCACCGGCCAGCCGCCCAGCCTGATCCGGCTGCCGTCCGGCTGCGCCTTCCATCCCCGGTGCGCGTACGTCATGGACCGGTGCCTGACCGAGCAGCCCCGGCTGGCGCCGGTCGGCGATGGCGACAGCCACATCTCCGCCTGCTGGCTGCCCGTGCTGGCGACCGGCCTGGCCCCGGAAACTGAGGAACTCCGCAGGCAGGCGGTCGCGCAGGGCCGTCATGCCGCGGCGGCGAAGATCGCCGAGGCGATCGCGGAGCGTCCGGAGTCCGAGGGGAGCGTCATCGCATGAGTGATACGCTGCGCGATGCGGCATCGCCCGCGCCGCTCGAGGCGGCCATGGAAGATGACGTGCTGGTCCGGGTGGACAACCTGGTCAAACATTTCCCCGTGCGCGGCGGGGGCATTATCCGGCGGACGGTCGGCCAGGTCCAGGCGGTAGACGGGGTCTCACTGGTCGTGCGCCGGGGCCAGACGCTCGGCCTGGTCGGCGAGACCGGCAGCGGCAAGTCCACCCTGGCCCGCTGCGTCGCCGGGCTGATCCCGGTCACGTCGGGCAAGGTCACGTTCGAGGGCCGGGACATCACCAACCTGTCCCGCCGGGCCATGCGGCCATTCCGCCGGGAGATCCAGATGATCTTCCAGGACCCGTACGGCTCGCTGAACCCGCGCCGGCGGGTCGGCGCGATCATCGGCGACCCGTTCGCGGTGCACAAGACCGCCAGCGGCGCCGCGCGCAAGAAGGCCGTGCAGGAGCTGATGGAGCGGGTCGGGCTCAACCCCGAGCACTTCAACCGGTTCCCGGCCGAGTTCTCCGGCGGCCAGCGCCAGCGGATCGGGGTGGCCCGCGCGCTCGCGCTGCGGCCCAAGCTGATCATCTGCGACGAGCCCGTCTCCGCCCTCGACGTGTCGATCCAGGCCCAGGTGCTCAACCTGCTCGCCGACCTGCAGAGCGATTTGGTCTACGACACTGCCCGGCATCCGTACACCGTGGCGCTGCTGTCCGCCGCCCCGGCCGCCGATCCGGACGCGGCCGCCCAGCGGCGGCGGATCATCCTGACCGGTGACGTGCCGTCCCCGATCAACCCGCCAAGCGGATGCCGGTTCCATCCCCGCTGCCCGAAGGCACAGGAGTTGTGCAGCCAGCAGGAGCCGGCGCTTGAAGTCAAGCCGGGTGACCCGGCGATGCACCAGACCGCCTGTCATTTCCCCGTGCAGGCAGGCGAGACCCTGGCCAGAGTCGCCGGAAGGGAACGACGATGAGCGTTACCTCACTTGAGTTCCAGGCGCACGCGGCCGAGGCCGCGCCTGAGGAGGCGATCGAGGGCCGGAGCCAGTGGAAGCTCACCTGGCGGCGGCTGCTCCGCGACAAGATGGCCATCGCGTCGATCGCGGTGATCCTGGTGATGGTCGTGCTGGCCATCGCTGCACCGCTGTTTGTGAGCCTGACCGGCCACGGCCCCGAGCAAGCGTTCACGAACTCAGGCACGACGAGCAGCGGGGCACCAGTCCCGCCCGGCACCCACGGATTCTTCCTCGGCACCGACTATATCGGCCGCGACCTGATGATCCGTACCCTGTACGGAGCGCGGATCTCGCTGTTCGTCGGGATCCTCACCACCGCGATCGCGACCGTCGCAGGGGTCGCCGTCGGCCTGGTGGCCGGGTACTTCGGCGGCTGGGTGGACACCGTGCTGGCCAGGTTCATCGACACGGCGCTCGCGTTCCCGCTCATCGTCCTGGCGCTGGCGCTCGCTGCGATACTCGGGCCTAGCCTCGCGATCGTGATTGCCGTGATCTCGTTCTTCTCCTGGGCTGGCATCTCCAGGATCGTGCGCGGCCAGACGCTGTCGATCAAGGAGAAGGAGTACATCGAGGCGGCCAGGTCCCTCGGCGCAGGACCCTGGCGGATCATGTTCATCGACATCCTGCCGAACCTACTGGGTCCGGTCCTCGTGCTGGCGACGTTGTACATACCAACCGCCGTCGTATTCGAGGCCACCTTGTCCTTCCTCGGCCTGGGCATCCCGCCACCGACCCCGAGCTGGGGAAACATCCTGGGCGAAGCGCAGAATTACTATTCTGTTGCATGGTGGTACGTGGTCTTCCCCGCCGCTGCATTGCTTGTCACCACGCTCGCGTTCAACCTGCTCGGCGACGGGATCAGGGACGCGATGGATCCACGGACCGAGCGGATCTTCGCCGCGGGCCGCAAGCGCAGGAAGAACAAGCCCAAGGCGGCCACGGAGCCGGGAGCCCTGCCTCCCCTGACGGTCTCGGAACTGGGAGAGTGAGCTGCCATGGGCATCACGCGGTTCCTCGTCCGCCGGATCCTCACCGGCATCCTCGTGCTGTGGATCGTCGCCACCGGAACATTCTTCCTGTTCTTTGCCCGACCAGTCTCGGTCGTCGCCAGGCAGCTAGCCGGCCGGTCGGCCACGCCGCAGGTGATCAGCGAAGTCATCAGGAACCTTGGCCTGGACCAGCCGGTTATGACGCAGTACTGGCGCTTCCTCGGCAAGACGGCGCGCGGAGACCTCGGATTCTCCTACTACAAGCAGATACCGGTCAGGACAATCCTTGCCCAGGACCTGCCGATTACGGCCTCTGTCGTCGTCGGCGCTGTGCTGCTCTGGCTGATCGTCGGGCTTGCCGTCGGGATCATTAGCGCGACCAGGTCGCGCAGCCTGTTCGACCGGGTCTCCACGGTGGGCGTGCTGGCTGGCATCTCGATGCCCGTATTCGTGCTCGGCGAGCTGCTGATCCTCTTCGTGTTCCTGCCGCTGAATGAACACGGGATTACCTGGATCTCGACCGGCTACGCAGGGCTGTCCGGTGGCCTGATCCCATGGACGGGGCACATGGTACTGCCCTGGATCACTCTGGCAACCGTGCAAGCAGCCATCTACACCAGGCTGTCGCGCGGATCACTGCTGGACACGATGGGCGAGGACTACATCCGCACCGCCCGGGCGAAGGGGCTGACCGAGCGCCGCGTGATCTACCGGCATGGAGTACGGGCCGCCCTCACGCCGGTGGTATCGCAGCTGGGTGTCGACATCGGCGGCTTGCTCGGCGGCGTCGTGGTCGTCGAAATTGTGTTCAGCCTCCCCGGCCTGGGCGCCGAATCTATCAATGCGATCTCGACGGGCGATCTCCCTGTCATTATCGGCTTTGTCATCATCGCGTCCGTGTTCGTCGTCGTCGCCAACATCATCGTGGACATGGCCTACGCCCTGCTCGACCCCCGCGTCCGGATTATCTGATCACCGTCCGCCGATCGCGGCGCTAGCCTGGCCGCGCAGCCGGGCCCGCAGCGCGGCCCCGGCCTGCCGGTCGGTGCGCACCTCGACGACCCGCAGGCCGCGTCCGGCCAGCGCGCCGGGCAGGTCAGCCGGGTTTTCCAGCCGCGCATAGGGCATTCCCGCCGCGCGGGCCAGGTGGCCGAGATCGGTCCCGTGCGGGGTGCCGAACAGGCGCTCGAACGGCCCGGGGAAGGCCGCCTGCTCCAGCATCGAGAAGATGCCGCCGCCGTCGTTGTTGACCACCACGATGCACAGGTCAGGCCGCTGCTCATCCGGCCCGATCATCAGGCCGGGCGCGTCGTGCAGGAATGCCAGGTCACCGAGCAGCGCGTACGCCCCTCCCCCGGCGGACGCCTGGTGCGCGAGCGCCGCGCCGATCGCCGCGGATACCAGCCCGTCGATCCCGCTCGCACCGCGGCTGGCCAGCACCCTGAGGCCGTGCCGCGGCGCCATCTGCTGGTCCAGGTCGCGGATCGGCAGGCTGGACGCGGCCCACAGCAGCGCGCCGTCCGGCAGCGCCGCGGCCAGGTCCCTGGCCAGCCGGGGCTCGGTCAGCGGCCCGGTCTCGTCAAGGACCTCGTCAACCGCGCGGCGGGCCGCCGCGTCCGCCCGCCGCCACCCTGGGCGATCACTATGTGCCGGCCGGCCGGGCGGGTGCGCCCGGCCGCCGCCAGGAACCCCAGCTGGCTCCTGGACAGCCCGGGCCGGCCGGCCGAGACGATCACGTCGGGCCGGTGCCCGGCCACGAAGCCCGGCGTGTCGAGCAGGTACGGGTAGGCGGACAGCGCGTTCGGGCCCTGCCGCGCGCCGGACGAGGGTTCCGCCAGCACCGGCCAGCCCGCCAGGCCTGCCAGCTCGAGCAGCGGCCCGGCGGCGTCATCCTGGCCGGCCCCGCAGACGATCACGCCGCGCTCGGTCCAGTCGATCTCCAGGCCAGCCGCCGCGCTGCGTTCCGGCCGGATCCCGAAGCTGGTCCATGGCGCTCCGTCCGGGCGGCCGTCGAGCGGCTCCGGCCAGCCGCCCGGCCCGGCGGGGTCGGCTGGCTCGCCCGGACCGGGCACCAGCGGCTCCCGCAGCGGCACGTTGACGTGCACGGGCCCGGGGAGCCCGCCGGCCGTGCCGGACGCGTGCGCCCAGGCCCGGCAGGCCAGCGACCGCCAGTAGCCGGCCATCCCCGCCCTGGCCTCCGGCACGCCTGCCTCGCAGAACCACCGGACCGCCCCCCCGTACAGCCCCAGCTGGTCGACGGCCTGGTTCGCGCCGGTGCCGCGCAGCTCAGGCGGGC
>WNEZ01030286.1_pt1 | contig 11229 bp, 7 predicted proteins | sample 5400521 | NCBI WGS metagenome assembly WNEZ01 (sample SAMN13153339, study PRJNA577476) | soil metagenome | isolation source: 120 cm saprolite under Douglas fir tree site 2 hole 1 replicate 1 | place: USA:California | collected 2015-04-18
ATTTGGTTCCGGATACCGCCGTTCGGCCACTAGTCTGCCGATATTGTCCAGGACATTGGACCGCGCGACGAACAGGTCCTTCCATCCGTCGTTATCGAGATCGACAATTCCGTTTCCCCACCCCGACATTTGTGAAGTTGGCCGTGCTAGTCCACCCTCGACGGTCAAGTCCACGAAATCACCGTGCCCGCGGTTGCCATAGAGCGGAAAAGTCTCAAACTCGACCGACGTGTGCCAGATGTCCGGCAGTCCATCGTTGTTCAGGTCGCGGAAGTCCGCTCCCATGCCTGATAAGGCTGCGCCATTCGCTCCGTAAGCTACTCCGGCCATCTCGGCCACTTCCTCGAATCGTTTTCCGCCGAGGTTGTGAAACAAGAAATTAGGCGTGGTGTCATTCGCCACGAAAGCATCGAGGAATCCATCGCTGTCATAGTCAGAGAACGAGACACTCATCCCTTTCCCAAATAGAGAGGCGATGCCAGTCTGCTCGGAAACATCGGTGAATGTGCCGTCTCCATTGTTGCGGTAGAGCGTGTTGTGGGTCGGACGGTAGTAGTTGGGATGACAGTAACCGCGGGTCCCGCTCCCGATTGTGCAGTAGGGGTCTTTGTTCACTTCCCATTTACAGTAATTAACCACGAAGAGGTCCAGTAGACCGTCGTTGTTGTAGTCGAACCATCCGGCCCCAGCGGACCACATCTTCCTTCCGTCCAGCTCCGCACCCGGCACGCCCGCTTTCTGGGTTACGTCCGTGAACGTTCCATCTGCATTGTTGTGGAACAACTGGTTATCAGTGACGTTCGCAACAAACAGGTCCGGCCAGCCATCATTGTCGTAGTCACCCACCGCCACTCCCATGCCGTAGCCAGCCCCGGCGACTCCGGCTTTCTCGGTGACGTCTGTGAAGGTGCCGTCATGGTTGTTGTGAAACAAGCGGTTCCAATAAACAGGAGACTCCTTCTTGAGTGATGGGAGGGCGGCGCCGCCGACCAGGTAAATGTCCAGGTAGCCATCACGGTCATAGTCGAGCAAAGCTACGCCAGCAACCATCGTCTCGATTTGATTCTTGTTGGGGGTTGGCGAATTGGCGGTTACGAAGTGCAATCCCGCCTTCTCCGCAGTCTCCTCAAATCGGATCCCTGCCGGAGCCGGCGAACCAGACCAGGCTGCCGCCAGCACACTCAGGGCGACGATCGCACTCGGTGCACGCATGATTTTTCCGCAACGGGAGTTTAGCATCGGGGCAAAACTGAAGTGATACCATGCGCAGGAAATGAGAGTTTTGGTCTTATTTCTCTTGGTGTCAGTGGTTGCAGCCGGACAAGCCGCCAGCGACTTGGTGTCGGTCGTGTCAAAAGGCCAAAAGCTTGTCGAGGACGGCGAACTCGCCAAAGCCCAGGAATTGTACGAGGGCGCATTGCGCAGCTCTCCCAATAGCGCTGACCTGCTCTTCGAACTAGGCATGGTTTATTTCCGCCAACGCAACTGGGCGAAGGCCATCGATAGCTACAACCATAGCCTGAGTGCAAGTCCGAAGCGGATCAAGACGCTCTTCTATCTCGCCGAAGCCTACTTCATGCAATCGGAACTCGATCGTGCGCGCGACACCATTGCGCAGGCCGCGAGCATCGCGCCCAATGATGCGCAGGTTTGTCAGAAATATGGGCAGTACTTGAGCGCAAAGCTGGAAACACGCAATGAAGGACTCCTACAACTTCAGCGAGCACGGCGGCTCAATGCCAATCTGGAACATATCGATTTTGAGATCGGCAAAACGCAGTTTGAACTGACCGACTTCCAGTCTGCATCGAGCAGTTTCGAAACCGCACTGAAGAAACGGCCAGGTGACGGGCAAGCAGCATTCTTCCTTGCCGAGGCAAGTGCAAGGTTGGGGGACTGGGAGAAAGCGCGGAGTTATTATGACTATGCTTTGGCTCACAACTATGTGGAGGGCGCTACATATTACGGGATGGGAAGAGCTTTGGTGGAGCTTGCTGATTTCGAGTCTGCGCTCCCGCCGCTGCAGCGTGCACTCGCGATGCAGCCCTCACTGATCCAAGCACATTTCCAGCTTGGGAAAGCATACCGGCAACTCGGTCGCATGGAGGACGCAGGGCGCGAGGCAAGACTTTTTGCGGCCATGAACGACAGGATCGACACGTCCCGCGAGCTGAAGGGACCTGAGGAAGAAAACGCCTGGAAACACGTGAAGCCCTTGCTGGACGAGGGCGACGATCAGCAAGCGCTGAAGTACCTCGCAACATTGCCCGGCTCCGATTCATCCAACCGCGGAAACTCCTATTTTGTGCTGGGCGTGATGTATTTCAGCATGGGGCGCAAAGACGATGCAAAGCGGGTCTTGGTGACCGCGAAGAGGCTGTCTCCGAACGACTCGCGTGTCGCTGCTTACTTGGGCATGGCGCAGTTAGCTTCCGGGGAAATCGAAGCGGCAGAGCAGTCGTTCCATTCCGCACTTGGGCTTGATGCCGCCGATCCCCTTGCGCTCATTGGGATGGGTGGGCTCAGATACCAGCAGGAGCGTTGGGCGGACGCTGTCGCGTATCTCGAACAATCGCGCACGGCCGATCCCGATTCGCTGTTCTTGCTGTGCGATGCCTATTACAGAGTTGGCAAGCCGGACGAAGCAAGGCTGACGGCCGAAGTGATTCGAGCCCTGGGCTCAGACAGGAAACCTTTGCTAGATCAAGTTGAGAAGTTGGTAAGCCTCCATCAAACGGACCGACCGCAGCCCGTTCCATAGCTATTAGGATTGGCCTTCAAGCATTGTTGTCTCATCCTCCTGTATAGGTCGTTGCCCCCTGCTTCCCCGCTTGTGTATTCGACGTACTTCGGAGTGGCCGTAGAGAAGTTCGAGTCCATCGTGAGCGAAACGGGCGCGCCCTTTGCCCGCATTAAAGCAATGCCGCGTCGAATCTGAATGCGCCACGAGCGTAACGTGCGAGTTCAATCAATGCTTGCCGACGATTCTGGGCGGATGACGGGCAATCCGGAAGTAATGCCTCCGGATTGGTCCCGACAAACGATAGATCCCTATCGGGACTGCCCCAAGCAAAAATGTGGGGATGCGCAGGTCCGTGTGGTGGGGGCAGTTTCGATAGGGTCGTTTGAAGTGAGCCGCTGGCGTTTGCGGCGGATGCGGTGTGCCATGGGAATTGAATCAATTTTGGTCTTAAAAGCCTTGCCAGACGGGGGGTTTGGCCAAGACCCCTGTTATTGATGCTCATCATATTTCTCGCACCCATCTGCGTCATCCTACCTCCGGCGCCAGCGGTTCTTCAAGAGGGCAGCTTTGACGCTGGTGTTTCTACACGCGCTAGCGTCCGCCGCGCCAGCGGCTTAGTTCAAACGCGCTTGTGTCCACGAATGGAGTAGTTCCCGGTTGGTCGGCAATCCTCACCTTACCGGATTATGTAAGGGTAGCCCGTTACTCAGGCACAAGCCCTCATTTGGACGGAACTGCCCATCAGAGACCCTTGCCGTTCGCCAGTCGGACTGGGTCGTGGGGCCGAAGAAATCGTCCCCGAATTGCATCGTGGCAATACTGCACCATCTTCGTCTCGTCGAGCCAACAAAAGTTTCGTCTACGTTATAAGATTCATCTTGATGATTCAGGAGGGACCATGAGCAAGGAAATCTCTCGCAGACAGTTTCTTGAGAATATCGGACTTGGAACTGCGGCCGGTACAAGTCTTTTGCTGCTGAGGGATGCTGCCAGCGCGCGCCCTACGACCGACCCTATTCCCTCGCGGACTCTGGGGCGAACCGGCGCGAAGGTCTCAATTCTTGCTTTTGGCTGCGGTAGCCGCTTCCTCATGTACAAGGACGAAGAGAGCGCCCTCGCGATCCTCAATCACGCCATCGATCTGGGCATTACTTATCTGGACACGGCCTACGCCTACGGAGATGGCGAGAGCGAAACTCGCGTCGGCAAAGTGATGGCCTCACGCCGCAAGGAAGTCTGGCTGGCAACGAAGATTCCCGATCGTACCCGAGACGAATTCCTGCGCCGCTTGGAGGGAAGCCTGAAACGGCTCAGGACCGACCATGTAGATCTGGTCCATATCCACAGCCTGGGCCAAGCCGACGATCTGGCGAAAATCGAGGCCCCAGACGGGGCGCTGAAGGGCCTGATGGAAGCGCGTGAGCAGAAAATGGCGCGTTTTGTCGGCATGACCAGCCATACCAACGGAGAGGTGATGGCAAATGCGATCGAGCGACACGACCTTGATTGCGTGCAGATGGCTCTCAACGCTTCCCGCAATGGGCGCTTTGAGGAGCTCGCCCTCCCCGCTGCCAACACCAAGAAACTTGGCGTGATCGCCATGAAGGTGACCGGTCAGGAGTTTCTCGCGGGCGACGGGCCGGGAAAGGCAGACATGAGCTCTCTGCTTCGCTATTCCATGAGCTTGCCGGTAACGACCGCGGTTGTGGGAATGCCACGCCCCGAAATGCTCGCACACAACGTCGAGACTGCGCGGAAATTTTCACCACTCAACGATCAGGAGAAGGAGCGCCTAAGGCAGCAACTCAAGCCCTCTCGTGAGGGAATGGAAAAGCGACTAGTCGGGCATCTGGATGGACCGACAGCGAACCCAGAAATGTTCTCAGCATAGCGTCGCAAAAGTTTGTGGCGGACATTTCACGTCTCCCATGCCTGCACGTTTCGTAAGGCGTCTTTTGTAAGAGGCAATCTTTTTCAGTGGAATCGGTCTCGTCGGCAACTCGGAAGCTGGAACCTGCTCGCAGTTGGCGATAAATCGCCAACGCACTCATTGACCGGGTCGGCCAGTTCTCGGTGAGTGTTACGGCCTGTGGGTGTTGAAAAAGTCCGTGATCGGAATGTCTTTTCGGCTGTGATGATCGCGGCTGCCGAGTTTTTTCTTCTCCCCTCGGCTAAGAGGCGGTTTCCACGGTGGGCGTTGTCGGTTGGCTGAGGAACCGCACCAAGTCCGATCTGATTCTTGAGTTCGGCGAACAGGGCTTCCACCTTCTTTCGTTCCCGCTGTGCCTTGGCGAACTCTGGCGTGTTCGCCAACTCCCGTGCGCGTTGCCGAGCGGGTTCGTCCATGTGGATGGCAAGAAAGCGAAACGCTCCGCTGGTGCATTGGGCTTTGAGCGCACACGCACCGCAACGTTTGCGGGTCCCGATGTAGGCATAGGTGCGGTTCCGCTGGTTGCGGCCACCATAGTTCAGTTGCTGCCCCGCAGGACAGCGATAGCTGTTGCTTTCGGGTTGATACGTGAAGCGCTCGGGACCGTAGAACGGACTGTTCTTTCTGTGGATACTGTCGCGGGTTCGCATATAAGGAGTGATGCTCCGATCTGCCAACCAGCGCAAGAACTCCCCGTTCCCATAGGTCGTGTCGGCCGCTATCGATTCTGGTTCTCGTTCTTGCCATTGCGTGAAACGAGTGAGCATGTCTTGCGCAGCCACTGTTTCCTGACTCATCCGTGCTGCCGTCGCTTGCACCCCGACGATCACGCAACTGTGATTGTCGATCAGATAGTTGTCGTAGTACCCCAGTCGGGCCGGTGTCCCACCCTTGGTCGCGTAGGTCGCATCTGGATCCGTGGTCGATACCTGGTCTTGCTGATGCACGGGCTCTTCGGTTGGGTTCTGCTGCTCCAGTTCCACCAAGTACTGGCGCACGGTTTGGTTCACTTGCGCCGCTTCCCCCAATTGCTCCCGCGGAATGCGGCTCTCCTTGGCCGCATTCGCTTCCACGAAGCTGCCATCGACCGACAGGTGCTTGCCCTGCACCAATCCCACTTCCACACACTGCCTGACGATCTCTTCAAACAGCTGCTCGAACAGCTTCGATTCCTGAAACCGTCCATGACGGTTTTTCGAGAACGTGGAGTGGTGCGGGATCTCCTGATCGAAGCCCCGACCGGTGAACCACCTCCACGCCAGATGCATGCGCAGTTCCTCCACCAGTTTCCGCTCGCTGGTGACGCCGTACCAATACCCGATCAGCACAATGCGCAGCAGAAGCTCGGGATCGATGGACGGGCGGCCCGTATCGCTGTAACTCTCTTTCAGCTTTTCCCGCACGAAGGCAAAACTGATGTGCTTATCGATGAGCCGCAGCAGGTGAGTCTCTGGAACCTGATCTTCCAGGCGGAAGTAATAGAACAGCGCTTCGGAGCGGTCGTGTTGCCCCATCATGATCAGCAGGCCTCCGACGATGAGAATCCAACAGAGCATGGGCGGATGCTTTCTTCTAACATGCTTCTGCTGATCTCATCCCGCTAATCGACGTGACTTTTTCAACACCCACGCCTGACACCCACGCCTGATTACAACAGTGAACATTGATCTGTTCTTTAATATTTCCCGTCATGCACATCGAATCAAAAGCCGAGGGCCTGAACGGGTCTGCTCCGATAGGACGTGGCACCTTCTCCATGGACGCTGCGGCATATACTAAGGCGATGATGAGAAGGAAGCCGATAGGAATTCTGATTACCGCAGTGGTGTGCGCGTCCATGGCCGCTTTTGTTCTCGCTGGGAGTGCGAAGGCGCCTCCCCTATCGAACATCACGCTCCTTCGAACGCCCCGAGAAGGGATTCAGCCGCAAACAGTGCTCGACCGCAAAGGCGTGCTGCACATGATTTATTTCAAGGGCAACGCTTCAGCGGGAGACATCGAATACGTGTGGCGCAATCCTAATGGAAAGGATTTTTTCCAGCCAATTCGTGTGAAGCTGCAACGCGACCTCATGCGCCATACTGAAGGCGGCGACGGCGGAATTTCGGTGGCGGCCGACCTGCGCGGTGACGTGTACGCTGTCTGGCATGCGCTCGGCTCGGAACCGGGAGAGGATCACAGGCGGGTCTACCTGGCGCGTTCGACAGATGACGGCAAAACTTTTGCCCGCGAGGCGCCGATTTCGCCGGCCGAGCTTGGGGCCTGTGGTTGCTGCGGCATGCGCGCGTTCTCAGACGAGCGCGGCACGCTCTATGTTTTCTACCGCGCCGCGGCGCAGAGCATCCATCGTGACATGACGCTATTACTTTCGGACGACCGTGGCAGCACATTTCGCTCTGTCGATGTCGGGCCTTGGGAACTGAACGCGTGCCCCATGAGTACGGCCTATCTGAGCGAAGGTGGACAGCGAGTATTGGCCGCGTGGGAAAAAGCGGGTGAGGTTTATTTCAACGAGATCAATCCTAGTTCATTCAAACTATCTCCATCCATCGCTGCACCCGGCGATGGCACGAATCGAAAACATCCTGCCGTGGCAGCGAGTGTGAATGGTCAAATGTTGCTGGTCTGGACGGAAGGCACAGGATGGGCAAAGGGCGGCTTGCTCGCCTGGCAGCTTTTTGATTCTGGGGGAAAGCCAACCGGCGCGGAAGGCAATGCACCTGGAATTCCTGTCTGGGGACTGCCGAGCGTGTTCGCGGATCATCAGGGAAACTTTACTATCGTGTACTGATCTGACTCGCACAACGGGCCTCTGTTTCGTCCCACCCTTACGGCAATAAGCATGTAGACCGTCACACTCATAACCGTGTCCATAAGCGCTATGGCCCTATTCTTGACAGTTACACTGGCACCCTCCAGTCTGCACACGATGAGTGAAAAATTGGCCTTTGGATTTGTTCCGCAAAGATAAAGATGAGGTCGTTGCCGAAGGTCTTATGTTTGCGCTGGGGACACCGATAGTCATCAGCGACCTTCTGGGATCAGGAACAGATGTCATCACGCGCATTCGCACTTTTAATTTTGGCGAGCGACGGCAGGCCGGTCCGGCGCTACGGCGTAGATCAATACAGCGCCCACAGCCGCGGCGGCAGCCATAATGATCCAGGCAAGATCGTAACTGCGGCGGGCATCGAAGATTCTTCCCGCCAGCCACGGCGCAAACCATTGACCGAGCGAATATCCCATGATGATCAACGACAGGAGCTTTCCCAGCGCCGACAATCCAAAGCAGTCCGCCGTAACCAGTGGAATCAGCATGTAGTCGGCGCCCATGGCAAAGCCGAAAAGCAGCGCGAATCCCCACACGGCGGCAGGCTGGGCCACGAACAGCAAGGGGATTGCCAGCGCCAGTACCAGGTAAAACAATGACATCACATTCTTCCTGCTGAAGCGGTCGGCGACGTATCCCACGATCACCCGGCCTGCCAAGCTTGAAACGAGGAGACCACTCGATACGCGGGAAGCCGCGCTCAGGGAATATCCCTGGCCTTTGAGGAAGAGGATCAGATGCTGCGTCACCGCGCCGATTGCACCGATTGTCAACGTGCAGCCACCCAGGATGAGCCAAAAATTGACGCTGCGCACGGCTCGCGCCACGTCCACTCCGACAGCGGAGTTCTCCACGCTCGAAGCGGGTTCACTCGCAGAAGAAGCCGGCCGGGGCGTTGGGAGTCCATCGGGGAGAAGATCCAAATCGCGCGGGCTCGAGCGCGTGATCCACTGGGAAACGGGGAAGAGCACGACCAGGATGAGTATTCCGATGATTTCAAAAGCGTGCCGCCAACCAACGCTCTGAATCAGGCCGTTAATCAGAAGGGGCGAAATTGCACCGCCAACGCCTAATCCAAGGTAGGCACCGCCCATGGCACGGCCACGCTTCAGCCGGAACCAGTTGGAGATCAAGACCTGGTTGGGAATAGGTCCGGTCAGCACGTAACCGATGACTTCCATGATGCAGAGTAGGTAGTATTGCCACAGGCGCGTCATGCTTCCCATCAGAATGAGCGGTAGGCCCACACACCAAATTCCGATTCGAATCACCTGACGAGATCCCAATCGGTCGATGAGCACGCCTGCCAGGAGGCCGAAAAGCAGCGCCGCCACCACGAAGCCAAGCAGAAAGCCCTGCGTCAATTGCGCCCGGGTGAACCCCAGCGAATCGACCATCGAAGGATAGAAGACCGGGAAGCCGTAAAAGACAATCCCAACCGAGAAGAAAAGATTCAGGAATGCAGCGAGGACAATCCACCAGCCATAGAAGACGCGCATTGGGGCCCTTGTGAGAGTTGAAAATCTATCAGGTTTCGCGGGAGTAAAGCTACCCGCGTTTCTCCAGCTTGCGGATGCTTATGCGTTCTGATTTGCCGAACTCAACTCTTCAACAACGCTTTTCCAGTTGCTCTGGCACCACTGGGCCATCTGATGGACATTCATTTCCCTCCAACCAAAGGTTTCTTTGAGGTCCAGCAGCCAGGCAATGAGGCCTTCTTGCGGATGAAAGAGCAGGCGATGTAATACCTTCTCTGTCTTGCTTCCGGTTTGCATTGAGAATTGCCCGTTGGGCAACTGGAAGATCGTGTGCATCTGGAAGCTCGAGGCGCCGCGCAGGAGATACTCTGCAGCGACTCGACCCGAGTGAATATCGCCGGTAGCGCTGATCGGTAAGTGGTCTAGCACGTCTGCTTGTCGCGTGCGCGCGGCGTCTGACCGGACGGACAAAAACTTTTCCAGTACCGCTAAATTCCGGTCACTCAGGTCAGGGCCGCCATAAGCGACACCCAGTTTGCCTTCAAATTCCTTCGCAGGATCAAACATGCGGTTTGCATAAACCAGAAAATCTGCGCGATCCTCGCCCGGCCGTGCGTTGTACACAGTATCGAGCATCTGGAGCTGAAAATCGTCCTCAAAGAGTGTGTTGAAAATCTTGAGTCCAACCCGAACCTTGCCATGCGCGGCGCGGTGAATGAGACCGGGAACCACCTTCAGCCACTCACCGATCTTCGACTGTTGGGTGGCACGCTCGGAGCCGGCCAGGGTCGGGCTGAAGTCCTTTTCCAGGGGCATCGGCCGGTTGCCGCAGGCCTCCCCCCAGGTTTCGAGAAGGCGCAGCGTCGTGAAGCTGTATTCCTCCTGCTTCCAGAAGGTCTCTTGGGCTCCCGGCAGGTGATATTTGACGGAAGGCACAACCAGCATGTCCGTCGCTTGCGCCACGCTCAGTACTTGACCAAAAAAGTGCCGGTACGCTGCGAACGTATCAAACCATCCTCGACCTTTCCACGTGACCGTCCATCCCTCATCCCCCAAGCGACCGCGAATCGGTTCCACCAGCATTCGCGTCTCAGGGATGGCCCATTCACGCATGCTTTGATCGCCGCTTGAGTCCTGGGCGATGACGGTCTTCAGGATGACAAAGCCCAAGCCTGCTTCGGCATCCCGCTCGACCTGGTGCGCGGCGAGCGAAAGCTGTCCGGAAGCCTTGCCTACGGGATTCTTAACCCGCAAACCCGCATACTCACTCGCCAGGTCAATGCCGTAGGTTGCAAGGACGTAAGCCTCGAGTGGCCGCGGGAGAGCATGGCAGAACCGCTTGTAATCGCCCGCTATCTGCCGCGCCATGGGTTCGCTGAGGCACGGAGTGCCAACCAGCCGGACTCTCGGAGGAAGCGACTCCCACATAAAGGAGCTCTCAATTCCCTTTTGCCTGTTCGATCTGAGCCACTCTGTGAAGAACATTGCCGATCTCGGCGAATTCGCCTTCGCGCAGCTCTGGTCCCCAGGGATCGTAACTGGATTCACGCCTAATAATGCCCTCATGCACCAAAACCCAAAGCACGCGGCGGATGTAGCCCTCCATCGGCGAAACGAAAAGGACTTCAGCTAGCTCGTCCACCAACCGCGACAGCGTAAGAAACTCCGCAGCCCGCCCCTGGAAATAAGCCTGCACGAGGTCGAGCTGTAATCCAGTACAAGCGGCGCCCATGCCGATTAGAGCTGCTTGTGCTCCGCACATCAAGCTATAGCCCAGAAAACGGTCTTCTCCGGTGATCAATAGCTTCTCGGGAAACTCCCGGTTAATCAGGCAGGCGACATCCTGGAACGTCATCACGCTGTCGAGTGTGGCGAGCTTGATTCCGACTACCTGGGGGAGCGCAAAAAGAGTACGCAATAGTGCTAACGAATAGGAGATACCGCCTGCTGCCTCATACAAATAGAACAAGATGAGTGGCGCACCCATCGAGGCCAACTGCTTGTGGTACTCGAGCGTTAGATCCTCACAATTATTGGATTGGCGAAAGGGCGTCGGTGCGTAGGCCATCAAGGCGTGCGCGCCGTTTTGCAGAGCGTCAGCAGCCATGCGCAGCGCGGAATCAACAAACGCCCTGGGGTCACCAGCCTGTTGCCGGGAACCACCTACGCCTGCGATGAGTGTCTTTCCCGGTCCCAGCCCGTCACGCCAGGCCCGCAGTACCTGACTTCGCTGTTCGCGACTGAGTAA
>WNEZ01014461.1_pt1 | contig 11227 bp, 11 predicted proteins | sample 5400521 | NCBI WGS metagenome assembly WNEZ01 (sample SAMN13153339, study PRJNA577476) | soil metagenome | isolation source: 120 cm saprolite under Douglas fir tree site 2 hole 1 replicate 1 | place: USA:California | collected 2015-04-18
CCCGATATAAATTGTCTTGTTCGTAAAATGGCATCAGCCGAGCCATCCAACTCCAATAGGGGGTATAGCCTTTATTGGGCGCCGGGCTGAACGGGCGGAGAGCATAATCGCACGAGGGCGGGAAGCGGTTATAGATGTCGTGGTAATTGTGCAGGGCAAGGCCCAGTTGTTTCATATTATTGAGGCAGACAATGCGATTGGCGGCCTCGCGAATTCTTTGCACCGCCGGCAATAGCAAAGCGATCAGCACTCCGATAATGGCAATCACGACCAACAGCTCGATGAGCGTAAAACCGCACCGCCTGGATCGGCTCCTTTTCCCCAAGGAGATTTGGAATGATGCAGTGAAAGGCTGACGCCGTCGAGACCTCAGGGGCGTGCGGGTCATTAGCAACTCTCGTCAATGAGGACGGATCGCTTACAACCAGATTATGGCACGATAGAGAGGAATCAAGAAAAAAAGCCTGGGTTCAATTCACCCTCAAAACCGAACCTGGGACGAGTTCCCAATCAGCTGGGACGAAGAGGACAATTCCAGGGATGACACTGCCGGAAAGAGGGATGGGTGTTTGCAACTTAGGAGAAGGATTCTGTCATGAGAGGTTGGATCATCCGAGAATGTCGAGCGGAGGAGGCCGAGGCAGTGCTGGCGCTGTGGCGGGCAGCGGGTGCTTCGCCGAGCGTGACGGACTCGGTCGCCGATATTCGGCGGGCCATTTTGCACAGCCCCACGCGGTTCTTGGTGGCGGAGGCTGGAGGAAAGTTGATCGGTTCAGTGATCGGCAGCTTTGATGGCTGGCGCGCGAACTTTTATCGACTAGCGGTGATCCCCGCATATCGGCGACGGGGGTTGGCGCGAGAACTAGTCGCCGAGATCGAGAGTTGGTTGATTCAACAAGGAGCCAAGAAAATCGGCGCGCTGGTCGAGAACGACAGGCCTGGCTCGATGGCGTTTTGGCAGGCAGCGGGGTATCGGCCCGATCCACGGATTATTCGCTACGTGAAAATGCCAAGCAAATCGTAGCGCTTGGTTGCCGCTAAACGGGACTTCGACCGCGTCAGTGTCGCTTTGCTCAACCCAAACCGCTACAATCACCCGGATGAAAACCGGCTCCTCTTCCATTCAGGTCACCTTTTGGGGCGCGGCTCGGACGGTAACCGGGTCGATGCACCTAGTCGAAGTCAACGGGCATAAGCTTCTGCTCGACTGCGGCCTATACCAGGGCAAACGATCGGAAGCCCGGCAGCGGAATAGCACCTTCCCATTTCGGCCCAGCGACATTGGCGCGGTGGTGCTGAGCCACGCCCACATCGATCACTGCGGCAATCTGCCGAATTTGGTGCGTCAGGGATTCGCCGGCCCAATTTACTGCACCCCGGCGACCCGCGATCTGACCGCCGNNNNTTCAAGAGGAAGACGCTGAATACCTCAACAGCCAACGACCGAAAGGCGAGCCGCCCACTCAACCCCTTTATACGCGGCAAGACGCTTCTCGGACTGCCAGCCAATGCTATTCGATCCCCTACGATCGGCCGGGAGAGGTGGCGCCGGGGGTACAGGTTCGCTTCGTGGATGCGGGACATCTCCTCGGCTCGGCGATGGTGGCCCTCAAAATCCAAAATTCCGCAGCGGAACATACAATTACGTTCACAGGGGATCTGGGTAGGCGCGGCTTGCCGATCTTGCGCGACCCAGCACCCGTCCCACCGGCCGAGCTGCTCATCTCCGAGAGCACTTACGGCGGACGTACCCACCCGCCCGTCGAAGAGCTGGCGGACGGTTTGGCTGACGTAGTCAAGCGGACTTTCGATCGCGGCGGCAAAGTTCTCATCCCCGCCTTCAGCCTGGGCCGTACGCAAACGGTCGTCCTGTATCTCCACCAATTGATACAGTCCGGTCGATTACCCGAGACTGCTATTTTTGTCGATAGCCCACTGGCCGCGAAGGCAACCGAAGTATTTCGGCTGCACCCGGAATGCTTTGATGATGCCACGGCGAAGCTGCTTAGCGAGGATCCGGATGTTTTTGGAGAGCGCCGAGTGCACTACATCCATTCAGTGGAGGAAAGCAAGCAGCTCAACGGCCGGAAGGAGCCGTGTGTCATTATCGCTTCCAGCGGCATGTGCGAAACCGGCCGGATTCTGCACCATCTCAAGCACAACATCGAAAACCCGGCCACCACGATCCTGATCGTCGGATACCAGGCCCCGGACACTGTGGGTTATCGTTTGGTCAACAAGCAGCCGGAGATTCGTATCCACGACCGGATGTTCAAGCTGCGGGCCGAGGTGGTCGTGATGAATGGCTTTTCCAGTCACGCCGACCAGGGCGATTTCATGAGCTTTCTCGGTCCCTTGGCAGGTCAGGTTGGCAAAGTGCGACTCGTGCACGGCGAAGTGGATCAGGCGGAAGCATTGGCCAAAAGTTTGGTGGCGAAGGGATTCAAGGATGTGGTGATTCCGGATCGCGGGGAAAGCGTCCGATTGTCATGACATCATTAATATCAAAGCAATGGTGGGATAATCAATGTCTTTGCTCGTTGTCGGTTCGATCGCATTTGACTCCATCGAGACGCCGAAAGGTTCTGTGGAGGATGCTCTGGGCGGGTCGGCCACGTTCTTTGCTTATGCGGCCAGCTTCTTCACGAAACCGCGGCTAGTGGGTGTCGTCGGGGACGACTTTCCCGCCGAGCACCGGCAGCTCCTGAGCGCTCGCGACATCGACACGACCGGCTTGGTCACGCAAACGGGAAAAACTTTTCGCTGGAAGGGCCGCTATCACCAGGACATGAACACCCGCGACACCATCGCGGTTCACTTGAACGTCTTAAACACGTTTGACCCTGTCTTGCCCGAGTCGTTCCGCGACAGCAGTCACGTGTTCCTGGCCAATTCCAGCCCGGTCTTGCAAAAGAAGGTGCTCGAGCAAATCCATCGGCCGCAGTTGGTGATGGCCGACACCATGGACCTGTGGATCGAGACCCAGCACGACGAGCTGATGTCGCTTTTGCCCGAGCTGGACGGCCTGCTTCTCAACGACAGCGAGGCTCGACTGCTTTCGGAGGATGATAATCTGGTTCGCGCCGGCCAGGCGATTCGACAGATGGGACCCAAGTTCGTCATCATCAAGAAGGGCGAGCATGGCGCCGTGCTCTTTAGCGAAGACGGCGTGTTTGCCATTCCCGCCTATCCCACCGCCAACGTGACCGATCCGACCGGTGCCGGCGACAGTTTTGCCGGCGGACTCATGGGATATCTCGACTCCGACCAGACGCCGCCACCCGGCCGGCTGCGCCGGGCGATGGTTTATGGCTCCGTCTTGGCCAGCCTCACCGTCGAAGGCTTCGGCCTCGACCGGCTGACTTGGACCAAACGCAGCGAAATCGAAGAGCGCGTGGACCAGTATCGCACCATGCTGGCATTTTGAAACAATTCAAAAAAATTAAGAACAGGAGACAACAGAGGAAACAAAGAAAGGCCTTTCGCGCATTCTCTGTTCTCTCCGTTGCCTCCTGTTCTTTTTTGTTGCTTAACATGAAATCGTTCCTTGCTTGAACCATGAGTCGCATTCGAACCTTCATCGCTGTCGACTTGGATAAGGCCGTTCGCAAAAGAACGATCGGGCTTCAAGAAACCCTCATGAAAACCGGCACGGAGGTCAAATGGGTGGAGCCGGAAAATCTGCACGTCTCCCTTCTGTTTCTCGGTGAAGTGGAGGATCGAGAGGTGGTCAACGTTTGCCGCGCAGTCGAGGAAGTGGCCCAAAAGCACCCGAGTTTCCTCATGAGCGTAGAAACGGTCGGTTGCTTTCCGAATCCGCGGCGGCCTCGGGTGCTGTGGGTGGGGATCGGCGAGGGCGCGCAGTCATTGTGCGCGATTCACGATGCTGTGGAGATACCGCTTCTGGACTTGGGATATCGACGGGAGGAGCGCAAATACTCGCCTCACATCACCCTCGGACGAGTCAAGAGCGACCGACCTACGGAGAAACTGGCGTCCGCCCTGGCTCAGCAAGCCGGCTGGAAAGGCGGCGAGATTCAGGTCCGCGAGCTATTGGTCATGGGCAGCAAACTGACACCCGGAGGACCGGAATACACCGTTCTGAGCCGGGCGAAATTGCTTTAGCATCGCTAAGCCGCAAGCGATGCCGGAATCGCTTGGGCTTTCGCGTGCTGATCACAAATCGATCTTCGTTCCCAGCAAAGTAAGGAATTTCGCCAGGTAATTATTTCTTTAAAGAGCACAACGGCCATTGTAATTTGAACGGCGAGGAATCACCTCGATAGTTACGTGACACGGGCCGTTGGTTCGGGTAAGATCAATGAGAGTACCGAACATTTCCCACTGGGAGGATTCGCCATGTCTCGGTCAGCACGCGGCGGGCTTACCCTTATTGAAGTCCTTGTCATCATCGGCATTATTGGAGTCCTACTATGTCTTCTGCTCCCGGCGGTCCGTAAGGTTCGTGAGCCCGCCAACCGCACGCAGTGTGCGAACAATCTCAAACAACTGACGATGGCAATTCACAATTACCAGTCAACGTACAGCTCCGCCAAGTACGCCGGCCAGATGTGCCCGACGGGTTGTATTGGATATGGATCAACTCCCGAGGAGCGACTGAGCTGGATGGTGGCGCTGTTGCCGCACCTGGAACAGGATTCCTTATATCGGCAAATCGACCTTCAAAATGGGTACGGGGGAAATCTCCCGGCAGTTCAGACAAGAATTCGGACTTTCCTCTGTCCCTCGGCAAACGTGGAGGGCATGGCGGACGCGGTGACTCATTATGTCGCCATGTCCGGCATCGGACTCGACGCCGCGACGCGACCGGCGGGCGCTCCGGGCAACGGCTTCATGGGATACGATCGCCTGACCTCGTTGTCGATGATCAAAGACGGAACCTCCCACACGATCGCCCTGATGGAGACTCGCTCCGGCCTCGGGCCGTGGGCCCGCGGCGGCTCATCGAATTTACGAGGATTTGATCCCGCCGACGTGCCGATCTTCGGCAACGAACGGCCGTTCGGGGGACATCCAGCCGGAATCAACGCCGCGATGGCCGACGGCTCGGTTCGATTCATCAACGCCGGAATCGACCCGATCAAATTGGCCGCTGCCATCACCATCGACGGAGGAGAACCGGTTGAATTAGATTGAGCATGTCGGAAGAAAGAAACGAACAGGAGAAAACAGAGGAAACGGAGAGCGGTCTTCTCTGTTCTCTCCGTTGCCTCCTGTTCTTCTGAACTCGTGGCTTCTTTTCTTCGCCCGGATCCGTCTCGTGAGAGTGAGAATTCTAACGACGATTCTTGGCTGGCTCGCGGTCTTGTTGATCCTGCGAGTGTTGGTCGCGATTTTGGCGAACTATCCCGATTATTTTCCGCCCAATTTCGATTCGCTCTTCCTGCAGGGCCGCGAGGCGACTTTCTCCGGCGCCTACCGCCCGGCGTTTTACATTCACATCTTTTCCGGTCCGGTCGTGCTGTTCAACGGATTGATCCTTACGAGCGAATACGTTCGCCGTCATCGTAGCAGGCTGCATAGGTTTTTGGGTCGGGTTCAAGTCGTCGTGTTGCTGCTATTCGTGCTTCCGAGCGGCGTTGTCATGTCCAAGCATGCCTTCGGCGGTTGGCCGGCGGGAATGAGTTTTCTCCTGCTGTCGGCGGCCACCGCGAGCTGTGCGATCATCGGCGTCGTTCACGCTCGCCGCGGCCGCTACGACCGGCATCGCCCATGGATGCTCCGCTGCTATATCTTGATCTGTTCGGCAGTGGCCCTTCGTCTCATCTCGGGTACGGCGGGACTGGTCGCCGTGCCGAGTGCCGAGGCAGCGTACGTTGTCGCAGCCTGGAGCAGTTGGTTGTTGCCGCTCGCGGCCTACGAGATCGTCGAGCGATTCGCGAAGCGTCGGCCCGTGATCGCGGCAGCCGCATCCCCACCCTCGCCGTCCGCAGCGCCGGCGCCAAACTGAAAACCTGGGCCGTCTACCAACGCAGCGACATCGTCCTCTCACACGGCAAACCGATTCCGAGGAATGGGAACGGGGAACAAGCCTGAAGTCTCGAAGGATGAATGTCACTTTTTCTTCCTCCCGAGGCGGGAATCGGCACGAGCATGAACTTTCGTAATGGTTCAGCGTGATCTGGAAGAACCGTCGTTGGGTTAGCGGATTCTGACCTCCCTTGAGCCACATAAACCTGACCAACGGTCGCGGCATCCATACAATCGCTGTCAGCGGCTGGTGGCGGTCTCCGTTGGACTGCTTCCCTTCCGCCACTTCTCGGAGGCGATCATGAAGGCGATTGTTTCAATGGCGTTGGTACTCGGGGTATGCGGCCTGGCCGGCGCGGTGGACGACAAGGTGGTAGATGCGGTCGGGACGTGGAAGTGCGAATATGAGATCGGCGGGCAGCAGCGGACATCCACCTTGACGATCAACAAGGACGGGGACAAACTCGCCGGGACGATGAGCTGGCCGGACCAGAAGGAGACGAACCTCAAGGACCTGAAGTTGAAGGACGGTACTCTGACGTTCTCCGCCGTGCGGAAGTTGATGGATAACGAGATCACCGTCGAGTACAAGCTGACGATTGACGGGGACAAGCTCAAGGGGAAAGGCGCGGCGGAATTCGGAGGCGAGAAGCGGGAATTTGATATCGAGGGGAAGAGGGAAAAGAAGGACAAGTAGCGGTTGGGCAGCCTGATAGAGGAAAGCTAGGGGTCAAGGCCGATCCGAAGGGGTATTACTTATCCGGGGCCAGAACGGCAGGCGTGTTGGTGCGCAGAATCCAAACCATCAAGGGCTTCATCCAAAACGGTCAAGTGGTTCTGCCGCGGCCGGCCGAACTTCCGGACGGAACCGAGGTCCAAATCTTGTCGGTGAATGGGATGGAATCGCAAGACAAAGACCAGCCCCAAAATCCCGAAGAGATCGCCCGCGTCTTGGCCCTGATGGACCAGGTCCAACCATTCGAAATGACGGAGCAGGAACGCGCTGCATGGCAAGCCGATCGGCAAGCGCGCCAACAATGGGAAACAACCCATTTCAATGAACATTCCGATAAGCTCAAAAAAATCTGGCCATGACGCGCTTTTTGCTGGACACCGGAATTGCCGGGGACTTTATTGACCGCCGAAGGGGAGTCTTCGAACGTGCTCGCGAAGAGACCGCTCGAGGGAACCGAAGATGCCGGTCTAATCACCGAAATGGCAGACCTCCGGACGGATCCTCCGGCGATTTAGTTCTTTTGCTGTCCGCCAGCGAGGTTGGTAGGATAAGGGAATGAACATCCTTGAACTACGTCGCGAAATCAAAAAGGCGATTGACAGGCTGCCTCCAAAACGACTGAAATCGCTGGCCGACTATGTGCATTTTTTGATTCGGCCCTCGTTGGCAGAGAGGCTGACAACGGCGGAGAAAGCGATCGCTTCGGGACAGGGGATCAATTGGCGCAAGGTGCGCTCCGATGTCTGAGGTCCTCCTCTCGCCGGAGGCTCGGGACTTTTATGCGGCCGCCGACCGACCGCTAGCGCGAAAGCTCGCCCGCTGCTTCGCGCAGTGAGAGCGCGAGCCCACAACAATATCAAACGCCTATCTGGCAAATTCGCCGGCCATCTGCGTTACCGCATTGGCGATTGGCGTCATTTATCGGATCGACGACCAGGCCAATCGCGTGTTGGTGCTTGCCATCGCGCTCGCCGCGACGTGTATGACTAATAACAATCGAAACAACCGTTTGAAAGAGATCGAGGTGGAGGGTAGCAGTGGCAATGTCTTTGCCGACCTCGGGGTTGCCAATCGTCTCCCGACCCCGCCTTGGACCTCGCGCTAGGCGCGGGTCTCCTGACCCCGCCTTTGGAGCTGATCGAAGGTCTCCTTGTTTTGATACGGCCTCTGATGGAGACCTTCGGTCCTGGCAGGTGGTCTCATTATTTTGATAGAGCGGCTCTGATGGAGACCTTCGATCCTGGCAGGTGCGAGAAGCATTGGGAATGCGGCAACTCGTGATGCGCCAGCAAAGGATTATGATTCTGCATTCTTTACGCTACTGGTAGGGATCTGATTCGCGGCGCTAACCACTTCGCGAGGTCGCTCCCCAGTTTTCCGCTTAGCTGATTTGTGAAACCCGTTCCGCCCGATAGAAGCCTACATCGATCGACAAAAATGCCACCGCACTTTGTGCAGTATTTCTTGAAGTTTTTCTCGTCAAGCACCAGTGGAAAGCAAAACCCCCGCCTTGGCTTTGATGAGAACACTACCAGGCTGGTCCATACCTCCAAATCCGGAGTCTTGAGTTTATCTTTCCAGTTGTCTCCGCTTGCGCATTGAATCAAGAAGAACGCGCTTCCCGGTCTTGTGTCCGAAAACGGCCTTTGAATAACAAGATCGAGCCCTTCCTCTTTTGCTGTATCAAAAACGTCGAGAGCGTCTGTGTTCTTCCATTCCTCGTTCAGCTTCTTTGAGACGGAGTCCACGATATCTATGAAGGTCGGGTTGTTGAAAGTTGCAGATGTGCAAGCATCAAGCAGAAAGTATATCCAACAGCATCCTTCCAATTACCTTTTGGCTCCACTGTGTCCTTGCCCACCGTCAGGGCTGAGCCGCCCGCCATCCTTGCATTCCGGTTGCCTAGTTCAATCCAGATCTGGTCCGTGAAATCCATCGCGAAGTCTTGGTCCTGGTAGTACCCCTCATCACGAAGGAAATCGCTTACGTCCATCTTGGAGATGGTCTGGTCAAAGAAAACGGCGCTGCCTTCCACCCAATCTGATACGATCATCAGATCGGAGCGATGCTTTGTGACCGATTTCTCAACAAAGCCTGTTCCCGGAATAGCCAGCAACTTCATTGTTTCTCTTTCCCACAGATGTGCTTCTTCAGTTCGGGAAATACAAGAAGGACCTGATGGATATCCTGAATCAACCGCTCGACTCCTTCCTTGACGCGTTTGGAATCTTTTACAAGATGCAAGGTGCTGAGCGCCTCCTCTATGCTGAACGCTGCTTCCTCAATTAAATCGACCACCTCCGACTCGTCGCCACCTGCAAGTCGCTTCGCCACCTCAAACCGTGGCGACTTTGACGATTCCAGATACTCTACAGCTTTTGCACTTTCAAGAATCTTTCCAAACGTATCAACCTTACGCGAATCGGTGATGATTGGCGGTACGCTTCCTTCTTTGCCAAAGAGCCAAAGAGCAAAGTTCACCAGATGACGGAGCTTGCTTCTAGGGACTGGCGTCTTAGCGTCTGCGGGATCTGCCTCAATATCAATCCCCAGGTAAGACTGGACGCCGTCTGTGCGAAGAGACAGCGTAAGGACGCTAAACTTGTTTTCTACTGCCTTGACATCAATCTCATCATCTTGGTAGGTCATTCCCGAATCGATTAACTCAGCGATATACTCTGCTTTCTCAGCCGGATCCCATTGCTTGATGCCCGTTACGTGCCTGAAACCAAGATACTCTTTCACGTCCTTTCTGTCGTCCGCGCGAATATATGGAATTGCATTTAACGTGTCTTTAAGGCTCTGAAGCTCTTTCTTCGATAGGCTGTCTACGACCTCGCTCACATCGCTGGGTGCAGCTAGGCCACGAATTGCCATATCCAACAGTTTTGCAGCTGCAAGCCGCCTGTTCCCCTCAACGACTACCTTTCGATCCGCTTTCCCAACCTTGTCCTCCACAACGATGACGGCCTCTTGCGGCCAGAATCCGCTGTGAGCAATTGAAACTACCAACTCATCAAGGGTGTATTTTTGCATGAGCTTGAGGATCTCGTCTTGGCCCAGTCCCTTATCGACGTTGTGCCGGCCTAAACGCGGGTTCTTTTGATCAAGAAAGAGATTCTCAGCCTTCTCGTACTCGATCTTGTTGTGGACGGCCATTGTTCATTCCCTCGAAGGAAATCGGCAGATGCCTTACGCTAACTTTCGCTTCTGGGGAGCGAATGCGAAGAGTTCTCTCGCGATCAATTCCACCACGTCAGCGTTCACGGCGTTGCCCAGCGCCTTGAACGCCCGGGTTGCCGCGTGCGGAAGATGCTCAATCTCGCGGAGACTCTGGAGATTCGCGCATTCCCGCGGCGTCATGTAACGGCGCTCCCAGCCGATGATGGGCACCTGGGTTGTAGTCATCGCGACGAGGGATGGTGAACTCGTTGGCCGCTTGATCCGGACGCCTGATGCCCGGAACTGGATCACGTGCTTCCAGATGTCTCGCACGCCGCCCTTATCGTTCCATTCGAGCTTCTGAAGGCTGGATGGAAACTCAAGGATCCTAGGGATCCATTTATCGAGCCACGACTTATTGGCCTTGTAAAGCTCGCGGTTCATCTTGATGAAGCCAATCTTCCACCGCGGGAACTTCTTTTTTCTCACGCGAGCGTGCGAGGGAAGAAGGTCCATACGCTCTCCGATTGGCACGTCCGCCAGCCTGACGCCATGGCAGCCCTTGTACCAGCCAAGCCGCTTCTCGCCAGCTTCCCAGGGCGTCTCATCTTCAAATGGATAGGTGGCGCCAAACTCCATTGACCAGACCGGGCGGCTTGGGAGGTCCTTGTGCTTGGGGAATTGCCCGATGAACTCTTGCCAGACGTCCAGACACTTCGCCACCTGATCGCTCAGCTTCCGGGCTCTGGCGGGCTCCACCTCAAGGTGGGAGGTGATATCAAGCGGCTTCGCGGCCGCCACCGGCGTTGGCCACTTGAAGCTTTCGAGCAAACCCTGGACGCCCACGATATAGACGCGGTCCCTGACTTGAGGAATGCCGAACTGATGAGGGGAAAAATTCTTGTCCCGGACATCGTATCCCAGTTTCTTAAGCTGGGCCTTCATCTCAAGCCATGTCTTGCCATCGTCATGATAGGAGAGGTTCGGTACGTTCTCTAAGATGATGTATTTAGGCTTGTGGTACCGCAGCACTCGGAGGAGATGGTCAAAAAGGTCGCCCCACTTTGGGCAGTCGCGCCCGTCTTGGCCGCCTGCTTTGGAGAATGGCTGGCAGGGAAACCCGGCGCAAAGGATTTGGTGAGCAGGGATGCTTTTCGCGGCAATGTCGCGCAGATCGCCTTTAGACTCAATGCCGAAGTTTTGCTTGTAAAGGCTCTGGAGAGTGGGATCGATCTCGCAGGCGAAAATGCACCTATGCCCGAGACGGGTAAGAGCTACATGAAAACCGCCAAGGCCGGCACATAAATCAGCGAAACGCATGAACGCATCACCATCCTC
>WNEZ01005337.1_pt1 | contig 11226 bp, 9 predicted proteins | sample 5400521 | NCBI WGS metagenome assembly WNEZ01 (sample SAMN13153339, study PRJNA577476) | soil metagenome | isolation source: 120 cm saprolite under Douglas fir tree site 2 hole 1 replicate 1 | place: USA:California | collected 2015-04-18
CTAATGTCGGCCCCCACCGGCAGTGGCAAAACGTTGGCCGCGTTCTTCTGGTGCATCGACCGACTGGCGACGGAGCCCCTTCCCGCGGAAGCCGAACGCTGCCGCGTCCTCTATGTATCCCCGCTCAAGGCCCTTACCGTGGACATCGAGCGGAATCTTCAGGCCCCCCTTCGTGGCATCGGGCTGCACGCCGAGCGGATGGGCATCAACCAATCGCAGATCACGGTCGCGATCCGCACGGGCGACACGCCGCCACGCGACCGCCGGCAGATCGAACGCCATCCGCCGGACATCCTGATCACGACGCCGGAGTCGCTCTTCCTGCTTCTGACGAGTGCGGCACGCCAGATCCTTCCCACCATCCGGTGGGTGATCGTCGACGAGATCCATTCGATGGCCGACACCAAGCGCGGCGCGCACCTTGCGCTCAGCCTGGAACGGCTGTCAGCGATCACGAAGACCGAGCCGCAACGCATCGGGCTGTCGGCGACCCAGCGTCCCCTCAGCGAGACGGCGCGCTTCCTAGGGGGCACCAACCGCGAGGTGACGATCATCGACGCCGGTCGGGTCAAGCCGATGGAGATCACGGTGGAGGTGCCTGTTGATGACATGTCCGATTTGGAGCGCGGCACCGAGGTCTACAGCGGACCCGCCGCGGTCATCGGGGCTGAGCATCAAGGCCCACGCCGCAGCATCTGGCCGGCGATCCATCCCCGAATCCTGGAGTTGGTTCGGCAGCATCGCTCGACCATCATCTTCGTTAACTCCCGCCGACTGGCCGAACGGCTCGCCTCGGCCATCAACGAGCTGGCCGGCGAGGACTTGGTCCGCGCCCACCACGGCTCGATCGCCAAGGAGCAGCGCCTCCTGATAGAGGATGCGCTCAAGGCTGGCCGGCTGCCGGGACTCGTGGCCACCTCCAGCCTCGAACTGGGGATCGACATGGGCGCGGTCGACCTCGTCATCCAGGTCGAGTCGCCGACCAGCGTCGCCAGCGGCATCCAGCGCATCGGCCGCGCAGGACACTCGGTTGGCGAACCCTCGAAGGGCACCATCTTCCCGAAGTACCGCGGCGACTTGCTCGAGACCGCGGTGGTCGTCGATCGGATGCTACGTGGCGAGATCGAGACCACCCGCGTTCCACGGAACCCGCTCGACGTCCTCGCGCAACAGATTGTCGCGATGACGGCGATGGAGGAGTGGTCGGTTGCGGGCCTCTCGGAACTGGTGCATCGCGCCTATCCCTTCAGCGACCTCGGGCCACGTGCCCTCGAGTCGACGCTCGACATGCTCAGCGGCCGCTATCCCTCGGACGAGTTCGCCGAGTTGCGGCCTCGCATCGTGTGGGATCGGCTCGAGGGAAAGATCCGGGGCCGGGCCGGCGCGCAGCGGTTGGCGGTCGTGAGCGGCGGCACGATCCCCGATCGCGGACTCTTCTCAGTGAATCTGCTCGATGACGGGAAGAAGGTCGGCGAGCTGGACGAGGAGATGGTCTACGAGATGCGGCCGGGCGAGACGTTCGTGCTGGGCGCCACCACCTGGCGGGTCGCCGACATCACACCCTCGCAGGTCATGGTCACCCCCGCGCCCGGCGAGCCGGGCCGGATCGCGTTCTGGCACGGCGACGCGCTGGGCCGGCCGGTCGAGGTCGGCCGTGCCATGGGACAAGCGATGCGCGAGCTGACGGCCATGGAACCCGATCAAGCCGTTGCGCGGCTGCAGGAGCGATCGCGCTTCGATGACCGGGCGGCCAGCAACTTACTGAACTACCTCTCCGACCAAATCAAGGCCACCGGCACGGTGCCAACCGATCGGACCATCGTGATCGAGCGCTTCCGGGACCAGCTCGGGGATTGGCGCCTCTCAGTGTTGACGCCATTCGGCGCTCGCGTGCACGCCCCCTGGGCGCTTGCCGCACGGGCGCGGATGCAGGAGCGCCTCGACCTCGAAGTCCAGATGATTTACACCGACGACGGCTTCGCCTTGCGACTGCCCGAAGCGGACCGTGCGCCCGACATCGACGACCTGCTGCTCGACCCCGAGGAAGTCCGCGAGCTGGTGACGTCGCAGTTGCATGGCTCCGCGCTTTTCGCTTCGCGGTTCCGCGAGAACGCGGCCCGCGCTCTGTTGCTGCCGAGGCGGCGTCCGGGGGAGCGCACGCCGCTGTGGCAGCAGCGCCAACGCAGCCATGACTTGCTGCAGGTCGCCAGCAAGCACGCCGAGTTCCCGATCCTGATCGAGACCTATCGAGAGTGCCTCAGCGATGTCTTCGACATGGACGGTCTGCGGGACCTGATGACCGCCATTCGGGCACGGCAGATCCGCACCGTTGTGGTCGACACGGAGCGCGCCTCACCCTTCGCGTCGACGCTGGTCTTCGACTACATCGGCCAGTACATGTACGAGGGCGACGCGCCATTGGCGGAACGGCGCGCGCAGGCGCTGACGCTCGACAAGGAACTGCTGGCCGAATTGCTCGGCACCGAGGAACTTCGCGAACTGCTCGACCCGCGCGCGATCGAGGCGCTCGAGCTCGAGCTGCAGGGACTGCTGAAGGAACGGTGGCCGCGGGACGTCGATGAGGCCGCTGATCTCCTGCGACGGCTTGGCGACCTGACGACCGATGAAGCCGAGGCTCGAGGGATCCGTGGCGAATGGCTCGACCAGCTGGAGCGGGAACGCCGCGCCGCCCGGGTGCGCATCGCCGACGAGCAACGGTGGATCGCCGCGGAGGACGGCGCCCGTTATCGCGACGCGCTGGGCGTCACCCTGCCGGTTGGCTTGCCGGACGCGTTCCTGGAGCGGGTCGACCGGCCGCTGACATCGCTACTGATCCGCTGGGCCCGCACGCATGTCCCCTTCTTCAGCTCTGACCCGGCGACGCGCTGGCGCCTGCCGGTACGCGAGGTCGAAAATGCCCTGCGGCAGCTTGCCGGCCGTGGCGGTATCGTCGCCGGGGAGTTCCGGCCCGGGCAGGCCGGTCGCGAATATTGCCACCCTGACGTTCTCAGATCGCTCCGAAGGAAATCGCTGGCGGCGCTGCGACGCGAGGTCGAGCCGGTTCCGGTCGAGGTCCTCGGCCGATTCCTACCCGCCTGGCACGGCGTCGGCGTCCAGGCGAGTGGCCTCGACAGGCTCGCCGAGGTCGTCTTCCAGCTGCAGGGCTGCGCCATCCCGGCGTCCGTGCTCGAACGCGACGTGCTCGCGGTGCGGATGCGTGACTACCGGCCGCAGCTGCTCGATCAACTGATCTCGATGGGGGAGGTGGTCTGGACCGGACGCGGGTCGCTGGGTAGTTCCGACGGACGCGTCGCGCTGTACCTGCGGTCCGATGCGGCACGGCTGATTCGAGAACCGGAGGAGCGGCCGACCGGAGAGATCCACGAGCGCCTGCGGGAGCACCTGCAGGGTCGCGGCGCGTCGTTCTTCCGTGACCTCTATTACGAGACGGGTTCGGGCGACGAAGACGCGGTGCTCGACGCGCTCTGGGACATGGTGTGGGCCGGGGAGGTCACGAATGACACGTTCCTCCCGCTGCGGATGCTCGGACCCCGGTCGCGTCGCAATCCGCGACGCCCGGTGATGCGGCTCGGGCCGCCGGCGTCGGCCGGGCGCTGGTCTCTGGTCACCGACTTGCTGCGTCCGGCGGTGTCGACCACGGAGCACCTTCACGCGATGGCCGGCGCGCTCCTACAGCGATACGGTGTCCTGACCCGCGAGGCGGCGCTCGGTGAAAACATCAGCGGCGGGTTCGCCGCGCTCTACCCGGTCCTCCGCGCGATGGAGGAGGCGGGCAAGATCCGGCGGGGCTACTTCATCGATGGGCTGGGCGGCTTGCAGTTCGCGCTCCCCGGCGCTGTCGACCGGCTCCGTGGCTCGCGCGACGGGGAGTCGAATGTGGTGGCGCTCGCGGCCACCGACCCGGCGAGCCCCTACGGAACGACGATCCCATGGCCGCAGCACGAATCGCGGATGGCCCGCGCGGCCGGAGCCTACGTCGTGCTCGACGGTGGCGAGTTGCGGCTTTATCTCGAGCGCGGTGGACGGTCGTTGCTCACCGCCGGGGACGTGAAGCCGGCCCATCTGCACGCGCTGGCGGCGATCGCCGCGCGGGTGGACAAGCTCGAGATCCAGAGCATCGACGGCGCGCCGATCAAGGGGTCGCCGCTGGAAGGGATGCTGCGCGAATCCGGATTCGGCACGACACCGAAGGGTGTCGTCCTCTGGCCTGAGCGTAGGCCCGTCCTTGCCTGAAGGCGACACGATCTGGCGCACCGCCGCCGCGTTGCGGCGGCGCATCGAGGGCAAGGTGGTCAGTGATGCGCGGCCGGCAGCCCTCGCCCGACTCAAAGGTCGGCGCGTCGAGTCGGTCGAGCCGAATGGTAAGCATCTGCTGATGCGGTTCGAGGGCGGTATCGCGCTGCATTCGCACATGCGGATGACCGGCTCGTGGCATCTCTATCGCCCAGGTGAGCGCTGGCACCAGCAGGAATGGCGCGCCACCGCGGTGCTCAGTTTCGATGACGTCGTTGCGGTTTGCTTCGCCGCGCCAGTCATGGAGCTGGTTCGCGATGCGCAGGCACCCGTCGCGCACCTGGGGCCCGATATCCTGGCCGACCCGTTCGATCTGGATGCCGTCATCGAGCGCGCCCGCCGGTCGGAGGCGCCGACTATTGGAGAGCTGCTGCTGGAGCAGCGGGTATGCGCCGGCATCGGCAACATCTATAAGTGTGAAGCGCTCTGGTCACTCCGGCAGGACGCCTGGATGCCTCCTGCCGAACTCGATGACACACAGCTCCGCCAGCTATACCTGACGGCCCGCGGCCTGATGCGACCCAACCTCGTGCCACGCGGGAAATCCCGCGACCCTGACGAAATGGCGATAGCCCGCCAGCGACACGCGGTCCATGGGCGCGGCGGCCGGCCCTGCCCCCGCTGCGGAACGCCGATCCGCATCCGAGCCCAGGGACAGCAGGCCCGCCTCACCTATTATTGTCCGCGCTGCCAGCGCGAACCGGCAAGAACTGCCCCCGCCTAACCGCCGCCCTTTCCACACCGGGTGCGGCTGATGCGATCAGATAGTATTGCCGCGCTTCCGGTAAACGGGGCGGCAGGGGGATATTGATCAGATGATCGACCAGGATCAGGCACGGAAGTTCTGGACCAACTGGGTGCGCCGCGAGATTGGCGGCAACGACATGATCCAGGAGGCGGCGGTCAGCGCAGCCGTCAACGAGCTCCTTCTCGGACACGATAACCAGGCGGCCGCCGACGCCGCGCGCGGCACCGCCCATCGGCTCGGTGGCGGCCTCCCACCAGCGAGCGTGACCCCACCGACGTCAACACCTACCCCGACGCCTACCCCGATGCCGACGGCGACGCCAATCCGCGATGCCGCGCCATCCCCGACCGTTCCCGGCGCGGCCGTATCGACGGGACGAGCTGGGCAGCCCCTGGCTTGCAAGCTCTGCGGCTCGACGCCCGCGGCGAACATGACGATCCACGAGCACAACGGCCGGCTAATCTGGATGGTCCACAAGACAAACAAAGGCCCATTCTGTCGTGACTGCGGCACCGCGCTGCTGCGTCACCACCAGAACAGCACGTTGTTCCAGGGCTGGTTCGGCATCTTCTCGTTCTTCATCACGCCCGTTACCCTCCTGCTCAACCTGTTCACATGGCGGAAGGTGAAGGCGCTTGGGCCGCCGCAGCGAGACCCCAACGTCGAGAGCAAGATTCCGGCGCCGCTCAACCCCGGCAAGCCGCTCCTTCGGCGCCCCGGACCGTACGTCGGCGGCGCCGTCGTCGCCGCCGTCATCGTCTTCTTCGGCGTGCAAGCCGCGGACACCGGCGGCTGCCTCGATAGTCAGAAGACGCTCGGCAACCGGATGACGAAGCTACACAACGCGTTTGTCGAGGTTTACAACCGTGACTTCAAGACCATCGACGCCTGCCAGTCGGTGGACTGCGAGAAGGCACCCAAGCTCGAGATCGCGGCCTCGCTCGCAACCTACAATGACGGGCTCGGCAAGATCTGCTGGCCGGACAAGTACAAGGCCGACGTGACGGCGCTGACCCAGGCCAACACCGCGATGGCCGATGCGTACACCAACTGGGCGACGGCGACGACGCCCGCGCAGGACCAGTCGCTGCAGAGCACCGCCAAAGATCAGGACAACCGGCAGGGGGTGGCGGACGACACCCTCTCCCGCGACCTGGGCGTGCCCCTGGCAACACCCGCGCCCTCCTAGTATTTGCCGTAGACCGGGACAACGGCACCGGTGATCGCCACCGAGGCGTCGCTGCAGAGATAGGCAATAACGGCAGCGATCTCAGCCGGAGTGACCGCTTTCTGCAGCAGCTTCTCGGGCAGCGCTTGCCGGTTCGCCGGCGTGTCGATGATCGCGGGGACAACCACGTTTACGCGCACTCCTGACGCCTTGAGCTCGGCGGCCAGCACCTAGGTCAGCTTGATCACGCCGGCTTTGGCGACGACGTAGGCGGCGGCACCCGGTTCGGCAACCAGCCCGGAGCGTGAGGAGACGTTGACGATGGCTCCACCCTGCATGCGGCGGGCCGCGGCGCGGCAGGACCACCAGGCCGTGCCGAGATTCAAGTCCATCATGAAGGTGAAGTCATCAGGGGTGGAGTCGACGACCTTCCCGGCGCGGTAGCCGCCGGTCGCGTTCACCACCCATCGCGGAGTTCCCACGCGATCGATCCGCTCCCAGAGCTCATCGACCTCGAGCCGCGAGGTCAGGTCCGCCGTATCGCCGGTGACGACGCCGGGAAACTTCGACGCCAGCTGCGAAACGTCAGAGCGCGAACGTGCGACGGCGATGACCCGATCGCCACGGCTCGCGAAGGCGTCGACGATCGCAGTCCCCAGCGCACCCGTCGCGCCCATGATCACCGCAAGGTCCGGCATGGTCAGGCAGCGGCCTCATATAGGTAGCGGAGGAACAGGTGTGATTCGTGCCGCCGGACGCTGACGAGCGACGTCTTTTTTGGCGTCCGGCCGAATTCCACCCCGTGGATCAGCCCATATGATCGATCGCCCTTCTGACCTGCGAGTACTGGCGAAACCGTCAGAAACAACTGGTCCACTTGATCGTTTTTGACCATCTGGCCGAAGAGGTCGGGACCGCCCTCGGTAAGGATCGAGCTGTAGCCGTCCGCATGCAGGAGGTTGACGATCTCGTGGGTGTCGATCCGGTCGGCATCACAAACAGCACGCACTTCGGTGGCACCCGGCAGCACACGTCTTAAGCGCTCGGCCGACTGGGCATTCGTCAGCACCAGTGCGCCATTCTGCAGCGCGCGATCGGCTGGATTTAGTTCGCCGCGGGCCGTGACGATGACGAGGCGTGGAGCGGCGTCGCGCTTTAGCAAACGGCGCAGTCTGCGGTAGCCCTCGGCCGCCGCCGGAAAGATGAACTCAGGGGTCCACAACGCCTTTCCGCCTTCGGCGCGGACCGTGCCTGCGCCAACCAGGACGGCGTCGGCGAAGGAGCGCAGCAGCCCCATCACGAAGCGATCCGCCTCGTTGCGTCCGCTGATGATCCCGCCAGAAGGGGCGGTGCCGCCCTCGACCGCGACGATCCCGTCGATCGAGCTGACGAAGTTCGCGTACACGAGAGGATGCCCGATCGCCAATCCACCGTCGTACAGCTCGGCGAGCTGGGGCGGGAGGATGCCAGGTGGAGGAAAGGGCGCCTCGAATAACCGGTTGAGCGGCTTCAGGAAAGATGCCCGTTGGCGCCTGAGCGGGCGATATTCAAGAACTCCTCTCGAAGCTCGGGGTTCGCTTCGTAATTCCCGCGCCAGAAGGTCGTTCGCGTCGTCGACTCGGATTCCCGGACGCCGCGCATCTGGGTGCACAGGTGTGTCGCCTCGAGGTAAACGGCGACCCCGTGGGCCTCGAGAATCCGGGAGAGGGCCTCGGTAATCTCCCGGCCCATCCGCTCCTGGACGGTAAACCGGCGGGCGAAGAGGCGCACCAGCCGGGTGAGCTTGGAGATCCCGATGATGTGCTCGTGGGCGACATAGCCCAGATATGCGTGGCCGAAGAACGGAAACGCGTGATGTTCGCACAGCGCGTAAAAGGGAATCGGTCCTTCAACAACCTGGCTGACTTCACAGTCGGGACCGCCTTCGCATTCCGTAGGAAACGCGGTCACCAGCTTGGCATCCCCCTCGTAGCCCTCCGTCGAATCAAACATCGCGCGCAGGTAGCGGATCGGCGTCTTCGCGGTGCCCGGGGTGTTGAGCGGCATGCCGAGTGCCTGAAGGATCTCGCTGATGTAGCCCTCGAACCGTTTCCATTCAGCCTCGCTGATGCGCCGCGGCTGTACCCGCTCCCAGTCGCGTCCCTCGAGGTCGTCGTCACGCAGGCCGCCGACCATCGGGCCGGGCTCTCTTTCAGCCATCAGTTCGGTTGCAGTGTATCTTCCGACCGACGGACCTCGATCTGCCCATTTTGTACTCGCGTCTCATAGCGGACCTGGCTGATGGTGGCGGGTCCACCCTTGACCTGGCCGGTACAGATGTCGAATCGGGAGGCGTGCCACGGGCATTGCACCAGGTTGCCGTGCAACTCACCTTCCGAAAGTGGGCCACCAGCGTGAGAGCAGGTCTCGCTGATGGCACACACGGTGTCGCCCTTCTTGTAGAGGAGGATCGGGGTATCGCCTGCCAAGCCCTTGATCAGCATGCCGTCCGTCAGCTGGCCCTCGAGAAGCACCTTGGTGAATTTGGTCGGCACCTCCTGCCAGGCGTGATGGTTGACGCCGGTGCCGATCGAAAAGACCAGCTCGCCGCCGAGAAAGGCTGCGGTCAGGACCAGGGCGTAACCAATGAGGGCGAGAACGATGGCCAGGCCGCGACTGCCACCGCTCACACGGATGATCAGCGAGACCAGATAAACAACGATGACGACGGTGTTGAGGAGACCGTGTGCTATACCGACGCGACGCTCCCGGTCGACGGTCTCGTTCCAATCGGTGTAGCCCGTCACCGCCGCCCCGAGCGCGGCCAGAAGGCCAACGAAGATTGTCAGGTCAGCCGCGGAGACCCAGCCGTGCGTCCCCCTGAAGAGATAGATGACGTCGAAGAGAACGGCGAGTGTCCAGGCGCCGAGTGGGATGTCGGTGATGACCGGGTGGAGCGGATGACCGAGCCAGGTGCCGTGAACGAACGTCTTGAGCGCGTGTCCAGGCTCGCCGAGCGCTTTGTAGGTGCCGCCGACAATCTTCTGGAGGACGTCGGCCACTGGTTCCAGCCAGCGCTGCCGGTCGATGAAACGGTTGACGACGTGATTGAGCATCGGCGTCTCCTTTCCCCAGATCAGGCCCGGCGAAAATAGTATCGGCTTACTGGTCGAGCTCCAGCCAGCCGGTCAGCCGCCTATGGGCTCGGGCGGCCTCAGCCTGGTCGACACTCCGGAAACGCACCGTATCGCCCGGCCGCGCCTGCGCTAGCACCGGGAGGTCGGCGCTGATGACGGTCGCGATCACCGGGTAGCCGCCCGTCGATTGGTGATCGACGTGCAGGACGATCAAGCCGCCGGACGGGGTGACCTGGACGGCGCCCGCGGTCATCGGCACGGTGAGGATCTCTTTGGGCTGCAGGCGCAATCCGGGGGTTTCCAGGCGCAGGCCCATGCGATCGATTTCGGGCGTGACGCGACAGGCCGTCGCACACAGCCGCTCGAAGGCGTCCTTACCAAACGCATTCTCCTGCGGACCGGTGATGACGCGCACCTCCCGGGGGCCGCGTGCCGGGAGGCGATGGGATTCCGGCCACGGCGCAGGCAGCGGTTCGAGCTCGGCCATCCGTCCGATGGAAACACGATCGCCTTTCGCGAGCGGCCGCCCGAAGCCGCCGCCGAATGCCCCGCGCTGTCAGAAGGACCGGCTGCCGAGTACGTGTGGAACGTCGATCCCACCGCGAACCGCGATGTAGGTGCGCAGCCCTGGGCCGATCGCGCCCACGGCGAGGCCCGAGCCGCGGGCGATCGTCACTGGTTGCCAGTTTGCGGCTCCGGCGGAGTGACCGCCGGTCACCGCTATCACCGCGTCGGCATCGAATCGGAGCGTCGGGCCCGCCGCTGTGCATTCGAGCAAGGCGGCGTCCTGATGATTGCCAACGATTCGATTCGCGACAGCGGCCGCGAACCAGTCGGCCGCTCCACCCGACGGAATACCAAAGCGCCCCAGTCCCGGCCGTCCCCGGTCCTGGATGGTGGTCCAGCGGCCGGCCTGGAGAACCTCGATCACGACGTCGGGACGAAGCGCAACCGGTCGCCTGGCTTGAAGCGCGCCGGCGGATCGGCCGCGGGGTCGAACAGTCGGAGGGCTGTTCGGCCGATGAGATTCCATCCGCCCGGGCTCTCAACGGCATAGATCCCGGTTTGCCGCCCTGTGATCCCGATCGATCCCGCTGACACGCGGAGCCGCGGCGAGGCCAATCGGGGCACCGCAAGCTGATCGGGTAGCGCGCCGCAGTAGGTGAAGCCGGGAGCAAACCCGACGCAATAAACGAGGTACTCGCGGCCGGCGTGCGCCTCGACCACGCCCGCCGGCGTCAGGTTCGTCTTGAGCGCGACGTCTGCCAGGTCAGGTCCGTCGTATCGGGTCGGGATGTCGACGACCGGTCCGAACGGGACCGATGCATCGAGCTGCCCCTCGAGCCTGTGAATGCTGGCCTCCAGGCGGGCCGCGTCCGTCACGTCCGGCTCGTAGTGGCAGAGCAGCGACGCGTAGGCGGGCACCGTGCTGAGCAGTCCGCTGGGCGGGCGCACTGTAAGCGCCTGGTCGAGTGCCAGCACCTGGCCCAGCAGCTCGGGATCGATGGTATGGCCGAGCGTGACCAGCAGCGCCCGGTCGCCGGCTGGCGCGACCTGCCACATGGAGTGGACTCTACTGGTGGCTGCCTTAGACTTGGGCCGTGAAGCTGTTCAGTCGAAAAGTCGAAGTTGCCCCGCCTATCAAAGAGGTCGATCCCGCGTGGGGCGATGAGCAGGCGCGGACGCTGCGGGCTGAGTTAGCGCGCGGGAAATGGCGCGAGGCCCACGCTGCCCTGGAGGCGACCAGGGGAAACTGGGACGACCGGCAGTTCCTGGTCGACGTTCTGACCGACAATGTGTCCGGCCGGCCGAAATGGCTCGACGAGTGGGTCGAGGCTTACCCGGAATCGGCAGCGGGCTGGACGATGCGCGGAGCGCAC
>WNEZ01006075.1_pt1 | contig 11226 bp, 7 predicted proteins | sample 5400521 | NCBI WGS metagenome assembly WNEZ01 (sample SAMN13153339, study PRJNA577476) | soil metagenome | isolation source: 120 cm saprolite under Douglas fir tree site 2 hole 1 replicate 1 | place: USA:California | collected 2015-04-18
TCTGCAAGAGCTGCTGAAAACTCTGGAAGAAAAACAGAAAATGGTCGATCTGCTGGGCGCTTACCTTGACGCCAAGCAGGAAGCAGTACGCGTAGTGATTGGTTTGGACCAGGCACTGCCTTCGATGCGCAACTTCGTACTCATCGGCGCACCAGCTCGTGTGGGCGGCGAAGTGATGGGATCACTGGCGGTGATCGGCCCCACCCGCATGGATTATCAACATGCGATTACCACGGTTTCTTATATCGCGCGTTTGTTTGACAAAGTCCTTAACGAATCCGAGTGACAATCATGGCAAGAACTAACGGAAAATCCGAAGTCCACACCCCCGAACTTGACGCGGAGCACGAACTCCCCGCTTCAGACGACGCTAATGATGAAGGCTCCACCGCAGGGGTGCCGCGCTCCTCTGAAAGCACTCCCCACGTTTCCGAGTCGCAAAAGCTGAAGGCGGAACGGGATGCTCTGGTCGATCGTCTGGCTCGTCTGCAGGCCGAATTCGAGAACGCTCGAAAGCGTGCCGAGCGCGAGCAGCAGGAATTCCGCGAATATGCTGTGTCAGATGCGGTAAAGACTTTGCTTCCCAGCTTGGATAGCTTTGAGCGCGCCCTGGGGACTGACGCGGATAGTTCGGAATTTCGCAATGGCGTCGAACTGATTTACAAGCAATTGTATGACGCCTTGTTGAAGATGGGATTGCGCCCCATCCCGGCGAAAGGTGAGCCTTTCGACCCCCGTTTTCACCAGGCCGTCGAAATGGTGAATACCACTGAAGCCAAAGATCTCCAGGTACTTGAGGAGCTTCAACGAGGATACAAGGTTAAACATCCCGATCGCAATCCTAACAATCCCGACGCGGAAGAAAAATTCAAAGAAGCCAGCGAGGCCTACGCCGTCTTGGCGGATGGCGAAAAACGTTCTTTGTACGATCGCTTTGGTCATGCCGGCGTAGGCGGCGGAACTGGCGTTGGTTTTGACGCCACAGTCTTTCAGGATTTCAGCGACATTTTTGGCGACTTCTTTGGCTTCGGAGACATTTTCGGCGGAGGAGGTTCGCGTCGTCGCACCCGTACCCAGCGCGGCGCCGACCTGCGCGAGGATGTGAACCTGCAATTTGAAGAAGCCTTCTTCGGCACCGAGACGAAAGTCACAGTCCGTCGCCACGAGACTTGCGAAGAATGCAAAGGCTCGGGTGCAGCCCCAGGCAAAGTACCAGTTACTTGCCGCTCCTGCGCCGGACGAGGCCAGGTCCGATATCAGCAGGGATTTTTCAGCATTGCGCGCACTTGTCCTACATGCCAGGGAGCCGGCAGCGTCATCACCGATCCCTGTCCAAAGTGCAAGGGCGAAGGCCGGATACTGCGCCAGAAAACCATCGACGCCAAAATTCCCGCCGGCGTGGAAGACGGAACCCGAATCCGATTCGGCGGCCTAGGCGAAGCAGGAGCCTTCGGAGGTCCGCCCGGTGACCTCTATGTTGTCCTGCATGTCAAAGAGCATGCCTTCTTTGAACGCGAGGGCAACAATCTGTACTGCGTGATCCCCATTTCTTTTACCCAGGCCGCGCTGGGCACAGAAATCCACGTACCGACTCTAGAGGGCGAACATCTGCTCAAAATTCCTGACGGCATACAGTCTGGAACCACTCTCCGCATTCGAGGAAAAGGAGTGCCGATGCTGAACAGCCACGGCAAAGGTGATCTCTTCGTCGAAGTCCGCGTGCAAACTCCCGGCAAGCTCAACAAACGCCAACGCGAGTTGCTCCAGGAATTGGAAAGCACCACCAAGGTTGAAAACAAACCGCAGCGTCGCACCCTACTTGGGAAAGTAAAAGAGATCTTCGGTTAAGCTGGGCTTAACTTGGCCACTAGCAACTAGCCACTGACCACTGCCTTTATGTCCCGCCGCCGTTGGATCGCCGACGAAGTTTCCGGCAATCGCGCCGCGCTCACCGGTGATCACGCCGAACACTTGTCACGTGTACTTCGTGCACGGGTGGGCCAGGAATTTGAAATAGCCACAGGCGCGAGTGTCCGCAGTGGACGCGTTACGCGGATCAATCACGATCGGGTTGAATTCGAACTGGGTGACGAAATCAATGCAACCGCCACTCCCAATCTGACGCTCGCTCTTTCCATTTTCAAATTTGACCGTATGGAATGGGCAATTGAAAAGTGCACGGAACTCGGCGCAACCCGAATCGTTCCGGTCATAGCCAGCCGGACCGAAACTCATTTGGCTGCCGCCGCTCCCAAACGCGTGGAACGCTGGCAACGTATTGCACACCAAGCTTCGGAACAATCGCGCCGCAATTCACCGCCTGAGATCGGCCAGCCCGTAAAGGTGACCGCAGCGTTAGCACTGCCCGGCGCCATACGTATTGTGCTGGCCGAATCCGAGCAGCAAACAATGCTCAAGGATGTGCTCCATACCCATTCGCCACGTGACATTGTCCTAGCGTTGGGCCCCGAGGGCGGCTGGACCCCATCAGAACTCGAACTGTTCCGCGACGCTGGTTGGATTGCAGCTTCTCTCGGAAACACTATCCTTCGAGCCGAAACCGCGGCCATAGCGGCACTGGCCGTGACTCTTTCAGAACTCGCATAACAATCTCATTCGGCGGAAATCCTCAGACTTCCTCTGGTATGCTCCGTCCAGTGGCAACTCCGAAACCAATGCGGTCAACGTTCGTCTTCGAACCGGACGAATGCCAACGCCGAGCCATCGAGCATGTCCGCGGTCCCATGTTGGTGATAGCCGGCGCCGGCACTGGGAAAACGACCGTATTAACCCGCCGCATCGCGCGACTGATCCGCGAATGCGGCGTATCTCCGAAAGAAATCCTTGCAGTGACCTATAGCGAAAACTCTGCGCGAGAAATGCGTGAACGTGTCCAGGCGGAACTTCGTGGAACTGAAACTTCGGGTCTCCAGGTCACTACCTTCCACGCCTATTGCAACAACCTATTGATTCGCCGTGGCAAGCAATTCGGCGTACTCGACGAAAAAGATCTCTGGATTTACCTCCGAAAACGTATTCGCGAGCTGCACCTGAATTATTTCGTTCGAGCGGCGAAGGTGAGTCAATTTCTCAACGACTTGCTCGATTTTATGCGCCGTTGCCAGGACGAGCTGGTCGGCCCCGAGAAGTACGCTGAATATGTCGCTCGCCTGGAGCGCAATGAGTTGCCCGTCCAGCGGGTGACTAGGTCAAAAGATGCGGTCTCGCTTTCCGATGAAGAAGTCCTCGGACGTTGCCGGGAAATCGCTCAGGTCTTCACTACTGTGGAACGCATGCTGGCCGAAGACAACCTAGGCAGCTTCGGCCATATGATTGCACACGCGTACACTCTGCTCGAGCGGGACAACGAGCTGCTTGCCCGAGAGCGGGAACGAGCCCGTTTTATCCTGGTAGACGAGTTTCAGGACGCCAACTTTGCTCAAGTAAAAATCCTTCAGAAGCTGGCAGGGTCAGAACGCAATATCTTCGCTGTCGGCGATCCCGATCAAGCCATCTACCGTTTCCGTGGCGCTTCCAGTGCCGCATTCGGATTGTTTCGGCATCACTTCTCCGGAGCAAAACTAGTCGTACTGGACAAGAACCGTCGTTCCACTACTCCTATTTTGAGAACGGCGTTCGCAGTCATTTCGAAAAACCCAACTACTTTTCATGCAGAAAAGGAGACGAGCTTCCCTTACCAGCGGGCCCCTCTGGTTTCAAAGCGCGATGAAGATGGGGTCAGAGAGGTAAGATCATCGCGGCCTGACCCGGTCGAAACCGTCATTCTTACCGCGAAAGAAAACGAGTGCTTCGACTTGGGAAAAGTTATTCAAGAGAAACGCCGCCGTCTGCGATGCGAATGGAAGGATTTCGCGATCCTCTATCGCGCCCATCCTCATCGCGATCAAGTTGCGATTGAGCTCGCCGAACGCCAGATCCCTTTCTCCATCGAAAACATGGACGTCATGGACATGCCTGAAGCCCGCGACCTTTTTGCCTGCCTGGGCGCCGTGGTGTCGCCAGACGATGGAGCTAGTCTTTTCCGGGTTGCCGCGTTCCCTCAATTCGACATCGACCCGGAAAAACTACGGGCTGGCATGCGAAAGCTTTCCCGAGATTCCGAGTCGCCTGGGCTAGCTGCCGTTCTGCCCCAAATCGCGGGAGGCGCCGCGGTGCTTGAAGAGTTGCAGCAGGTACGCGATGAAATCGTACGCAAGGAAGCCAAAAGCCGCGGCGCTTTGGAGATCATCATCCAACGTTTTGGCTTCGACCGCTCGTCGCGTCCGCTGGCTGCCGTCCTTGAATTTGTCAGCAATTGGGAAAAGAAGGCGATCACCACTACAAAGGAAATTGCCGAGTTGCTGGAATACATGGATTATTTCCGCGAGGCTGGCGGCGCCATCGCCATGCCTTCGCATGAGGACAACGCCGTACGCCTCATGACCGCCCACTCGGCCAAAGGACTCGAATTCCCCCACGTATTCATTCTTCGCGCCAGTTCTCCCTCCTTTCCCGGATCGTTCCATGAAACCTTGGTTGAGTTTCCCCGTGAATTGCGCGATCCCGATTCAATTGCACAGGATGACGGAAAGGAGCTGCACCTTCAGGAGGAACGCCGACTGTTCTACGTTGCCATGACTCGAGCCCGCGATTCTCTTACCATTTACGCACGGCGAGGAACAGGGAAAAAGGATTCCACTCCCCCCGGTTTTTTGCGGGATCTGTTGAAGGACTCTCAACTCACTCGCTGGCTGCGGTCTCGATCCGCGCATGCATTCCAGACAGATTTATTTGGCGAGGCCGTCGTCCCCATTGAGGCCTCACGAACCAGCCAATGGCTTCTCCTGGCGCCCGCCCAGAATCTCAGCGCCAGATTGAGCGCGTCGGCGGCGGCGAGCTACGACATCTGTCCTCTCCAGTTCAAGCTTGAGCGTGAGTGGCGTATTCCCCGCGAGGTTCCCGCCGCCATGCAGTACGGCGCCAGCATGCATCGCGTTTTGCGTGCCTATTACGATTCGGTGCGATTTGGGCGACCGTATTCAGAAGAAGCACTCATCGAATTGTTCCGTACCGATCTCGGGCGGGCGCGAATCCAGGATCGCTATCAGCACGATCTTTATGAAACCCAGGGTGTCGACCAGTTACGCCAGTTCGTGAGCGCCTCGCAGGCCGCTCCGGTTCCTGAGGTACTGCACGCAGAGGAAGCTTTTGAGGTGCGGATTGGAAATACAACCGTGGTCGGACGCATCGACCGAATCGACCGCGCTGCCGATGGCTCCGTTGTCATAACCGATTACAAGACAGGTAAGCCTCAATCACAGGAAGACGCAGACGAAAGCCTTCAGCTCTCAGTCTATGCACTGGCCGCTCGCGAAAAATGGGGATACCGTGTGGATCAACTCGTCTTTCACAATCTGCTGGAGAACGTCTCGGTGATTTCGCGGCGTACTGATGTGCAGTTGGAAGAAGCGCGCCTGAAAGTAGAGGAGGTCGCCCAAAACATCGCGGCGGGAAACTTCAAAGCCAAGCCCGGCTTTTACTGCGCATTCTGTCCCTATCGCAATCTTTGCCCCGCCACCGAGAAGCGCTTATGTTCCATCCCCACCGCAAAGAAAGTTAGCAATCGAAGTAACTAAAAAAGTCTTCAGCCAATCTCAAATACCCGCCCAAAAACTTAGGGGACGCTCTCGCGTCCCCGTTGTTTGCCGCTTAACTGCTCTTAGTGTTTCTTCTTGCCTTTTTTTGCTTTCTTCTTTGGTGCCATGGTTCTATTCTCCCTTCCATTTTTCATGGACTATGCAACGGTCTTCAGTTGCACACTAATTGAATGTATAGAGTCAATAAAAAGTGATGTCAAGAAAAAAATCACGCCCGCGAGCGCGTGTGACCGACACACCAAAGTCACCAGACGACATTAGAGAAGAAATTTTCTCCCGCACAGCCACGATCAGTCATCATTTCACGAAAAAAAGTCGAAAGGCACTCACCTCTCGATTGCGTTGCACACTCAACGCTGGCATCGCTTCTGTGCGCATCGCGTGGAAGCTCAATTCAGCCAATTCAACTTTTCTCCGCCTTGCGCATCTATAATTAATGGAGTCGGAAATCTTCGCAGGAGCACATGAATGGCTGCCTTGGACGATGTCGTCATCATCTCAGCTTGCCGCACCCCGGTTGGAAAATTCCAGGGAAGCTTGTCGGATCTCGGCGCAACTCAACTGGGCGCAATCGTCGTGCGTGAAGCCACGAAACGCGCCAAACTCGATCCCAAGCAAATCGATGAATGCATCATGGGCAATGTAATATCCGCCGGCTTGGGTCAGAATCCCGCACGACAAGCGGCTCTGTTCGGCGGTCTGTCTCCCGAAGTGAGTGCCATGACTGTAAACAAGGTTTGCGGCTCCGGATTGAAAGCGGTCGCACTCGCGGCGCAAGCAATACAGACGGGAAACAGTTCTGCGGTGGTCGCCGGCGGCATGGAATCAATGAGCAACGCTCCCTATCTCTTGCCTCAAGCCCGCAAGGGCTATCGTCTAGGAAACGCGCAGATCATCGATTCCATGGTACACGACGGCTTGTGGGACATTTACAACGACTACCACATGGGCATCACCGGCGAGAACGTCGCAGAGAAGTATGGGATTACACGCGAGGAACAGGACCAGTTCGCCCTGAACTCTCATCGCAAAGCGGTGGCTGCCATCAAGGAATGTCGTTTTAAATCGCAAATTGTTGCGGTTGAATTGCCGGCAAAGAAGAAGGGCGAGTCGCCCGTGATCTTCGATAAAGACGAATCGCCCCGGGAGGACACCACCATCGATATTCTGCGTTCACTGAAGCCCGCGTTCAAGAAAGATGGCACAGTAACCGCTGGCAACGCGCCCGGAGTGAACGATGGCGCCGCCGCCGTCGTCGTGACCAGTGCCAAACATGCAAGAGAACTCGGCGCGGAACCGGTGGCCCGCATTGTCGCGCAGGCCAGCAGCGGTATCGACCCCGCGTGGGTGATGATGGCTCCGGTCAGCGCAGTGCGGAAGATTTGGCAAAAAACTGGCTGGAAGAATGAAGATGTCGATCTCTACGAACTAAACGAAGCCTTCTCCGTGCAAGCTCTGGGGGTAATGCGCGAGCTTGGTCTCGATCCCGATAAAGTCAATGTGAATGGCGGCGCGGTAGCAATCGGACATCCCATCGGAGCCAGCGGAGCCCGCGTCCTGGTAACCCTGATTTATGAGATGATGCGGCGCAACGTTCACCGCGGTATTGCTGCTCTTTGTCTGGGAGGCGGTAACGCGGTCGCGATGGCCGTTGAACGCTAGGCTGTCCGCTCTCTTTTCGCTTAGGCGTCCGCAGTGGCGGATGTAGCCGGTCCCGACGGCAGCATCACAGTGAATATCGCGCCTCCACCGGGCCCCGAGGCGGCTTCCACGTTTCCTCCATGCTCCCGTAAGATCGCTTTGCAAATACTAAGGCCGAGCCCTGTACCCCGGCCGGGCCTCTTGGTCGTGTAAAACGGATCGAAGATATTTGGCAGGATGTCCGACGAAATTCCGGGCCCATCATCCTGGAAAGTGGCGGACACTGTGTTGTCATCCTTCCCCAGACGAATCCGCAACGTACCCCGATCGCGCACCTCGCGCATGGCCTGTTCCGCATTCAGAATCAGATTAAGGAAAACCTGCATCAACTGGTGCGGATCCCCATTCACTGCCGGCAATGACTTCTCCGGCAAAAAATCCACCGTAATGTTGTTCTTGCGCAGAGAGTACGCGTGAAGGTGCAGTGTCCTCTGGATCAACTCGCTGACGTTGATCTCGCTCTTGCCCGGGGCTGGCGGCCGAGAAAAATACATCAGGTTCTGAACAATTTCCGCGGCTCGTCTGGCCTGTTGTTGCAGCATGGTCAATTGCTTGCGAACTGGCTCGGTAACCTCTCCTTCCAGCAACAATTCGCTCACTCCCAAGATACTGGTCAGCGGATTGTTGAGCTCGTGCGCGAAGCCACCGATCATCTGTCCCATAGCTGCCAGGCGTTCGCCCTGAATGACTTGTTGTTCAAGCTTTTTCTCAACCGTGATGTCGCGCACCGACACAATGACGCCACTCAGCTTGCCCCCGGCATCGAACAGCGGGCTGGCCGATGCTCGCATAGTCCGCCAGCTTCCGTCGCGGTGCCGTGCGCCGTACTCGCAGAACCCGAACTGTTTTCGACCCCTACCCACATCACGAAACAGCGCCAGAAATTCCGCGGAATGGCCTTGCTCCTCTTCAACTTTCTTTCCCACCAAGTCCTCGGGTTTGTAACCGAGAAGGTCTTGAATCCGAGAGCTGACAAAGCTGTACCGTGCGTTAAGATCGATCACCAAAATTAAATCAGGAAAGCTCTCCAGCAGGTAGCGTTGAAATTCTTCCTGGCGGCGTAGTGTTTTTTCCATCTCGCGCCGGTCCGTAACGTCTACCAGCGTCCCTTGATAGCGGATGATTTTCCCAGCCGCATCCCATACCGCTCGCGACGTATCCAGGCAAATCGCCGAAGTTCCATCCCGGCGGCGAAGTGTGATCTCCCGGGCGCGTTCGCCACCGCGATCGTCCGCAGTTCGTCCCAGCACCGGGCTCTTCGTACGATCAAAGTTCAATGCAGTCGAATCAAGTTCCAGGAGTTGTTGCTTGCTTCTGTATCCCAGCATGTGTACCAGCGAAGCATTGGCGTCGAGCAACTTTCCCTCTGGCGTGCTGAAGTAGACTCCTTCCTGCAGAGTTTCGAACAGTTCGGTGAAACGTCTTTCCTTCTCTCGTTCTTCGGTGACGTCGCGAGCCAGGGTACTTACGCCCACCACCTCGTCGCCCTTTACGATGGCGTTCAGCACGCAATCAAAGAAGAGTGACCGCGAGCTCTTCTTGAGCCGTATCTGAACCACTCCCGACCAGCGCCGTCGTTCAAGAAAGCGAGCCAAACCTTGCTGCAAATCGCTACGCGGAGGCTGCTCGATGAATTCATCCAGCTTGCATCCCACAATCGTCGAGTAGGGAATCCCCAGAAGTTGAGTCACGCTCCGATTGACAGTGCGAACCGTGCCGTCCAGGGAGAAAGCAAATGCCACGTCATCGAAGGAGTCAATCAATTCCTTGAAGCTGCGCTGCGAGCGGGCAATGACTTGGCTGAGCTGGTCGAGCTGCTCATCCGTCGGTGGAGTTCTCACGTGGTCTTGCAACCCGCGCACCAGATCTCTTAGTTCGGTGACCTGTTTCCGTCGGCCATAAGTGAATGCCGCGAAAGAGATGGCCACAAACAGCACCGCGATCGGCAGCACTCCGAGGTGATAAGGCAGTGCCTGCAGTCGCTCCCAAGTGACCGCGGCCAGCGCCGTCGCCAGTAACACTACAAAGAGCAAAGCAACCCGCCACAGACGTGCTTCTTCCCGTTCCAAAAGATTGGGGTTTGAGGTGGTGCGTGCGAGTTGTTTTTCCTTTTCCGGCATGAGCCGACGCCCCTGTTCCTCGCTGGTGATGTGTATTCTCAGGGTTTGGTGGGCGTTAGTGGAATCGTAGTGCACAAGCGCTGTGGGGACAATCAAAACTGTATTGGGTAACTTGGTTCAGCTGCTCTAACTGTGCTTTTTCTCCCCTTGTCACGTGCCGATGTGACGGCAGTCACGCTGCATCCTCCGCCTCAGGTCGTATGGTGGATGTCGTTCGGGCATTCGTCTGAAACTGCTAACGTCACCGCGGGTCCGATGAGTCTGTCTGCCTTAAGCACCGAACCCATGCTCTACAAAACTTTGAGTGCCGCAGTCTATGGCATCGACGCCAGCATCATCGAGGTCGAAGTCGATATCTCTGGCGTCAAGACTTCCGAAGATCACTTTCACACTGTCGGTCTGCCCGACGCGGCCGTGCGCGAAAGCCGAGATCGCGTGCGCGCAGCGCTGAAGAATTGTGGATATGACATTCCTCTCACGCAAATTACTATCAATCTCGCGCCAGCGGATATTCGCAAAGAAGGATCGGGATTCGACCTGCCTATGGCGCTGGGCATCCTCGGGGCCTACGGCGGATTGAACAAGAAAGAACTTCAAGACTGCGTCTTCGTCGGTGAGCTTCTTTGGATGGCGGAGTGCGCGGGGTCCGCGGTGCGCTTCCTATTGCCATTGAAGCCCGCGGCAAGAAAATTCCGCGGCTCGTTGTTCCTGAACTTAATGCGCGGGAAGCGGCTATGGTGGGCGGCGTCGAGGTCTATCCCGTGAAGTCGTTGCTCGACGTTGCCAACATACTGCCAAGCGGGCTCTCGAAGTCGCATGTGCTGGCGGGCACAATATTTTGATGATTGGTCCTCCCGGCTCGGGAAAGACCATGCTTGCTAAGCGCATGCCCACCATCCTGCCTCCATTTACTTTTGAAGAAGCTCTGGAGACCACAAAAATTCATAGTGTTGCCGGGGTGCTCGACGCAGGAGCCGGCCTGGTCGGTGTGCGTCCTTTCCGCTCTCCACATCACACCATCTCTAACGCCGGGTTGATCGGAGGCGGCGCTGTGCCCCGTCCCGGAGAAGTTTCGCTCGCCCATAACGGCGTGCTCTTTCTGGACGAGCTGCCCGAGTTCCCACGCAATGTGTTGGAAGTCATGCGTCAGCCATTGGAGGACGGTACGGTGTGCATTGCCCGCGCCGCCATGTCGCTTACTTTTCCGGCGCGGTTCATGCTGGCGGGCGCGATGAATCCTTGTCCTTGCGGATACTTTAACGATCGCTCCCGCGAGTGCCATTGCTCGCCCTTAATTATTCAGCGGTACATGTCGAAGATGTCTGGCCCGTTGCCGACCGCATCGATATTCATATCGACGTTCCCGCGGTGAACTACAAGGAGCTGCGCTCCGGCTCCGAACCAGAAAGCTCTGCCAAAATCCGCGACCGTGTAATACGTGCCCGTGAACTTCAGTTGACCAGATTCTCTTCTTGCAAGCGTGAGAAAGCTTTACTGCAATGCGCAAATGGGGCCTCGTCACATTCGTTCTTTTTGTGAACTTTCCCTGGACTGCGAGCGCCTGCTCGAGCGGGCCATGGCTCAGCAGGGGTTTTACCGCCCGCGCCCATGACCGAATATTGAAGGTTGCGCGCACGATTGCGGACCTCGAAGCCGCTTCCGCCATTGTCCCCAAACACATTGCTGAGGCGATTCAGTATCGAACCCTGGATCGGACGTTTTGGGCATAAGCGCCAGAACTGCTGAAT
>WNEZ01022369.1_pt1 | contig 11225 bp, 5 predicted proteins | sample 5400521 | NCBI WGS metagenome assembly WNEZ01 (sample SAMN13153339, study PRJNA577476) | soil metagenome | isolation source: 120 cm saprolite under Douglas fir tree site 2 hole 1 replicate 1 | place: USA:California | collected 2015-04-18
AACAACCGTGCAGTTCAGCATGCCGAGTTACAGCATTCCTGAAGCAGTCACCAGCGTCACCATAACAGTTACAAGAACCGGGCCGATCTCAGGAGTTAGCAGCGTTGACTACACAGTGAACAACGGTACCGCCACGCAGCGTGGTGACTTCACTTATGCTTCGGGCACAGTCGTTTTTAGCGCGAACGAAGCCAGCAAAACCTTCCCGGTGCTTATCAGCGAAGACGGTTATCTCGAAGGCACTGAGAGCGCCACCATCAGCCTGACGAACCCTACAGGCGCCTCCGTCGGAACACCGGGCACAGCCATTTTGCAAATCTCCGACAACGATACAACAGATGCTGCAACCAATCCGATTGATGATGCCGCCATATTCGTGGGGCAGCACTATCACGATTTTCTTAACCGGCAAGCGGACACCGACGGTCTGAACTTCTGGATCAATCAGATTACGTCCTGCGGCAACAACGCCAGTTGCCTTGATGAAAAACGCTCCAATGTTTCCGCTGCGTTCTTCCTTTCGATTGAATTTCAAAACACTGGCTACTTCGCCTTCCGCTTCTATCGCGCGTCCTTCCCTGACAACGCGCAGCGGCCTCGTGGCGTGCCCCGTTATCTCGAGTTTCTTCGCGATGAGCAGAAGCTGCAGACCGGTGTTGTAGTTGGGCAGCCAAACTGGGAGGCAGTTCTCGAACAGAACAAGCAGGGCTTCGCACTTGATTGGGTAGATCGCGCGGATTTCGTTGCGGAATATCCGACGACAATGACGCGCGACCAATTCATTGACCAACTGTTCGCGCGTTCAGCGGCGACACCAACAACCCAGGAACGCAACCAGGCGCTCTTCGCTTACGACAGTGGCGGCAGTGTGAAAGAAAAGAGGGCCAAGGGAATCAGGGCCGTAGTCGATACCGGGGCCGTTTACAACGCGCAATACAATCCGGCATTTGTGTTGATGCAATACTTCGGCTATCTGCGTCGCAACCCAAACAACCCACCGGACAACAACTTCTCTGGTTACGACTTCTGGCTTAACAAGATGAACCAGTTCAGCCAACCGGGCGAAGACATGCGAAACGCGCAAACGGCTTTAGAACGTGAAAAGCGCGCCGACATGGTAAAGGCTTTTCTCGTTTCCGGTGAGTATCGCGGTCGCTTTGGTGGCGATAGCACACGCGGTCAGCAGTTTGGATCTATTGCCATGGCGATTCCAGGCACGGCTTGGAGCACCGAAGCAACGGCGACAGTTGTTTGGTTTGCCGTCGAGTCTGCTTTAACGCGCACCTTTGGAATAGCGTAGTGATGTGGCTCGCCAAGCTGACTCGTCGTCTAACGAATGAAAGGACTATGGAAATGAAAGAGAAGATTCAACAGCGGCTGCGAATAGTAAGGACACCGTTTACATTGTTGCTTCTCGTGTTCGTCATCGTGGCTTGCTCCATCTCTTTCTTTCGTACAGAAGCATCGAGCCCTGATCATGGCACCATCGCGCTTACTGGGCCCGTCGCGCCTTTTACGGGTACCTGGGTGGGCACTGGGACCGGCACTCCGCCTTCAGCGACTGAGTCAACCTGTATTGAAGGGACAAACTGCGACAGCTTCAAACTGACGATCGCCGGACAGCCGAGTGATTGGATCTCCGCCGGCCAACAGGTCCACGTCGAAATCACCTGGGCCAGCAACTCCACTGACTATGACATGTATGTGCACAAAGGTGCGCTCGATGGGCCTTTGGTCGCAACGTCTGGAGCGGGGGGCACGACGATCGAGAAAGTCGATTTGAATCCGCGCCGATCTAATGTTGGTACCGGAGACTTTTACGTTCATGTGGTCTATTTCGCGGCGTCGCCTGCCGATCAATATCATGGCGCGGTGTCAGTAAGAGCCGCGCCCCCACCCGCGCCGGCGGCGACGCAGGCGACCGGCACACCGCCGCGTTACCAGAATTACAACCCACCTGCGGCTGGGCTGAACACGCTTGGTCGTGGCTCGGGTGAGCCATCCATCGGAATTGGTTTGCCGATTACCGGACACCCTGAAGGCAGGGCGTTGTATCAATCGGATGTTCAGACTCTGCGCGTCACTTTTAATGCTGCATGCGCAACTCAGCGGGCGATTTGGGAAGACAAATCACCAGCTACCTCGCAAGAGGATTTTGATCCGATCTTGTTTACCGATCGGCAGACGGGTAGGACCATTGTTTCGTTGTTGACCTTTGCGGCCAACACGATTGTCGGCGAGTCATCGTTTACTGACACAGCGTCGCCCTTCAACGATGGGGATGTTTGGACGCCGGCGAATAGCTCGGGAATTGCTTCGGGCGTCGACCATCAAACGGTCGGTGGTGGGCCGTACGCGCCTCCTCTCAACATCAGTCCGCCAACAGCATACCCTCACGCAGTTTATTACTGCTCCCAGGCTTTGGTTGACGCAAACTGCGCGCGCAGCGACAACGGCGGAGCAAGTTATGGTCCCTCCGTTGTGATCTACACGTCGGAATGCGGCGGCCTTCATGGACACGTGAAGGTTGCGCCTGACGGCACAGTCTATGTTCCAAATCGAGGTTGTGATCGCACGAAGTCGACGCCCGGCGGAAACATAACTGTGACGGAACAAGCAGTGGTTGTTTCCCAGGACAACGGACTCACTTGGACTATTAGAAACATCTTCGATAGCTCGCCCGGCGAGAGCGATCCTTCCGTAGGCGTTGGCCGAGGAAACGCCGTCACCGGCGGACGAGTTTATTTTGGCTATGCCGATGCCAACCTGAATCCCGTGATGGCTGTCTCGGATAATCACGGTCTGACGTGGACCAAGATACAAGACGTGGGCGCTTCTCTCGGTCTCAACAATGTGGTCTTTCCTGAAGTGGTCGCGGGCGACGATGCCCGGGCCGCGTTCAGTTTTCTCGGCACGCCCACCGTCGGTGGCAGCCAAAGTAATGGCTTCAATGGTGTCTGGCATTTGTATGTTGCGCACACCCACGCCGAATGATCCGGTGCAGCGCGGCTGCATCTGGTTAACGGGCGGAGCAGTTGTTTGTCGCAACTTGCTCGACTTCATGGATGTTACGACTGATAACGAGGGACGCGTAGTAGTTGCTTATGCTGACGGCTGTGCCGGGGCGGAGTGTGCCCAGACGCCGCAGAACGCGACCGGAAACTCATTCACAGCCCTTGCGGCAATCGCCAGACAAACGGGAGGAAGGCGGCTATTTGCGGCTAACGATCCACCTGATGTGCCGAACGCGCCTGGTCCGCCTTCTATGACCGCGCGCCGGGACGGCACAATCGCACACGTGGCATGGTCCGAGTCTGATACCGGTGGTTCAGCAATTACGCAATACAAGATTTTCCGTGGAACAACGACTGGTGGCGAAACACTGCTGACCACTGTGCCGGGAACGCAAACAAAATACGATGACGCGAGCGCCACCAATACTGGCGCAACCTATTTTTACAAAGTGTCGGCAGTGAATGCGCTGGGAGAATCGTGCGCTAACGAAGAAGTAGCTGCAAGATTTTTCGGCGACTCGTGCACGGGTATCAAAGTGGCAGTTGACCCAGCCGACGATCAGAAGGGTGGGCCGGCGGGAAACAAGGACATGGACATCCGTGAAGTAACCGTTTCCGAGCCAGGAAATCTCACCAACAAGCTCGTCTTCAAGATGAAGGTGGCAGATCTTAGTACTGTGCCGGCGGGCCGTCGTTGGCGAGTGATCTGGGACTTCTCAACCTCACCGGGGGCCCAGTATTTCGTAGGGATGACTACCGACTCAGCGGGCGCTGTGACGTTTGACTATGGAACCGTCGCTACGGCTACAGTCGGGCTGCTGCTGGGGGTTCCCAGTGAAACCAGGGTCGGAGCCTTAGACGCGGGAAGCAATTTTACTACCGACGGTACGATCACTCTTATCATTTCCAAGAGCAACGTGGGAAACCCGACACCGGGTGACGTGCTGGGAGGAATCTCGGCGCGAAACTTCTCCGATAGTACTAACAATGATCGTACGACCGCCGCGGTTGATTCGACCACCGGCTCGACACCTGCATCGGGTAATGCAGCCGCGAACGACGATACGACGAACGCAGCGGCCTATTCAGTCGCCGGGAATAATCCTTTGTGTCTGACCAGCGGAACGCCCACACCGACTCCAACCCCGAGCGTTACACCAACGCCCCCACCAACTCCAACTTCAACCTTCCAGTTCACTCAATCGACTTATGCTGCTCCCGAAGATTGCACGCAGACTAACGTGACAATCACTCGGTTGGGCGACACATCCAACCGAGCAAGCGTTGACCTGACCAGCAGCGACGGCACGGCCAGACAGAAAGGCGACTTCACCTATGTCGTCAGTCGTCTGACATTCGAACCAGGTGACACTCAGAAGATTGTTCCGGTGCTCATCTGCGAAGACAATTACGCTGAAGGGCCGGAACAGGCTTCGCTTGTCCTAAGCAATCCAACCGATAGCGCGACGCTGGGCGTGCCCAGCACGGCAATGCTCCAGATTGCCGACGATGCGAGCGAGTCTTCCGCGAATCCGATTGACGACCCGCGCACTTTCGCCTGTCAGCACTATCACGACTTTCTCAGCCGCGATGCTGTTGGCTCAGGTGATCAGGCCGGACTCGACTTCTGGACCAATCAAACCGCTAGCTGCGGTAACGACGCAGCCTGCCTCAACGCCAAGCGCGTCAACGTCTCTGCGGCATTCTTCCTGTCAATTGAGTTTCAGCAGACGGGATACCTCGTGATTCGTGCTCACAAAGCTGCGTTTGGGAACGACAAGAGCAATCCTCGTTACGCAGTTTTCCTGCGAGACCAGCGCGAGATCAGCGATGGGGTAATCATTGGCCAGCCAGGTGCTGATGCGCGACTGGAACAGAACAAACAAAAGTACTTCGATGAGTTTGTGTCGCGCCCAGAGTTTGTAACTCAGTTTCCGCAGGGCTCAGCGGCAGCAACATATGTCGACAAGCTATTCGCAAACGCCGCGGTGACGCCAACGACCTCGGAGCGAAATGCTGCCATCAGCGCTTACGGCAGCGGCAACCAGACCGGTCGGATAGGGGCACTGCGCAGCGTTATCGAGAGCAACTCGGTTTATCAGAAACAATACAACCCGGCCTTTGTGCTGATGCAGTACTTCGGTTACCTACGCCGTAACCCGGACGATGCGCCGGACAACAATTTCTCTGGTTATGACTTCTGGTTGAACAAACTCAACCAGTTTAGCCAGCCAAATGAGGACGTGCGCGACGAGACGGTTGCACTCAAGCGAGTCCAAAGAGCCGAGATGGTCAAAGCCTTCCTTGTCTCGTCTGAGTATCGCGAGAGGTTCGGGGGGAGTCCTACCGGAAATCAACACGACTCGACCACGGTGAACCAGACTGACGGAGCCCTGGGATGGACCAGGACTTTATTCGGTGAGTTTCTTCGCGACACTCTGGTTAGGGCCCTCGGTTAGCCTCTTGGCCGGTTTGAGCATTCGACCACAACTGGTCACCTATGCGGCGGCTGATGAAGGACTAAACCTTCACCAGCCGCTTCTCCTTTGAAATCAACGCGCGAGCTGATTGATTAGCGGTCGCGGTTGACGCGATGTGTTAGATTACGTCGTTCAAGAGAGTGCGAAGCGGCGACTGCGTTCGTGCGCGCCGACTAACTGATGCAGAATAGTTATCGTCCCTTTTTGATCATCGCGCTGGTGTTGCTGGTGGCGGCAGCCGGCACGGCGTTACTGCTAAAATCAAATCAAAGAGGAGATTCTTCTTCACGCACTACCGATACCCAGTCGCCTGACAGCGCGAAGAAGAACGCTTCAAATACAGTTGTTACTTTAGAAGAGTTTGGCGATTACCAATGTCCGCCGTGCGGTCAACTTCACCCCACCCTCAAAAAGTTGAAGCAGGAATATGGCGAGCATCTGAACTTCATTTTTCGCAACCTGCCTTTGACCAAAATCCATCAGAACGCACTTGCAGCAGCACAGGCGGCAGAGGCGGCGCGCATTCAAAACCACTTCTGGGAAATGCATGATTTGCTCTACGAGAACCAGAGTCTATGGAAGGATGACATTAATCCGCGCTCAATCTTCATCAAATTTGCAGCGGACCTTGGTCTGAACACCGTGCAGTTCACTCGCGATCTGGACGACAAGCAGATCCAGATGCGCATCGAAGCCGACATGGATGCCGCCGCCAAACAAGGCATCGATGGAACGCCAACGATTCTAATCAACGGCCGCCAACTGCGGGTTGAAATGACCACGCCGGACGGCGTGCGCAAGGGAATCGAGCTGATGTTGTCAGGCGGGATTAGTCCCTCTCCTTGACCCGCCCAAAGGTTACGCGGCGACGTTTTTCGCTATTGTTCCGGGTACGTCGCTTAAGCACCTAAACGTAACTTTGCTGTCCACTTCAATAACCGTTCCTAACCTCAAGTTTTAGTTGACATTCTAAGCAACTCGCACTTATATTGGCACACCCTCGCGCGGTCCCCTGTTTGGGGTTAGTCTGTTGGCGCCTGGGCCCTGGAAACAATAGACTAATTCGCGCATGTTTAAACTGAAACGCCTCGAGATTACCGGCTTTAAATCCTTCGCGGACTACACGGAAATTCTCTTCACAGGTGACGGCATTACCGGCATTGTCGGACCAAACGGCTGCGGCAAAAGCAATGTTGCCGACGCGATTGCCTGGGTCCTCGGCGAGCAGCGCGTAAAGCATTTGCGCGGCGGTGAGATGAAGGATGTGATCTTTCAAGGCTCGCGCAATCGCGCGCCGAGCGGCATGGCCGAAGTCGTCATGCACATGGTGCGCGACGAAGTCATCGAGCACGAACCCGATATCGAAGACATCGACTCTACTCTTGAGCAGATCGACGAGCAGGTTATAGACGTCGATGTCATTACCGCTCCGGAAGTAATCGCGGACGTGCAGGAGCAGGTGACTGCCGGTGCTGAGGAATCAATGGAAGCGCTGGCACTGGTTGATGGCGCGGTTCCCACGGTCGTTGCTGACTCAACGATCGCACACAAGACTCAACACAAGCGCCACTGGCGTCGAAGAAACCTGGCGCTCGAATTTGCGCCGGGTGAAGCGGTGTCGGTGACGCGTCGCCTTTATCGTTCCGGTGAAAGCGAGTATCTGCTCAACGACAAGATGTGCCGGCTGCGTGACATTCAGGACCTCTTCTCAGGGACCGGACTCGCCGGCGGACATTACGCAATCATCGAGCAGGGAAGAATCGGCCAGATTCTTTCCGCCAAGCCGATGGACCGCCGCACGATCATCGAAGAAGCGGCCGGCATCACCAAGTTTCGCGTTCGTCAGCGCGCCGCGGAAGCCCGGCTTGAATCTGCGCGCGGAAATCTTTCTCGCATCTCCGACATAATTTCCGAAATCGATCGTCAGGTTAACAGCTTACGACGTCAGGCCGCGAAAGCGCGTCGCTACCGCGTCTTTCGTGAAGAACTACGCGAGTTGCTGAAGCGAGTGTTCGTCGCTGAAGAACAAAAGCTGACTGCTTTGCTCGAAGACACCGTGGCAAAGTTGGAGGAAGCTACCGCTTTGGAACGCCGCGTCGCTGAGGACCTCGCGAGACAGGAAGAAGACGCGCGCACAGCGACTCAGGAAGCGAGAAAAACAGAGGACGATTTGGCGGCCGCGCGCGCTGCGGCTGCGGAAGCGGTGTTGCGGCGTGACCGGCAAACACGTGAGCGCGCTTATCAGGAAGAACAGGTGATTTCGCTCGAGAAGCGAAACGGCGAAGTTGCCGCCGAAATTTCCGCACTCTCCGAACGCCTGGTCCTGGTGGAATCGGAATGCAAGCGCTTGCAAGAAGACGACGCAAGGTTACGAAGCGAAGCCGATCAAAGCGCGGCGAGCTTAAGCGTCGCCGAGGAATCGTATGCCGGGAAGCTGGCGCTGGCCGCCGGAGCGGAGGCGGAGATCGAAAGTGCGCGCGCAGATTTGCTGCAACATACGGCAGTTGCCGAACGCCTGCGAGAGATTGCGCGGCAACTGGAAGGTACGCTGGAACGGTTAGCGGTGCAGGCGCAGGGCCTGGCCCATGAAGGGGAGCGCGCCGCAACGCAACACGCGGAACACCGCGCGGCTGCCGATGCTTTTAGCGTTGAGATCAATGCCGCCCGGGAACATATCGCTGAACTCAATGCTGAGCGCGAACGCGCGGTTGATGCGGTGGTCCAGGGACACGAAGCGGTCAGCGATACTGAAGCTGAGCTGACTCGTGTGCGCGATGAACATTCGCGCACCAGGCATCGGCTTGAAAGTTTGAAGGAACTTGACGATCGCCGCGCCTACTACTCGTCTGCGGTGCAGTTGATGTTTGCAAATGAAGAGGCCTCGCGCGAATTCCACTTTATCGGCACACTCGCCGATGCGCTTAACGTGGACGCCAAGTGGGAGCGAGCCGTTGAAGGTGTTTTTGGTTCGTCGTTGCAGTCGGTTGTCGTTCCCACACCTGATGACGCTGCGCGCGGGGCGCAATGGTTGAGGGAAAACAATGGCGGTCGCGCCAGTTTTCTGGTCGCAGGACTTCATGGCGGCAGCGAGGAAATGAATACACTGGCATGTCAGGTTGAAGAGATCTGGCAGTGCTGCAGCGCACCTTGCCGGAAAAATTGAATGCGCGCCTGGCCAGCAACCTGGATGATGCGATGGCGCGTTCGCTCGCTACCGGCGAAGTGTTTGTGACGCTTAATGGCGATTGGGTGGCAAGTGGGCAGTTTGTCAGCGCCGGCGATGCCCGCGCTCTCGAAGAAGGCGCCGGCCTGCTGACTTTCAAACGCGAGCTGCGCGAACTCGAAGCACGCGCCCAAGTATTGGCCGACGAAGCGAAGTTAGCGGAAGAAGCTGTCAAACAAACGCGGGTGCGACTCGTCGGCCTGGAAGATGCAGTCGTGCTGTTAAATGAAGCGATTGGCAGGGAAGAACGCGAAGCCATGGCGCGGGATGTTAAAGCGACGGGCCTGGCGCACGAGATTGAACGCGCCGAACGCCACCTGCGCGTGGTTTCCGACGACAGCGCTCGAGTTGAGCAGGAGCGTTTCGAACTCGATAAGCGACGAACCACCGCCCTCGCCGACGCGCAGGAAGCTGAGTCAGCACGCGTGGCGGCGGGTGAAGCCGTGGCCAATGCGACCGCTGTTCTGACAGAAGCGCGGCGCTCAGCCGAAATTGAGAGCGAAGCCCTGGCTGAACAACGAGCAGCAGCAGCCGCCGCCGCGGAAAGAAGGCGCAGCACCGCGGCTGAACTGCGGCGCATAGAAGCGGAATACGCTGACGTTGCCGGACGCATTGAACGCCATCGCCTGGAACTGGTTGAAATCACCGAGCGCATTAATGGTCTGCGGGCCTCCATCGCAGATCTGGAATTCCAGGCGAACAATGTTGCTGAAGAGCGCGAGCGGGAAGAGCAGGAAATCGCAGCATTGACCACGCAGCTTGAAGGAGCGCGGCAGCGGGCTGATGCGCTGGCAGCGCAACTTTCCGACTTGAACCGTCACGCCGCCGACATACGCGATTCGCGAGCGGCCATCGAAGTGCAACGTGCCGAAGCCCAGGCGCGACTCACTTTCGTTCGTGAAAACTGCGCGTCGGAGCTGAATCAATCGCTGGAAGAACTTGCGCAGGAACAACAGCTCGAAGCTGATTTTGATCTCGAGGTTGCGCACGCGCGCGTTGAAGAATTGCGGTCACGCATCGAAGCCTTTGGCGGCGTCAACATGATGGCGCTGGATGAGTTGGCTGAGAATGAAGCGCGCTTGTTGTTCCTGACCACGCAGCGGCAGGACATTGTGGACAGCGTCGCTTCCACGGAAGAAGCGCTGCGTGAGATTAAGCGCCGTTCGCGCGAACGGTTCCGTCATGCCTTCGAACAGATTAACAAAAACTTTAGCGAGCTCTTCCAGGAGCTTTTCGGTGGTGGTAAGGGCGAGATGAGTTTGATTGAAGCCGACGATGTGCTGGAGTCGGGCATTGATGTCATCGCTCAGCCGCCCGGAAAGCGTTTACAAAACGTATTGCTGCTTTCCGGCGGCGAAAAAGCGATGGCCGCGTTGGCGCTGGTACTGGGTATTTTCCATTATCGTCCGTCGCCATTCTGTTTGCTTGATGAAGTCGATGCGCCGCTTGATGAAGCCAACGTCAGCCGCTTTACGAACAAGGTCGCGCAGATGTCGGCGAGCACACAGTTCATTGTGATCACTCACAACAAGCGCACGATGGAGATGGCGCGCGCACTTTATGGCGTGACGATGGAAGAAGTCGGCGTCTCGAAGCTTGTCTCTGTCAGATTCGAGTAGGACAGGCATTCCTGCCTGTCCCTGTAACAAAATTCGCCGCGGATGAACGCGGATACCGCAGATACAGAAACCAGATAGTTCTTGACCGCGGAGACACACAGGCAGTTCAGAGTCCAAGCTTTAGCTTGCTCTATCGCAACCACGCAACCTGAAGGTTGTACTCTGAACTTCTTGTCTGACAGTTTCTTAATTTTCTGGAACGGTTCGTTGTTCTGATCCGCGTTCATCCGCGTAAATCCGCGGCCAAATCTTCTTAGGCAAACCTTCAGCATTTCCCTGCAACCAACCATTTCGTTAAAATGGCCCTGCCATTTTCCAATCAGTGAACAGACTAACCATCAATTCAAAGCTGCTCCCCGCTGCGTTTCTGGTTTTGAGCGCGGCGGCTTTTGCGTTTGCACAACAGTCGTCCGGAACCAAGCAAAACAGCCGCCCCGCACAACCTTCCATTTCCCCGGTTGCTAGGCCGAAAAAGTTTGCGGATACAAAGCCGGTCCGGTTCACATACGAGTTTACCCAACCGCAGTTTTACATCCGTCACATCGTCATCGAACACGATGCCAGCGGCCACGGCTGGATGAGCTTCGAACGTTTAAATGAAGAGACGCCGTACAAGGAACCACTGGAATTGTCGGCCGCTGCCACCGAGCGCATATTGGGCCTCTGGCAATCGCTGCGTTTCCTTGACTCAGACGAGAACTATCAATCGCCCCGGCAGTATCCACATCTCGGCACCATGCATTTGAAAATGGAGCAGGAGTCGCGTAAACGTACCGCCGAGTTCAATTGGACCAACAACAAAGATGCGTCTGCTTTGGTCAGCGAATACCGCCGCGCCGCCGATCAGGCGATACTGATTTTTGATCTTTCGATTGCGCGAGAGAATCAA
>WNEZ01005847.1_pt1 | contig 11224 bp, 5 predicted proteins | sample 5400521 | NCBI WGS metagenome assembly WNEZ01 (sample SAMN13153339, study PRJNA577476) | soil metagenome | isolation source: 120 cm saprolite under Douglas fir tree site 2 hole 1 replicate 1 | place: USA:California | collected 2015-04-18
TATCATCGCCACCACTCGGTCGCGAAGCTGGCGGTAAATCGGCTGGCTGTCGTTCCACTCGCGATCCATCATGTATTCCCGATAACCCTTACTAGAATGTCGCAAGCAATCCATTGAGCCGCCCAGCACGTTTTCTCGCCTTCGAATCGCAGCGCCACGGCAACAATCTCGAAAATGTAAATCAGCATCATGGTGTTGTAGTTAACTACAACACTAAATCAAACGCAAGCACTTTCTCAACCCTTCTCTTCGGTCCCCCTTCCTTTCTTTATCTATATAACAATGAACGGTTTAATGCGGACGAAGGCTTCCCCCGGCTCTGGGAGCGCCAGTCCCCGGAATGGCGTTCCCGAGCTCTGGTGTCTCCACCAATCCCGTCGCAATCGATGTTTGGTCCTCGAGCCAGTGAGCTAGCGGACCAACTGCGACTGAACAAACTGCTGTGAGAAACGTCCTCTCCACTTTTTTATTTTTAGTTTTCTCTTTTTTCTTGAAAAGAAGATCTGGACTCGCAACGCTCCCTCAAAGCGATTTGAAACGGGATGTACTTTTTCGACCTCATCCGGCAAGTGATTCCGATCTGCCGCCGGCTAACAGACATATTGTGGTGAACACAAGATTTGTGCTCGCACTTCAGGGATGGAGGATGTCCGAGTTTTAGTTGATTGCAGCGACTCTCGATGTTCGGCACTGTAAGCCTACCTTTAACTCAGTTCAAGCGACTTCTAGCCGCACACCTGAGCCTGTTGCGCGTTCCTTATTTCTGGGACGAAACATACTTCGCCCCCGCGGCTCGCGATCTTTTTCTGACCGGCAAACTCATCCCCTTTTCGGTCCCCGTCGAGTCGCATCCGCCGCTGGTCTATCTCTGGCTGGCCATCTGGTGGAAACTTTTCGGTTTCAGCATTCTGGTCGCGCGGGGCGCGATGCTCGCCGTCTCCGCCATCACCCTGGCCGGTGTCTACCGCCTGGCGCGGCTGTTCACCACCGGCGCGGTTCCAATCGTGGTCACTGCGTTGACCGCGATTTATCCGGTTTTCTTCGTTGAAAGCACCCTGGTTCAGTTGGACATGGCGGCGGCTGGATTGACTCTGTGGGGCCTGGTCGCCTGCCTGCAAGGACGTCGCTGGGAAACGGGGCTGCTCTTCAGCCTCGCGGTACTGGCGAAGGAAACCGCCATCGCCGCTCCCTGCGCTGTCCTGGCAGTGGATTTCATTCTGGCTCTCCTTGACCGCAAACAGTCTATCGGGGCGTCCATCCGCTCGGTTTTGAAATCGGCCTTTCCTCTGCTACTGCCGTTCCTCGCGCTGGTCTGCTGGTTTGTATGGCTCCATCACATGACCGGCACCTTTTTTGGTGATGCGTACTACGTGCGCTACAACCTCGATGGCGCCGCGCGCCCCACTCGTATCTTCCTTGCATGCATCCAGCACCTCTGGCATCTCCTGGGGTACTTGAACCTCTTTGTGCTGACCGGACTGGCCGGCATCATCTGCGCGGCACGCCCGCGTTTGCCGGCGCCTGGAGCGCCGGGACAAAACACCCGTGGTTGGCTGGTGCTTGCTGTCTTAACTGCCGGGTATGTCCTGATGCTCTCCATTGTTGGGGGCGTAACGCTCGCCAGATATTTGTTGCCCCTCTATCCGCTCGTTATCCTGGCATGTGTTGCAGCGATCAGCTCACGAGTCAAATGGTGGCCGGCAGTCGCGGGACTCGCGACGCTAGCTTTCGTGGCCGGGTTGTTTCCGTACACAAACCGGTTTTTATTCCGGCGGGACGATAATCTGGCCTACCTCGATTATGTCGCCTTGCATCAGGCGGCCATCGAGTCCTTCGCAAAGGGCCAAAAATGGAAGGTGGTTAGCGTATGGCCGGGCTCCGATGAACTCTCAATGCCTTGGCTCGGTTACACCAAACAGCCGCTGGACACCACGGAAATAGAATCCTTCACTCGGCAGGATCTGATAGCTGCCGGGCAGAATCATCCTCAGTACCTTTTGATGTTCCCGAGAGGGGCCTGCAAAGCAGGGAATCCCTTCCTGCGAGCGCACGGGCCGCGGGGGGATTACTTTCGCGGGACGCAGGAACTCACGCCGGACGAGGTGGCCGCCCTTATGAACGCTCGCGTGACCTACCGCGCGCAGCGCAACTGTGACTGGGTTGCGGTACTCAAGGTTGCGGGCCCGGACAACGCCATCCAGGGACAACCGGCTCACTAGCAGGCTTTCGCGGAGCGGGCGGGTTCCTTCCCCGGCGCGGCAGCGCACAGGCTGCAGAAAACCGCATATACTCGATTCGAAAAATTGATGCGTGGATATTCGCGCAATCTTCCCCGGAACCTTAAAATAGTCAGGTTGGGCGCAACGGAAGCAAGAGTCCGGCAGCGCGGCGATGGGAGAACCATGAAGTCGGCCTTACAAGTGATGAAATTCGGAGGGACCTCGGTCGGCGACGCGGCGTGCATCGCCCGCGCTGCGCAGATCATCGTCGAAGGCGCGCGAGCGGGGAGTTGCGTTGCCGTCGTTTCGGCCATGAGCGGCGTGACCAATCGCCTGATCGAAGCCGCGAAGACCGCGCAATCGGGCAATGCCCAAGCCGCCCTCGCCATCCTCGATGAACTCGCCGCGAAGCATCTGAGCACGCTCGAAAGCGTGGTGAAAAACCAGGCCGAGCGCGCCAGCGTCAGCGAAAAAATGAAACAGGTCTTCGCCGAAGGCCGGCGGTTCTGCGAAGGCACAGCGTTGTTGCGCGAACTTTCTCCGCGCACCCTTGACACCATCTCCAGCCTCGGCGAGCGCCTTTCCGCTCCACTGGTTGCGGCCGTGGTGAAGGAACGCGGGTTGCCCGGTGAATCCGTCGAAGCAATCGAACTGATTGTCACCGACGATTTCCATGGCGGCGCGGATCCCCTGATGAAAGAAACGCGCGTGAAGTCGCAGGCGCGAATCTTCCCGCTGCTGGAGAAGGGCATCGTCCCCGTCGTGACCGGATTCATCGGCTCCACCGAAGACGGCGAATTAACCACGCTGGGCCGTGGCGGCTCCGACTATTCCGCCACGATTCTCGGCGCGGCGCTCGACGCGGAAGAAGTGATTATCTGGACCGACGTGGACGGCGTGCTGACCGCCGATCCCCGCCTGATAAACGAAGCGCGCACCGTTCCGAGCATTTCCTATCGCGAAGCGGCGGAGTTGGCCTTTTTTGGCGCTAAAGTGCTGCACCCCAAAACGCTGAAACCCGTGGTGGATTCGGCCATTCCCGTCTGGATCCGCAACAGCTTCGCGCCCGAAAAGCGCGGCACAAAAATCACCCCCAAAGGCGGCACCAACACCGGCGTGAAAGCTTTAACGGCCATCCGCGACGTCACCCTCATCAGCCTCGGCGGCCCCGGCATCGTCGGCCTCACCGACGTCGTCGGCCGCACCTTTTCCACGATCGCGGAAGTCCGCGCCAACGTCCTGATGATTTCGCAATCCTCCTCGCAGAACGACATCTGCTTCAGCGTCTCTTCCTCCGACGCCGAGCGCACCATCGAAGCCCTGCGCAAGGAATTCGCCCAGGACCTGAAGCACGAAAAGGTGGAACACATCAACGTGGATCCCAACATCGCCATCGTCGCGGTGGTGGGAGAAAACATGCGCGGCACGCCGGGCGTCGCCGGGCGCACCTTTCAGGCCATCGGCAGGGAAAACGTCAACATCATCGCCATCGCCCAGGGCTCCAGCGAAAGCAACATTTCGTTTGTCATCGAGGAAAGCGCGGTGAAAAAAGCTTTGCTGGCCGCCCACCGCGAATTCGGCCTGCACCTGCCGACGAACGGAAATTAACCCGCCGATTGTTTGGCCTTCGCCTCCGCGCTCTTGCGGTGATAACGCTCCAGCCCCAGCCACGAAAGTTGCAAGGCCCCGTTGAACACATAATGCGAAAGTTCCGCCGGCGAAAGAAGCTCCGCCGCTTCCGCGGAAACCGCGCGGCCGAAAGCACGAATGGCCTCGCTCTGCTCCTGGCCGCGGCCAAGAATCTCTGCTGACAGCGCGCCCCAATGCTGCAAACGCTCCCGGTACGCATTCAAGTGGCGTTCCGGCTGATCCGAATATCCAAAATGAGTGAGGAACAATCGGCGGGGACGTAGCTGCGCGATGTCCTCCAGCGAAGCGGTCCACAACTCCAGGGAAATATCCGGCGGCGGCGTGGCCGGAAGAATGAACGGATGTCCTTCGATGCAGATTCCCGCCGTGTCGCCCACATAGGCCACACGCTCGGCCGGATCGAAATAAGTGACATGGTGCGAAGCGTGGCCCGGCGTGTAAAGCACACGAAGTTCCCGCGCACCGAGAGCCAGTGTCTCGCCGCCGTTCAGAATCCTCAGATTGGTTTCCGGTACCGGAAGGAAATCCCCAAAAAGCTTCGGCATCTCCTGCCCGTACAGGCGTCCCGCGCTCTCCAGCAATTTTGCGGGATCGATCATGTGCGCCGCACCGCGAGCGTGGACGTAAACCTGAATCGCGGGGTTATCCTGCAGCAGGGCGCCGGTGGCGCCAGCGTGATCCAGGTGAATGTGGGTAAGCACGATGGCATTCAGGTCCGCCACGCGAAGGCCGTGCAGGGCGAGTTGCTCCCGCAGAGTCGCCAGCGTGGATCCCGGGCCGGGGTCGATCAGCGCGGCAAAATTATCGGAGCGGAGGAGCGCGGTGGCAATGCACCGGGCTTGCCCTGTCCAGTTCAGGTCCAGCAGAGCGGAGGCGACCATAGGGAATAAAGTGTATCGCAAGCGGACAGCGGGACACGGGGTACTGTAGCCAGGTTAGGCTGCGCGCCCTGGCCCATAATAGGAAATGCTTGCAGAATGATGAACTTATAGAATATGCTTTTCCCCGCAGCAACGAGTTTCATTTCGCCACTGCTTCCCTTGTTAGCTAGACTGGTGTGAAACCGCCCCCATTTTGGAGAAGCAAGTGGTTTGCTGTGTACTGCCCTGCGTCGCCATCCAGCGTTATGCGGAAATCGATGAAGGAATGACGCAAGGGACTCACGGGATTCTTAGCTTCGGTTAGGGAGGATACAATGCGCAAATGGTGTGCAATCGTGGCAATGGGCGCTCTCATCGCCCTGCCTCTCTGTGCGCAGCAGAAAGACGCCGGCAAGACAATCAGCAACAAAACTGGTGAGTCGACAAATGCGGTCCCGGCCGGTGATTTCAGTATCGCTCCAGCATCGCCGAGCCTCTTCGCGATGCCGGCGCCCGCGGGCAAGCCTACGGATGTTTTCTCGGACTGGTCCAACAATCCCTGGAACCGGCACGCCTGGGGGCAGTTGACGCCGAGATTTGAAGTGGCGGGCATGTTCAGCTACATCAACTTCTGCCCGTGCTCGTTCAGGAATTTCAACGAACTGGGCGCAACCGGTTCGTTCGCATACAACGTTAACAGGTGGCTGGGTATCGTTGGCGAAGTGGGCGGCTACCGGTTCGACAGGCAGATCTTTGTCCTCGACACCACTACCAATACCGAATCGCTCGCGACCATCAGCGGGAACATGCAGACCTATCTCTTCGGTCCCCGCCTGAACTTGCGGCGATTTGATCATTTCGTGCCCTTCGGCGAAGTTCTCTTCGGCGCGGCACACGGCAGCAGCCAGGTTACCGGCGACAAATCCCAGGGCGCATTTGCCATGGCAATTGGCGGCGGCGTGGACGTGGTGCTCACAAAGTATCTTGCGTGGCGCTTTGTCCAGGCCGACTACCTGATGACCAATTTCTCCGGGTCCCTGCTCAGTCCCAGCGGGCGGCAGAACAACTTCCGCGTCGGCACAGGCGTCGTCCTGCGGTGGGCCTATCCTCCAGCTCCCGCGAAGCCGAACCATCCGCCGGTGGCGGCCTGCTCGGCGGCTCAGCCGTCCGTCTATGAAGGTGCGACTGACCTGGTGGCAATTCACGTGAACGCCACGGACGCGGACAATGACCCCCTTACTTACAGCTATACCGCGACCGGCGGCACCGTGGATGGCACTGGGCCGGACGTGCGTTGGAACCCCTCCGGGTTGGCGATCGGCAATTACACCGTCAATGTCAAGGTGGATGACGGCCACGGCGGAACCGCAAGCTGTGCCACCGATATCGCCGTTGCCAAGCGGCCGAACCGGCCGCCGGTCATTTCCTGTGCGCCGGAACGCAACCCGATTATCGCCGGTGAGCGCGTGAACATTGTTTCGACGGCGAGCGATCCTGATGGCGATCCTCTGACCTACAGCTACACCACAACGGGTGGCCAGATCTCCGGCAATGGCCCGGTCGCGCAATTTGATTCCACCGGCCTCGCGGCGGGAAGTTACTCGATCACGTGTACGGCGGACGACGGCCGCGGTGGCCGCACCAGCGCGCCCACGACGGTCGATGTGCAACAGCCTGCTCCGCCGCCACAGGCCTCCAAGGTCGGTGATTGCGGTTATACGAAGCTCGGGGCTGGCCGCTTCGACAACGCTTGCAAGCGCGTGGGCGACGACGTTGCGCTGCGCCTCAAGAGCGAACCCAACGCCAAGCTGGTGATTGTCGGCTACGCCGATCCCAAGGAACCCAACGCCAAGAAGCTGGCGCAAACCCGCGCCGACGGCGCGAAGAAGTATCTCGGCGAAAAAGAGATTGATGCTTCGCGCATCTCCACTCGCGTCGGGACGGCTTCCACCGAAAAGGGTTCGGAGAAGACCAACCGCCGCGTTGACTTCATCTTCGTGCCGGAAGGCGCAACCTACTAAAACTGTTTCTCCGGCGCGGACTGGTTTCCATCCGCGCCCCACGGAAATCAGGTAATCCGCAACCGGGCTCTCCGAATTTCATTTCGGGGAGCCCGGTTGGTTTTTTGTAGATCGAAATCTGGAATGCACAAGACCTCCCCGTAAATGGGGCAAGGCGAGAGAGATCGGTTCCGCGAGATACAGGAAGCGTTCCATTGTGGTACACACTGTTCTACAGTCCGTTGTAGATAATTACATACTTGACAATAGAGCCATTCTGAACTAGAAGAGAAGAGAAATTTCCCGTATCGGGAATTGGTCCAGCCCTTTTCCGTCCCAGGTTCCGCCCAAAGAGAAGGAAACGCAATTCCCAGAGATGAGGCACGATGGCGGATACACACGCAGGACGAACGGTGAGTGCGGAGCTCGACCGGTCTGCCGGAGTTTTCGCGATTGGGAAAGAAGAACGCGCCGCACAAGGTTTGCCTCCGGTTCACCTTCTGGTTGTGGATGACGATGAACACGTTCGCGGCGTCTGCCGCTCCATCGCCGAAGAGGCGGGGATGAAAGTGTTTGACGTGAGCACGGCGGAGGAAGCGCTTGAGGTTCTGGAAGTTTCGCCGGTGGATATTCTGCTTACGGATTTGCGATTGCCGGGGACGAGCGGGCTGGAGCTGCTGAAACGAGTCACGCGGCTTTTCCCGGACATGGCCGTGGTGATGCTCACGCAGTATGGAACCATTGATTCCGCGGTACAGGCCACGCGCATGGGTGCGGCGGACTATGTGACAAAACCGTTTCGCGTGGAGGAATTGCGCGCTCGGCTTGAACAGGTGGTGCACGCGGTGGAACTGAAGCGCGAAAACCGCATGCTGCGCGAACAGGTGCGCGCGCTGCCCGGATTTGGCGGCTTGATCGGCATGTCCGCGCGAATGGAAAGGGTCTACCGGCTGATTGAAAAGGTGAGCCTGCGTGACCACCCGGTCCTCATCCTCGGTGAAAGCGGAACAGGAAAAGAACTGGTGGCGCGCAGCATCCATTTTCTCGGAGCCCGCAAGGACAAGCCGTTCGTGCCGGTGGAATGCTCCGCGCTGGTGCCCACGCTAATCGAGTCGGAACTTTTCGGCTACACGCGGGGCGCGTTCACGGGAGCGATGCAGGCCAAGCAGGGCCTGATGGAATCGGCCAACGGCGGCACCCTGTTGCTCGATGAGATTGGCGAGATGTCGCTCGAGATGCAGGCCAAACTGCTGCGCGCGCTGCAGGAGGGCGAGATCAAGCCGGTGGGCTCCACGGAACGCCGGGCGATCAACATCCGCATCGTGGCCGCCACCAACCGTGACCTGGAGCTGGGAATCAAGAACGGCACTTTCCGGCAGGATTTGTACTTCCGGCTGAACGTGGTGCAGATCAAGCTGCCGCCGCTGCGGGAGAGAAAGAGCGACATCCCGCTGTTGGTGACTTCCTTCCTGGAAAAATTTTCGCGGCAGGATGAAATGACCCGCGAACTCTCCGAAGACGCCATGCGCCGGCTGATGGCGTACGATTGGCCGGGCAATGTGCGGGAACTCGAAAACACCATTGAGCGGGCCGTTGCTCTTGGCAGTGGGCCGTTCGTCACCGTAACGGACCTTCCGACGAGCCTGCAATATCCGACCACCGAACGCGCGCCGGAAAAAGAGGAGTTGCTTCCTCTCGATGAGCTGGAGCGCCGCGCCATCCTCAGCACGTTGCGGCAAACCGGAGGCGACAAGCAAGCGGCGGCGCGGATGCTGGGCATCGGAAAAACGACGCTTTACCGTAAATTGAAGCAGTACCAGATTGAGCGCGCGGACGCATGAGCCTCGCGCGGACGCGTATCATATTGGAAAAATAGCTTGCAGATTCTCGACTTGAACTTTCCCCGTCTGCCGTAACCCTCACCCCTGCAACAAGATGGCCTTGACCGGCTTTGGCTTCGCCAGTGCATTGGAGGTGTCTGTAGCCATTGAGGAACTCGGCATGTTCAGACGAAACCTCCAGAGCAAGTCGCCTTCGCAACGCGCCGCTCGGGGTGTCGTGCGGGCAGCGCGTGCCGGCGCCGGGCGCGGCGTCTGGATTCGCGAGGCACTCCTGGAACTTCAAATGGAACCCGGGGCGGAGCGTTTTGGCGTCTGGCTGGACTCACCGGCCGGGGAGGAATCGTCCTTGGGAAGGACGGTTGTGTTTCGCGGAGAACTTCGCGAGAAGGGCGACGGAAACAGGTCCGGAAAATGGACCAGTCTTTCGGTCGAACTTCCTTTGCCGCTGGATCTTCTTTCTGCGGGAAAAACCGCTGAGTGGACGCTGCGGGGCGATGCCAACGAACCTTTCCTCGGTCCGACCCTCGGCATGCGGCACGGGCTGTGGGTTCCGGTGTTGGGGCAAAACCTGTTGCGTGGACTGCTCTTGGTCGCCGCGCAGGATTCCGGCCGTCCATTGCCGCGCGTGCTGGCGGAGGAAGTGGCCGGGGAACTTGCTTTGGCGCTCGAGTGGGAAGAGCAGAACCGGCTGGCCCGGGAACGCAAGGCGGATCTCGAACTCACATCTCGGGTGCATGCGCTTCTCGCGGGAAACGCCGAGCCGGACGGCATCCTTGGGGAGCTTGCGCGAACCTGTACGGACCGGGACGCCCCCGAGGGGATCGGCGCGGTTTTCGCCCTGATCGGCGAGCGCAAGACCGGGCTGGCGGTGGCGGCCCCGTCCGGCGCGCGCGCGGCGGAGCGCTTGCGGATTCGCGCGCTGAGCGGGGATCCCGCCTGGGGACACAGCGTGGAGCAAGGGCCGCTCGAAATGTTCTGGCGGCAAGCGGTCGAAACCGGAGAAGTTACCGGCGCGGAAGCCGGCGCGCTTCCGCTGGAGCGGAACATTGCGCGGATTGTGGCCATCCCGCTTGCTTATGAAGGATTGACGCGCGGCGTCCTGCTGGCGGGCCTCCCCCGCGGCCGCACAAGTCTCGAAAGCCTGGAGCGCCTGGAGCGCCTGGAGCGGCGCGCGCTGCTGGCCACGCAGGTGCTGCAGCAGAAAGCGCGTTGGTCGGAGCGGGCCCGCGCGGAGTCATGGCGCCAGGCTCTGCTGGAGTCCAGCGAGCAACCCGTGGTGCTTCTGGACTGCCACGGTTTCCTGAAGGGGATAAGCCGTGGCGCGCGAAAAATTCTCCCGCAGGGTGTGTCCGCGGCGGCCGTGCGCTCAGAGAAGCCGGATTTGCGCTTCGTCGAACTGTTTCGCCCGCGCGAGTGGGAGTGCGTAAACCGCTGGCTGCAGTCCGGCGCGGGGGATTTCTCGGGGGACGCGGATGCAGAAATTCTGAAGGCGCAGCTGAAGGACGGTGTGGGCGTGGAGTGCCGCAGGCTGGATCTTTCGAGCACGGAGTTTCTTGCCCTGGGCGTGGAGCGCGCGGCCACCACACCGGGCGAGCGCCGGAAAGAGGACGTGGAGGCGGAACTCCGCCAGACCGTGGGCTGGATGACGGAGGGCGTGGCGGTGTTCGACGAAGCCGGCGGAATCCGCGCCGCGAACGAGAGCTTTTACCGGATGCTGGGACTTACCCGCGAGGAGGCGGACGGATTGCGCACCCTTGAGGATCTGCTCGGCAAGGTGTCGCCCTATGCAGCCGACCCGGCGGAGTTTGCGCGCCGCTGGCGGGCGCTCGGGGAGTTGCGGGAAGAGGAGAGCCAGGAAGAGTTGGCGATGAACTGGCCCGTGCCACAAACCATCGAGCGCTGCACGCGCGCCATTGCCGGGGAAAACGGCCGGCCCCTCGGGCGCGTGGAGGTCTATCGCGAGACGAGTGTGCGCCGTTCGTTCCAGTCGCGCATGGTGCAGACCGAGAAACTCGCTTCCCTCGGGCAGCGTGTCAGCGGCATCGTCCACGAGTTGAGCAATCCGCTGACGACGATTTTGGGTTATGCCCAGCGGTTGCTGCAGCGCGAAGCGGGCAGCGCGGGATCCGTGAACCGCGAGGTGCGCGGCATTCTGGCGGAGGCCGAGCGCGCCGCCGGAATTCTCCGCCAGCTGTTGCAGCTTTCGGGGGAGGGCCGCAGCGTCCGCGCGCCGGTCTCCGTGAACGAACTGGTGGACCGGACGGCCGCGCTGATGCGGTCAACGCTTTCCGGCAACGCGATCCACTTGATGGTCGAAAAAGGTGTTCCCGTGCCGGATGTTGAAGGCGACTTCGGCCAGTTGCAGCAGGTGCTTTTGAACCTGCTGCAGAATGCGCAGCAGGCCATCGTGCAGAGCGGCAAGGGCGGCTTGATCGGCGTGCGCACTGCCAGCACCGGCGCCGGGCGGGCGCGCTTCGAAGTTTGGGACGACGGGCCGGGCGTTCCGGGCACGATTCAGGCGCGCATTTTCGATCCATTCTTTACCACCAAGCCGCCGGGAGTGGGAACTGGCCTCGGACTGGCGATCGTGCTGGGATTTGTGCGGCAGCACGGGGGAACCGTCCATGTTCTCAGCCCGCCAAATGGCGGCACAC
>WNEZ01014518.1_pt1 | contig 11224 bp, 7 predicted proteins | sample 5400521 | NCBI WGS metagenome assembly WNEZ01 (sample SAMN13153339, study PRJNA577476) | soil metagenome | isolation source: 120 cm saprolite under Douglas fir tree site 2 hole 1 replicate 1 | place: USA:California | collected 2015-04-18
GATGCGCGCGATGCGGCTGCCCACGACGAGGATGTCGACGTTGTGTTGCACGCCGCCGCGGCCGTCGAGCACGGTCGCGGCGCGGAGAATAGTGCGGGCGCTCGTCGTGTCCTGGGGCGAGAACAGCCCGGCCAAAGTCACGAGCATCAGGACCATTAGTTCGCTCCTGCTGCGGCCCTCGTGAACTGCGTCGCCGGCCGCCGCCCCAAGCGGTACAACAGCAGCGCCGTGCGCTCCGTCTGCATCGGGAGCGTCTTGAGATCCACGCGCTCGCCCGGCGCGTGCGACCCGCTCCCCAGGGCCCCGAGTCCGTCGAGCCCGTCGATCAGTGGCGCGACGAAGGAAATGTCGCCAGCGCCCCGACGCCCGGGATCGAGCGCGGCCACGGGACCGTAGCCCAGCGCCCGGCTGGCGGAGTCGTAGACCGCAAGCAGACGGCCGTTGCCCGGCGTGGGCGACATGGCCGGATACTCGTCGTGAAACACGATCGACCCGTCGGTGCCCGGGAGGTGCTCCGCCACGATGGCGCGCATCTTCGCGCGGGTGCGCTGCAGCTGCGCATCCGAGATGAACCGGAGGTCGCCCTGCGCGACCGCGTGCGAGGGGATGATGTTGAGCTTGCTCGCTGCCGTGCCGCTGACCGCGACGGTGTCGTACGTGATGTCGGTTCCGCCCACGGCCGTGGCGACGTTGAACGTCAGGTACTGCTCGCCGGCGAGCTGGTTACGGAAGGCGTCGACAATCCTGGCCAGCTCGTAGATCGCCCCGTAGCCCGCATTCTCGCCGAAGACGCCCGCCGAATGCGCCTGCCGGCCCGTCGTGGTGACGCGCCAGTTGCTGGCGCCGCGGCGCGCCACGGTCGCATCGGCGCGGTTGCCGGCCTCGAACGCGAGCGCGACGTCGCTGTGCTGCGCGGCCTCGATGAGCGCGCGCCGCGCCTCGGCGAGCGGCTCACCCGGGTGCTCTTCGTCGCCGGTGAAAACGATCGTGATGTTCAAGTCGCGCAGCGCGCCCGCGGCCGCGAGCGCCCTGAGCGCGTACAGAATCACCACATCGCCGCCCTTCATGTCGGCGCCACCGACGGCGCGCGCGGTCGAATCCTCGCGTACGAAGTTGGCGCCGCCGGGATCGACGACCGTATCGAGGTGGCCGATGAGGAGAAACCGCACGGCCCCGGGCTTGCCGCGATGGTCGGCGACAAGGTGCCCCGCGCGACCGACCGCGTCCGGCACGGCGGCCCAGCGCGTCGTGAACCCAAGGGAGTCGAGCGAGGCACGGAACACCGCTCCGACCTTCCGCACGCCTTCGAGATTCAGCGTGTTGCTGGGGATATCGACGACCCGCTGCAGATAGGCGATCTGCTCCTCGCGCGCGGCGGCGACGCGCGCGCGCATGCGCTGCTCCTGGCGGTCGAGCCCCGGCGCCTGGAGGATGAGGAAGAGGAGAGCGAGATGCACTACGGTGTGGCTTTGACCGTATCCTGCGCGCGGCGCCGCTCCTCGGCATCGCGCTCGGCCTGCTTGCGCTCGCGGAGCTCGCGCACGTAGCGGCGGAACTGTTGGAGCGTCTGCGCGCGGTCGGCCGCGCGCAGCAGATCGGCGCGCATGTCGTTGAGCTGCCGCGCGCGCATGTCTTCGTCGAAATTGCCCTGCGGCAGCAAATTGCCGAGCAGCGCCAGCGCCATCGTCGGAATCTTGATGCCGGCAACGTGGATGTAGGCCGAATCGATGCCCCACTCCGGCTTGTTGGGCGTGCCGCCGATCGTCCACTTCGGCCGTTGCCGCTCGCGCTGCATCTGGTCGAGCACCTGATTCAACGAATCCACCATCACCTTCAACCGATCGATGGCCGCCGAGCGTCGCGCCGCCGTATCGCCGTAAATGGCATCCGCCACCGCCGCCGGCAACCCGGGCCGCGGGCTCACCCACAAGCGGCCGTCACCGACCTGCGGTGGGGGTGCGACGCGACCGGCGTTTGGATCGTACGCCGGCAGCGTCATGCCCGTATCGGGCGGCGATTCGGGAGGCGGCGGCGGGGGCGGGGCAGCAGGTGGCGCCGGAACCTCGCGCCGTGTTGTCTGGACCGTCGGGCCCTTCGCGCGGATCTCGCGGGTGCCGGGGACGAATACCAGCGAATCGCCCACCTCCTGCGGCTCCATGAAGACGTACGTTGCTTTGCGCCACGGGGCCTGCCAATCCACCGTGAAAAACAGCACCACGGCGACCGCGTGAATCGCCGCGGTGATTAGCCACGCGCGGCCGATCGGTTGGCGCGCTACCTGACGTTCAAACAGTGGCGAGCACCTTTCCGAGCCGCTCGGTCGCTTCAATGAGCCGGGGTGTCGGGACGGTCAACGCGATGCGGAAGAATCCCTCGGCGCCGGCGCCGAACGCGCTCCCAGGCAATGTCACCACGCCGACATCCTCGAGCGCGCGCTTCTGGAACGCGGCCGACGCGAGGCCCTCCGGCAGCGGCACCCACACGTACAACGTGGCGCGCGGGGTCTCCACGTCGAATCCATTGGCGCGCAGCGCCGGCAGAATCGCGTCGCGCCGCTCCTTGAATTGCGCCGCATACCCCGCCGCGATCCGCTCGGCGTCCTTCAGCACTTCGGCCCCGGCTGCCTGTACCGCCAGAAACGCACCGGTGTCCACGTAGTTTTTCACGCGCGCGAGCGCCGCGATGCGGTCGGGCCGCCCTACCGCCCAGCCGAGCCGCCACCCCGTCATGCAGAAACTCTTGGAAAGCGAATGGAATTCGACCGCGACATCCATCGCGCCGGGGATCTCGAAGATCGACGGCGCAACATAGCCGTCGAAGGTGATCTCGCAGTACGGGTTGTCGTACGCGAGGACGAGATCGTGCTTCCGGCACGCCGCCACGACGCGCTGCAGATACGCGCGCGGCGCGACGGCGGCCGTCGGATTGTTGGGATAGTTGAGATAGACGAGCTTCGCCTTCTTCAAGAGATCCGCGGGAAGCTCATCCAGCTCGAGCAGGAAATCGGTGCGCGGCGTCAGGGTGTAGAGATACGGCTCGGCATCGGCGAGCACCGTCCCGCCGTGGTAGACCGCGTAGCCCGGCACCGGCACGATCGCGACGTCGCCGGGATTCAGCACCGCCGTGGCGAGGTGCGCGATCCCTTCCTTAGAGCCGAGCAGCGGATGCAGCTCCTTGAACGGATCGACGCTGACGCCAAAGCGGCGCTGCAGGTAGGCAGCTGCGGCTTCGCGAAATGCGGGGAGGCCGAGCTGAAACGCGTAGCGACTCATGGCGGGATCTTGCAGTGCGCGCGCCACCGCTTTGACGGCGACGTCGGGCGGCGGGAAGTCGGCGTCCCCGGCTCCGACGTCGATAAGATCGACGCCCTGCTCGATCAGCCGCCGCTTGATCGCGGGCAGCTCGGCCATCGGATACGTCGGCAACTGGGTGACTCGTCTGCTGAAATTCATGCCCTAAATCTAGCTCCAGGAAACGGAGCTGCCGATGCTGTGCATCGCGAAGAACTCTTCCAGCTCGCGCCGTACGTCGGGCCAGTTTCCAATCGCTTTCGCCGCCGGCGGCAGCCCCTCGAGCATCGCCGCCCCATAGCGCTTGGTGACCACGCGCCGATCCAACAGCACAACGGCGCCGACATCGGATTTGGTCCGAATCAGCCGTCCGAATCCCTGTTTCAACTTGAGCGCCGCGAGCGGAACGAGATAGTGGGTGAAGCCGTCCACGCCCGCTTCCGTGAGACGCTCCAGCCGCGCCGCGGTTAGTGGCTCGGTCGGCACCTTGAACGGCAACTTCGCGAGGATCAGCACCCGCAACGCCCGACCCGGCACGTCGACCCCTTCCCAAAACGAATCGGTTCCCAACAGGATCGCCGAGCCCGCATCGCGAAAACGCCGCAGCAGCTGGTCGCGCTGGCCTTCGCCTTGGATCAGCAGCGGCCAGCGCGCGCCGACGTGCCCCCGAATCGCGTCGGCAGCGCGCCGCAACGCGCCGTGGCTCGTGAACAGGGCGAAGATGCCGCCATCGGACGCGTGCGCCAGCTCGAGCAGCACGCGCGCGACCGCGGCGCCATGGCCGGACTCATCGTCGCGTGGCTCGGGGATGTCGGTGGGGATCCCAAACACGCACTGGGCGCCGAAATCGAACGGCGACGGCAGGATCTCGCGCACGGTGACACGCGACGGCGGCAGCGACAAACCGAGGCGCTCCTCGAGGAACGTGAACTCGCCGCCGGCCGCCAGCGTGGGCGTTCCATCCAGCGCACGGCCGGTCCGGCGGGTGCGCGATAGCCGATCGGTTGCAAGGTTGCCTTCAGGCCCTCTGCGGCGGCATCGAGCCGACGGACGACTCCGCGCAGTTCTCCTATCAAGCGGGTGCGCATTTCGGCGGGATCGTCGATCGAGAGCCGGTCGGCGATCGTCTCGACCCCGTCGCGCAGCTTGCTGAATGCGACGAGCAGGTTGTCGAGCGCGACGTCGAGTCCCTCGCGCCACACGGCGTCCCCGGAGAACGAATCGGTGAGACGCAGCACGGGCGCCGCGCTTTGCTCGGTGTCCAGTCGCCGCGCCAGGCGGCCGAACAGCTCGTCGGCCCAGCGCCGGGCCGCCACGAGCGCGTCGAGCACCGTGCGCGTCAGCAGATCGCGGCTCGCCGCGCCGAGCAGATCGTCGTGGGTACTGAGCTCCGCCGCGAGCGTCGGCAGGAGGCCGCGGCCGTTGCGCTCGAGACGCCCGAGCAGCCGCTGCACGCCGAGCATGCTGACCTGCGTGCCGAGGTGCTGGGCCGCGACGTCTTCCAGGTGGTGGGCTTCGTCCAACACCAGGCGGCGGTAGGGCGGCAGGACCGCCGCCTCCTGCCAATTGTCCGACGCGATCCGCACCGCCAGGTCGGAGGCGAGCAGGTGGTGATTCACCACCACGACGTCGGCTTCGGCGGCTCGGCGTCTCGCCGCGAAAACGAAGCAGCGATCGAAGTGCGGGCACTTGAGCCGCGTGCACAGATCCGACTCCGCCGCGACCGCATCCCACACGTCGCTCGACGGCTCTTCGACGAGGTCCGCCAGACTGCCGTCCGCCGTCCGTGACGCCCACCCCGCGATCGCCTCGAGCTCGGCGCCGCGCGCGTCATCGAACAGCGACTCCTGTCCGGCGCGCGCCTGTTCCAGGCGTGAGAGGCAGAGATAGTTTCGCCACCCTTTGAGCAGCGCGAACGTGACCGTGCGGTCGCCCGTTGAAAACGCGCGCGACAGAATCGGCAGGTCTTTTCCGACGAGCTGCTCCTGGAGATTGATCGTGTTCGTCGAGACGACCGTGCGCTCGCCGTTGAGTCGCGCCCACTCGAGCGCCGGCACGAGCTACGCGAACGACTTGCCGACGCCGGTCCCGGCTTCGAGCAATGCGATGCCGCCGCCGTTGTAGGTGTCGGCGACGTAGGCCGCCATGTCGCGCTGGCCGGGCCGGTCCTCGAATGCGCTCGTGCCCAGCACCCGCGCGACGGGACCGGACTCCGTGAGCAGATTCGCGATCTCGAGCGAATCGAGCCGCGCCAGCGTGCGGGCGCGGGGGCACTCGACGACGATGTAGAGCGTACTGACGTCGTTGTTGACGATCCCGAAACCGACACCCTCGTCGTGCAGCCGGGCAGCGACGTGCAGGTCAGCGCCCGAGGGCTCGAGGAAGCCGCTCGGATGGTTGTGGAGCAGCATCTCGCCGCGCTGCGCCACGCCCGGCAGCGCCAGCACCGCGTCGATCGTGCCGCGCGCGACGACGCGCGCGTCGCTGAGCGTGCCGTTGGGATCGGCCCGCACCACGAACGACACTTCGCGCCCGCGCGCCGCGGCGACCTCCTCCTGCAGCAGAGCGCGCGCGGCCGCCGTCAGGCGCTCGACGCTCACGTCTTGAGCTCGCGCTTCTTGGCCGCCGGAAAGAGCACGTTGTTCAGAATCAGGCGATAGCCGGGCGAATGCGGGTGCAGCGACAGGTCCGTCGGTGGGTCGCCGATCTGGTGTTGCGCATCTTCCGGATCATGGCCACCGAAGAAGGTCCAGGTGCCCTTCCCCAAATCTCCGTGGACGTACTTCACCCACGGTGCGGCCTCTTCCTCGGCGAGGATGGTGACGCCCGGCTTCAGCCGGTTACGCGTGAAGGACGTCGTCAGGCCGTAGAAATCGGGGATCACCTGCCGGTGGTTCTGCACCAGCATCGTCGGCACCGGATCGATCTTGGCGCTGAAGTTGAACAGCGTGAACGCCCCGAGCGGCTGGCGGCGCGCGCCGCCGTTCACCTGGTGCCCGTCGATGTCCGAAAAGCTCGCGATCAGGGGATTGGGCTCGATGTGCGCGCCGGTAAACGCGAAACTCTTCGACCAGTCGAGCTTGGCGTCGGCATCGGGGTCGATCGGCGTGCCGTCGGCGAACGTCGCCGCGATGTCCACCTTCTCAGCCGCAAGCGCGAGGTCGATCGTCTCGGTCGCCGTGCACATCGCGAAGAGGAACCCGCCGTTCTCCACGTACGCGCGAATCCCCCGCGCCACCGCTTTCTTGAGATCGGGGACCGTTCCAAACCCGAGCCGGCGCGCCATGTCGGTGTTGCGCTGCACCATCTCGGCGAGCCACGACATCCCGGTGTAGATCAGGAAGAACTTCGAATACTGGCCGGTGAAGTCCTCGTGGTGCAGATGCAACCAGTCGAAGTCCTTCAGCGACCCATTCATCACCTCGGAATCCCAGATCTTGGTGAAGGAGATGCCGGCGTACTGCAGCGCCATGGTCACGGCGTCATCCCACGGCGCCGCGTTCGGGGGCGCGTACACGGCAACCTTGGATGCCTTCTCGAGCGGCACCGCATCCATGTTGCTCGCTTCGATTTCGCCGCGCACCGCCGTCATTGCGCTGTCGACGGGCTCGGTGCGGATGCCGTTCAGCGCCGCATCGCGCCGCAACGCGTCGAGATCCGGAATGAGAAACGATCCACCGCGATAGTTGAGCAGCCATTCGGCTTTGAGACCGGCCTGGATGGCCCGGTAGGTGAGACCGTAGGCCTTGAGATGATCGGTTTGCGCGTCGTCCATCGGAATAAGAAGCGACGGTTGGACGGTTAGGCGGTTAAGCGGTTGGAAACCCGCGATGCGAGCACCAACCGCCAAACCGCCAAACCGCCCGACCGCTTTAACAAAGTCTCTCCGTTTCACGATTTCGGAATCGCTCCCTTCGCTCGCTCGAGCACCCTGCGAGCTTCCGGGACGAACGCGCTGTTCGGATAGGTCAGAATCAAATGCTCGAGGTGCGGGATGGCCGCGGCGTTCTCGCCCCGGCGGACGAGCAGGCGCGCCCACTCGAGCTCCGCAGCGGCGGGGGCAGCGCCTTCACCTCCGGCGCGCACGATCTCGTCGAAGAGCGCAGTGGCGGTCGGCTCCTGCTCCCCGCCTTTCTGCGCTGCCACCTGGCCGGCGAGGAGCAGGACTTCGACCCGGCCGCCCTGTTCTGGGAGCCTCGCGGCGGCGCGGCGCAGCGCCGCGATTGCCACGACCGAATCGCCGCGCGCCAGGGTGAGCAGCGCGGCGCCCAGCTCGGGACTCGACTCCTGCTGAATACGCTGCAGCATCGCCATCATCGCCGTCCGTTCGGTCGCGGCCGCGCGGTCGGTCGCGTACGGGCCGGCGAGTCGAAATCCCTCCATCGCCGCTTTCAGATTGCCGCGATACAGCGAGATCCAGCCGCGTTGCGCGACATCGGTGACGCTCGAGTCGTTTCCCAATGCCGCCTCGGCGCGATCCAACTCCCCGCGGGCAACCAGCGCCTTCGATAACGCGAGCCGCAATGCCGCCCGGTCGTCGGCCGTCAGCGTGGTGCGACCGGCCGAGAGGCGCTCGGCGGCGACGTCGAGTTGACCGTCGGCGATCAGCACCTGCAGCAGTGCCGCCTCAGCCTCGGCGGGGGCCGCCGAATCCGTCGTCAGTCCCTCGAGCACCCGGCGAGCGCCTGCCTTGTCGCCGCCGTCGAGCAGCTCGCGCACCGCCTCGGCGCGCGCCCGCGACGCTTCCTGCCATGGCACTCCTTCCAGCTCCGCCCAGCGCGTCAGCGCCAGTCCGCGGACGCGATGCGCTTCCGGCGTCGTCAGGACTCCGGCGAGATCGGCGAAGCGGCGCAGCGCGTCGGGCGCTTCGCTGTCCCCGCCGCGGGCGCCAAGCGTCGATTCCATCGCGACCCAGGCTGCGGCCGGCTGCCCCCAGGTGAGCAGGACTTCGGCGCCCAGGCGCCGCGCCCGCGCGGATGTCGCTGGGGCCGGTAGCGTCAGCACACGTGCCACGCGATCGTGGAGCGCGACCGGCGCATCCGCGAGCTGGCTCGCGGCGTTGGGACCGACGTCGGGCGAGCGCGTGACCGCACGCCCCCATTCCGCCGCGGCTGCTTCCCAATTCCCCACGCGCTGCTCGAGCTGAGCCAGCTCGAGCGCGAGCGTGCCGTCACTTCCCAGCGTCCGGCGGCCGATGAGAAACGCGCGTCGCGCTTCATCCCACTGGCGGCGATCAACGAGAGCTTGTCCCCACTCGCGGTAGGGGGCCTCGCTCGCCGGGACCGCCGCGGCCCAGCGGCGCGCGATGCTCTGCAACGAATCGAGCTGATTCAGCGCCGCGTACACGCGGAGCTCGAGACTGCGCAGCGCCGGGCTGTCAGGCAGCCGACCGCGCGCATTCTGCACCAGCGGCAGCAGCTCGGGCATCCGGTTCAAGATGAAGAGCGCGCGCTCGAGGCCGAGCAGGGCGGGAATGTTCGTCGGATCGCTGCGCACAGTCGTGAAGTAGACGGACGCGGCATCGGCGTAGCGGCCGGCGCGTTCGAGCTCAAAGCCGGGGCCGATGGCTTGACCCCGGGCGGCCCGCCCCGGGTCAGCCAACCCCAACAGCACCAACGCGGCGACCGCCGCCGCCCAACTAGTGTTTCGTCTCATTCAGGCGGCGGAAGTACTCGAGCACCAGGCGCCGCTGTTCCGGCGTGAGTCCGCTCAGCTCGTCCCAGGTCGGGTAGCGAACGCGCGGGCCCGTGCCGGTCGCCCCCGGCCGCAGCGCGGCCGGAATGTGGACGCTGTCGGCGGCGGTGGCCGAGCGGCTGGCGCGCTCTTTCTGCTCGTCCGGTTCGTCGCCCGTCAGGCTGCGGCCGGCGTCGAGCAGCTTGCGATACAGCCGCTCCTGTCGCGCGATCGTTCGGGCGTCGAGCCTGCCCGCCTCGAGCTGGCGCGCCAATTCGCGGGCTTCCTGTGCGAGCGCGCCGGCGGCACTGGCGTCGCCACCCGCCTGCAGGCGTTCGAGCTGCTCGGCGAGCGCGCGCTGGCGCCCGGCGAGCTCGCGCAGCCGCTGCATCATCGCTTCGCCTCCCGCGCCCATCATCGGCAGGAGACCCTGCGCGTCCCCGGTCATCCCCTGCTGCGCTTGCGCCATGCGGGCCAGCTGCTCCAGCGCCTCCTGGAACCCCGATCCCGACTGCGCCCCCGCGACGCGCTGCGCGGTCCGGACCAGCGCGTGCGCGGTCGCGTTGAGCGCGTCGAGCGCCTGCTCGGCGAATGGCGCGGCCACGGCGGCGTTCGGATCGCCTTGCTCGAGCTGCTCGCGCGCCTGCTTCATTTGATTCTGCGCGTAGCCGAGCGCAGCCTCGATCTGCGGCGAGACGAGCGCGTGCCGACCGGCCGCGGCACCGATCTCCTCCTCGATCGCGTGCGTGCCTTCTTCGATGGCCGCCTGACGTGCCCGCGTCGTGGCGCCCGCCTGCCCATCGCGGAGCGCATCGGCGACGTCCTGTTGCCGCTGCGCCAGCGCCGCCGTTTCGGCCAGCGCGCGATTCAGCGCGTCCACCGTCTCCTGTCGCCAGGCGGACGTGAGTGAGTCCCGCCGGCGCCGCAGCGCGTCCGGCAGCTGCGCCAGCGAATCTGCGGCTTCCTGTCCGGACGCCCGCGCCTGGCGTGCATTGCGCTGACTGGCCGCCTCCGCCGCTTCCTGCATGGCCCGCTGCGCGCGCCGCGCGGCCGCCTGCGACCGCTCGAGCGGCAGCGTCTGCCCCGCGCGTTCGACCCCCTTCGCGAGCGAATCGGTCGCTGTGGCGAGATCCCGCTCCGCCGCGGCAGCCGCCGAATCCGGATGCGGCGCGTCCGCTTTCGTCCACTCGGCCTGGCGACGCTGCAGGTCCTCCGCATCCTTGGCCAAGGAGGCGAGCTCGCCCTCGATCGCCGCGCGCTTGAACAGCTCCTCACTGCGCTCGAGCTCGCGCCGCAGCTGCTGCTGCGCCTCCGCCAGGCGTTGCAGCGCCTGGCGTGTGGCCTCCGGATCGAGACGCGCCAGCGCTTCCTGGAGCTCGCGCAGCCGTTGCTCGAGCTCCGGCGTGAGCGCCCGCTCCATCAGCTCCTGCACTTCGCGCAAGCGATTCTGGAACGCGCTGTCATCGATGCCCGCCGCCTTTGCCGCGCGCGCGATTTCCTCGACCGCCTGCGCCAACTCCTGGACGCGCTGCGATATGGCGGCCTGATCGCGGGCGATCTCCTCGGCGCGCTGCGTGGACTGGAACGACATCGCGCCCTGCTGCGGGTTGCTGCCCGGCCGCGCGCTCACCCGACCATCCGAATCACGACTGCGTTCCTCCGCGAGATCGCGGGTCCGGTCGCTCAGCTCTCGCTGCGCGGCGGAGACGGAGTCCGCAGCGTTTGCGGCTGACCGCGCGGCGGCCCGCGCTTCGGCGCGCAGCTCCTCCATGCTGGGCAGGCGCAGCGCGATCTCGGGACTGCGACCGACATGTGGCGTAGGCGCGTTATCGAGCGCTTCGACGTAAAACCGCAGCGTGTCGCCCGGCAGGAGCCCGCGGTGTTCGGCGTCGAGCCGCGCCTGCACGATGGCGCGGTCACCGACGCCGCTGACGTCGAGCGACTCGCGGACCGCTTCGCCGATGCGGCCGGTGCGGCTCACGCGCCAACTCACAACGGAAAGTCGCGAGACGCCGTGATCGTCGCGCACGTCGGCGACCAGCTGCTGGTGGAGAGAAATCGGCAGGGTCGTGTCGCGTCCCGGCACGGGGACCGTGACGACGGGAGCCGAATCGGGCACGATCACCAGGTGCAGCTCAGGCGTCGCCCCCTCGAGCGGTGAGCCGTCAGCGCTCAGGGCTTGGAGGCGCCACGTTCCGCTGGCCGCGGGCGTAAAGCGGCCGTCGATGCGCGTGCGACTCACGCGCAGCTTTTCAACGTGC
>WNEZ01035642.1_pt1 | contig 11224 bp, 13 predicted proteins | sample 5400521 | NCBI WGS metagenome assembly WNEZ01 (sample SAMN13153339, study PRJNA577476) | soil metagenome | isolation source: 120 cm saprolite under Douglas fir tree site 2 hole 1 replicate 1 | place: USA:California | collected 2015-04-18
GCCAGCCCTATATCCAGCACCGCGGCGGCCCAAAAGGTTTTGTCAGGATTCTGGACAAGAATACCCTGGCGTTCGCCGATTACAGCGGCAACCGGCAATACATCACCCAGGGAAACCTTTCGGAAAACCCGAAGGCCCATATCTTCCTGATGGATTACGCCCACCGCCGCCGCGTCAAGATATGGGGCGAGGCGCTGGTGGTGAATGACGATCCGGCACTGACAAAATCGCTGATGCCGCAAGGCTACAAGGCGCGGCCTGAACAGGTGATCCTGTTCAAGATTGCAGCGTGGGACACCAACTGCCCGCAGCATATCCCGCAAAAGTTCGACGCCGCCGATGTGGCGGCGGCGCTGGCCTCGCGCGATGCCAAGATCGCGGAACTTGAGGCGGAGCTGGCGGCGTTGAAAGGCGCGCCAGCGCGGGACATTAAGGCTTAGGCCGCCTGCCGCAGCGGTGCCCAGGCAAAGTCCGGATAATATCGAAGCATCATCCGATCGACATAGGCCGTGAGATTCTGGAAATGCTCGGCCCGCTCTCGCAGTTGCGAGGCGAAGAACGGCGTCAGAATTCCGGCAAGCGCCCCGAACGCGGTGGCATCGGTGCCGCACGGCGTGTCGCCCATCAAATAGGGCTTGTCCCCGAGCTGGACCGACAGCGCAAACAACGAGCGGACCGCGAGATCGACATCCTCTTCCGGGGCGTGGCGGCCGAGACCGCTCAGCAGGTAGTTCTCGGCGACACGGAATTGCGCGTCTTCGCGAAGTTTTTCACGCAGATGCTCGGGCGCCGCATCGAAGAAATGCGCCGGCCCTTTGGCGAAGTTTTCGGCGTCGACCCAGCGCGCACCGACCAGCGCCCAATAGACGTGGTGCTCGATCATCCGCTCGAACGCCCAGGCCTGAGCGCGCTGCTGCAGATTGAGCGGCGCGTCGAAATCGAAAGCGTATTTGCCTTCAATATGCGCGCGAATGAAGGTGGAATCGGCGATGCGCTCTGCCTCATCCGCGATATAAGGCAGCTGCCCCTTGGGAGAAGCCGGTGGCATCGCTTTCTCCTTGCGATAGGCAAGACCGGCCATTTTCAGCTGGACCTCGGTCTTGGTCACAAACGGGCTGATTTCCGGCAAGCCGAAGCCGGGGCCAAAGCCATAAAGAGTAATCATGTGAGGGCTCCGATCTCTTGAAATGATGCGCGACCCTAGCTACCCCCTGTTGCCACCATAGTGTCAGCATCGGTCATATGGGCCGCGAAACGAGCCCCCTGCCAGGCGCGACCCATGACGGTTCGGGCCAAGGAGGCCAGTTGCTTCTGCGCGAAAGCCTCCAATACGCCGAACCAACGCAAGACCAGTGCAGCGATCGCCCAGCGGAAATCCCCGGAGGCGCAGTTTACGGAAATCAGGTGCTCCACGGCCCAAACCTGGGCACGCCAGAACGGCCGGAAACCTCCGAAGCCATACAGAATCATCATGGACAAGTTCCCTTCAGTTGAAGTGTTGTCCCGGTATAGCCACCGCCTGCTGCCAACATGCTGTCAGCATCGGCGAGGCTGCCCTGTAAAAAGAGACGCCCCATGAGACGCGCCGACCGGCTGTTCCAGATCATTCAGGTGCTCCGGCGCACCCGGAAGCCACTGACGGCGGATGCGATCGCAGCCGAGCTAGAGACCTCGAAGCGAACGATCTACCGCGACATCGCCACCCTGATGGCGCAACGGGTACCGATCCGCGGCGAGGCCGGGATGGGCTATATCCTGGAGAAGGGGTTTGACCTGCCGCCGCTGATGCTCACCCCCGATGAGATCGAAGCGGCCGTGCTCGGCGCGCAATGGGTCGCGGGTCACGCCGATTCCGTGCTGGCAAGAGCCGCCGAAGACCTGATGGCAAAGATCGCCGACACGGTCCCGGAACGCCTGAGGCCTTTTGTGCTTGAACCCGCCAGCCGCGCCCGCCCGGGCTGGCGCAGGGAACCCGACCGCATCGACATGGCGCGAACGCGGGCGCAGATTCACGAAGGCAAGAAGATCGCGCTGCGCTATCGCGACGAACACGGCCGCGACAGCGAACGCACCATCTGGCCGATCGCCGTCGGCTATCTCGAGGCCGTGCGGCTGCTGGCGGCATGGTGCGAGCTGCGCAGGGATTTTCGCAGCTTTCGAACCGACCGTGTCATCGACGCCGTGCATCTGGACGAAAAATACCCCGAGCGGCGTGACTTGCTGAGAGCAAGATGGCGAAGGAGCCTAGTCTGGGAACCTCCGAGCGACACTTGACGCGCTGGTGCGGCCAATCGGCCGATCGCTCCATGATCTCAATGGTTTGAGCATGATCTTTCGGGCAAGCGCTTGGCGCCTGTCCTGAAAGCCGGTTTCCAGTTTTCCGAATCATGCTCTAAACGGAAGGCATGGAGACAAGCAATCCGGCTATCGACGTCGAAAGCCCGTGCCAGGCCTGCGGCGCCTGCTGTTCGTATTCCTCGAACTGGCCGCGCTTCACCACCGAGGACGACGCGGCGCTCGATCTGATTCCGGAAAAATTCGTCAATGAAAAACTGTCGGGAATGCGCTGCGACGGCGAGCGATGCTCGGCACTGTCAGGCAAGGTCGGCGTGGCGACGTCGTGCGTGATTTATGCCGTGCGGCCCGAAGTCTGCCGGACCTGCATGCCCGGCGATGCCGAATGCGCGATGGCGCGGAGACGGCACGGCATGCCGGTGCTGACCTGACGAGTCGTCCCGGCGAAGGCCGGGACCTATACTCCGTGCACTATCGTTCAGGCACCGAGGCAAATGCCTTCCGTAACAATTGATGTCGGTGGTTATGGATCCCGGCGTTCGCCGGGATGACGCGCGGAGAAATTACGTGATCGATCACGCCGTCGCGGCTTGCAGTAAATCTTCGCCGTCAAACTCGTCTTCGGCCGGCGAGAAGGTGCTGAGCGGTCGGGTCGAGAGCGTGATCGGCTTGCGGCCGCCGTGGGACGACGGCGCGGAACGCGTCGCCGGCGCTTCGCGGGAGAGCGCGTAAAGCGTGGAGCCGACGCGCCCGCCCAAGTGAATCAATTCGCGTTCGCTGCAGGTTGCGGCGATCGAGAGCGCCAGCGAGTGCAGGTGGCTTCTGCGATAGCAGAATAGCGCCAGCATCGCCCGGACATCGAACGAGACGCTCTCCACCAGCTGCGCCAGGCCGTTCTCGTTGGCGCGGTACATTTCACCGAGCAACTCGTCCCGGACCGGACAGAAATCGTTTTCGTAGGCATCGCGGCTTGAGAACATTTTGCGGTCTCCCCTGTCCGCACGATGCAGCGTAACCCTCTAACGAAAGGTTAACCACCCTACCCGGTAGTGACACGGGGTGTCTTGACCGCGGCGAATCGGGACGGCGCCACCCCCGTCCCGCTATAGCGAGTTTGCCTTCATCCACCCCGCCACCGCCCGGCCGATCGCCGGCCCGGAATCTTCCTGGATGAAATGCGAGCCTGGCACGGTGACTTCGGTCTGGCTTTTCCAGCTTCGGCAAAAATCCCGGACAGCCCCGATCAGAATCGCGCCGGATCAGCATTGACAAACAGTTTCGGAATGTCGTTCTCGGCCATCCACTTCGAATAGTCCGTCGCGATCTGCACAACATCGGCGGGTTCGCCCGATATCGGAATCTGCCGCGGCCAGGTCAGCGTCGGCCAGCGGTCCCTGGCTTGCAGAAACGGCCGGCGATACTCCGTCATCTCGGCCTCGGTCAGTTTCCTCAAGACCGAGCCTGGCAGCACCCGCTCGACGAACATGTTGCGGTCGAGGATCATTGTTTCGCCCTTGTCGGAGCGAAACCCCTGGAAGATCGGCGTCGCCGCCTCGCTCCATTCCTCCCAGCCGGCGACCGGCCGCACGATCCCCTCCATATAGGCGATGCCGCGGACGCGATCGCGGTGATGGTTGGCCCAGTCGAAGCCGAGCGCCGAGCCCCAGTCGTGCACCACGAACACGATGGGTTGCGCGGGACCGATGACCGCATCGATGAAGCCCGCCAGATATTTGCGGTGGGTCGTGAAGCGGTAGGTGTCGGTATCAGGATTTGGCAGTTTGGCGGAATCGCCCATGCCGATCAGATCCGGCGCGATCAGGCGGCCGCATCCTTCCAGTTCGGGAATGACGTCGCGCCAAAGATAGGACGAGGTCGGATTGCCATGCAGAAACAGCACCGGCGTTCCCTCGCCGCGCTCGTGATAGGCCATGCGGCTACCCAGCACATCGACGGTCTTTTTGGTGAGCAGTCGTTCTGTCATTGGATCTCTCGATCAATCAGCACGGGTGGCGAGCATGCGGCGCGACTGGATTTAACGCAAATTGCGGCCGCGCGCCTGAAGATTTGAACAGCTTCCCGTTAAACGCAGGGTGAAGTAAGACATCGCTCCCGACCAGCGATAGCCAATAGATTATACCATGCCTCTTGCCTTCACGATCTCCGACCTGCGGCAGCGCCCGGAGTTTTTCGATTCTGTTGCCGACCGGATCTGGCAGGCCTGGTGGAAGGCGGACGGCCATCCGCTCGAATATATTTCGGGCCGTCTGCGGGAGAACCTGAGTGGCGAAGTTTTTCTTGGTACGACATCGGTGATCGCATCCGATCTCGCCGAGCGCCCGCAATTGACACCATGGGTCGCCGCGGTGTGGGTCGATCCGCAGGCACGCCAACGCGGAGTCGGTGCGGCGCTGGTCGACCGCGCAACTCGGGCTTGCTTCGCGCTCGGCGTCCGCCGCGCCTATCTGTGCGCGCGACCGCTGCGGTCGGGCTATTACGAAAGGCTGGGCTGGACCCCGATCGAACGCGGTGTCGGGCCACACCATCTGTGCGTGTTGATCCGGGATGCAGGCGCGGAAGCCGGCAATATCAGCCGTTCGCCGCCATGAGAATCGACAGGCCGAATCCGGTCAGGTGATGCAATGCCTGGTCTACCCCGATCAGCGTCCAGAACCATGGATGATGATCCTCCTGCGTCACGCCAAACCTCGATGCGCAAAATCCCTTGGCGCGGTCGACCGTAATGTGAATGGCGAAATCGATCAGAGCGACAAACCAGAATTTTGGCGCGATGATCAGGATCAGCGTCATTGCAACCGCAAGATGCACCAGGCAGTGGGCCAGCAGCGGCAACGCCCAGCCGGTCTTCTGGTCCTTGCCGATCGCCATCCAGGAGGTTTGCAGCACGAAATCCGCGATGATGTGTTTGAACGTGAGGACCAGCATCCACCCTACCAGCGCACCTACCGGAACCGACGAAGACATGGGGGGAAACAACAAGGCTGACGCCCTTTGCTGGGACTGACTGGAATGACATTAAGAACTGTAACTTAGGCTGTCAGCGCAACTTCTCTTCAATCCCGATCAATTCAGGCGCGATATTACTTATTTATGACACCTCCCGAGCTGGAATGCACCTGCGCCGAATCGAAAAAACGCTAGGTGTGACCTAACAGTGATAATGCACAGCAACATCAATAAGCGGGTCCACCGGTAACGTTAACCCGGCAGCCCGATTTGCATTCGGCGCCGCCACGGATATCATCCTTAAACCGGAAAATTGTCGTTCTTTTTAGATATTTACGATCTCGTTCGGGCGATCGGATATGAGCCATGAGCGCTGAACTCCCGGCGCCAGATGCGGAAACGCCGCCTGCGCAGTCGCAGGTTGTCAGAAGCAACCGCAGGCAGGTGCTCCTGTTTGCCGCACTGACATTGATCCTCACTGTCGCGACAGTTTGGGGCGGTCGCACCTGGGTGAGGAATTCCGAAACGCTGATCTTCGCCGTCGGAGACGCCAACAGCCTTGACGCCCGTTTTGCCGCCAAGCTTGCCGCGGTGCTCAAGAACAGCTCTTCGCGGCTGCGCCTCAAGATCGTGGCCAACGCCGACAGCGCCAAGGCGCTCGCGCAGTTCGATCGCAGGCAGGCCGATCTTGCGGTGCTGCGCACCGATGCAAAGGTCCCGCCACGCGCCCGCGCGCTTGCCATCCTGGAGCACGACGTGCTGCTGCTGATCAGCCCTGGCGGCAAAAAGATCAAGTCGCTTGCCGAGCTGAAGAAAAAGAAGATCGCCGTTTTGGCCGATGCCGACAACAGCGTCGCGTTCGTGCGCACCATCCTCGAGATTTCCGACAACGCGGATGGCGGTCCACGGGTGCAGATGGCGCCGCCGAATTCGACAATCGAAAAGCTGTTCGCGTCCGGCGGCTACGGCGCGGCGATCGCCATTGCGCATGCCTCGAAGATCATCAAAGACAAGAGCTATGAACAGTCTGCCAGGCACGGCGGGTTCACCCTGAACGCGATCGACGAGGCGAAAGCGCTGGCCAGAAAAAACCCCGGCATTTCGGAGGAAACGCTGACGGCAGGCATGCTGTCGTCGGCACCCGCGATTCCCGATGACGATCTCGATACCATCGGGCTGCAATGGCTGCTGGTCGCGCAGTCCAGGATGTCATCGACGACAGCGGGAGATCTCGCCCGCATGATCTACGAAAACAAGGCCGAACTCGCGCTCGCCGATGGCTTCGCCTCCAGGATCGAGCCGGCCGACACCGACAAGGACGCCTTCATCGTGGCGCACCAGGGCGCCGCCGAATACATCAACGACGACACCAAGTCGTTCATGGACCGTTACAGCGACCTGCTGTATCTCGGCGCAGCCGCGCTCAGCGTGATCGGCTCGATCTTTGCCGGGATCTACACCAAGTTCACCCGCGTCGCGCCGGAGAAGGCCGGCGAACTTGCAACCGCTATCCTCGACATCGGCGAGAGGATAGAACACGCCGATTCGCTGGACCAGCTCGAGGCATTGCAGGACGAACTCGAAGCCATTCTTCGCGGCGCGGTGATCGGATTGCGCGACGGCACCATCTCAAGCGACGGGCTGGATACCTTCAGGCTCGGCTACGAATTCGTGCGCGACGAGATCGGCATGCGCCGCGATCACCTGAAGCGTAACGCCGGCCATGACGGCAATGTGGTGGTCGTCAAGTCAGCGCAAAGCGCGTAGAAGGCGAACGGCGAATAGCGAATAGTTTTTTCCTTCCATTCGCTACTCACTATTCGCCACTCGCCTCTACGACCGGTTGCCGGGCTTCGGCGAGCGCCCGCGCCCTGATCTCCGCGATGGTGCGCTTGAGCGCGGCCTGCCGCGGATCGGGCGTGACCGCGGCGCGGGCCTCCGCCACGGCGGCGGCAAGATCGGCTAGCGGCAGATCCTCGTCGAAGGTCGGCTTGACGAGGCCATCGATGATCGCATGCCAGTCGGCGAGCGCCTGGCGATAGGCGTCGCCGTAGCCCTGCACCATGGTCGCGGTCCGCGCGATCGCGGACGCTGCCGCTGGCTGCTTGGTCAGGCTGCGGTCGATCATGTGCAGCCAGCGTTCGACCCAGACCCGCTCCTTGGCATAGCGCACCGAGAACAACCGCCATCGCCGCAAGCCCGCCTCGATCCTCAAACGGCGAATGCCCCACCGGCTCGCGTTGCTGAAGCGGATCGAGACCAGCATATGTAGCCACCCCACCCAGTCCAGGGCATCGAGTACCGGTTCGGCGACAATGGCAGGAAGCGCCCCGATCAGTTCATCGAGCCGGAATTTCCTGACATCGTCGACGGACTGAACATTCGAAGCGCCGGAGGCAATTTCGGTTTCGGCGAGTTTTGACTGCGCGATCCGGATCGGATCCTCATAGCTCATGCGCATCGCCATCAGCCGCGCGATTTCGCCGAACATGACGTCATCGACGCCGCGGCGGCCGACGAACCGCCGCAACCGGTCCACATAAAGGCCCGCATAGCTGGGGCCCTGGTAGTCGATCAAGAGATGAATGCCTTCGCTGACGATGGGGGCGGCACCCTCGGGCAGCCCGTCGGGCAAAAACGGCGGCGCCTCGTCGTCGTCGCCGATAATATCGGCGAGCAAATAACGCAGCGAAGACAGGACGCCTGCCACTGCAGCGGCCTTTAAGCGGGATTCGGTGCAGCGGCCGCGGCGTGCTGCTGCGCCAGCCGCTGCTCCAGCGTTGCGATATTCTGAAACAGCCGGGCGCTGGCGAGACGAAGAAAGTAAAAGCCGAAGGCCGGATTCTGCACGTAAAGTTCCTCGACCTTGGTGTAGCTGACGCTGAGGATGAGACCGGCTTCGATGCATTCCAGCGTCTGGGTTCGCATGTTGGACGGCGACAGCATGCCGAGTTCGCCGACGATGGCACCAACCGGCAGTTCGATACCTGATTCCACCAGCTTGAATCGACCGCTGACGATGTAGAGCATTTCCTCGGCCTTCTCGTCTTTGTAGAACGGCACCTCGCCGGCCGCGCATTGGCGCTCGGCCATGAACGGCTTCAGCCATTCCATTGACAGGTCGCTGTTGACCGACTTTTTCACCTCGCGCACCAATTGCAGCATCTGGTGCAGCCGATACGAATTGAGCACCAGCAGCACCGTCTGCAACGCCCCGGTCGGATAATTGTGAGTAGGAATCGAGGACGCGATCAGGACGACGTTGGTGAGAATGCCGAAAACCCGCAGCGGGATCATCGTCCGCATCGAAAGGGTCGCGACCACGAAGACTGACGCGAACAGGCTAGCTGCGGATCCTGCATGTTCTGCGAAATGAGACGTATCCATTGGAGGCCAACCAACCCGGCGATAACGCTGTTTTCGGGCCGTCGTTGACGGGCTGCCACCGCCCGGGCACTTTGTCGAACCGGCCGCGCGCAGCACGCCGTATCCGGGCTTTTTACCGACGGGCTCCGCCTCGCAATGTCCAAGCCGCTTGCTTTCCCTGGTCTGGCAGAATTCGCAGCCGCGACGGCCGGCCGCAACATGACCAAGGCGGCCTATGTCGCGGTCGCGGCCGGCGTGGCCATGATGGTTCTGCTCACGGTCGATCCCGCCTATGAAGCGGCGCATCACTGGGTCGACGCGCTGCTGTGGGGCTGCCTTGCCTTCTTTGTGTTCGAATGGGCAGTGCGGCTTCGCCACGCCGTTCTGACGCAGCGTGGATGGGCTTATGCATTATCCGGCCGCGGGCTGGTGGACGCCGTCGGCGCCCTGGCGGTACCGCTCGCCCTCGTCCTCGGCGCGAATCCCAAAACGGCGTGGCTGCTCGGCATATTGTGGATGTTCAAGGTGGTCCCGGGAATTCCGGGACTACGGCAATTGCGCCGGGTGCTGGTGCAGGAATCCGGGCCGCTGTTGAGCGTGCTGGTGATCTTTCTGATGGTGCTGTTTCTCGCCTCGGTGTCCGTGTATTTCCTGGAACGCGACGTCCAGCCGGCCAGCTTCGGCAGCGTGCCGGCGGCCTTGTGGTGGGCGATCGCGACCTTGACCACGGTGGGATATGGCGACGTGGTGCCGATCACCCCGCTCGGCCGGCTGGTGGCGGCTGTGGTGATGATCTGCGGCCTCGGCGTGTTCGGGCTCTGGACCGGTATTCTCGCCACCGGCTTTGCCGCCGAAACCCGCCGCGACAATTTTCTGAAAACCTGGGAGTCGGTGAGCAAGGTGCCGTTCTTTGCCGCGCTGGGTCCCGCCGCGATCGCCGATGTCACGCACATGCTGCGCACCATGGATCTGCCGGCGCGCACCATGATCATCCGCAAGGGCCAGACCGGCGATTGCATGTATTTCATCGCTGCTGGTGAGGTCGAGGTCGATTTGCCGGGCAAGAAGGTGACGCTCGGCGAAGGCGCGTTCTTCGGCGAGATGGCACTGCTCGGCAACAATTTACGCTCCGCCAATATCACCACCAAGCGGGTGTCGAGGCTCCTGGTGCTCGATCTCGTGGACTTCCGCATGCTGATGGCGCGGCATCCCGATCTGGCCGAGACCATCGACGCCGAAGCCAGGCGGCGCGAGCTTGAAAACAAGTAATGGAGAGACGCATGCCCGAAGTCGCCGCGACCGCGAGCGCGCCGTTGCTCGATATCGATGGCGCGCGCGCCACCATCCGCCTCAACCGACCAAAACATTTGAACCGGCTGCAGGCCGATGATCTCGATGCGCTGCTAAAACTGTTCGACCGGATCGAAGCCGATCCGGCCGTCAGGGTAATGGTGCTCACCGGCACCGGCCGCGCCTTCAGCGCCGGCTACGATCTCAACTCGGTCGCCGAGCGCGCCACCAGCGCCATCGAAGAGAAGAGCGCCGGATCGGAGTTCGAGGTCGTGGTCAACCGGCTCGAGGATCTCGGCGTTCCCTCGATCTGCCGGATCAATGGCGGCGTCTATGGCGGCGCGACCGATCTGGCGCTGGCCTGCGATTTCCGCATCGGCGTCGACACCTGCGAGATGTTCATGCCGGCGGCGCGGCTTGGGCTGCATTATTACAAGAGCGGCATCAGGCGCTATGTGTCGCGGCTCGGCGCCGACAACGCCAGAAAACTGTTCCTGACCGCGCAGAAGATCGGCGCCGCGGAGATGTTGCGGATCGGTTACCTCACCGCGATGACGCCGGTCGAGGCGCTGGATGAGGAAGTCGCAAACCTTGCCGCGATTCTTGCCGGCAATGCGCCGGTCGCGATGCGCGGCATGAAGCGCACCATCAACGAAATCGCCCGCGGCGAGCTCGACGAAGACGCCGCCGACCAGCGGCATCGCGACAGCATGCGCGGCGCCGAGATCAAGGAAGGCATCAAGGCGTTCGCGGAAAAGCGTCCGCCGAGGTTTTGATTGACGCGGATGCGTTCCCCGGATGCTGCGCAGCGCCATCAGCGCGTTCACGCGCGTCTTCGACGCGCTACGGCTTGCGGCGTGGTGCGCTGCTGATCGGGGTCCATGCATTACATCAATGGGTCCCGGCTCTGCGGAGCAGCGCGAAGAGCGCTGCACCGCGTCCGGGACGCGCGATCACTACTCCTCAAAGAACGTCACGGTATCCGCAACACTCGCCCGCGTGGTGCGGTAGCTGTTGGCCTTGTGGCCGCGGTCGGGGAAGCCGAATGAAATGCCGCACACCACCCGCCGGTCATCGCCGAGCCCAAAGTGCTTGCGCACCAGTTCGGAATGAAACGCCAGCGCCGCTTGCGGGATCGTGGCCACGCCTAGCGCCTGCGCCGCCAGCATGAAGCTCGTGACATAGCCGCCGCAATCGATCGCGCCGTAGACGCCGAGCGCTTCGTCGGTGTGGACGATGGCGACATGCGGCGCGCCGAAGAAATTGAAGTTTTCAAGCGCCTGTTTCGCATAGCCCGCTTTGTCAC
>WNEZ01016792.1_pt1 | contig 11219 bp, 11 predicted proteins | sample 5400521 | NCBI WGS metagenome assembly WNEZ01 (sample SAMN13153339, study PRJNA577476) | soil metagenome | isolation source: 120 cm saprolite under Douglas fir tree site 2 hole 1 replicate 1 | place: USA:California | collected 2015-04-18
CGAACGGTACCCCGCAAGGGGAATAAAGGAAACGGCAAGTAAGCAGTGCGATCTCAGGGACGACACGCGGCAGAAAGCCAATATTGTTTGGCCTTCCGGAGGCAAGTAGGGGTGAAGCCCCGAAGTGCGTCCAGGAAGGTACCGAATCGTCTCCTGGCGACGCACTATGCAGAAAGCCTGGCTATTCACACATAGCTCAACCCGCCGAACCGCCGTATGCGGACCCGCACGTACGGTGGTGAGGGAGGGGAGGACAGGCGACTGTCGCCCCTATCCCGATTCATCAGTTTGCCCTGGCGAAGCACCCAAGCGTAGCGTTGGCGTCCCGTCGGCGCCCCAAAGATTGGTATCTTTCGATGATCCCTATAAAAAAGTTCTACGTACTAGGAAACCTGTAGGGAGGAGGTGGAATCCAAGGTACGGTGCTTTTATGCAGACCTTATTTCCCCCCGTTGAAGAACGCACGCCGCGAAACGCTGGCATCCAGATCGAGGCCGCCTACGATTGCGACGGCTCCCGCTGTCATCAACCGGTGTTCAGACAAGACGGCAACCTAAACTACGTTGCCCCTCATTGCCATTTAGTGGAGTGGAGCTCTCGGGGGCCAATGTATTACCCGATTTTTTGTGATTTCCCTGAGGATAGCGAGATCACCTCGCGTGTCGGGAGGAACGATTCACTTTTCGCGAATTATCCGCCATTCTAATTAGCGGCGTCGGGCCGGCTATGCTAGGCACCTCCCAAAGACGCGGCGCTACGTCTCAGCCTCGATGGACAAAAAAGAAATCAACTCCCCGAAACTGACAGCCAACTTCCTTTTCTGGATCTGCGGAGCCGGCGCTCTGCTGCTGGTAGCTTTCCTGGCACACTTCGTCTGGAAATTCTCTAGAGATTGCCGCGCATCTCGCGCAAGCAGGTCAGCGCGTGACACCTGCTGCTGTGGAACGTGTTTGGCTTGGGTTGCCCCTTGTTCGGGTGATCGGAAAAGCATACCGTAATTGGGATTGCTCGAGAATGGCACAGTCGACCTGATGATCCCACCCAGTGAGAAAGACGTAGGCTAGTGATGGATTGGGCAACTTATGAGCCCCGAGTGCGCTTTGATATCCGCGCGGAACGCGAAGAATGTGAGCGGTTGTTCAGGCATCAGGCGAGAGTGTTGCAAGATCGACTTGTGCGCCGCGGGCGCACCGATCGGACCAGACAGCATGCTATGCCAGAGTGGGAAAAAATCTGCCAAACAGAAGCGCAAGAGCGTAGATTGCTGCATCAGGCACGAGTCCTAAGCCGGGGCAGAGAGAAGAGATATTACTATGTGCACAAAGAGTCTATTTGATTCACTTTCGACGAATTGCGGGATCCAAGTATCTCTCGAATCTGCATCGCGGGTTTTGGCCCTTGGACGTCGAAACGCGTGCGTAGATCGCCGCACGCGGACATGATCTCGCCATTCTGAATCCACCGCGATCAAAACCTAAAGCCCTGCGTCCACAAGGCAGGCATCCAACTCTGGTATCAGGACCGCAATTTCCGATTCTAGGGCTGCCAACGCTTCCTTTAGTTGGGAATGTTTCCCGCCGCGACCGATCTCCTGAAGGCGAGATGCTGCCAAGGCTGCCCGGGTCGCCGACATGCTCGCAAGCATACCCTTCAAAGTGTGACCGGTGGTTTCCAGTGTTTTCATCTGTTCCTTCGACACGGCGTCTTGGAGTGACTTCATAAGGCGGGGACACTCCTCTTTGAAGAGTTGCACCAGCTCGCGCAACAATTCCTGGTCGTTATCCACTCGTGACAGCAGCTCGCCAATATTCAGGGGTAGTTCCGCGGAATGATCGATCGCTTCTACCATGCTTGGCCTGTTTTCCAAGGCTAGGAACTGGCCGCAGCGCTCATCCGACGGTCCACATATTTCTGCAGAAGATTGTCGAGTTCCATTGGCCGTATAGGTTTGCTGAGATAACCGTCCATCCCCCCGCCAGGCACCGCGGCGGCTAGTCGGGGCTAGACAAATGCCTGGCGGGCAAGCAAACCGCTAGGGAAACACCACGCCGGGTCGAGCAGACTTCGGGTGAGGGGGGCATTGATACGGAGGTGGTTTCGGGCAGACTGACTGATTCCTGGCACACTTCGCCTGGCGAATCCTGCGCCTGGTGGTCACACTAGGATTGCGGGGCGGCATGGACACACCCCCCACGCAAATGGCGCCAGACTCTCGGCCGGTGTCAATTATCGGCCTATTTATGTTCGATGAATTCCTTGAGGTGTTTGGCAACTGCCTCAGCCATGGATTGCTGGTTCTTGCTGCCGCCTCTCTGTTTGTTCACCGAGTACGCCCAAAGCATCTTGCTTGAACTGATTTCAATGTATTGGACAGAGACGCTTCCTTTGTCCTCAATCCCCGCGCAAGAAGCGAACAGGCAACGTGTAATTTTGGCCCCGGTGGATTCCTGTTTGATCTCGACGGGCGCGGCTTTCAACAAATAGACAGCTTTCGTCTGATCCGTGACGACGTCGATCGGGACACCCTTCTTCGCCATCGCTGCACCGAGGTAAGTTTCAAAACCATTTTGCGGCGCAATATAGACTGTGGGCGGCTGTGCCTGGCCGACACTCGGCAGGGATGCAACCAACAACGTCAGAAGTAATCCAATCTTTTTCATTTTCCGCACGCCTCCACGCCAAGCCTATGACGGAGTGTGCCAACCGACAAAGTTACGCAGGTAATTGGCGGGAGCTTGTAGGAAAGTGGTGGGCCACGCCGGCGGAGCCGCCATCAAGTAAGAGTCGTGGGTTTCCGTGCTCCTCGAATTCTTGGGACCCCGCGTGGAAGAGCGGGGCTTCAGGCCTGCGTTCGCCTCACGCAACCGACGGGCTTTGGTCTCTGCGGGCGCGGAGTACTAGAAACCTGAAACGTACACCTGAAACTCGAGTTGCTTTAAGCGCGTACTGCTGGAGCCACCGCCCGCTTGGGAAGCATTTCCCCGATGCGGCGAATTTGTGCGCCGACGCCGCGTAGTTTTTCTTCGATGTGTTCGTAGCCGCGGTCGATGTGATACACGCGGTCGATAATGGATTCGCCTTCCGCGACCAATGCTGCCAGCACCAGCGAGGCGGACGCGCGCAAGTCGGAAGCCAGCACCGCAGCGGCGCTCAGCGGAGATTTGCCGCGAACCACGGCGCGCCGTCCTTCAATCTTGATCCTGGCTCCCATGCGCAGGAGTTCCTGGGCGTGTACGAAACGGTTCTCAAAAATATTTTCTGTGATGTTGGATGTTCCCTCCGCTTGCGTGGCCAGGACCATATATTGCGCCTGCATGTCGGTAGGGAATCCGGGATACTCCGCAGTGACGATGTCAGCAGCTTTTAGCGGCCCATCACCCATCACGCGGAGGGAATCCGCGTTGTGTGCAGTCTTCACGCCGGCTTCATCCAGCTTCTGCAGCAAAGCGTCGAGGTGACGGGGATCGCAACCCGCCACATTCAGATCTCCTCCAGTCAATGCTCCGGCAATGATGAAGGTGGCAGCCTCGATGCGGTCGGGAATAATGCGATGCCGGGCGCCATGAAGTTTGCTCACACCTTTCACACGAATCGTGGGAGTGCCCGCACCTTCAATATGAGCCCCCATCTTGTTGAGCAACTCGGCCAGATCGGCGACTTCCGGTTCGCGCGCGCAATTCTGCATAACCGTTTCGCCGTCGGCGAGCGAGGCTGCCATCAGCAAGTCTTCTGTGCCGGTAACGGTAATTTTGTCGAAGACAATTTCCGCGCCGCGCAGACGTTTCGCGCTGGCTTCTACGTAGCCGTGATCCTGAGTGATGGTCGCGCCCAGCCGCTCGAGTCCCTTGATGTGCAGATCGATGGGACGAGATCCAATGGCACAGCCGCCGGGTAGTGAAACCCGGGCATGTCCGCAGCGCGCCACCAACGGACCGAGAACGAGCGTAGAGGCGCGCATGGTCTTGACCAGTTCGTAGGAGGCCTCGGGCGATGTCAGATTGCGACAGCAGATCGTGGTGCGATGCTGGGCACGACCGTAGCCGAGTTCGACCTCGGCACCCATCGCAGCCAGCAGCTTGCGCGTAGTTTCGATATCGCGCACCTGCGGAATGTTTTCCAGGATGACGGGCTCGTCGGTCAGAATGGCGGCAGCCATGGCCGGCAAGGCGGCATTCTTGGCCCCGCTGACGCGAACTGTCCCCAGCAGCGGATTGCCGCCGCGGATCACGAATTTATCCATATCTAGATAATTCCTTGAGTAAGCCCCATTGCTTCTATTCTAGCGGGGAATAAGGTGGCCAACATTGAGGAAATTATTAATCGGGAGTGCATGGCTGGTTGTCGTTGGCCGTTCGCCTGCGGCCAAGGACCTACGACCAAGGACCAACGACGGCTTCCTACAAACTTCGGGCTGCGGCAATGGCATGACGGACATGACCATTCGCAGCCTTCAGTGCCCGTTGGGCTTCGGCTCGGTTGACCTTCGCTTGCGACATGACTAACGCCAGGGGAATGCTGTTTTTTGCCTTTCTGAGCGCCTTTTGCGCGGCTTTTCTACCCATGCCAGTAGTAAGTTGCAGGATTCTCACGGCACGATCTACCAGCTTTTCATTCTTTTGATGAAGATTGACCATCAGGTTGCCATAAACGTAGCCCAGGCGAATCATCGCGCCGCTCGAAAGCATATTCAGGACCATCTTTTGCGCGGTCCCGGCTTTCATGCGAGTGGATCCGGAGATAACCTCGGGACCAACCTCGGTGACGATTGCCAGGTCCGCGGCTTTTTCCAGCGGAGAATTCCGGTTGCAGGTGACGGCAATTGTCTTGGCGCCGTGGCGGCGAGCATACGAAATTGCAGCCACGGTGAACGGAGTGCGGCCGCTGGCGGCGATCCCCACCACTACGTCGTTTTTTCCTGGTTTTTTCTTCGCGATCTCGCGCTCGCCGAGTTTAGGAGAATCCTCGTCGGCTTCCACCGCCGCGCCCAGTGCTTTTAGCCCTCCGGCGATAATGAACTGCACTGTTTGCCGATGAGTATCAAATGTAGGCGGACACTCGACGGCGTCGAGTGCGGCAATGCGTCCACTGGTTCCGGTGCCAACGTAGATGAGCCGACCGCCTCGTCGCAACGCAGATGCGATGATATCGATACTTTGCGCGATTTGTGGAAGTGCACGCTTGACGGCGGCCGCGACTTTGGCATCTTCGGAATTGATGATGCGCGCCAGTTGTAGGGATGGTTTCAGATCCAGGTTCGCGGAAACCGGATTCGGCTTTTCAGTGACGAGCCGGCCTAAATCGGTGCGTGGTTTTTTTGTGGCACCTTTCAACCGCGAGCCTCCAGCGCTTCGATGACCGCATCGTGAAATTTTGGACGGATCTCTTTAATGGCGTTATTGCTGCCATCCGGCCAGGTCCGATTGGTTAGCAAGGTGACAGAAAGCTGGCGCTCAGCATCGATCCACAGTGAAGTGCCGGTGTAGCCGAGATGTCCGAAGGAATGCGGAGAAAAATACCTTCCCGACTGCGAAGGGGATGAAGGCGTGTCCCATCCAAGCGCGCGAGACGTGCCCGCGGGTGACGATTCGCGCCGGGTAAAGACTGCTACTGTTTCCGAATGAAGGATGGGTTGGCCTCCTTTCAACATAGCATTGGCGAAGACGGCGACGTCCTGCGCAGGGGCGAAAACGCCGGCATGTGGCGCTACGCCTGCTAGCACACTGGCGTTCTCGTCATAGACTTCTCCTTGAATGATGCGGTGGCGGAAGGAGTCGTCATCAACTGTGGGCGGAATCGAAGGTCGCCAAGCCGGAGGCGGATTGAAAGCTGTGTTTGCCATACCCAGCGGGCCGAACACTTCGCGTTGGCAAAAACGGTCAAGAGGTTCGTCAGCAATACGCGAGAGCGCGACGCCAAGAACAATAAAACCGACGTCACTGTAGGTGGCTTGTACGCCTGGATCCGCGACTAACGGCATTGCGAAGGCCGCGTCCAGCAACCGATCCTTCGTAGGGGCTCTCTGGAACAGCTTTTCGTAAGCCGGCAATCCTGACGAATGGGCCAGCAGCATGTGCAAAGTCACTTCGCGGCGACGCTCATCCTGTCCTGAAAATTCCGGCACGATCGAGACAACTGGCATTTCCAGATCCAGCAAACCGCGCTGGTAAAGAATCATGGCGATGCTGGTAGTGGCGACGACCTTAGAAACCGAAGCTAGATCAAAGATGCTGGCCGTGGTCACTTCAGGAGATTTCAGGTCATACGTAAAGCGCCCAATGGCCTTCAACGCAACCAGCTTTCCTTGATGTGTTACCGCGACCGAGGCTGCGGGGAAAACATGCTGCGCAATCGCTTGTCGCAACAACTCAAAGGCAGGCAAGAACACAACGTCCTGCTGCTCGTAAGCAGGCGGGGGAAAATGCGCGGAGGTCTTGGCCGCGGTATTCAGGGAAGAGGAGCCTTCTGACAAAGGTGTAATTTGCTCGATGTTCGGTTTATAGCAAAGTTCGCAGAGCGGGTAAAGGTGACTTTAAGTCCGTCGTTGGTCGTTCGTCCTTGGTCGGTGGCCAACGACGAACGACCAACAGCCAACGACGGGAGCGATAAATCAGTGGTACACAACCCCCTACTTGAGGTTCTTGAGTAATCCAGCGGCGGTTGTGTAAAGTCGGGATATCCGCATAATCAGAGCAAATTCGCGAATCCAGCGGTCCTCATTCTGCCTGCTCGCGGCAGCATTTCTGCTCAGCAGTTTCATCTATCCCGAAAGCGCACAGGCGGCGGCTGGCAGCAAACCAGGCCCCCCGAACCGGCTGGGTGTCCTTGACCCCATCATTCAGAACGCAATCCGTCAAGGCCAGATGCCTGGCGCAGTGTTGCTGGTGTGGCACAACGGGCAGGTGATGTATCGCAAGGCGTTTGGCAACCGGTCTCTCGAACCGCGACGCGAAACCATGAGGCTGGATACGATTTTCGACCTCGCCTCTCTCACCAAGGTGGTAGCTACAACGAGCGCAATCATGCAACTGATGGAGCGCGGGCAGGTGCGGATCAACGATCCGGTCGCGAAGTATATTCCGGAGTTCGCGCAAAACGGCAAAGAAGATATTACGGTCCGCAATTTGCTTACGCACTATTCGGGTCTGCGGGGAGATCTGGATTTGACGCAGCCATGGCAGGGACGCGACACAGCGTTCTCCATGGCTTTCGCCGAAACGCCACTCATCCCTGCGGGCTCACGCTTTCTGTACAGCGATATCAACTTTATTGTCCTGGGTGCGTTGATCGAGCGTGTGTCGGGAATATCAGAGGACGAGTACTGCCAGAAGAACATCTTCACTCCGTTGGGGATGACGCACACTCGCTACCTTCCGCCAGCCGCGTGGAAGTCGGCGATCGCGCCAACCGAGTATGACGAACCGGGCAGGATGCTCCGCGGGATGGTACATGATCCCACGTCACGCCGTATGGGAGGCGTGGCCGGACATGCAGGATTGTTCTCCACGGCCGCAGACTTGTCGAAATTTGCCCAAGCTCTGCTGAATGGCAGCACGGTATTGCGTTCGCTCGCGGTAGAGAAAATGACCACGCCGCAGCAGCCGCCTACATCTGACAGTCTGCGAGGCTTTGGCTGGGACATCGATTCTCCTTTATCCAGTAATCGGGGTGAACTGTTGCCGGTAGGTTCGTTTGGGCACACAGGATGGACCGGCACTTCGCTCTGGATTGATCCCACTACCCGCACTTACATCATCCTGCTCACTAATTCAGTTCATCCTCGCGGCAAGGGAAATGTGATTGCGTTGCGCGCAAAGATTGCCACCGCCGTAGCCGCGACCTTGCCACTGACCGTCAGTGAAAAAGAACAGCTACGACTGAAAAGTATTACTGGCTATAACGAAGCCCAGACGGCTTCCCGCCGGTTGTCGGTACGGAACGGATCGGTGCAAACTGGAATCGACGTCTTGGAAGCGCACAACTTTGATTTGATTCGCGGGGGCGCGGCCAAGAAGAGAATCGGGCTGCTGACCAATCAGACTGGAGTTGATTCTCAGGGACGCCGCACCATTGACGTCCTGGCCGAGGCTTCTGGAGTTTCTTTGGATGCCATATTCAGCCCCGAGCATGGTGTGACGGGCACACTGGATACCACCGATGTAAGCAACTCAAAGGATGCTGCTACCGGAATTCCGGTGTACAGCGTCTATGGCGCCACGGATGCTGCCCGACGCCCATCGCCGGAGTCTCTAAAGAATCTCGACGCGGTGGTGGTGGACATTCAGGATGCAGGCGTACGTTTTTACACGTACGAAGCCTCTCTGGGTTATTTCCTGGAGGCTGCGGCCAAGGCGGGAATTGAGATCATTGTGCTGGACCGTCCTAATCCCATCACCGGTTCGTTCGTGCAAGGCCCCATGCCCGACCCGGGACGCGAGAGTTTCGTGAATTACACTGCTGTGCCGGTGCGTCACGGCATGACAACCGGCGAACTGGCGAAGATGTTCAATGCGGAGCGCAACATTAACGCCCGCTTACAGGTTGTGGCGATGGATGGATGGATGCGCGGCGACTGGTTTGATTCGACGGGCGTGAACTGGATCAATCCCTCGCCAAATCTGCGCAGCCTCACCGAAGCCACGCTTTATCCTGGGGTGGCTCTCATCGAAGGCACCAACGTTTCAGTGGGCCGCGGAACCGACACTCCCTTTGAGATTCTGGGTGCTCCCTGGATCAACGGCCGCGAACTCACACAATATTTGAATGCTAGAAACATTTCCGGCGTGCGTTTTGTGCCAGTAACCTTCACTCCCAACGCCAGCAATTATGCGGCGGAAAAGTGTGCTGGGGTGAACATCGTAGTTACCGACCGCAATGCGTTGGACGCTCCTGAACTGGGCATCGAGTTGGCTTCGGCTTTACACAAGCTGTATCCCCAGCAGTTTCACATGGAACGATTGATTGAGCTACTGGTGAATCAGGCAGTGTATGACGCCATCGCTCAAGGACAAGATCCGCGTCGCATCGCGGAGGACTGGCGCGAGCCGCTGGAGAAATTTCAGCAGCTTCGACAGAAGTACCTCATCTATAAGTAAAAATTATCCGACGTTCGACCTGCCAGCCGTTCCATTACAATGTCTGAACACCTGTCCGAACATTTTCCGAACCCTGGGAGTCGTGTAATGAATGTTGGACCCTCTAACCTCGCTAATCCCTTCTATCGTTGTGCCGGTCCCAACTGCGGAGTACAGAAAGGCTCCGCCGACCGCTGGTGGTTGATGTGGACATCTTTTGGGGAATACAACCGGCCGCTACTTTACCTGTGCGCATGGGAAGAGGAGATCGCAAAGAAAGAGGGTACTCTCCACGTTTGTGGTGAGCGATGCGCCCAGCGGTTGCAGTCGCAATTTATGGGGAATGTACTAGAGGGCCAGTTCAAACGGACCGGCGCATAGCAGCGCGGCGCGTCCCACGAAACCTTTTCGTATTGTGCCCGCATCCTACGTTCATCGGAACCAAATACTGCTAGCGGGCGGTCTATACTCAAGTCCGCTTTTCGGCTGCTGCTGCATTCTGATTCGACGGGAGGTCGTCCATGCGCACGATTGCGATGGTTCTTCTGCTCTCCGCGTTGGTGATGGCACAAGCCAGTCCCGCTGTCCGTCCAACTAGCGCCACACCTTCTTCCACAGCGGCTCCTAATGAGCTCATCGTTCCAGCGGGGACAAAAGTTCCACTTGCGCTCAAGCATGCGGTATCGACCAAAAGCACGCGGGAAGGGGACTCAGTTTACGCAGAAACCACTTTTCCCGTAGTGCAGGACAATCGTGTTCTGATTCCGGCTGGGACATACGTACAAGGAAGGATCACGCACGTGCAGCGTGCGGGACGGATTAAGGGGCGGGCTGAAGTTTTGATGCACTTCACCACGCTCATTTATCCCAGCGGCTACACCGTGATGCTGCCCGGAGCTGTGGAGAATGTTCCGGGCGCGGAGAAGACATCCATTAAAGGGCAGGAGGGCACGATCCGCCAGGACAGCCAGAAAGGTGAGAAGATCGGAACCGTTGCCCAAGGCGCAGGCACAGGTGCGGTGATTGGCGGCTTGAGTCGCGGAGGAAAGGGAGCTGCGATCGGCGCGGGCATCGGCGGCGCCGTGGGAACCGCCATCGCGCTGCTGTCACGGGGCAATAACGTGAAACTGGATGCCGGCACGACCGTGGAAATGGTGTTTCAGCGTGCTGTTCCCTTGGATCCCAACCGCATTCCTCCGCCAGTGAAATAATTCCCAGCAGCAACTCGTTGCCGGCGCGACGCTGGCGCTACCTTAGCGCAAACATGGCATTCACGTGGGCCGTGACCTGGATGTTCTGGGGGCTGAACTCAGCGGTGGGCGCGGCCATTTTGGTAGCAGCGCCCATACTCTCCATCACACGTGCGTTCATTGGGGTCACAATGCGCACATTCTCGAAAGTATCCACTGAGGCGTAGGAGAGTTCTCCCAGAGTCCGGCCTCCGGCGCGTGCCACGGCGTTTGCCGACTCGCGGGCTCGACGGTAAGCGTCTTCCACGGCGCGAGTCTTGGCGGCGTCGATGTCGTCGAGGGTATAGCTGACGGTCTGATTTTCTGTGATATCAGTGTCGGCGAGTTGCTGCACGATGGGCGCGATCTTGGAAAAATCTTTTAGTTTCAGCGATACATTGGTGTTCACCCGATATCCCACCAGCTTCCGCTTTGCAGTCCTGAAATCATAGACCGGTTGCAGGGAAAAGAATCCAATTTCGGCGGCTTTGGGTTCGATTCCATTGGATCGCAGTATCTGACGAATCTGCTCGGCTGCCTTAGAAGCCCGATCGTAAGCCGCCCGCGAACTCTCTTCCTGGGCAGAGATGTTGAATTGCACCAGCGCGGTGTCGGGATTCGCTTCAAATTTGCCATCGGCACCGACGAATACGGTGTTGGGTTGGGCGGTAACCGTAGGCCGATCCTGTGCCAGGCCGAACGTCCCGGCCAGGATTACAAGAAATATCCATGTCATAGAAGTTTTCATGATTTCTCCCTCGAAGAAGACAAATAGATTTATACGCCTGAGAAGCGGCTACTCAAAGAACGTCCACATAAATTGAACTTGCGGTGTGGACCGATAAGAAAAGGGCACGGATTTGGGAATCCGTGCCCTTTCGTCGAAAACTGCAGCGCGATGATAGTTCTATCCTGCAAA
>WNEZ01031037.1_pt1 | contig 11219 bp, 9 predicted proteins | sample 5400521 | NCBI WGS metagenome assembly WNEZ01 (sample SAMN13153339, study PRJNA577476) | soil metagenome | isolation source: 120 cm saprolite under Douglas fir tree site 2 hole 1 replicate 1 | place: USA:California | collected 2015-04-18
TAGTCGATCTCCTGCTCGAGCGGCACGAGCAAACGGTCGAGGATCTGTTTCGGCGCCACGCGCTGGCGGCCGAGGTCGTCGATGAGCAGCACGCCACCGTTGGCCTTGACCTGCAGCGGCGCGCCGTACGTCCGGCTGCCCTCCTCCCAGGTCGGGTCGAACATCTCGATCTGGAATTCGCCGCCCACCTGGACGAGCGGGCGCGAGACACGCCGCCAACGGCGGTCGGCGGGCTGGTTGGCCTCCAGCCGGTGAACGGCCAGGTCGAAGACCGTCATCACCTCGCCGCCACCGATGTCGAGCGCCACCGGGACGACGATCGGACCTCCGAGCAGACGGGGGATGCGTCGCGCCAGCGTGGTCTTGCCGTTGCCCGGCGCCCCGTAGATGAAAATCGATGATCGGGAGTTGACCGCCGCTCGCACCGCCTCGGTCACGCCCGGCGCCAGCTCGATGCCGGCGAGGGCGGCGGTGACCTTGGTCAGGTCGAGGGTGCCAGGCTTGGCCGCCTCGGCCAGGACCGCCCTGTACTCGTGCATGGACACCGGCGCCGGCCCGGAATATCGAGTGCCCGCGCGCGCGATCTCTTCGCTCCGTACGCGCCCCTGCTTGGTTAGCGCATACGCCATCCGCTCCGGCAGCGGCCGCCCGAGCCACGGCCCCTGCTCGTTCGCGAGCCCGAGGGCGTCGAGGAAGTTGGCGCTCGTCAGCATTTTGAGGACGGGCTCGACGGCTACGAATGGCAGCGCCAGCAGCTCGGCGACCTCGTAACCGGTGAGCCTCGTCGCCGTCGAGGCCATCCGTAGGATCATGCCTTCGACGAGCGTGCGATTGATCTCGGGCGGCGGCGGCGTCCCGACTTCCGGGTTGGTCGAAGGGGTGCGTGTCGGCGGTGGCATCGGCTGTGGTTCGTCGACGTGCTCGAGGACGGCCGCGAACAACTTTTTCCCGAACCGCGCGCGGTCCGCGTGGTCGGGAGGCTCGCCCTCGCGGCGCCGGCTGATCCAGTTCGGCACCTCTTTGAAGACCACGGTGTTGCCGATCAACAGCTGCACCATGTCGGGCTCCGCGGTGGTGACCCTGATCGCTATGCGCACCAGGTAGCCCTGGCTCTTGAGCGCCGACCAGCTCCTCTCCCACGCGACCTCGTTGCGCCCGGACCAGGTCTGGCGGACCGTGCGGTCGCGGGCGAGGGTTACATCCTTGCGGTTCTGGTAGCGGCGCCGGACCAGCTCGGTCACGTCCTTGTCGACGTCCTCCGCCACCAGGGCCGCCAGCGGCAGGGCCCGGTCGTCGACCGCCGGCCGGTTCTTGATCTCGAAGATCGTGTTGGCGGTCGGCGCAAGCGCGCGTATCACGCTCGCGTGGCGCGGGCAGAAGGGCGTTCGCTCGATGAACTGGATGTGGCGCCGGCACCACCAGCTCTTGCATTCGCGCCCGGTCAGGTCCTTGTATGCGCACGCCCAGCCCCGGCGCTCCTCGCAATCGACGAAGGTGCAGACGCCCGGCGGCTTGGGGCCGTCGGTGCGCTGCGGGATCGCGACCTGCGGCTCCGTGATCTGCGACCCGACCGCCATCTCCGCCGACATGCCTTCCGCGGGCGGCTGCGCCACCCCCGGCTTCGGCATGTAGTGAAAGGCGCCCGAGAACTCTTCGCAGGTCTGGAAGCGCTGCGACGGGTCCTTGGCCGTGGCCTTCCAGATGATCTCCATGATCGGCGACGGGATGGCGGTCGACGCCCGCGGACGGTCGAAAACCTGCGAGTGCAGCACGGCCGGCAGCGGTCCGGTAAAAGGCGGCTCGCCGTGCAGGAGCTCGTAGAGGATCATGCCCAGCGAGTACACGTCCGAGCACTTGTCCACGGCCTCACCCTTGACCTGCTCGGGGGCCATGTACGCGGGCGTGCCGACCATGCTGCCGGTGGCGGTCAGTCGGTGCTTGTCATCGATCAGCTTTGAGATTCCGAAGTCGAGAATCTTCGTCTTGCCGCGGTTGGAGATGAGGATGTTGTCGGGCTTGAGGTCGCGGTGGACGATCCCGAAGTCGTGTGCGACGCCGACGGCCGACAGCAGCTGCTGAACCAGGTCGACGGACACGTCGACGCTGAAGCGACCGTACTCGTCGAGCCACGACCGCATCGAGCGCCCGTCGACCCATTCCATGACGATGAACAGCACGGGGCCGTCCTCGTCGAAGTCGTACACGCGGACGATGCCGGGGTGGTTGAGGCTGGCGACAGTAGCCGCCTCGCGGTGAAACCGCTGGCGGAAGCTGATGTCGCTCGAGTACTGCTCGGCCAGCACCTTGATCGCCACCGGGATGTCGAGGCGCGGGTGCGTGGAGCGATACACGACGCCCATGGCGCCACGTCCGAGTTCGGCTTCGATCGGGTATCGCCCGAGTTGTGTAGTGCTCACCTTCGATGTGGAGGGAACCCAGTATGCCGGACGGCACCGGGCAAACTCCCCAATAACGGGCTACGGCCAGGAGCTCTCCGCCCTAGCTGAAGACCGCGAGCGGCAGGTAGAAGGAAACCCCGAAGTTGGGCTGGTCCACGATCTGGCTGATCCGCAGGTCGCCCGCCAGGCTGCACAGGATGTAGGCATCCTCCCGGCTGAGCGAGTGGTCCGCCCGCAGCCAGGAGATCGTGTCGCGAACGGCGTTGCGGGCGTTCTCCATGAGGTCGGGGCCGAGCGCGCAAACCGCATGGTAGCCGGCGGCGTCGCTCCGTGGCTGCAGGGGCTTGGGAGGTGTGAGGAAGTGATAGCTCCACGGCCGCAGCCGGCCGCCTTTCACCACCCCAAACCGGAGTGAGAACGACATCGGACATTCGATTCCCGTAACGCAGACCTCACCGTCTCCCTGCGCCGCGTGGCAGTCGCCGGCCGAGAACAGGGCGCCCGGGACATAGACCGGCAGGTAGAGCTTGGTGCCTGCTGTCAAGTGCCGGGTGTCGATGTTGCCGGCGCCCTTGGTCGGGGGCAGGACGTCGTGGCGGCCTGGTTCGTCGGTGGCCACTCCCATCGTGCCGCAGAACGGAGCGATCGGGATGTGGATGTCGTGCCGAAGCTCGGCGGAGGTCCGGTTGCCGAGTTCGAAGTAGCGGACGTAGGGCTCGGGGAAGTCGGAGGCGAGCAGTCCGAGGCCCGGGAGCAGGGCCGTCCAGCCCCATGACCCCGGCTTTAGCTCCAGGATGTCGACCTCGAGCACATCGCCAGGCTCCGCGCCTTTTACGTAAACCGGGCCGCCCAGCGGGTACAGATGATCGAAGTTCAAAGAGCCCAGCTTGGAGGCGTCATCACCCTTCTTGAGCTGGCCGGCCGTGACCTCTTCCGTGTCGAAATGGACCAGGTCCCCAGGCTCGATCTCGACCGCGGGCTTGAGCGAGTTGTCCCACTTGTAGTGGAAGGTGTCTCGGCCGATCGAGTGCTCCCGGACGGCGCGTGCCATCTACTTACGCGCCGCGGGCGCGGCGCTCTCCTTGATCGGCGCGGCACTCGCGCGCAGCACCTTCTTGTCGAACTTGCCGACCGAGGTCTTGGGGATCTCGTCGATGAATCGCACCTCGTCGGGCAACCACCATTTGGCCACCTTGTCCCTCAGAAAGTCGATCACCTCCTCCTGCGTCACCTGGCCCTTGAACTCGGGCCGTGCGACGGCATAGGCGACCGGCCGCTCGTCCCACTTGGGATGGGCCAGGCCGATTACCGTCGCTTCCAGGATCTTGGGGTGGTTCATGATGGCGACCTCGAGCTCGACGGACGAGATCCATTCGCCGCCGGACTTGATGACGTCCTTCGTGCGGTCGACGATCTGGATGTAGCCCTCGGGGGTGATCTTCGCGACGTCACCCGTGCGGAACCAGCCGTCCTCTGTGAGCTTGTCGGGGTCGTAGCCGTTGTAATACCCGCGGGCGATCCAAGGCCCACGGACCTGGATCTCGCCAAAAGCGACGCCGTCCCATGGAAGCTCGGCGCCTGTGGCGGGATCGCAGATGCGGATCTCGACTCCGGGCACGATCATGCCCTGGGTGAGGCGGGCGGCCAGCTCGTCCGCGGGCTTGGTGCCGGCCCTCGGACGGGCCACGCTGCCCAACGGCGACGTCTCGGTCATGCCCCACGCGTGAAGCATTCGCAAGCCGAGCGCATCCATGGATTCCATAACCGCACGCGGGATGGCCGAGCCGCCGCAGATCACCGTATGGACCTTCGGCAGGCGCTTCCCGCTCTCCTTCAAGAACGCGGCGGTGTTAATCCAGATCGTCGGCACCCCGGCCAGGACGGTGGCGCCTTCTTGCTCCGCCAGCTCGACGATGGACTTGGCGTCGCCCATGAAGCGGTCTGGGAACAGCACCTTGCTGCCGGCCATTCCGCACGCGTAGGGCAAGCCCCAGCTGTTGGCATGGAACATCGGCACGATCGGGAGCACCGTGTCCTTCTCGGTGATCGCCAGGTTGTCGGCCTGGAGCACGCCCATCGCGTGGATGAACTGGGAGCGATGCGAGTAGACGACACCCTTCGGGTTGCCGGTGGTGCCTGACGTGTAGCACATGGAAGCGGCCATCCGCTCGCTGAGCTTCGGCCATGCGTAGTCGTCGTCCTCGGCGGCCAGCAAAGTCTCGTAGTCGAGCAGCTCGCCGAGCCCATGGTCGGCGGGAACCGGCGTCCCGTTGCCCATCAGCACGATCGTCTTGATGCTGGGGATCTTCCCGACCAGTGGCTTGAGGAGTGGCAGCAGCGTCTGATCGACGAAGAGGACCTTGTCCTCAGCGTCATTGATGATGAATTCGAGGTGCTGTGGAAACAGACGCAGGTTGAGCGTATGCAGGACGGCGCCCATGCAGGGCACGGCGTAGTACAGCTCTAGGTGTCGGTAGTTGTTCCAGGCCAGCGTGGCCACCCGATCGCCAGAACGTGCTGCACAGAGAGCTCGTAGTCCTGCATCAAGCCTTCCACGGCCGAACCTCCAGCAAGAGTTGACTTGTGGCAGCGTCCCTAAGAGGTGGATGGTAAGCCCGAGCCGGGTAGGATGCACACCTATGGCTTCCTGGGGTCGCGCCGACCTCCACACCCACACGAACGCAAGCGACGGCTGGCCGACGCCCGTGCAACTGGTCGAGCACGCCGCGCGTCGCACCGGGCTCGACGTGATCGCGGTCTCGGATCACGACACGATCGAGGGCGCGCTGCGCGCCGCTGAATACGCCGCCAGGCGAACGAAGCTGCACGTGATCGTCGGCGAAGAGGTTTCGAGCCGGGACGGCCACATCGTCGGTCTATTCCTCGAGCGCTGTGTGAAGCACGGGCTGTCGGCCGCCGCCACGGTCCACGCGATCCACGAGCAGGGCGGCATCGCCATCGCGGCGCACCCGTTCTGGCGCACGCAGCGCCAGGTGCAGACCGGTTACGCGCATGGCGTCGGCTGGCTGGCGGCCGAGCTTCCATTCGACGCTGTCGAGGTCGAGAACGCCACACCCGGTTTCTACGTCTTCAACCAGCTGGCGCGACGCCTCAACATGGGGCTAGGAGCCGCCGAGCTGGGCGGCTCGGACGCTCACATCGTCGATGCCGTCGGGCGCGCGTTCACGGAGTTCCCCGGCAAGACACCGGACGCGCTGCGCAAGGCGATCGAGACCGGGAAGACGCGGGCCGGACGCCGGCGGTATCAGGCCGTCGGACTCATGCGATATGCGGCCTGGGGGCTCAACCACCAGAGATACGTCGCGGCGGTCTAGCCCCGGGCGCTTCCGTATTCCGCGCGTTTGCCGCCAGCCGCGCGCCTACTCGTTGCCGTTTCCGAGCGTTTGGCGCCAAACGTGCGCCCGCGAGCAACTTACGATGGGCGTGCGCCCGCTTAGCTCAATGGATAGAGCGCCTGACTTCGGATCAGGAGGTTGCGAGTTCGAGTCTTGCAGCGGGTACCTTGCACACAGTCTTCGCCGTCCGCCTAGAGCATCCTCTCGAGCATGTGATCGAGCCGATCGGCCTGGCCGTGGATGTCGGCGGCGAGCAGGCGCACGTCTTCGTCGTACGCACGGTCTGCTTCTTTTACCTGGTCGCTCATTTGCCGGATTCCGACCAATGCCGTCTTGAACTCGCGGTTCAGCGTGGAGCGGGTCGTCTCGATGTCGGTGAGCATTTCGAGGAATTCCTTACGCTCCAGGATCATGTTCACTGTCAGTAGCACCGCGAGGATTCCGGTCAAGGCAGTCTGGAATTCGTTCTCGTGTCCGGTCAGGGCCGAGTACAGGTCGCCCGCGGAAGCCAGGAGCAAGGTCATCCAGGGCAGCGCGAGCTGCCACAGGTCGAGAGGCGCCTGTTGGGACGCCGTCTTCGGAGGAGTGTCTGGATAGGTCGCCGCCAGCGCGATCAACAGGAACCCGGCGAACCATCCGGTGTCGAGCACGCTGCCCACTGATCCGAACGCGCCCTGGGCCGTGAGATAAGAGAACGCGCTGTCGGCGATGGAGTAGGCCGCAACACCGGCGAGCAGCAACGCCATCCTGCCCTTCTGCTGGTGCGTTGCGCGCCGGATGGCGAGGATGAGGACCGTGCCCACCAGAATGTCGCCGACCGGGTACGCAAGGTCGAGCAGCTTGGTCGTCGAGTTGGAATCCCAGACGGCCCTCAGCCCGAAGCCCCACGCGGTCGCGGTCAGGGCAATGGCGACGATGATGCCGTCGAACCAGATGCGCCAGCGAGCAGACGTACCTCGCGCGTCGCCCCAGAAGGCGCGAATGCCGGCGATCGCAAACGGCACCGCCGCCAGGAATCCAGCGTCTGCCAGCGACGGGTAGGGCACCTGAACGCCCATTCCGACTTCGTAGATCGACCAGACAACCTCGCCAGCCGACCAGAGGCCGGCTGAGATGCCCATCAACGCCCAGCCGAGCCTGTCCTTTCCGCGAGCCCGGCGCGCGGCCCACACGCAGGCGATTGAGGCGAGCGCCGCCGCCAGCGTAGAGCACGGAAATGAGCGCGACTGCCGCCGCCGCGATGGCGAACGTCCTTCGCCGGCCGTCCAACGCGATCCACGTGCCCATCTGTTCAGCGAAAGTTAAGCAGCCCGCGCTGTCGATTCATCCCCGAAATCGATGGGATTTTCGGAGCGGCTTACGCCGGCGGAGGTGGCGCCCCCTTGGCCGAGTAAACAGTGCCCATCTCCTGCCACAGCGTGCCGTCCCAGCGATAGTGACCGTCCTCGGACACCGGTCGCCACTCGGCGAGGTCCCAGTACCACTTGCCATCGGGCGACACCCCGACGGTGGATCCGACGGGGGCATGCGCTCCCACTATCGGCCCGGCGGCCGGCGACAGAATCGGGCGGCTCCGGCCCAGTACGAACCAGGCTCCGAAGATCGCGATCAGCACGACCCCGATCACTGCCGAGGTGATGCCTGCGCCCTGGGAGTCCGAGAGCTCGGATTGTGGGTTGTCGTAATGGGTGGTCGTGTACTTCGTGGGGCTCGCGTTGTTCTCGTCGTAGAGCGTGATGGCGATGATCTGCGTCGAACCCTGGTCGATCCAGATCGAGGTCTTCCCGTCCTTGTAGAGCGAGTCCGGAAGGGTCGGGTGGAATGTGGTTTTGTCGAGTTGGTACGTGTTGCTGTCGCCAGTCAGCTGCAGGGTGTTGTTCGTGTAGGAGCCGTTGGTGGTGTGCTCGACGTAATCGCTGACGGTGCCGTCGATCTCGACCGGCTGGCTGGGATGGGCGCTGGCGTAGGCGATTGCCCCGACGCCGATCAGCACGATACCGGCGAACAGGTATGTCCACTTGAAGCGCAGCAGGCCGAGAATCCCCAATACGGCCGCGACAGCATATCGTTGCCGTGAGCCGGTGAGCGGGCGGCGCGGGTAGAATTCTCCGGCGCAGCACGGGCGGCTGGCGGAACTGGTAGACGCGCACGTTTGAGGGGCGTGTGAGGTAACTCATCCGGGTTCGAGTCCCGGGTCGCCCACCACCTTCGCTCGTGCCTGCGCTTGCCATCACACTAATCGCGTGACGGAGGAGGGAAGGGAGCTCGACCCAGCGACCGAGTTTCGTCAGCTCTACGACCAGCAGTACCTGTCGATTTACCGCTCCATCCGGGCCGTGGTCCTGGACCCGGCTGCCGCCGAGGACCTGACCCAGGAGACCTTCGTGCGGGCCTATCGGGCCCGCCACCGCTACACCCCCACGGCGCCGCCCGGCGCCTGGCTCCGCCGCATCGGGATCAACCTCGCCATCTCCTACCTGCGTCGCCAGAAGCTGGCGCGGGTGCTCCCGGCGCGCCTCTACATCGCACCCGATCGGCGCGAGTACGACCGCGCCGAGGCCAGGGACGTCGTCACCAAGGCCCTGGCCACCCTCAGCCCCAAGCTGCGAGCCGCGGTCGTTCTCCATTACTACGACGGGCTGACCCGGGAGGAGATCGCCTCCGTGCTTGGGGTGCCGGCCGGGACGGTGGCTTCCAGGATCGCCAAGGCGGTGGCGATAATGCGGAAATCGATCGGGAGCGATCAAGATCTCGGACCCGAGCGTTCGACTAGTGAAGGTGCCCTACGTGGACGATAAACCCACACCGGGAGGGTTTGGTACGCCCTCAGACGACGACCTGGGCCGGATGATCCGGCACTCGGTCGAGTCGTGGCAGCCCCAGCGCGGCCCCGACTGGCCAGGTGTCCTCATCCGGCTCGCCAACTCCGGTCCCCCCGCATGGCTGCTCTACACGGCCGCCAGCGCGGCGCTGGTGGTGATCCTGCTGGTGGCCTTCCTCGTCGGCTCCGCTCTCCAGATCGGCGCCCTCGGCCCCCAGCCCGTGCCCTCGCACCTGCACTAAACGAAGAAGGGCAGCTCTTCTCCCAGGCCTCGGTCGCGAGCGGCGGGAAGGACCACGGAGGCGGCGGCGAGGTCCCAGATCGCCAGGCCTTGCGATTCGAACAGGGTGATGCCGGGATCGTCAGGGGCGTGCCACCTGCCCGCCAGCACCGAGCCCAGCTCGGTCGCTCGGTCCCAGTCGAACTTGCCTGCGGCGTGGGCCTGGATGAGATCGCCACTCTCGAGCTGGGCGGCAGCCAGCTGATCGGTGACCACGGTGCGGGCTCGGGCCACGAGGTCCGCGGGGATCTCGGCGCGGTTGGGGTAATTGGAGCCGGCCGCGACCACGAGTGCTTGTGGCTCGACCCAATCGGCCTCGAGGACGGGCTCCGAGCTCGTCGTCATGGTGACGACGATGTCGGCGCCGCGTACGGCGGCCTCGGCAGACTCGGTGGCGATGGTCTTCACGCCGAGCTCGGCCTGCCGATCGCGCGCGAAGGCCGCCCGACGCTGGGCATCGCGACCGAACACACGTAGCTCGACGATCTCGCACACCCGAGACACAGCCAGGGCCTGGGTGGCGGCCTGCTTCCCGGTGCCGATGATCGCGACCGTCGCCGGTCCTTTGGGTCGCAGGGCCTTCACCGCCACCGCGCTCGCGGCACCAGTGCGGTACGCGCCCATGTGCTCCGCCTCGATCAAAGCCTGCAGGTTGCCGTCGAGGGCGAAGATCGCCACCAGAAAGCGCGCCTTGCCGCCGGCGACGGGGTAGGCCTTGAGGCCGGTGAAGCCGCCACCGGGGTAGGTCGCGAACATCACGTTCAGGAGTCCGCCGGGGGCAAACGCCCGTCGCCTCGGCTCGTTCTGGGCCACCCCCTGGCCGAGCTCGCGCATGGCCTTCTCGACGGCGCCGATCACAGCGTCCATCTCCACGACCTGCCTGACGTCCGCCTCGCGCAGCACGAGGGTCACGGCGGGGAGAATACACAGCAATGACCCCCAACTCGTTGAACGTCGGGCTCATCGGCCTCGGTACCGTGGGCGGCCAGGTGGCGGAGCGGTTGCTCACCTGGCAGCCTCAGCTCGCCCGCAGGGCGGGCATCGAGCTCTGCCTGCGCCGCGTGCTGGTGCGCGACATCAAGAAGCCGCGGGCCGTTGCCGTCGCACCCGAGCTCCTGACCGCCGATCCGCAGCAGCTGCTCGACGATCCGGCGATTCAGATCTTGGTCGAGGTCGCGGGGGGCGACGAGCCCATGCACTCGTATCTCGAGCGGGCGATCCGGTCCGGCAAGCACGTCGTGACCGCCAACAAGGTAGTCATGGCCCGGCACGGGCCGGAGCTCCTGGACCTTGCCGCGGAGCGCAACGTCGACGTCTATTTCGAGGCCGCGGTCGGGGGCGGGATTCCCCTCATCAGCACGTTCCGCACCGACCTGCAGGCCAATCGCATCGAGAGGGTCTCGGCCGTTATCAACGGCACCACCAACTACGTCCTCGGACGGATGGCGTCCGCGGGGCTGTCGCTGAGCGACGCGGTGCGCGAGGCCCAGGCGGCGGGTTTTGCCGAGGCGGATCCGACTGACGACGTCGGCGGATTCGACGCCACCTACAAGCTCGCGATCCTTGGCTCGATCGCCTACGAGATCAAGATCCGGCCCGACGATGTTTTTCGCGAGGGTATCGAGGGCATCGAGCCGGTCGACTTTCGCTACGCCCGCGAGCTGGGATACGCGATCAAGCTGATCGCCCACACGCAGCGCCATCCGGGCAGGGTCGAGGCGCGCGTGCATCCGGCCATGGTCCCGCTCGACCATCCGCTGGCCCAGGTCGAAGGCGCCAACAATGCCGTGTTCGTCGAGGGCGACCTGGTCGGGCAGGTGCTGTTAGTCGGGCAGGGCGCGGGCGGGCGGCCGACCGCCTCGGCCGTGGTCGGCGACTTGATCGATCTCGCCCGCTCCATCCGGCGCGGCGTGCAGAGCCGGCCGTCGTTCAGCTTCGATGACCGGATCGGCGTGATTCCGATGGGAGAGGTGAGGACGCGCGCGTACTACCGCGTGCGCGTTGACGACCGGACCGGCGTGCTGGCCGCGCTCGGCCAGGTGTTTGCGGAGGAGGGGGTCAGCATCTCGAGCCTCATACAGAAGGACGCGTGGGTGGAGGAGCAGACCGCGGAGCTCGTCGTCACCACGCATCCCGCCCCCGACGCCAGCCTGCAGCGAGCGCGCGATCGTATCGCGACGCTTTCGCCGGTGCATGCGGTGTCGTCCTTCTTGCGCGTCTTCTAAATAGATGCTCCTCGCGCGTCCTACATAAATGGGGGTCATCGCCCGCTACCGCGAGCACCTGCCCGTGGGTCCGAACACCCCCGATGTCGACCTTCACGAAGGTTCCACGCCGCTCGTGCCGAGCCGCAACATCGGCCG
>WNEZ01005348.1_pt1 | contig 11217 bp, 10 predicted proteins | sample 5400521 | NCBI WGS metagenome assembly WNEZ01 (sample SAMN13153339, study PRJNA577476) | soil metagenome | isolation source: 120 cm saprolite under Douglas fir tree site 2 hole 1 replicate 1 | place: USA:California | collected 2015-04-18
GTGACCGCAAGTTCGGCACGATACCGCGCGAAAAGTTTCTTCAAACGGTACTTGAGAACAGCCTGTGCTTCTGTGCCATAGAAGGATGCTAGCCCGGATGACATGTCGCTATACGCGCCTGCAAAAACCGCCGAGACGCGACTCACATCACCTTTGTTATACGCGTCACGAAACTCTGTCTTTGCAAGTCGAATAGCGTAGGCATCGTCCATGGTTTTTCTCAGGTCAAGACTCATTGCTAACCGGCAAGATTTCCATACTGGTGTGCCACGACAACCCTCGAAGGCGAGGTGGCTCACAGTCACCTACCTTCTTCCTGGACAGCCGTCTCGGTCACAGCTGCACCCGCCAGTGCGATTTCTTCATCTTCCTCCGGACTGTTTCCGCTCGTACCGATGGCTCCGATGACCTTGCCCTCAACGGTAATAGGGATCCCGCCCTTAAGGGGCGTGGCGCCAGGCAGCGCAAGGGCAGCCACGCGTCCGTTCTTCACCTGATCCTCGAACACTTTGCTGGGCCGACGGAAGATGGCCGCCGTCCGGGCCTTGCCAATGGCGACTTCCACGCTTGCCACCTGAGTATCATCCAGGCGCTCAAGCAAAATCAATTGCCCCCCGTCGTCAACCACAGCAATTACGACTGTGGCGCCTCGCTTCTTGGCTTCGGCTTCTGCGGCCGCGACCAACTTCTTTGCCATCCCGAGGGTTAACACCTTCTTGGTCGGCAACTCCCCCTGCAAAGCCGGCGCCGCTGACAAGATGAGTGCCAGAACCAAGCTCCAAAAGGCTTTCATGATTGATCTCCTCTAGCAAATCTGGCGTCCGTTTTCTTAGCCGCAGCCCCAGGATCGCGTTACGGACGAATCCCGGGAATACTCAGCCGGATACGATACAGGCCAGTACGAGCGCACAAATACAGCGTTCTTCCATCATCGTCACCCCAAGCGAAGTTGTGCGGATGCTCGGGTCCGACGATGGTGCCGAGGTGTTTGCCCTCAGGGGAGATGATCCAAAGCCCACCCGGGCCTGAGACATAAAGATTGCCCTTCTGGTCAATCTTCATGCCGTCGAGGGCGTCTTCCCCCTCGGCAGATGTCATGTCGAAAAAGACCTTCCCGTTAGACAGCGTGCCATCGGACTTGACTTCGTAACGCATGACGACCTTCTTCTCGGTGTCCCAATCGTCAACGTAGAAGTACTTCTCATCTGGAGAGAAGGCCAGACCGTTCGGTCCCTTCAAATCGGTGGTCAACAACTGGACCTGCTTGCCATCGGGCGAGACGCGAAACACACCGCTGTAGGGCAATTCTTTACGTGGATCGTCGAAAAACTTCGGCAGTCCAAAGGGAGGATCGGTGAAATACAGAGCTCCATCCGACTTGTAGACGAGATCGTTGGGACTATTGAGCCGTTTTCCGTCGTAGTGATCAGCCAATACGGTGAGCTGTCCGTTCTTCTCCATGCGGACCACGCGGCGATTGCCGTGTTGGTTGATGGTGAGACGGCCCTGCTTATCGAGCGTGAGCCCGTTCGACCCGGGCTGGCCGTACTCGCCGATATCCATCCCACGGTAGCCGCTCTTGGTCATGAAGATCGACAGCTGCCCATCTTGTGTCCAGCGGTAGATCAGGTTGTTGTTGGGATCGCTGAAAAGAAGATAGCCGTCCGTGTCTTCCGTGCGCGGCACCCAAATGGGCCCCTCGATAAACAGGAATCCGCCGGCGAGTTTCTCGATCTTCGCGCCCGATGGAACAATCTCGTCCAGCGCCGGGTCCTTCCTGATGACCCGCGCCGGAGTCTCACTGATCGCGACCTTGGGCGACTTGTAGAAATCCAGGGTTGCCGACTTGATCCAGATGAAATTCTGGGGACTGTAGGAAATTGGCCCGTTAATCCCGAAGACAGCAAGCTGAATCTGCTGGCCTGGCTTAACATTTCTCGCGATGATCACGCGATTGGGAGCATTGAATCCCCTGATGACCGGCCCGCCAAGTTGGCCGAGAACCCGTGGCATCTTGCCGTTGACCCAAACTTCGGCATAGTCGTCGATCACGATTTCAAAAGCGACGGTCGAGCCTGCGGTTTCGAAATTGCCCACCTTTTCGGGAATGGTTACGTCGATCCGGTACCAGTTGAAGCACACTTTGGCCGTGGAGCGTCGCTGGTCGAGCGTGGTCGCATCGATCGCCTCCCATTGGGAATCATCGAAATCCGCCGCACCGGCATGCGGAGTGTAGTCATAGGTTTTGATCGGTGCACCGCTCGGCTTTAGGTCCGGACCAACAGCACGCGAGTCGGCGTCCACTATCTTCACGTCGTGGTAGCGCCACTGGCCCTTCACCAGTTGCACCCCTTCGTGGGAAGCCAGGTCAATCACTGCGTCCGGGGGGCCCACAGGAGGGTCTTGGATCGTTTGTGCCCCCGCCCTCACCAAGGACAACGACAAAACCAACGCTAGCGTTGTCGAAGCACTCCACACATGCTGTCGTTTCTTCATGTTCATGTCTCGCTTAGCGAACCTTCACAACGTAGTAGAGGAACGGATTGGTGACCTCCAGGAACTGGTGCGGCACCCCGTGAGGCACCACGATGACGTCGCCCTTGGCGATCTTGCGCGTCTCCCCGTTGCGGATGCTGGATCCCCGGAGTTCGTCGGGTGCTGTGGTCTTGGCGTCAACGGCTTCGCCGCCGGTGACAAAAGTTGCCGAACCCTCCAACACATAGATCACATCAGCGTCTTTCGTGTGTATCTCCGCCTGTCCTGGTTTTTCCCGGCGGCTGGCGTGGACCATATAGTTGCGCCCATTGCTGCCATCTAGCAGCACAGATCCCTGCGCGAAGGCAGCGTCAACCTTGCTCTTGTCGAAGTACGAGACTTCTTCGGAAGGATTCGCACTCATGGCAGCAGACTCCGGTGTGAATGCGTTCGAGCCGGCAATGGCGAGCTTTTCATCCTGATCGGCAGTAGCCGCGCCGCTCACGCCCACGCCGCCGACGATCTGGCCGTCCACAGTGATAGGAATGCCGCCGATCAGCGGAGTAAAGTTTTCGAGTGCCGTCATCACGGTACGGCCTTTGCCGCTGGAATTGATCAGCTCTTCAAAGAAGCGCGTAGGCTTCTCGAACATGACGGCGGTTCTAGCCTTACCGATGGAGATGTTGGCACCCGCGGAGAACGTGCCATCGAGCCGTTCCAGGGCCATCAGGTTGCCGCCGTCGTCCACTACAGCGATAACGCCCCCGGGAGCCTGCAGCCTTTGTGCTTCAGCCTTAGCCGCGGCGATGACTCGCTCTGCGCCCTGTAAGGTGAGAGTCTTCTTCTCAACCGTCTGTCCCGTTGCCAAGTTCGCGAATGTGAAAAGAATCGCGAACAGTAACGTCGAGCAAATCACGATGATTTTGTTTCGCATTTTTTGCCTGCCTCCCAATTTTGAAGGGGCGCTCGTCCACGCTCACAGCGACCCGCGCCCCGTGGGTTGAGGATCTACCTACCGAACGGGGCTGGAAAAAGAAGCCTCGCCCAGATTTGCTTCCGCCCAGGCGCACCAGATGATCACTTTGGAAACGTTCTTCACGTAGCTGGGTAGGACGATTTCTTTCTGGTACTTGTCGCCGAGCAGAGCCTTCTTCTTCAGTTTGTCCAGCAAATAGACCTGGCCGTCGGAATCCACAACTTGCCAGTGCGGATCCGGAGTGTCCGGCACGACGAAGTCGTCCGACAACGTGAGGACGCTTTTGCCGTCGCGGCTACTGTGAGTTACATGTCCTTTGTTTGCTTTCGGCCCCTGGAACTGGCTGGAGGTGTGCATATCTTGAGCAAATGCCGAGATGGCGAACAGCGTCGTCATCATCAGCAGCGCCCGGAACAGAAACTGGATTGTCTTATTCGTGTTCATTCCTTTGCCTCGTGCTTGGAGATTTTGAGTTTGCCTCTAGCACTCCGCGATGAATCGTTAACGATTCGCGAACCAGCTTAGCTGCCGGGCCCATGTGCTGTGCTGAGGTACTCACGTGGCAGTGGGATTCGGAACTGTGAGGAAGGTTTCACAGATCAGTTGGAAACAAAAAAGGACCCGCCAGCGTCACTTTCATGGCCGTATGGCATCCAATCGATCGGTGATAGTTGTGTCGCGTAAACCAAGGGTCATAGAAATCGATTGCTATCAAGTTCGCAGGGAGTTGTCCGATTACCTGGAGGGCGATCTCACGCCTGAGCTGCGAGTCCAGATTGAGGACCACCTTGAGAGCTGCAGTCACTGCACCGCTGTCTACGACGGTATGCGGAATGTTGTGCAGTTGCTGGGCGACGAAAAGGCGATCGAACTACCCAAAGGATTCAGCCAGCGTTTGTACAGACGACTATTTCGGGTCCAGTCAGCTATCTTCCACTCCGACTGGACCACTTCTTCTAGGTAACCCCCCGGAGCACCAGTCCCGTACTTCGCGGCCCTCATGGAGACCGACAGGCAATATGAGCTTTTTTCCTGTCACTTTCACCAGACATTGGAATCACACCGCCCAGATACCATGAATGGCACCGAGCACAACCTGGTGGCAAACGCGCAAAACCTGGCGACAATGCCCACGCCGCGTGCTGCGGCATCTTTCGAGCAACCGCCCAAACTGGGCGCATTGGCATCTCTACGTCTTCACTGGCCCGAGTACCTGATGGAAGCAGGCCTGCTCGGTGCGTTCATGGTGTCGGCTTGCCTGTTCGGCGTGCTGTATGGGTTCCCCCAGTCTCCCGTGAGACAGGCAATCTCTTATGACTTCCTCCGAAACTTGCTCGGAGGCCTGTCGATGGGACTGACAGCGATCGCTATCTTTTACTCGCCCTGGGGGAAGCAGTCTGGTGCGCACATCAACCCTTCGGTGACGCTGACGTTCCTTCGGCTCGGCAAAATCAAGTTCTGGGACGCCCTCTTCTATGTAGTTGCGCAATTCGGCGGGGCGGTGCTCGGCGTTGTTCTTGTGGCCCAGTTTCTCCGGCGAGAGGTTTCTGATCCATCTGTGCGATACGTGGTCACAACGCCGGGACCACGCGGGCCGTGGGTAGCGCTCGTTGCCGAGTTCATCATTGCGGCGGGAATGATGTCGGCCGTGCTCTATTTCTCGAATCACCACCGGCTTGCCAAATACACCGGTTTGTTCGCCAGTATTCTGGTCGCGACATACATCACGTTTGAGGCACGATTCTCCGGGATGAGCATGAATCCCGCCCGGTCGTTCGGTTCCGCATTTCCGTCGGGCATTTGGGACCATTTTTGGATCTACCTGACAGCACCGCTCCTCGGCATGCTTACCGCTTCGGAGCTCTACTTATGGCGGAAGGGCTGGCAGGCAGTGAAGTGCTGCAAGCTCCACCACGACAATGACAAGCGCTGCATCTTTTGCGGAGCGAATGGAGGATTCGCATCATGACTGACAATCGTTACGACGTGATCATCATCGGGACTGGTGCGGGCGGCGGAACGCTCGCCTACCACCTGGCGCCGTCCGGAAAGCGGATCCTGATTCTCGAGCGCGGCGACTATGTTCCCCGTGAGAAAGCGAACTGGGACCCCCAGGTCGTCAACGTGGACGCCCACTACAACACAAAGGAATCCTGGCTCGACAAAGAGGGTAAGGAACTGCACCCCCACACGAATTATTACGTGGGCGGCAACACCAAGTTTTACGGCGCTGCGCTCTTCCGTCTGCGCAAGGAGGATTTCGGCGAACTGCGCCACCACGGCGGCAGCTCGCCCGCCTGGCCGATCAGCTATGACGACCTGGAGCCGTATTACACTCAGGCCGAAAATCTCTATCACGTGCATGGCAATCGTGGGGAAGATCCGACGGAACCACTGGCCAAAGCCCCTTATCCTTGGCCGGCAGTCAGCCATGAGCCGCGGATTCAGCAATTGTCCGACGATTTTGCGCGTTCGGGCCTGAAGCCTTTCCACGTACCCCTCGGGGTCATGCTCGATGAGAAGAATCCGCAGAAAAGCCGCTGCATCCGCTGCAACACCTGCGACGGCTTCGCCTGTCTGGTGTACGCCAAGTCGGACGCGCAGGTTCTATGCGTCGATGAAGCTATCAAGCACTCCAATGTGACCCTGCTGACGAATTCACTGGTGAAGCGGCTGGAAACAGACTCATCGGGTCGTGAGGTGAAGGGCGTAGTTGTGGAGTGCAACGGCAGCCTGGAAACCTACTCAGCGGATCTGGTTGTGGTTTCGTGTGGCGCCATCAACTCCGCCGCGCTGCTGTTGCACTCCGCTAATCACAAGCACCCGCGCGGGTTGGCCAACAGCTCTGATGTCGTGGGCCGCCATTACATGGGGCATACCAACTCCGTGATGATGGCCATTTCGAAGTGTCCCAACCCCACGGTCTTCCAGAAAACCCTGGCCGTCAATGACTTCTATTTCGGCTCCAAGGACTTCCAGTACCCCATGGGGCACATCTCGTTCGTCGGCAAGCTGGACGCAATCACCCTGAAGGCGGGCGCACCGGCCATCGCCCCCAATTTCACTCTGGAGCTCATGGCGAAACACTCGCTCGACTTCTGGCTGACCTCGGAGGATCTGCCCGATCCGAATAATCGGGTCACGCTCGACCGCGACGGCAAGATCGTTCTTACTTACACCCCGAACAATCTGGAGGCACACGAAAGGCTTCAGGCCAAGCTGAAGCAGGCCATGAAACAGACCAACTGTTCGATGCACGGCCATGAATGCCATCAAGGGCTGTTCTCGCGAAACCTGTACGCAGGCCAGAAGATTCCTCTGGCCGGCGTGGCCCACCAGAACGGTACGATTCGCTTCGGGCACGATCCGAAAACTTCGGTCCTAGACGTGAATTGTAAGGCCCACGACGTGGACAATCTCTACGTCGTGGACGGGAGCTTCTTCCCGTCGAGCGCGGCCGTAAATCCGGCATTAACGATTATGGCAAACGCGCTTCGAGTGGGAGGGCATCTGCTCGAGCGTCTAGGGTCTGGCCAGGAGTATGAACAGCAGCGGCAGAAGAACCGCGAACTTGCAGTGACTAGGTAATCGGACCATGAGCCCACTTGTCCAACTGCGCCTTCTGTGCCGGAGCTTATTAGCAGTCTGGGTGTTGTCGTTAGTCCTGGGTGTACCTCAGGTCCTGGCCCAGCAGCACCCAGCTTTGGTAGACAGCGTAGACGCCATCGGGATTACCGTCTCCGACATGGATCGAGCCGTGGACTTCTATTCCAAAGTACTCACGTTTGAGAAGGTGTCGGATGCGGAGGTGGCTGGCGACAACTACGAGCATCTCGAAGGGGTGTTTGGGTTGCGTATTCGGGTGGTAAGAATGAGGCTCGGCGACGAGTTCATCGAGCTCACGGAATACCTGGCGCCGAAAGGTCGACCGATCCCCGTTGATTCGCGTAGCAACGATCGCTGGTTTCAACACATAGCGATCATTGTCAGCGACATGGACAGGGCATACGCTAGGCTACGGCAGAGCAAGGTGGAACATGCTTCGTCGGGGCCGCAGCGGCTTCCTGACTGGAACAAGAACGCGGCCGGCATCTCAGCCTTCTACTTCAAGGACCCCGATGGGCATCCGGTCGAGGTATTGCAGTTTCCCCCCGACAAGGGTCTGGACAAGTGGCACCGCCCGACAGACAGGCTGTTGCTCGGCATCGATCACACCGCCATCGTGGTATCCGACACCGATGCCAGCCTCAGGTTCTACCGGGACCTGCTCGGCATGCGGGTCGCCGGGGAGAGCGAAAACTACGGAACTGAGCAGGAACACCTGAATAACGTCTTCGGTGCCCGTTTGCGCATCACAGCGCTCCGGGGCTCCAGTGGACCAGGGATTGAGCTGCTGGAATATCTGGCACCCCGGGACGGACGGCCCTTCCCCGCAGACGAACATGCCAACGACGTCGTCCACCGGCAGACGGTTTTGTTGACTCGAGACGCCGATGCAGCCGCTCGGCAACTTAATGCTGGCAAGGTGAGCTTTGTTTCTTCTGGCGGTGTTGCGAATCAAAAGGGACAGCTTGGATTCAATAAGGCATTTCTGGTACGTGATCCCGATGGCCACGTTATGGCAATCGCGGAGAGGTAGAAGTTTATGAGCAGAGAGAAGTCGAGTAACCGAACAGCGATCCCGGCAAAACATCCACTGGAGTACGCGTATCGCGAGCCCATCTCTTTCGGCGAGCCTACGATGTTCTGTGTGGACGAGGCACGACTCGAGGAGTATCTGCAGCTCGAACTGGAGCGGCTGAGCAAGTCAGATAAGAGAGCCTGAGCTCGGCAGGAACGGAGAGAATATGACGCAAGAGGAAATCAGGCTGGCGGAATCCCGCGATCGGAAAAAGCACTGGAAGCGCTGGGGGCCCTATCTCAGCGAACGTGCCTGGGGCACGGTGCGCGAAGATTATAGCCCGTACGGGAACGCCTGGGAATATTTGTCTCACGACCATGCCCGTTCGCGCGCCTATCGCTGGAACGAAGACGGACTAGCGGGAATCAGCGATCGGCCGCAGATGATTTGCTTTGCGCTGGCTCTGTGGAACGAGCGCGACCCCATCTTGAAAGAACGAATCTTCGGTTTGACGGGTAACGAGGGCAATCACGGCGAGGACGTGAAGGAGTACTACTTCTACCTCGATAGCACACCCACCCATTCCTACATGAAGTACCTCTACAAGTATCCGCAAGCAGCCTTCCCTTATACGCAGTTGGTGGAAGAAAACCGGCGGCGCGACAAGAAGCAGGGGGAATTCGAACTCCTGGATACGGGGGTTTTCAACGAGGATCGTTATTTTGACGTATTCGTGGAATACGCCAAGGCCGACACAGACCACATTCTGATCAAGATCACGGCCACGAACCGTGGCCCGGAAACTGCCAATCTTCGCCTGCTACCCACTGTGTGGTTCCGCAACACGTGGTCTTGGGGAGGCCGCAATCGGCGGCCCGAGCTGCACGAGGCACGCCCTGCGCCCAACCCGGTGATCGAGCTGAACCATGCTCAGCCTGGCAATCAATGGCTTCATTGCGAAGGCTCTCCGGAACTGCTCTTCACGGAGAACGAGACCAACGCCCGGCGGCTCTTTGGAGTCGAGAACCGCACACCTCACGTGAAGGACGGCATCAACGACTACGTGGTGCACGGCGCCAAGTATGCGGTCAATCCGGAGCACTCCGGCACCAAGGCAGCGGCGCATTACAAGCTCACAGTTGGTGCGGGCGAAACGGTAGTAGCCCGGCTGCGGCTCACGAACTCCGACCTTAAGGGGAAGAGCGCGTTTGACGGCTTCGGCCGGACTTTCGCACTGCGCCAGCGCGAAGCGGATGAGTTCTACGCAACCGTAATTCCGCAGGTTCTCTCGCCGGATGCCCAGAATGTCATGCGCCAGGGCTTTGCCGGCATGTTGTGGTCGAAGCAGTTCTATCACTACGTCATCAAGGACTGGTTGCAAGGTGACGCGGGCAATCCTCCCCCACCCCAGGAGCGCCTGAAAGGCCGCAACCACGAGTGGAACCATCTGTATAACGCTGACGTTATTTCGATGCCAGACAAGTGGGAATACCCGTGGTATGCGGCCTGGGATCTCGCGTTTCACTGTATTCCCCTCGCGCTTGTGGACTCAGACTTCGCCAAAGAACAGCTGACCCTGATGCTCCGCGAGTGGTACATGCACCCCAACGGACAGATTCCCGCCTATGAGTGGGCGTTTGGCGACGTCAATCCTCCCGTGCACGCCTGGGCCGCGTGGCGCGTGTACAAGATCGACAAGAAGCGTAAAGGTAAGGGCGACCGCGCGTTTCTGCAGCGCGTCTTCCACAAGCTCATGCTGAATTTCACCTGGTGGGTTAACCGCAAGGACGCTGATGGCATGAACATCTTCCAAGGCGGGTTTCTTGGCCTGGACAACATCGGCGTGTTCGATCGCAGCGCGCCTCTGCCTACCGGTGGGTACATCGAACAATCCGACGGAACCAGCTGGATGGCCATGTACACCCTCAACTTGCTGGCCGTTGCCCTCGAGTTGGCCAAGGACGATCCGGCCTACGAAGACGTAGCCAGCAAGTTCTGGGAACACTTCATCTACATCGCTCATGCCATGAGCCACCGCGGCCACGACAGCATGGGACTGTGGAACGAAGAAGATGGTTTCTTCTACGACGTGCTCAAGCTGCCTGACGGTTCACAATTCCCCATGAAGATCCGTTCTATGGTGGGACTGATCCCGCTGTTCGCTGTGGAAACGCTGGAGCCGGAGGTGCTCGATAAGCTGCCGGACTTCAAGCGACGGCTGGAGTGGTTCATTGACAATCGTCCTGACCTTACGGAAAACGTGGCCTGCATGCGCACGCCGGGCCGGGGCGAACGCAGATTGCTGTCCATCGCCGACCAAGACCAGCTCCGCGGCATTCTCAAGTTCATGCTGGACGAGCGCGAGTTTCTCTCGCCGTACGGCATTCGTGCCCTGTCACAGTTCCATCGCGACAACCCGTACAAGCTTTCGGCGCACGGCATGGAACACCGCGTGGACTATGAGCCAGGCGAGTCCTCAACCGGTCTTTTTGGTGGCAACTCCAACTGGCGTGGACCGATCTGGTTCCCGGTGAACTACTTGTTGGTCGAGTCGCTCCAGAAGTTCCATCACTACCTCGGGGACGAGTTCAAGGTCGAGTTCCCGACCGGCTCGGGAAAGATGATGACCCTTTGGGAAGTGGCGGGCGAATTGTCGCGCCGCATGACGAGCATTTTCCTTCACGATGAGAAGGGCCGCCGCCCAGTGTTCGGAAACCTGGAGAAATTTCAGACGGATCCCCATTGGCGTGACTTGGTGCTCTTTCACGAGTACTTCCACGGTGACTCCGGGGCCGGCGTCGGCGCCAGCCACCAGACAGGCTGGACGGGCGTAGTCACCAAGTTAATGCAACAGAGTGGCGAGTCCCGCGAACGCAGGAAAACAGAATCGGCGGTTGCCACGGTGGCCGCAGACTGAATTCATAAGGAGGGACGGGAATGAAAGCCATTAGCGTGTTCCCCGGAAAACCCAACAGCGTCCACATCGCAGAGTTGCCCAAGCCCTCGCTGGACCAAGTTCCCGACGGCCGGGGCGTATTAGTGAAAGTTTTACGAGTGGGCGTAGACGGCACCGACAAGGAAATCAATGCTGCCGAATATGGCGCCGCGCCTCCGGGATACGATTTCCTGGTCATCGGCCATGAAG
>WNEZ01006067.1_pt1 | contig 11217 bp, 9 predicted proteins | sample 5400521 | NCBI WGS metagenome assembly WNEZ01 (sample SAMN13153339, study PRJNA577476) | soil metagenome | isolation source: 120 cm saprolite under Douglas fir tree site 2 hole 1 replicate 1 | place: USA:California | collected 2015-04-18
TGCGAGGAACTACTGGAGGAACACTTGGGGTGACGTCCAGTCACTCGGGATTCCCGCAGTCACATTTATCTTCACTCAGCTAATCGGAGGGCTTCCTTTATTGCCCTATGCCCTCCTGCACTGGCACTCGGATGATACTTTCCGATATGCCTGCTTTCTGACCGTCGCTCTGTTCGCTTCAGTGCTCAAAGTGCACTTGCCCGGCATCAAGGCCACGATGTCGGCGAATTTTCTCTTTATTCTTGTTGGCATCCTTGACCTCTCCTATTCCGAAACCGTGCTGATGGGCTGCCTCGGAGGACTCGTCCAGACCCTCTGGCATGCCAAGCCGCGGCCCCGCCCGATTCAATGGCTCTTTAATCTGGCAAACCTCGCTCTCTCCATTAGCGCCGCAGAACTGGTTTTTCATAACAAAGTGGCCGTGGGCGTCGGATTTCGCTGGCCTCTCTTAATGGCCGCGGCAGCGACGACCTACTTCGCCTTCAATACCATTTCGGTCTCCGGCATCATCGCCATGACGGAAGGACGCAACCCTGTCCAAGTCTGGAAGGAATGCTATTTGTGGGCCTTCCCCTATTATTTGCTCGGCGCACTGATTGCTTGCGGAGTGAGCGCCATCAATCGGCTGGTCGGCTGGCAATTCGGTCTTCTCGCCTTCCCCATCGTTTATTGGATCTATCGCTCCTATCAGACCTACTTGAGCCGGCTTGAGGCGCAAAAGAAGCACGCCGAAGAAATTGCAGCTCTGCACTTGAGAACCATTGAGGCGCTCTCCCTTGCGATTGAAGCGAAGGATCACACCACTCACGATCATCTTCCCGGAAAACATTCTCTCTAAGCCGGGCCGTCTCACTCCGGAAGAATTCGAGAAGATGAAAATCCATCCGATCGTCGGATCGGAGATTCTGGATCGCGTGGAATTTCCGTACCCCGTTGTTCCCATCGTGCGCTCCCATCACGAAAAATGGGATGGCTCAGGTTATCCGGACGGCCTGAAATGCGAAGCTATACCGATCGGGGCCAGAATCCTCTCCGCCGTCGATTGCTTCGATGCGCTTGCTTCCGAGCGCCCCTACCGGCCAGCGATGACTCCGCAGGAGTCCATGAAAACAATCAGCATGGAGAAAGGGCGGAGTTTCGATCCCCGCGTTATCGAGGTCATGGAACGCCGGTATCTCGAACTGGAGGAGATGGTCAACACCATGGAAACCGAGCGAAAGCGCTTGGACTTCGCTCCGAAAGTGCTTCGTGCGGTGGCTCCATCCTCGGGTTTCGCAGAAGTGGCGAATGACGCCGAAGTTCGCGCAACCTCCTTCCTGACTTCCATTATTTCGGCGCGTCAGGAAGCTCAGCTCCTCTTCGAACTTGCCCAAACGCTCGGGAACTCTCTGAGCTTAAAGGAAACGCTTTCAGTGGTTGCGATTCGCTTGAAGGAAATGATTCCCCACGAGTCCATTGTTTTCTTCGTTTGCCAGGACGGGATGCTGATTCCTGAATATGTTCACGGTCTGGACTTCGACCTCTTCTCCTCCCTCCGAATTCCATTGGGACAAGGTCTTTCCGGCTGGGTGGCGCGAAATGATAAGCCAATAACAAATGGCAACCCCGCCGCGGAAACTTCCTACCTCGGAAAATCCTCTCGCGTAACGGTTTTGCAGTCGGCACTGTGCGTCCCGCTTCGTGGCCGAGAGGGTGTTGCGGGAGTGCTGACGCTCTACTGTCGCGAAAAGAATTACTTCACCAAGGAGCACCTCCGCATGCTTCTGGCGGCCAGTTCCAAACTCGGGGTTTCCGTCGAGAATGCCCTTCAGTACGAGAGAGCGCAAAGCACCGCAAGCACCGATTTTCTTACTGGTTTGCCCAATGCAAGATCGATTTGTTCGCATCTTGAAGCAGAGCTGTCCCGCGTCCGGCGCACGAATACAACGTTGGCCGTGCTGTTGTGCGACCTCGACGGCTTCAAGAAAGTGAATGACAGTTTTGGCCACCTCACGGGAAATAAGCTGCTTCAGGAAATCGCTGTTAGGTTCAAGTCGTCCTGCCGCGAGTACGACCAAGTCGGGCGTCTTGGAGGAGATGAGTTCGTCTTTGTTCTCCCGGAGATGACAAAAGAGAACGTCGCCGAAATCCAAAAACGATTATCGCGGGCCGTTCTAGAGGCGAGCCGCTCCGCGTGCCCTGAAATGATTGTCTCCGTCAGCGTAGGTTGTTCCTTTTTCCCCGCGGACGGCGCCTCGGGAGAGGCGCTTCTTTCCGAAGCGGACCGCAGCATGTACGAGGTCAAAGAAAAACACTATTTGAAAATCGAATCTGTGTCTTAGAGCCGTTTGAAGGAAAGTGGATAGAGAGTGATAAATCACGAAAAATCCTCGAAGCTCCTCCGGCATGCCTTGCGCCAGCTTCTGTTCCTTCTCTGCCTGAGCGTCGGCGGTGCTCTGTTCAGCGCGACCCTCGTTCGGTTTGCGCCTGGCTATGGTGTTGAAGAACGTGAACTCGATCCACGCTGGAGCGCACACAGCGTCGAAGCATTACGCCAGAAGCAAGCTCTCCACGGAGGACTGGCTTCGTTTTACTTCCATTATCTTTCGGACCTCGCCCAAGGAGATCTCGGCGAATCCGATTCGCTGAAGCGGCCGGTTCGGGAGTTACTCCGCCAAAGGCTGCCCGTAACCGGCAACTCGGTCGTTCGTGGCCTGGGCGTTGCCTGGCTGGCAGCCGCGCTGCTCGCATCCCTGGGGCTGGCCTCGCGCGGTTGGCTCTACCAGGCTTCGGGTACGGCCTTGAGCAGCTTGCTGCTTTCTCTGCCCTCCGCCGTGGTCGCCATGCTTGCCGTTCACCTGCGAACTCCCGTCTTCTGCGCAATCGGTGTGGTGGTGTTTCCGCGGCTCTATCGTTACGTCCGGAATCTGCTGGTACTTTCCTATGATCAGCCTTATGTGCTCGCCGCACGGGCCAGAGGGCTGGGTAATGGCGCGATCTTGTGGCGGCACGTCTTGCCGGTTGCTGCTCCGCCGCTCCTGGCTCTTCTCGGTGTGTCCTTCGCTGTCGCCTTCGGCGCTGCAATTCCCATCGAAGCCCTGTGCGATTCACCCGGCCTGGGACAACTCGCCTGGCACGCCGCGCTCAGCCGGGACTTGCCCCTCATCGTCAATGTGACCTTCGTCGTCTGTTTGGTGATGCTTGCAGCGAACTCGCTCGCCAATCTGGCCGGACGCGCTTTCGCTGGGAGCACGCAATGAGTCCCCTCCAAAAGGTGGCAGCCACCATTCTGTGCATGATCTTCGTACTGATGGTGCTCGCCACCATCCTCGTGCCCGCTCCTTTTGCTCGGCAGTTTCGAGATGTCCCCAACGCTGGCCCTTCGACGGCGCATCCGCTCGGCACGGATGCGCTGGGCCGGGATTCCTTATCCCGCTTGCTCTACGGCACGCGCGTTTCCTTGCTGCTCGCCCCGGCCGCCGCCCTTCTTTCCACCCTGATTGCCGCATTGCTGGGGAGCGCTGCGGGTTTTCTTGGCGGCCGGTTCGAACGGATTGTCCTTGCCGTGACGGACCTCTCTCTCGCTTTGCCCTGGCTCTTTCTTCTTCTCACCGTTCGCGCCATGTTGCCCCTCGATGTTCCGCCGATGGTGTCGGTTATCATCGCCTTCTTGATGATGGGCTTGCTGGGATGGCAGGCTTCGGTTCGCGTCATCTGCGCTGCTGCGCGCGGCGTGAGAGATTCCGATTACTTGCTTCTCGCCCGGTCCTCGGGGTGCAAACCCGCGCGGCTCCTTCTGCGCCAAGTGATGCCAAACCTCCGCCCGCTTTTCTACGCGCAATTCTGGATTTCTATCCCCTTGTTCATTTTGACCGAGGCTAATTTGAGCATTTTGGGGCTTGGGGTGATGGAACCCATGCCGTCATGGGGAAACTTGATGCGAGGCTTTGAGGATTTTTCCGCGCTCGCCGCCAATCCGTGGCGGCTCGTGCCTCTCATTCTCCTCGTGATTGTTGTCATGTGCTTTCAAATGGTTCTCCCATCGCAGGAGGTCACACAGTGATGCGCCGTGTTTGGGCTTTTCTGGCTCTTTCTTTCGTCATGTGCTGGCACACCGTGGTCCGCGCCGAATCGGCGGGGCCGTCGGGTGGCGAGCTCCATTTCTGTCTTCATGGTGAGCCGAAGACCTTCAATCCGCTCCTTGTCGAAGAGGATTCCTCGGAAACGATCCGCTACCTCACTGGCGGCGTTCTGATCCGCTTGAATCGGCAGACCCAGGCTCTCGAGCCGGGGCTGGCCGTTTCCTGGAAAGTTACTCTGGAAGGCCGAAGAATCGCGTTTCGCCTTCGCGGCGGGCTGCGCTTTTCGGACGGCACTCCATTCACTGCCGAAGACGTTGCCTTCACCATGAGGGCGCTGATGGATCCGCAGGTTCACTCTCCCACGGGTGACTCTTTCCGCTCCGGGGAAGGGCAAGTGGATGTACAAATCCGTTCATCGGAAACTGTGGTTGTAACCTTTCCAGCGCCCGTAGCGGGGCTCGAGAGACTTTTCGATCAAGTCGCCATTCTGTCGGCGCACTCTCCCAAGAAGGAGATGGCGGTACTCGGACCGTTCTATGTCGCGGATTACAACCCGGGATCCTATGTGCTTCTCAAACGCAATCCGAATTATTGGAAAAAAGACAAAGAGGGAAAGCCCCTGCCTTATCTTGATTCGGTTCGGCTCGATATTCAGCGGAACCGTGACATCGAATTGCTTCGCTTCCGACGTGGCGAAATTCATTTGATCAACGCTCTTGACGCCGAGTACTTCGACCGCTTGCAGAAAGAATTGCCCGCCGCTGCGCACGACGCCGGCCCGGGCCTCGATTCGGAACAGATGTGGTTCAACCAGGTGCCCGTCGCCCCGTTGCCCGAATACAAGAAGAATTGGTTCCGCAGCACGGAATTTCGCAAAGCTATCTCGATGGCCATCAACCGCGCCGATTTGTCCCGCATTGTTTTCGGCGGACACGCACATCCCGCTTTCGGCCCGGTATCGCCGGCAAACCATTTCTGGTTCAACTCTTCGCTTCCTGCTCCGCAGTACGATTCGGCAGGAGCGCTTCGCATCCTTGCGCAAGCGGGATTCCGGCTCGAAGGGGGGACCCTGCTTGATGCGTCTGGAAATCGCGTCGAATTTACGGTCATCACCAATTCCGGAAATAAATCCCGCGAGCAAATGGTCGCCATGATCCAGCAGGACCTTTCCCAGATTGGAATCAAGGTAATCCTGGTCACGCTCGATTTTCCTTCTCTGATTGAGCGCATCACTCGTACCTACGACTACGAAGCCTGCCTTCTCGGCCTGGTGAACACTGACCTCGACCCCAACAGCCAGATGAACGTATGGCTGAGTTCTGCCGAGAATCATCAGTGGAATCCTAAGCAATCGAAGCCGGCCACTGCGTGGGAAGCGGAGTTGGACCGCCTGATGCGCGCCCAATCTTCGGCAATCACCGACAAAAAACGAAAATCTGATTTTGACAAAGTTCAGCAAATCGCCGCCGAGCAGCAGCCCTTCATCTATCTTGTGAACAAAGATGCCATGTCGGCTATTTCGCCCGCCGTCGTGGGCTCCTCTCCTTCCGTTTTGGACCCCCATGCTTTTTGGAACGCCGAACTCCTCCGTTTGGGAGCGGATTCAGCTTTGGGTGCGCAAAAGTGACCGAAGCTGCGCCACTTCTGTCCCTTCGGCTTTCCGTCGATTACCGCAACAAAACGGGAGTGCTGCGCGATGTTTTCATGGAGCTTCGCCAGGGCGAAATCCTCGGACTCGTCGGGCAGAGCGGTTCGGGAAAAAGCACTTTGTCGCTCGCGATTCTTCGTCTGCTGCACCTGAAAGGGGGAACGGCGCGCGGCAAACTCTTGTTCAAGGGCGAGGACTTATTCGCAAAGACCGATACAGAGATGAGATCCCTGCGCGGCCGCGAAATTAGCATCGTTCTGCAGAGTCCGTTGTCCTCCCTCAATCCGGTTCTCCGCATCGGATCGCAGATCAGCGAAGCCTGGCGCGCTCACGCGGAGGGCAGTCGTGACGACTGCGCTGCCGCAATCAGCGCCGCGCTCGCGAACGTCAGCCTCCCAAACGACAGTGATTTTCTGCGTCGTCGGCCTTCCCAGTTGAGCGTCGGCCAGGCCCAGCGCGTCATCATCGCCATGGCTATCCTGCACCGACCTTCACTCCTCATTGCCGATGAGCCCACCAGTGCCCTGGACACCATCACCCAGTCGGAAATCTTGCGCTTGTTTGCGCAGCTCAACCGTGAACTGGAAATGGGAATCCTGTATATCTCGCATGATTTGCTATCGGTCGCGGCCCTGTGTCACCGCATCGCGATTCTGAATGAAGGCGAAATCGTTGAATGTGGTTCGCCGCCGCAGATCTTTGGTGCGCCACAGCACACCTATACACAAAAGCTGGTCGCCGCGCTCCCCCGAGGGCCATCCCTTGATTTCCATCGCGATACGCCCGGGGCCGCCGCTGCGAGTGATGGTAAGGACGGATACACCAAGCGGTCAAAGGAGTCTTCCATCCCTGACCAAATTCCCAGCATCGCCCGCTAAAAACCCAAGTCACAAACGCCGCGCAAAGTGGAAACCGCAGGGAAGCGGAACCCAGGGCGGTTGATGATCTCAGCGGAATTGAATTTGAGCCGGGGTGGGCACAAAACAGGGCACAGTTTTTCTTGAGCGAAAAGCTAGATGCGGCTAACTCATTGAAAAGACTTGGTGAACCGGGCAGGACTCGAACCTGCAACCCGCTGATTAAGAGTCAGCTGCTCTACCATTGAGCTACCGGTCCACGGCGGTATTTTAAAATTTTACACGCGACGAACAATTTTGTCGAACGCGCAACCCTCCCCACCTCCCCGGAGCGTTCTCTATTTCCCCCGCAGCGTGGCCGCAAGTTCCCTCGCCACTTCGCGCGCTCGCGACAATTCTCCCGGCTCAAACGAGATGGCCGATACCCGGGGATGCCCTCCTCCGCCGAATTTTTCTGCCAACGATGCGAGATTCTGATGCGCCGTGGCCTGATTCCACGGGTTGGTGCCCAGCGAAACCTTGGTGCGCACGGCCGAAGCGCTTACGCTCACGGAATACACGCATTCCGGATGCAACAGGTACGGGATGAATTTGTTATACCCCTCCAAGTCCAGGTCGCTCACATCGAAGAAAACAACTCCTTCGCGCGCCTCGCTCCTTTCCCGCAGAATTTCGATCGATTTGCGGTGGCGCTCGAGGAGCGGCCCAAGATGCTTTGCGACCAGCGGCAACTTCACCACTTCTCGCAGCGAACGGTATGCAAGTTCGGGAATAATGCGCGCGGGGAGCCCGTCTTCCGGCGCCGCCTCAATGACCAGCGCAAGTTGCGTCGCCGGCTCGGCAAGCTCGACGGCGGATTCCGGCGTCGGATACTGCGCGCCGTCGATGATGTCTCCCCAGAAGATCAATTCTTCCAGCGGTTTCGTGTTGAATCCGAACTTTTCGCTGGTTACCGTCGCAATCAGTTTCGTGCACGACTTGTAATCCGGCTCGTAAAACATGTGCGGGCCGGGCTGCTGGCGAAAATGCTCGGCGTCGGCGGCCGTGAGGAACGCGCTTTGGTGATGATCGAACCACCAGGTTACTTTTGGCGAATTCGAATACTTGAAATCTACAATGACATTTTCGTCGCCGTCGAACAAGCCCGATTCCCAGGGCTTCGCGGCTCGGTGCGTCATCCCGGTAAAGCCGAACTCCGCGCCCGGGTCAATCCGTTCGCGATAAAACCGGTAAAAGAGGGCTGCGGAAGCGGTGCCGTCGAAACAGCGATCGTGAAAACAGAGCCGGACCTTGGTCATAAGTGAGCGATTTCGCTCCTCCCGCCGCGCGGACCAGCGGAGGTAGGGGCAAAGCCATCCAAGATGGACGCGAGCGCCAGGAATGTCAAGAAGAAAGGCGCGGCTCGCGACTCGACTCCTCCGGAGGTCCGCCGGGCGTGGTGCGAACAAGAGACTCCTTTTCGATCCAGGTCACTTGATTTACACTGGAAAAAGCCGGACTCGTTTTACTATCCCAGCGTATAAAATAAAATCGTGCACCCAGGAGGCCGCATGCCCGACGAAAAGAATTTCTTTGTGGGTCTTGTTGACTTTTCCTTTCAACACCAGCTCACGCCTCGCGTTGTAAAGCTGCTCTATATTATCGCCATTCTCGGCGGCGGAATCGCCGTCGTGGTTTACACCGTGATTGGCATGCAGCAGTCACCGGCGGAAGGGGTGATTGTCCTTGCCGCTGGACTCGCCGCGCTGTTCGTGGGAATCCTTGTGGTGCGAGTCCAACTGGAACTTGCGCTGGTCCTTCTCCGCATCGCGGAGGGCATCGAGCGCGCTACGCATCCCGGAAACTAGTTACGATTCTACGTACCGGCCGGCTTGTGCTCCTGTCACGAGCCGGTGCAAAAAACTCTCTCTCTGCGATTCTCGTCCGCGACGCGCTGATTTCGTTACAATCAGGGCCATGCCGACTCCACCATCGTCGCGGTCCTCCCTCGCGAACGCCCCTCTTTCTCCGAGCCTGCCAGCTGCGGATTCCTTCCTTGGATTCGCATGGCCGCACGACATCACTCCTGCCGAGCGCAAATCGCTCCTTGCCGGCGGTCTCGGCTGGATGCTCGACGCGATGGACGTGATGCTTTATTCGCTCGTTCTTGCTTATCTGATCCATGAATTTGCCATGAGCACCAGCGCCGCGGGCTTTCTGAATTCGCTCACCCTGATTGCCTCCGCTCTCGGCGGCCTCTTCTTCGGACTCCTCGCCGATCGCATCGGCCGCACTCGCGCTCTGATGGCTTCCATTCTGGTGTACTCCTTCGCGAGCGCCGCCTGTGGTTTCTCACGCTCGATCCCGCAGCTCGCAACCTTCCGTTTTCTGCTCGGGCTGGGCATGGGCGGCGAGTGGACCAGCGCCGCGGCGCTAATCGCGGAAACCTGGCGCGCCCAACATCGTGGAAAAGCTCTCGGCTTGATGCAGTCCGCCTACGCTATCGGCGAAGCCATCGCCGCTCTCGTGGTTGCCCTTGTCCTCCCTCAGTTTGGCTGGCGCGCGGTTTTCTTTGTCGGCGTGCTGCCGGCTCTTCTTGTTTTCTGGGTGCGGCGCAGCGTTCCGGAACCCGTTCTCTGGAAAAATCGCGCCGGAATGCCCCTGCGTCATTGCCTCGCCCGCTTGCTGGAAAAAGAAGTGTTCCGCAACGGCGTGATCGCTACCGCCATGAACTCCTGCTGCATGTTCGGCTACTGGGGCCTGTTCACCTGGATTCCCGCGTTTTTATCTCTCCCCGTCTCGCAGGGCGGGCGGGGGCTCAGCCTCGTCAAGACCACGACCTTCTTTCTCGTGATCTGTTTGGGAAAGTGGCTGGGGTACAACTTTTTCGGCGCTTTCGCCGACGCCTTCGGCCGCCTCAAGCCCTACTTCCTTTACCTGGTGATCGCTGCGGCGCTCGTGCCGGTTTACGGGATGGTGCGAAGTTCTCCCTGGCTTCTGCTTCTCGGGTTTTGCGTCGCCTTTTTTGGCACCGGCTATTTTGCCGGCTTTGCGGCCATCGTGAGCGAAATTTTTCCTGGAGAGATTCGCGCTACCGCGATGGGACTCAGCTACAACGTCGGCCGCGGTTTGTCAGCCGTCGCGCCGTATGCTGTTGGCGCGCTGGCGGTGCGATTCGGCATCGGGCTGGCCTTCTCTCTTCCGGCGGGAGCTTTCCTGCTGGCCGCACTTCTCGTCCTGGCGCTCCCTGAGACTCGCGGCCGCCAGTTGACTTGATCAGCCGCCCGCAACCCGTGCCCGCGTCCCTGCGCCTCCGGCGCGAAGCGTAAACTTCACCGCGAAATAGGAGGCGCGGGCCAGCGTTTTCTGAAAATCGAGGTCATCCGCATACCGATGCTTGGCAATTCGCCGCGCCAGAATGCTAATTTCCAGAGGATTCCGGCGGAACGGGTACGGCTCCAGCGTCACCGCGTTGTTCTCTTCCGGCCGCAGATTCCAGTCCACTTCACTCCCTTTGTAATCCGCCGGCACCGCGTCGATGGTGGCGTCTTCCAGCGGTCCCAAACAAAAATAGAGCGAGAGGCGGTCCAGCGCTTCGAGCCGCTGCGAATTGATTTGCAGCCATTTGTCCTCCGCGTAACTGCTTGTGGCCGGATTCCCGCGCAGGTCCACCTTCAGGCGCAGTTGTTGCAGCCGCAGCTGTTGCATGAAATCGCTGACGATCGGCGCTTCCGCGGACTTCACGTACTTCGCCGAAAATCCCGGCATCGTGGCTCGCGTCCGGTCATAGAGCCCCGAGCAGTGCAGGCACACCAGCAGGCCCGCGTAACGGTCGGCTTTCACCACGCGTTCGATCCCGCGCTGATACAGTTCGATGTGTTCTTCCGTGGGAAGGGACATGAAGCTGTACGGCAGGAACGTGACCGGGTCGATTCGTGGCGCCCGCTCGGACTCGCTCCAGCCATTGTCATGCTCGCAAGCCGCCAGCCGGAACGATTCTAGGGGCTCGGGCCGGGCAAACTCCTCGTTCCCCAGTTCGCGCGCAAAATATCCCGCCAGGACCGCATGGTCCGTCTGGCGAATCAAGATAAGTTGATCGCCCTGCTCCTGGATGATCATGGCGCTGCCCTCAATCGCAGCGACGCCTTGCGCACTCGCCCTTGGGAAATGGCGCTTCGGCCTGGCGGGGGGACGAGCCAAGCAATTGTCTTCTTTGCACCGACATTATGCCCTCGTCACTTCCTCGAATCCAGCACTATCGAACCACTCGCACTCAATAGCCCATGCCTTGCGCGGAGCCTGCAGCGCCAGGCTCCTTGCCGGCTCTCGCCTCCGCCTCGACTTCCGAACGCGCTATTCTTCTTCCCGCTGCCCTTTCCCCTGCCGCAAACCCCCAAAATCCCAATGGTGCCGCCGTTCTCAAGCTTGTAGAATAAAGTCACCACTGCGGGAGTGGCGGAACTGGCAGACGCGCAAGACTTAGGATCTTGTGGCCGAAAGGCCGTGGGGGTTCAACTCCCTCCTTCCGCATGAAAATTTCCGACAAGGAAATTTTCCCCTGAGCGAGCGTAGCGAGTCGAAGGGGTCTTCTCTTCATCTTTTTTCCGAAGGAGTATTTTCCCCTGAGCGAGCGTAGCGAGTCGAAGGGGTCTTCTCTTCATCTTTTTTCCGA
>WNEZ01007938.1_pt1 | contig 11217 bp, 10 predicted proteins | sample 5400521 | NCBI WGS metagenome assembly WNEZ01 (sample SAMN13153339, study PRJNA577476) | soil metagenome | isolation source: 120 cm saprolite under Douglas fir tree site 2 hole 1 replicate 1 | place: USA:California | collected 2015-04-18
TCTCAGTTTCGCCCGGGGACGCCGCCTATGATATGTCGAATCTCCAATAGGAAGTATTCTTTCAGCTGTGCAAGGAGGGTAACTCGGTCAGATTTTCTTATGGCGCTTCCGCTGCCAGATTTCCGAACATCATCTCTTCGACGATCTCGCAGATCAGGTGGCCGGTCAGGATGTGACACTCCTGAATCCGCGGAGTGGCATCCGAAGGCATCCGCAGAGTGCAATCCGCCAGGTCCTTCAGTTTCCCGCCGGAGGCCCCGGTCAGCGCCACGGTCCACAGCGCCTTCGCTTTTGCCGCTTCAATCGCGCGCACCACATTTGGCGAGCTCCCGCTGGTCGAGATGCCCACCACGACGTCGCCTTCCCTACCCAGCGCTTCGATCTGCCGTGCGAAGACGAGGTCGAATCCATAATCATTCCCGATGGCTGTTAGCGAAGATGTGTTCACGCTGAGCGCAATTGCTGGCAGCGCGCGACGTTCCTTCAGAAAGCGGCCCGTGAACTCCGCGACCAGATGCTGTGAGTCGGCGGCGCTCCCGCCATTCCCGCAGAAAAAGATTTTGCCGTCGGCGCGCAACGACTCCACGATCCGCAAGGCCACCTGCACCACCTGCTCTTGCAAACTTACATCGAGCAGCAACTTCTGCTTCGCCTCGATGCTCTGCTGGATCCTCTCCCGCACCAGTTCCACCGCATTCTTTGTGGCAGCTTCTTGCTTCATGAATCCTCCCATCGGATCATGGCACTGCGCCTTCTCGTTCGGCTTCGGCCAGCAGTCTCTGCGCTTCGGCGTAGCGCTCCGGCGTTCCGATATCCATACACTCGCCTCGAAAAACAAAGGTGCGAATGGCTTTGCCGCTGCTCAGCCACTGTGGCAGAAGCTGCTTCTCCAGTGAAATGGCCTCAGCGCCTGGAATTGCCTTCAGCAACTCGCCCTTCACCACATATACTCCGGCGTTGATATATCCCGCTCCCGGCGCCGTGCCCTTCTCTGTGAATTGCGCGACATTGCCCTTTGCGTCCACACTAACCAGCCCGCCATCCTGTCGTCCATCAAACGGCACAACCATCATCGAAACGTCCGCCTTAGAGTTCCTATGTTCCGCGGCGAACATCCGAAAATCCGCATTCGTATAACTGTCGCCGTTCATGATCAAAGTGTCGTGCGTCTCCAGCGCGCTTGAAGCGTTGCTCAGCGCTCCACCTGTTCCCAGCGGAACTTCTTCCTCCGAATACACCAGTGAAATATCCCCAAACCGGTCGCCAAAGTAATTGCGAATCACTTCTTTCTGATAGCCCACCGCCAAAATCACGCGACGAAATCCATGTCTTCGCAACTGCTTCAAGAGCAATTCCAGGAATGGGCGGTGGGCAATCAAGGCCATCGACTTCGGCGCGGCCCCGGTGACTTGCTTCAGGCGGCTTCCCGCGCCCCCGCACAAGATAATCGCATCAGTCATTCTGGGCATACACTTCGCGGCGCTCGCTCGAAAGCGACTGGTCGTAGGCCTGCTCCGGCTCATAAATCACCAGATCGCTGCCACGGTTCGAAAACGCGAACGGCACGCAGAGCAATTTCTTCAAGCGCAGCCGCAAAGCTTCGCGCTTCTCTGGCGGCACGAAAAACAGCATGAAGCCGCCTCCGCCCGCGCCCAGCAGCTTGCCGCCAATCGCGCCCGCTTCGCGCCCCGCTTCATAAATCTCGTCGATGCTGGCATTCGAAATCTTCTGCGTCAGCGTCTTCTTGATCTGCCAGCTCTCGTGCAACAGTTTTCCGAATTCCCAGATCGAGCAATTCAGATTTGTGACGATTTTTTCACCCTCATCCACCAGCGCCAGGTGCTGCTCCAACTCGGTGATCCGGCTCTGCGGTGCCACGATGCGCTTCACTTCAATCGTGCCATCCTGCTGAAAGTTGATGCGATTGAATCCACCATAAGCCGCGCTGATCTGATCTTGCGCCCCGACCGCCTCGCCAATCAGGTCCTGCTCGACGTGAATGGCATCCGCCGCCAGGGACTGCTTGTCGCGCATCTGCTCTTTCAAGGCGTAAAGCCCCAGCAAGAATCCCACCGTAAACGCCGAACTTGTGCCCAATCCCGTGCGCGCGGGGAGGTCGGCAACGTGGTGCACCTCGACTCCCTTATCGATCTCCAGGAATTGCAAGCAGGCCCGCACCGAAGGATGCTCGATTAACTCGTTGCGGCTTACGTTTTCAATTCGCGAATAGATAATGCGGCTGTGATACTCGAAGAAGGGGGGGAGATAGCGGGAGGTGATGTAGCAGGACTTGTCGATGGCTGTCGACAAGACCGCGCCGCCATGCTCGCGAAACCATACCGGATAATCCGTGCCGCCTCCGAAAAAAGAGATGCGAAGCGGCGTGCGCGTGGTGATCATGAAGGATTCCCTCTTCCTGTAAATGGCATGGTGCGAGCTGTGGCTTGCAACCGGTGTTGCCGCTGCGTTTTCAAATCTTCAAGCGGTCCGGCGTCCCGCGATTTTCGAGCTGATACAGCGTCTTGTCCCAAAACCGTTGTACCGTCCAGCGCAGATTCGGCAACGTGATCTGCGCCCGCTTGGCCAGGCCCCATCCAAACGTCGCCGCGATCCACGAGTATTTCCAGGACAACTTCGGAACTTCCAGTCTGCCGCCGAGTTCCGCGGCCAGTTGCTCGGCTTGCTTCACGAGATCAGGGCGCTCCGGATAAAAAAAGATCAGCCAGTTCTGCAGGTATCGCACGCAAGCCGCGCGGACCCGGGCAGTGTCTCCCAGCGACCGAATGTAGCGGATATGCAACTGCATCGAGACCCATTGCGCGTCGCGCTTCTTGTCCGACCGCCCGATGTAACTTAGACTGCTGGCGCCCGCCGCGCGATAATAAATCTTCGCTTCTGGCACGAATCGCACGCCTTCGCTGGCCAGTAACACGCGGCAGTAATATTCCCCGTCATCATCGCCCAACAGCCGCGTGTCCCACGGCCCAGCGGCTTCTGCCAACTCGCGGCTGACCAGCCACGAACCCGTCTGCATGTAAAGATTTTGCTCCATTTTGCGCTGAAGCCATTCGACGGGAGACAAGTCGCACCACAACGCGGACGGCACAAACTTTGTCCGGTTGTAGCGATACAAGAATTGTCCCCAGCTTCCGGAAAGGAGTATCCGCTTGTTCGGAGGATTCTCGAGGGCCGCTACTTGGCTTGCAATCTTGTTCGGAGAAAGCAAATCGTCGGCATCGAGCCACTGGATGTAATCGCCCTTGCACAAAGAAAAGGCTTTGTTCCGCGTTGCCGCCGCTCCCTGGTTCTCTTGCGCGAAAACGTGCACAGTTTCGCTGGTGAATTTCTGCGCAATCGCCAGGGTCTGGTCCTTCGAACCATCGTTGACGATGATGATTTCCTTGTTTGCCCAGGTCTGATCGAGAGCCGATTGCACTGTCGCGGAGAGCCATTTTTCCGCGTTGTACGCCGGAATCAAAATGGATACCAGTGGATTCACGATTACTTGCTCCCCAACAAGTCCGCGTAAATGTTGCGGGTTAATCCCGCGACCGCGTCCCAGGAATGGTGCGTTTGCGCATACTCCCGAATCTCCCGCCGGTGCACTTTCAAACCCTTGTAGAGATCGCTCTCGAAAAACTTTTCAATGGTCTCCGCCATGTCCGCCGAATCACCCGGCTTGCAAAGATATCCAGTCTGACCTTCGACGATCTCTTCGCGGAAAGAGCCAACGTCCGTGGCAATCACCGGAAGGCCGTAGCTATAAGCCAAGAACAGAACGCCGCTTTGAAAGATTTCCTTGTAGGGCAGAACCAGAACGTCCCCAGCCTTGAAGTACAGCTCCATCTCCTCATCGGGAATAAATTTGATTCTGGAAATGATGCGCCCCGCGTTGCGCTCACGGCCGATGATTTGCTGAATCACCTCCAGATACTCCTCGGAACCTTTTTTAGGCTCGCCCGCAATGATCAAGCGGTAGTTTTTGGCATCTGTTTCAATCTGTTCGAACGCTTCGAGAAGATACTCCAGTCCCTTGTACGGCCTGATTCGCCCAAAAAACAGAATCGTTTTTTCCTGCTCCTGAATGCCCAATTGACGCTTGGCTTCGGAGGGTGTCAGCGCGGTATCCGGAAAAGCATTGTTGATGGGGTGGCGGATGACTGTAACGGCCCGGTCGGCAACGTCAAAGTCCGCCAGCAACTCGTCTTTCATTTTTTGCGTATGCACAAAAATGCCGTTGCAAAGCCAGTACTGCATCCGCAAAGTGATGCGGTTCATCCACGAATCGTGCGCGTCCCGCCGGGCCTGATTCACGTTGTGCGCGGTTAACACAACTTTTTTCCCCACGAGCTTGTAATACAGCATCAGCGCGGTGCGGTCGAAGTATTCAAATTTGTTGTTCCACAGGATGTGCAGGATCTTCGCCTGGGAAAATGCCGCGTAGCGAATCAATTGGGTGTAGTAATTCATCAAGCGTAACAACTTCTTCGTCATACTGGCTTTCTGGTCTTGCGCCCCACCCATATTCAGAAATTTCAGCTTGCCGGTCGTATGAAACTCTGGGCTATCCACTTCATCGCCGCCAATCACGTCCAGCGTCACGCCCTTCGCGACCAGCGCCATCGCCAATCCGAACGCGTAAGGCCGGTCCTGGCAACCCGTCAACAATCCCGCGGTGATTTCCGCCGTTGGAAGCGACAGATTTTCCCCGCTGGGAATCTTCTCTTTTTCCTTCGGCACTTCAGAAATTGGACTAGCTATCATTTTTCTGGTCGTAACCTTCTGCAACAACCTGGCCTGATTACGCGGTTCCGTGCATCAGGACACACCGCGAAATCATCGGCAAAATACTCATCCTGCTACTTCGTATTCTCCCAGCCGTTCACAACGCTGGCAATCAACGGATATCTGTAAAGTTCCAGGGGAGGCAAACGTCCCATCGATGCTGCTCAGGCTCCGGCGCCGTGGCTACGGATGATGTAACGCGCGAAGGCCATCGTCCATGCAGCGTGGAATGCATAGGCAATCAGCCGCGAAGAAGCCAAGCCCATCGAACCCCATTTCACGAGCAGGATGGTCAAGACAATGAAAACCGCCGCCCACGCGGAATTCATCGTAAAACCCACCCACATTTTCCCGGAAGCCGCAATCACATCCCCGATTGGCGCGATCACTCCCATAATGGCCGCGGTCCATAGCACCGCGATCAAGGTCGGCCAGGCATCGCGATAACCGGCGCCATACAAACGCATGATGTACGGACTTCCCAGCGACATCACAACAGCAAACGGAATAACGATTGCGGCATTCAGCTTGATCATGAAGCTGATAATTTTCCCGGAGGACTTGGCATCCCGATCGCCCATACGATCGGAAAGAATCGGAAGCAACCCGCTTCCCAGCACCGTCGGCAAAAAAATCAGCATGTTGTACCACTGGTTTGCGGCGTTGTAGGCGCCCATCTCGGCATAGCCATTCGGCTTGTTCACCAAAACCGCCGAGCAGATCCAATTCACCGGCAAGGCCATCGCCCCTGACAGCGCCGCCGGCACGCTGAACCGCCACAGAATTGCCATCTCCTGTTTCCACTCTGTCAGCGAGATGTGCACTCCGTAACGCTTCGCTTCGGTTCGCAGCGCGTGCTGCATCAGGCCCCAGGTCATCACCCGCGAAACCGACATGCCCACCAGCACGCCATTCAGTCCGCCGAGGTAATATCCCCCCAGCATGAATGGCAAATCCAGCACGCCCACAATGGCTTGCAGCTTGGCCACCAGGTGGAACGCTTCGAACCCAAAGAGCGCTCCACTTTGTGCCCCGTTGACCGAAGAGAAGAAAAGGGCCACCGTCCCGATGCGAAGTGGGACCGTCAACTGCGGCGCCGCCAGCGTATGCGCGGCCAGCCAGGGCGCGAAGATGAACAAGGCAATTGCGAATGCGCCTCCGCCAACTCCCGCCACAACCGTGGATATGGCAATGATTCTTCCGGCTCGCGCGGGGTCCTTCGTTCTCAGTTCCGCGACGTATTTCGTCGCGGTCATCCCCAGCCCCAGGCCGGCTAGCAAGCCGAAAAGATCGATGCTCGTGCTGGCAATGCCCAGTTCCCCGTAATTTGTGGGCCCCATCAGCCGCGCCAGCAGCACCGAAATCGGGATTCGCAGCACTCGGGCGGCTGCGGCTCCCACCAGCGTCCAGAAGGCTCCGCGGGCAAGACGCATTCCTAGGGGTGAGGCTTTGATACGATCGGTTATGGGGCTCGGCAAAATCCGGGTGAGGAACTCTCCGACACTCATGAAAGGTATTTTCTAGGCATGGTTAAGATCGATTGGTGGATGTGCAAGCGCAGCGGGCATGCTTAACGAAGATGAAATTATCCTGCGGCGACATGCTCCAGGACTTGCTTCCAGCGTTCATCCCACTGCTGCGCATTGAAACATTCAATCGCCGTGCGGTATCCATTGATTCCCAAACGCCGCCGCAATTCCCTATCTCCGGCCAATCGCAGAATCGCCTCGACGAACTCTCCAGCCACCGGACGCGCCAGCAAGCCGTTGTAGCCGTCCAGAATCATGTTCGTGATTCCGCCCACCGCGCTGGCCACGACCGCGCAGCCCGCCCCCATGGCCTCCGCAACGGAGAGGGAGGTGCCTTCCGACCCAAGCGACGGAATCACCGCGACGTCGTGTTGCAGGTGCACATCCGTCGATTGATCGGGCACATAGCGAGTGAACTGAACGTGCGAACAGCCTTTGAAGCGCTCTGTGAGGTAGGGAAAATCGGGACCTTCGCCCGCGAGCGTAAATTCCACGTCTTTTCGCTTGCTCAGCACCTGTTCGATCGCGTCGGCGATGAGCCGCGTGCCTCGGTAAGTCTCAAACCGGCGCGCAAAGAGCACCCGCATAATCGCACTGTCCGCGCGGTGAATCTGTTCTTCTCGCGCCGGGCAACAGTAATTCGGGATCACCCAGATGTTTCCAGAAACTTCCACGCCATGTGTCGCCCGGTACCAGTTCAGAAAATTGTAGTCGACGCAAACGCGGTTTTCGCAATTCTCGAAAAGGCGTTGTGCCCTGCTTACCAGACTGGCCTGCAGCCGCCGCAATCGAAATTCCGGCGCCAGCCAGGTTAGCCGGGTCATCGTCCCTAAAGGCAAATCCCAGTAAACTCCGTGTTGAATGCTTATGACCCGCTTCCGCTCGGTCGGTACGCTGCACAATTCCGTTGAAAATACGATCAGATCGACTTTATCCACGTGCCCAACTGCCGCGTCATACAGCAATTGATTCTGCCGGTCCAGCGTTTCGCTCTGAATCGGTAATCCGTGCACAACAGCCTTCCCCACCTTGCGTTCGAAGAGGATCTGCGAAGACTGGAAAAGTATCGGCTCAAATCCAATGCCGGCGGCAAGGACGAACAGCCGTTGCAGATAGGTTTCGATGCCACCGATGACGATTTGCTTGCCTTCGCCATCAAAAAAACGGTGATACAGAAAAGCGATCCGCCTCACCGGTTCCTTGCCTTTCTCGACAGCAAGGAAACGCAGGCGTGCCGATTTTCGCGAGGTCCTACCCAACCGTCCACGAACACACTCTTTCGCGACCCTCCGCACTGCGTCATCGGTTTACTGGCTCGCAGTGGTTGGCCCTGAAGCTTGCCTAGTTGAACTTCCGGAAATTCTAACCCAGTGCCTTCGACGGGATAGCGCTCTATCCAACACCACTTCGATATTGCTTGATCGCCATTCGCGAAAGCACCTGACCGGTTCGTGCAAAGCCCTAATTCCACTCGCATGGTAACTCAGTTTGCCACAATCCCGAAATGCTTGCTGATGGCCGTCAGAATCCGTTCCGTCGCCCGACCATCGCCATAAGGATGGTGAATTTGCGCCATCGCGCCGTAGTGAGCCTTGTCCGTCAGCAGAGCCGTCGTCTCGCTCACAATTTTTTCCGCGTTCGGACCCACCAGCTTCACATTGCCCGCCGCAACTGCTTCCGGCCGCTCCGTCACTTCCCGCGTGACCAGCACGGGCTTTCCCAGGCTCGGCGCTTCTTCCTGGATTCCACCGGAGTCCGTCACAATCACGTTGGCGCGGTCCATCAACGCCACGAACCCGAGGTAAGGAAGCGGATCGATCAAATGAATATTCTTGTGGCGGCTGCCTGCGGCGCTCCCCGCACCCAAAACTTGCGCCACGGTCGAGCGCACTTCCGGATTCAAATGCACCGGGTAAACGAATTGCGTCGCCGGAAAAGTTTGCGCTAGCTGCGCAATCGCTTGGCAAATGGATTTCAGTCCCTGCCCAAAACTCTCTCGGCGGTGGCCGGTAATCAGCACCAGTGGCGTCTCGCAATCCCCGTTCATCAGATGCCTATCAATTCCGGGGATCTCCTGCGGATGCCGCCGAACCTTTTCGGTGGCAAGGAGCAGCGCGTCGATCACCGTATTTCCGGTTACGACGATGCGATCCTCCGAGACGCCTTCCTTCAGAAGATTGGCTCTTGCTCCTTCCGTCGGCGCAAAATGCAGCGCTGCCAGATGCGAAGTCAGAACCCGGTTGGCCTCTTCCGGCCACGGTGATTTCAGATTTCCTGTCCGAAGGCCTGCTTCCACATGCCCAATCGCCACATTCTGGTAGAACGCAGCCAGCGAAGTCGCCAGCACCGTCGTCGTATCGCCCTGCACCAGCACCAGGTCAGGCCGCTGCGCCTTCAGATAACTGCTCACTTCTGTCAACGCGCTGCAAGTCAATGCCTCCAGGCTTTGCCCCGGACGCATCAAATCCAGATCCGCGTCGGGAACAATTTCGAAAGCCTGCAAAACCTGATCGAGCATCTGGCGGTGTTGCGCGGTCACGCAAACATGGGTCGTGAACCGCTGGTCCTTCCGCAGGGCAAGGATCACCGGCGCAAGCTTCACTCCCTCCGGACGCGTTCCAAAAATCAATGAAATTTTCATGTTGAGCCTGAAATTCTAAGTTACGCGATCTTGGCAGGCTGGCCTGCACGAGACGCGCGCGTGAGTTTGAGCTTCCGGACAGCTTCGTCCGGCTGATCGATGCGCAGAGGAAATTGCCTGTCGTGCAACACGCCCGCCCGCGCCGCTGATACCGCAAGAAGCAAGAACATCCAGATGGGAAGCAGCATTCGAAACCCGGCTTCGGTGACGCTATACACGGCGGAGGCCGCGATGTACGCCAGCGCGAGGCTACCCACTAATGGGTCTCTACGAAACAAAGTCACTGCACCTAGATAACCTGTGATCAATAAAACAGCAATCAGGCCGACGCCTATCCATCCCAAATTCAAATACATCTCCAGATAGCCATTGTGCGCTTCGTTGACGTGCATGTACTCGGAAAGATGACTCCAGACCTCGTCCAATCGCGGGCCGAGCCAGAATGTCTCGAAACCCACACCGATAATTGGATTGTGCGGAACAGTCAACACAGCAGACCAGATCTCTGTCCGCCCGGTGAAATTTGTTTGCCTGCCGAGCCCCTGTACCACCATGGCATCGGCGCCGGTCAGTTTGGCTAGCCCAGCTGCCAGAAAAATGGTCAGGACCACAACATGCACTCCCGCAGGCCGCCGCTGCACTGAGCGCAGATTGGTCACCACCATGAGAAGGCTGCCAAGAGCGAAACAGACTAGCGAAGTGGCGGAATGCGCCAATACAAGAACCGCAACTCCAAAAGCCAGCAGCGTTCCTTGCGCCAGCAGATGCCGCCCACGGTCTGGATACCCTTTATCCTTGAGGAGCTGAAGGACGCGCCAAAGTTTGCCCAGCGCGATGACCAGGGTAATGACCCCAAGCGTATTCTTATTGGTGGTCACACCGGTATTCATGGGCATTCCGGCAGGGTCGTAGCCGCGGCCCGATTCAAAATACTTGATGAACAAAACTGACATGGGCAAAAGTACGAATCCAACTCGAGACAAAAACCGCTGCAGGGCCGCCGTCGGCTGGGCATCCGTCAAAACAATCAGGATCATCGCCAGATCACCGATCGCCTTGATCCATCTCTTGAACGATACGTCCGGATAATCGGACCAGCTGACGCTCAAGAGACAATAGAGAAAATAAAGTAGAATCGCTCCGTTTACCCTGAGGATGGCGCTGGTCCGGCTGGCTCGGTGCAGAAGCACAACGATGGCTGCCGCCAACAGCAATTCATAAATGTAGCGGTCGATTGGGCTTCCATCGAGGAGCTGATCGTAGCCACCGGACGTCGATTCAAAGCCCATCCATGTCGAAACGGGCCTCGAACCAACGATCCCCAGCCACAACACCGGTATCCAAAGCGCCTTCGAAGTGCGCACGGAATTGTCGCGATCGAGCCAGAACAGCCCCGCAATTCCTACCGCACAGATTAAGCTGGCTAAAAACGAACTCATTCTATGACCCTTCAGCGCATATCTTCCGCTAATCTCGCTCTTTCATCTCGCATCCACGAAAAGCCGGTGCAGCAATTCCAGTGAAAGCAATCGGTGAATTTCCGTCGTGTAATTGCGATTTCCCTTTAGGTGTCCTTCGACTACTTTTTCAACACCCTTGCGCTCTAGATACGGACGAGCCAGCGTGCGGGAGTCCAGCAATATTTCCCTGACATAATTCGCCAGGATGGTCCGATACCAGTAACGGAAATGAAAAAGCTTGTGGCGCCCGAGCCACAACCGCTCCAGATGCAGGGCCGAAAATGCATGATCCACCTGCGCGACCCACTGAGGCATCCCGTAATCGTAGGCATATTCCGCTTTAAACGTGAACTCGAGATAAACCCTGTTCAACGCCGAAAGTATTCCATTTGAACCGCCCAGCCCGCGATCCGTCCGCAAATTCGCCAGTGCCGGGCTGCCGTCGCGAATCAGCCGCAGGCGAACGTCTTCGCTAGCTCCATTCTTCGGCGCGCGAAAAATTGCCTTAACAACGTGGTTATCCAGATACGGCGCGCGCAGCGTCAGCTGCGACTGCTCCAGCATCAGCACGCCTAGTTGATAAACTGCCGGCTGGCTGCGATGGCCCTGCAGTTGCCGTTCATACGTTTCGGCTGCCTGCGAAATTTGAGGCAGGACCACCGAGCTGAAGACTCCATCAGCTGGAGGCACAAACTTAAACATCCGCGCCCCAAGAATTATCTCGCTGCCGAAAGTTCACACCAATCGCACCGGCGCGATCTTCCTCGCCATTTCATTATTATAGAGATCCGCGGATTTACCG
>WNEZ01013032.1_pt1 | contig 11217 bp, 12 predicted proteins | sample 5400521 | NCBI WGS metagenome assembly WNEZ01 (sample SAMN13153339, study PRJNA577476) | soil metagenome | isolation source: 120 cm saprolite under Douglas fir tree site 2 hole 1 replicate 1 | place: USA:California | collected 2015-04-18
AGCGTGCGAGCCGGTGTGTCCGGTGAAGGCGATCTTCACAGAGGACGAAACCCCGGAGCCGTCGAAGCAGTTCATCGAGCTCAACAAACAGTTCTTCGTCGACAACCCCAGGGTGCAGGCCTGTACCACGAAGACGTAAGGGGAGCTGGCGGGAGATGCCCTTGGCACGGGGCCGGGTGGCGATGCTGTCCTACGATCATCTATGTCGAGCAACCACATGATTATTATGGAGTTATAATTGGCGACCAAAATGGTCGCCATTAGGTGATGGGAGGTGTACGCTTAGCGGCGAAGATTGAGGAGGGCCTGATGCTCCGCTTCACCAAGCGCGTCGACTACGGGGATGGCGATGCAGTACGTCGCCGTCCACCAGGGCGTGGGGCCAATCGCGGTCACGCAGATCGCAGAAGAGTTCAACATCCCCAGCGAGCTCCTCGCCAAGATCCTGCAGCGCCTGGCGAAGCGGCGCCTGATCGTCGGCCACAGCGATCCGAAGGGCGGCTACCGGCTCGCGTCCGAACCGGAGGAGCTCACGGTCGGGCAAGTGGTGCGGGCGTTGGAGGGGCCGATCGCGATTGCTACCTCTACCTGAACAGCACGACGCTCGACTACGTCCAGCCGGGCCTCCAGGCAGGGTTCACGTTCGTCAATGCGAATGCGAAGTCGACCTGCGGGTGCGGCACATCCTTTTCCGCGTAGGGCCGGGTAGGAATATGTCCTCCAAGGAGTCACGATGAGCACGACGGCGAAGACGGTCGAGGCCGCAGTCAACCGCGAGTACGAGTGGGGATTCGTCACTGACATCGAGGCGGACGCCATTGCGCCGGGCCTCAACGAGGACATCATCCGGCTGATCTCCTCGAAGAAGAACGAGCCCGAGTTCATGCTCGAGTGGCGGCTCCGGGCCTACCGGCACTGGGTGAAGATGGACAAGGGCGCGGGCGAGCCTCGCTGGGCGAACGTCACGCACCCGCCGATTGACTACCAGGCGATCGTCTACTACTCGGCGCCCAAGCAGAGCACGGCGCCCGGCAGTCTCGAGGAGGTCGATCCGAAGCTCCTGCAGACCTTCGAGAAGCTCGGGATTCCGCTCGGGGAGCAGAAGCGCTTGACTGGCGTTGCGGTCGACGCGGTCTTCGACAGCGTCTCGGTGGCGACGACCTTCAAAGGGAAGCTCGCCGAACTCGGCATCATCTTCTGCTCGTTCTCGGAGGCGGTGCAGAACCACCCCGACCTCATCGAGACGTATCTCGGCTCCGTGGTGCCGTATACGGACAACTTCTTCGCCTCGCTCAACTCCGCCGTCTTCACCGACGGATCGTTCTGCTATATCCCCAAGGGCGTCCGCTGCCCGATGGAGCTGTCAACGTATTTCCGGATCAACGCCGCCGGGTCGGGGCAGTTCGAGCGCACTCTCATCGTCGCCGACGAGGGCAGCTACGTGAGCTACCTCGAGGGCTGCACGGCCCCGATGCGCGATGAGAACCAGCTTCATGCGGCCGTGGTCGAGCTGGTCGCGCTCGAGAACGCGCAGATCAAGTACGCGACGATCCAGAATTGGTACGCGGGGGACCAGGAGGGTCGGGGTGGGATCTACAACTTCGTGACCAAGCGGGGCAAGTGCGTCGGGCGCCGCTCGAAGATCTCGTGGACGCAAGTCGAGACCGGCTCGGCCATTACCTGGAAGTACCCGAGCGTGATCCTGCAGGGCGACGACTCGGTCGGCGAGTTCTATTCGGTCGCGCTCGTCAATAACTACCAGCAGGCCGACACCGGCACGAAGATGATCCACATCGGGAAGAACACCCGGAGCACGATCCTCTCGAAGGGCATCTCCGCGGGCCACGGCAACAACACCTACCGGGGTCTGGTGAAGGTGCTGCCGCGGGCCGCGCACGCCCGCAACCGCACCCAGTGCGACTCGCTGTTGCTCGGCGACCGGTGCGGCGCGCACACCACGCCCTACATCGAGGTGGCCAACCCGACCGCGCGCGTGGAGCACGAGGCCTCGACTGCGAAGATTAGCGAGGACCAGCTGTTCTACTGCAAGCAGCGCGGGATCTCGGCCGAGAACGCGGTCTCGATGATCGTCAACGGTTTCTGCAAGGACGTCTTCAAGAACCTGCCGATGGAGTTCGCCGTGGAGGCGTCCAAGCTGCTCGGCGTGAGCCTCGAAGGGGGCGTGGGTTAGGTGATGAAAGGACGCGACATGCTGAGCATCCGGAACCTGCACGCCGGCGTTGAGGGCCATGAGATCCTCCGAGGGATCGACCTCGAGGTGAAGGCCGGCGAGGTCCACGCCGTGATGGGCCCGAACGGCTCGGGGAAGAGCACGTTGGCCCAGGTATTGGCGGGGCACCCGGCGTACGCCGTCACCGTCGGCGAGGTGCGCTACGACGGCCAGAACCTGCTCGAGCTGTCGCCCGAGGACCGCGCCCGCGCCGGGGTGTTTCTGGCGTTCCAGTACCCGGTCGAGATCCCCGGCGTGAGCACCGCGCAGTTCCTGAAGGCCGCGGTGAACGAGATCCGGACGCGCCAGGGTCAGGAGGAGCTCGACGCGATCGAGTTCCTCGCGCTCCTGCGAGAGAAGCTCGCGCTCGTGGAGATGGACCAGAGCTTCATCAGTCGCGCCGTGAACGAGGGCTTCTCGGGCGGTGAGAAGAAGCGAAACGAAATCCTCCAGCTGGCCGTGCTCAAGCCCAAGCTCGCCATTCTGGACGAGACCGACTCCGGCCTCGACATCGACGCGCTCAGGATCGTCGCGCACGGCGTCGACGCGCTCCGGACGCCCGACAACGCCATGATTCTCGTTACCCACTACCAGCGGCTCCTCAACTACATCACGCCGGACTACGTGCACGTGCTGTTCAATGGCCGCATCGTCAAGTCGGGCGGCAAGGAGCTGGCCCTCGCGCTCGAAGCCAAGGGCTACGACTGGATCAGGGACGAGGTCGGCGTCGTCGAGCCGCTCGGCGCCGCCTGAAGGACCCGGAGCGATGACTGGGGTCGCGACAGTGAAGGACACGTATCTGGCCGCCTTCGAGGCATTCGAGCGCGGGGGCGCGGGTGGGGGCCCGGGCTGGCTGCTTCGGCTCCGGCGCGAGGCGATCGCCCGCTTTGCCGAGCAGGGCTTCCCCACGGTGCGGCTCGAGGACTGGAAGTACACGAGCGTCGCGCCGATCGCCGCGACGACCTTCCGGTTGGCCGATGGGGCGTTCGACAGCCTGCCCGCGGAGGCGATCGAGGCCCTCGTCGTGCGCGAGCCGGTGGCTCACCGGCTCGTCTTCGTCAACGGGCGCTACTCAGCCAAGCTCTCCTCGCTGGCCCCGCTGCCCGCCGGTGCGCGGGTGGCGAGCCTCGCGGAAGCGCTCATCACCGACGCAGCGGTGCTCGAGCGGCATCTCGCCCGCTACGCGGGGTCTGACGGCATCGGCTACGGGTTCACCGCCCTGAACACCGCCTTCGCCCAGGACGGCGCCTTCGTGCACCTCCCGCCGGGTGTGCGGGTAACGGAGCCGATCCATCTGCTCTTCCTCGCGACCTCGCTGACGGCTCCGGTGTTGGCGCAGCCTCGGAACCTGATCGTCGCCGATCGCGGGAGCGAGGCCACGATCATCGAGCGCTACGCCGGTCTCGGCGACGACCCCTACTGCACGAACGCCGTCACGGAGATCGTCCTCGGCGAGGGCGCCGCGCTCGAGCACGATAAGATCGAGCAGGAGGGGGAGCTGGCCTTCCACGTGGGCACGACCCAAGTGGTCCAGGCGCGCGATAGCACGTTCACCTCCGGCTCGATTGCGTTCGGCGGTCGGCTGACCCGTAACAATCTGGGCGTGCGCTTCGCCGGCGCCGGCGGGACGTGCACCTTGAACGGCCTCTATGTGCCCCATGGGGGCCAGCACGTCGACAACCACACGCTCATCGAGCACGCCGAGCCCCGCTGCACGAGCCGCCAGCTCTACAAGGGTGTCCTCGACGGCGGCGCGCACGCGGTCCAGACGAACAAGAACCTCCTCCTCTCCGAGGGGGCGGAGGTCGACACCAAGCCCCAGCTCGAGATCTTCGCGGATGACGTGCGGTGCACGCACGGGGCGGCGGTGGGCCAGCTTGACGAGGACGCGGTCTTCTACATCCGGAGCCGTGGTCTCGACATGCAGGCCGCCCGCACGCTCCTGACCTACGGCTTCATGAGCGACGTCATCAACCGGATCACGGTCGCGTCGATCCGCGAGCAGCTGGACGGCCTGCTGATGGCGCGGCTGCGGGCTGGCCAGGGCGCAAAGGAGACACGATGATCACGGCCCGAGACACGAGCACCCGCCCGGCCCCGCCCGTCCTGTGGGACGTCGAGCGCGTCCGGCAGGATTTCCCTGCGCTCCACCAGCAGGTCCACGGCAAGCCGCTCGTCTACCTCGACAACGCCGCGACGAGCCAGAAGCCCCAAGTAGTGATCGACGCGCTCACCGCCTACTATTCGCGGGAGAACTCGAACGTGCACCGGGGCGTGCACCTGCTGAGCGAGAAGGCGACGCAAGCCTACGAGGCCGGGCGCGCCCGCGTCCAGCGTTTCCTCAACGCCGCCGATACGCGCGAGATCGTGTTCGTGCGTGGCGCGACCGAGGGCATCAACCTGGTGGCCGCGAGCTACGGCCGAACGTGGGTGGGGGCGGGCGACGAGATCATTATTTCCGCCATTGAACATCACTCGAACATCGTGCCCTGGCAGATCCTGTGCGAGGAGAAGGGCGCCGTCCTGCGCGTGATTCCCGTCAACGACGACGGTGAGCTGCTCCTCGACGAGTACGCCCGGCTCCTCGGCGCGCGGACCAAGCTGGTGGCTGTCGGTCACATCTCCAATGCGCTCGGCACCATCAATCCGATCGAGCAGATGATTGAGATGGCGCACCGGCAGGGCGTGCCCGTGCTGATTGACGGCGCCCAGGCGGCGCCCCACCTGCGCGTGGACGTCCGAGCGCTCGACTGCGACTTCTACGTCTTCTCCGGGCACAAGACCCTGGGCCCGACCGGGATCGGCGTGCTCTACGGCAAGGCGGAATGGCTCGAGCGCATGCCGCCCTACCAGAGCGGCGGTGACATGATCGCCTCGGTCACGTTCGAGAAGACCACGTACAACGCGCTCCCGTACAAGTTCGAGGCGGGGACGCCCCACATCGCCGGCGTCATCGGCCTCGGCGTGGCGCTCGACTACCTGAGCGGGCTCGGACTGGACCGCGTGGTCGCCTACGAGCGGGAGCTGCTCGCCTACGGGACCGCGGCGCTCCGCGCCGTCCCCGGCGTGCGGATCATCGGCACCGCCCAGGAGAAAGCGAGCGTGCTGTCCTTCGTCGTCGACGGCGTTCACGCGCACGACGTGGGCACGGTCCTCGACCAGGCGGGTGTTGCGGTCCGGGCGGGCCACCACTGCGCAATGCCGGTCATGCAGCGCTTCGGCGTGCCGGCCACCGTCCGTGCGTCGCTCGCGTTCTACAACACCCGCGAGGAGTTGGGCGCGCTCGTCGCAGGGCTCCACGACGTGCGCGAGATCTTCCGCTGATGCCCGAGCTGCGCGAGCTCTACCAGGAGGTCATCCTCGACCATAACCGGAAGCCCCGCAATTTCAAGAAGCTCGAGCAGGCCAACCGCACGGCCGCGGGCTACAACCCGCTTTGCGGCGATCAGGTCCGAGTCTACCTGGACGTTGAGAACGGCGTGATCCGCGATATCGGTTTCGAGGGTTCGGGCTGCGCGATCTCCAAGGCCGCGGCTTCTATGATGACCGCGAGCCTTAAGGGGAAGACTATCGACGAGGCCGAGCAGCTCTTCGAGCGCTTCCATCACATGCTGACGGCCAGCGGAGACGGCTCCAACTACGCCGAACTCGGCAAGCTCGCGGTCTTCGCCGGCGTGAGTGAATTCCCGAGCCGCGTCAAATGCGCGAGCCTGCCGTGGCACACCCTGCACGCCGCGCTTGCCGGCACGGACGAGCCGGTCTCGACAGAGTAGGAGAGCAAACACGATGAGCGATCGGGCGGTGATCGAGAAGCAGGTGATCGAAGCGCTGCGGACGTGCTATGACCCCGAGATCCCGGTCAACATCTACGAGCTCGGACTGATCTACGACGTCAAGGTGGCCCCGAATGGCGTGGTCAACGTCCGGATGACCCTCACCTCGCCCGCCTGCCCCTCGGCCCAGGAGTTACCGATCGAGGCGGAGGCCAAGGTTCGGACGGTCCCAGACGTGACCGACGCCAAGGTCGAGGTCGTCTTCGATCCCCCGTGGGACAGCAGCATGATGTCCGAGGCAGCCAAGCTCCAGCTCGGCCTCCTGTAATCCGAGCCAGCGGGCGAGCGGCTTCTCCAGATGTTGTTCGCGACGGCGCCCGATGCGCGGCCGCGCGGCCCGCTAGGCAGGGATGAAGAAGAAGAGGGCCTTCTGGACGTTCTGGCTGAAGGACACACCCTTGATCGTAAGGTTCGACACGTCGGAGGAAGCACACATCCTCTCTCTAGTCCCAGAGGCGGGTCGAGAAGTAGCGCTCTCCAAGGTCGTTGAACAAGGTCACGAAGCGTCCCGCTCGCTCGCGACGGGCGATCCGTTCGACGCCCACCATGTAGGCACCGGAGGACTGGCCGACAAAAAAGCCCGCGCGGGCTAGCCTCACACACATCGTGTAGGCGTCCTCACTTGTGACCGGGATCCGTTCGTCGATGACCGTCTCGTCCAGGATCGCGGGGACGATATCCTCCGGACCGAGCGGCTTGAGGCCTTCGATCCCGGGGAACACCTCTGGGAGCACACAAATGAGGCGGATTGTGGGGTCGTGCTCCTTCAACCGTCTCCCCAAGCCCGTCACCGTGCCTCCTGTCCCGACACCGGCCACGATGTGGGTGAGCCTGCCTCCGGTTTGCTCGAGGATCTCGACAGCCGTCGTCGCGTAGTGGGCCCGCCAGTTATCCTCGTTGCTGTACTGGTCGCAGAAGAAATAGTGCTGTGCGTCTGCGTCGGCGTCGTGGCGGCGGTGAACCTCACGCAACGCTTCATCGTAGCCCTTCAGCGCGTCCGTATAGATCAGCTGTGCGCCGTGGGCCAGTAGCCGCTTCTTGCGCTCGGTGCTGGCATTGTTGGGGATGACGATTTCGACCGGGTAGCCAATGATCCGACCCACCATCGCGTACGCGATCCCCGCGTTGCCCGATGAGCTGTCCAGGATGGTCTTCCCGGGCTGCAGTCGTCCATTTGCCAGTGCCGCGAGCAGCATGTGCAAGACGGGACGGTCCTTGAGCGAGCCGCCCGGGTTGAGGCACTCCATCTTCGCCAATACCTCGACGCCGGGCAGTTCATCACCGAAAATGTTCACCGGTACCAACGGAGTGTTGCCGATCGCCCGGAGCGCCGGGTAGCGGGCCAGGAACGGTTCGATGCGTCGGTCCCACGGCATGACAGTGCTTAGGCTCCTCTATGATCCCGCCAGGATGCCCTCAGAGTATCGCGTTGCCATCTCGCGTGGGACTGCGAGCACCTGCCGCTGGATCCGTCGCAGCGAGGGCTCCTGCCCAAGATTCAACCCGCACGGGCGCCGCCGTAAGGGGGGCTACATGGCCAGGCGCCCCGGTCCCACCGGCGAGTTGGCAGCTTCAGCCGCTCACCGACGGCAAGGATACGACCGCCGCCGGTGAGCGAGTGTCGCTTATCGTGGCTGGGGGACGATCCGGATGTACGGCTTCGGGGCCTTCCAGCCACCCGGGTAGGCTTGCTTGGCGTCGGCGTCCGAGACCGCTGGCACGATAATCACGTCCTCTCCCTGCTTCCAGTTCACCGGGGTGGCCACCTTGTGCTTCGCCGTGAGCTGGCAGGAATCCAGGAGGCGCAGGACCTCGTCAAAGTTGCGACCGGTGCTCATGGGATAGGTCAGCATCGCCTTGACCTTCTTATCCGGTCCGATGACGAACACCGAGCGAACGGTCGCGTTGTCGGTGGCGGTCCGGCCCTGTGCCGCGTTGCCGGCGTCCTCCGGGAGCATGTCGTACGCCTTCGCCACCTTCAGCTCGGAGTCGCCGATCAAGGGGTAGGTCACGGCGTGGCCCTGCGTTTCCTCGATGTCCTTCGACCATTTCTCGTGATCGGGAACCGAGTCCACACTGATCCCGATGATCTTGCAGTTCCGTTTCTCGAAGTCGGGTTTTAGCCCCGCCATGTAGCCGAGCTCCGTCGTGCAGACGGGGGTGAAGTTCTTCGGATGCGAGAACAGGATGGCCCACCCGTTTCCGATCCACTCGTGGAAGTTGATCCGGCCTTGCGTGGTGTCCGCGGTAAAGTTGGGAGCCTCGCTGTTGATTCTCAAGGACATGACTCACCTCCGTCTCGTGAAGACCGTTCGATCATCGTCCGTTCCCGTCGTCTGTCTTCTGCGGCGCGCATGAGCAATGTGGCGGTCGCCCAGGGCGTCTGGAGTGAGGGCCCTTGCACCCGCGGAAGGGGACCGGCCTCCTCCCCGTGGCGAGGCCCCGCGTGACACCCGTGGATAGGCGAGGCCCAAAGCTCCTGTCGATGTCCCTAAGAGTGCAGGTGCCTCTTGTGTACTCTCAGGGCTACGCGGAGTCAAGCCTTCGGGCAGCCACCGGCTCGAGTGGCGATCCCTCCATCAGGCCGAGTCGATTTCGGTGATAACAGGCCCGCGCAACCAAGCTGTTGATCGCGATCCGCCAGCGCCGAAGCGCTGGGATCTTGACGCTGTCCTCTCGGTCCGGGCATGCTGAACGTGATGACGAATGGTTCGAGCGAGCGTCCTTACGGTGAGCTGATCACAACCACGCTTCGCGTACTGACTTGGAATGTCTGGGGTCGGTTCGGACCGTGGCAAGCGCGGGAAGCGGCTCTGCTCTCAACGTTGAGGGCCATCCAGCCTGACATCGTGGCGCTCCAGGAGTGCTGGTGTGACCGGGATGGACAGAATTCTTGCTTCCTTCGTCACCGAGGTGGCGGCCAAGTCCTTCCCGCTAGTCGTCTGCGGCGACTTCAACGCGCCCTCCGACTCGGACGAGATCCGGGCCTTGACCGGTCGGACAGAGACAGCTGCACCGGGGTTTGTGCTATTTGACGCGTGGGACGAGCCAGGGGGATCTCGGGCATACCTGGGCACGAGCCAATCCGTGGGCCGCGGCTAGCCTGCTTCCGGACAGTCGCATCGACTACATCTTGGTCGGCTGGCCGCGCCGAGGCGGCGCAGGCAACGTCGTGCACTTGTGGGCCCGGGTAGATGCATTGATCCGCCATGACGACTCTCATTTTACCTGGGCGTGACCCGTGTCGCCACGCACCTGCGGGGCAACCGCGCCCCTGATTCCGTCCAAGGATTTCTCCGGCCTAGTCTGACAAAGGGCTCTGACGGATAGGAGCCGCGACTAAAACCCGCAGCCTGCCAAACCATCGACGGGCCGACCGGAGCAGGCTCGCCCGGCCGCTGGTTCGCAAGCGGGATGTGGCGACCGACTCCGCTGCTGCCTCCTCGCCCTCAGCCTTCGCCGAGTGCGCGTGGGTGCTGTGGGCGGGAAGTGTTGCCCATCCAAAGCCACCCGCGCCGGCGCGTCCGGCGAGTCGATTTTCGAGGCCATCACGCTGTCACTGTCGGGATCACTTGTCGATTCTTCGCCAAGCTTCATTCTGGCGCAGAGCCGGGCCGAGAGGGTCCGTGCGCGGTAGGTTCTCCCAAGACTACTTGGGCGGCCTTTCGCCGCCAAATCGTTGGAGAACTTCGTCGACGGCCTGCGTCACGTGGCCGGCCAGACCGTTGAGGGCCGCGAGCAGCTCTTCGCGCTGAGCCTGGAGAATCTCGTTGTCGTGTTGGAGGCGCGTGATCTGCCCGTGGAGTTCCTCCTTCTCTCGTTCGAGCGCCAGCTCGAGATGCTCGAGCCGCTCAATCCGTTCCAACAAGCTGCCGAACAGGCGCTGGCCATCTTCGAGCCATCGGGCAATAGCCGGGCGGGCATCGGAACTCATCGCGACCTCGCCCCCGCCGCCCCGCGGATTTGCGGGCCCGGGTTGCGCCTCGGGGCCGGGAAGGGATCGCCGTCTGCGCGAGAGGTGTCGCTTGACATGGCTCGGCGTGAAGTCAAGAAGTGGGATGACTCGCGAGTACGGAATCCGCATCGCCTCCTGCACCTCTTTGACCCATTCCGGGTCCTCCGCCCCAAAGAGGCACAGTCCCCGCTGCTCGGTGGGAAGGAGGACACTGCTGATGTAGCGGACCTTCTTCCCCTGGAGGCTAAACTGCGTGCAGACGCTGACCACGTCCCGCAGACTGCGCTGTAACTGCTCGGGGGTCGCATTACACAACTCCCGTTCGACGAAGTACAGTGGCATACACAGATCCCTCCGCCCAATCCGCGGCTCCACGTGAGGGCGAATACGAGAGGCGCTACCGTTCTCTTTGTCACCGACTCGTTCAAGTGCATGCGTTGCGCAGTAGTTTCGCGTCTCAGAACGTCAAGTCGCGGAAGAAAATTCCCCTGAATTTTCACATACTCTTTCTCAGGCTGCAACATGTCGCCGGCTGCAACATGTCGCCCAGTTTTCCTGTTGTGTGGGTGTGGATAAGTGGATAACCCATGGTTTTTGGCATGGGTTGCAGACGCAGAGCAAAGGGCCAGAAGGCCGGATAGCAGACTGGGTGATGGTTACTGGAGGAACGTTCTGAGGTCACCCAGAAAGGGGACAAGGGCCGGGATCATCGTAAAATCGGCCGGCTTTGCATCACCCTGATTCACGAGAGTCATTAGAAGCTGATCGGCGCCTTGTGGGTGGGGCGCTGCTTCTTGCCCGCGGGGGCCAACCTTACGCCTTCCGTAGCCGCGAGATCAGGACGCAGCAGGGCACCCTGCCGACACACTTGCTGGCATATTAGCGCCGATTTTTACCACTTAGGCGGGGGGCAAGAAACGGCTCCCCCGGGGGCCCGGCTGCGCCCCCGGGGGCAGGACGAGCCCTACTTCTTCTTCAGGGTCAGGTTGATCGCCTGGGCGGCTTCGTCCGCCTTGGCGACCGACTCGGCATGCTGGCCGGCGTCGTGCAGCGTTTTGGCCTCTGCGGCCAGGGCGAGAGCCTTCTTCGAGGCGTCGTCGGTCTTGCCGGCGGTCGCGTCCTGGATCTGCTTGATCAGGAGCGGGCACTGGTTGGCCAGCGCCGGCCCGGCTGCGAGAGCAACGATCGCGAGAGCCATC
>WNEZ01008753.1_pt1 | contig 11216 bp, 8 predicted proteins | sample 5400521 | NCBI WGS metagenome assembly WNEZ01 (sample SAMN13153339, study PRJNA577476) | soil metagenome | isolation source: 120 cm saprolite under Douglas fir tree site 2 hole 1 replicate 1 | place: USA:California | collected 2015-04-18
GGACGGACAGGCTGGTTACGACACAAAGCACGTCACAAATGCGGAAAAACGCGAAACGGTACCTGCGGAACTGCTTGAAAATAATGGTAGGCACGAGGAGACTCGAACTCCTGACCTCTACCGTGTCAAGGTAGCGCTCTAACCAACTGAGCTACGCGCCTACATTTTGTTTTCAAGCACTTGCAGCAACAGACGTTGTCGGCGTGGGGCCATTTGGGGCCAATAAGGATTTTACCACGCAGCCGTCTGCCTGGCGCTCGGTCGCATCAAGCTTATTTGACGAACGTCAGCCCATGAGGAATGGCACCCGAGAAGACATAGGCATACAGCATAACGACGATCGCAACGATCCCGCCCAGAGCAATCGAATGCCAGACCACGAAACGGAAGATGGTCCCTTCATTGCCCACTTGTGCGGTAGCCGCTGTCGCAATCGTGATCGATTGCGCGTCGACCATTTTGCCCATCACGCCGCCGGCGCTGTTGGCTGCGCACATGAGCACCGGATCGATCCCGAGTTGCTGAGATGTGATCCGCTGGAGGCTTCCGAACAACGCATTGGAAGACGTGTCGCTGCCCGTGAGCGCCACACCGAGCCACCCGAGGAACGTGCCAAAGAATGGGTAGAGCCAGCCCGTGCGCGTAAAGGCGAGGCCAAGAACGGCGTCCAGCCCTGAGTACCGCGTTACATAGCCCAAGCCCAACATAAAAGAAATGGCGACCATCGCCAGCCGCATGCGCACCAGCGTGCGCCAGAAGATCTTCATCAGCCGGGTTGGCGAAAGTCCCAGCAATAATCCGGAGACAACTGCTGCCAGGAAGCAGCTGCTGCCCGTAGCGGAGAGCCAGTTGAAATCGTATCGAGCGGCTTCCGGAGTAGGCTTGCTCACCACAGGCTCTGCACGATAGATCGCATTGTTCAGATAGGGGACATCCCAGCCGGGTGGGCCCGGACGAATCTTGCCATCCGGAAGATAGACTCGGAAGGCCGGCGTGGTGGCCAGGTTGATCGCCAGCTTGATCGAAGGAAGCCCGAAGATCAGCACAAACACTGACAGGATAGCGAACGGCATCCACGCTTTTAGGACCTGCCCGGCGGTGTACTCGCGTGCTGTGACATGTCCATCAAATCTGTCGGCCGCCCATTCGCCTCCGAACTGATCTTCGATTTCTGTGGTTGGTATCGGCTGGGCCATTGGCACCCTGTCGTAGTCGAAGCGCCAGATATTGCGCGGCTTCCAGAAGCGGAGAAAACCCAGCGTAGCGACAATCGAGACGACGCCAGCCACGATGTCGACCAGATTGCTGTCCACATAGTTTGACCAGAAGAACTGAGCCAGGCCAAAAGAGACGCCCACTACCAGAATCGCGGGCAGCACTTCCAGGGTTTCTTTCCAACCCACCATAACGCGCACCAGCCAGAACGGAACGATAACCGCGGTGAAAGGCAGGATGCGACCAATCATGGCACTGAGATCGGATTCCGGAAGAGCACACACAGCCGCCAGCGTGTGGACAGGAGTGCCGATAGCTCCCCAGGCAACCGGCGCGGTGTTAGCGATCAGATTCAAAGCGGCCGCGTGAAATGGCCGGAACCCAAGTCCAATCATGAAAGCGCCCGCGATCGCCACCGGAGCGCCGAATCCGGCAGCGCCTTCGATGAATGCTCCAAAGCAAAATGCCACCAGAAGGACTTGCAGCCGACGGTCGGCGGTGATGGCCGCAACCGATTCCTTCATGATTTCAAACTGGCCAGCTTCTACAGTGATGTCATACAGAAAAACGGCGGCCAGCACGATCCAGGCGATCTTCAGGATGCCGAAGGCGACCCCATACCCGAAACTCGTCACCGCGAGAATGATCGGCATTTTGAAAATGAGAATCGCCACTGCGATTGCAGTAAGAGCGCCGGCGATAGCACACCAGTGCGGCTTGACCTTGAATCCCGCGAGCAGCCCGAGTAGCACGATGACCGGAAGAGCAGCGACCAGTGTCGAGGCCCACCAATGTCCGAGCGGATCATAGATCTGGGTCCAGTGCATGCGATGTCCTTTGAAGAGGTGATCAGGGCCCTAATAATTTCAAGCGTGCCAGCTCGGTGGAATGTTCACATAGGTGCGATTGAGCGCCATAACCGATGGGCACCCGAGCAGCCTCAAGGTACGCTCAAGATCAGCCCGCAAAATCTCCAGCGCACGAGTAACGCCAGCATCTCCCGCTGCAGCGAGTCCATAGGCATAAGCGCGTCCGCACAGCACAGCGCGCGCTCCCATGCAGATGGCCTTGACGATGTCGCTGCCGCGCCGGATACCACCGTCCATCAGCACTTCAATCCGGCCATCGACCGCGGGGCCACAATTTCCGGCAACACGCGCAACGAAGCAGGAACGCAGTCGAGTTGGCGCCCCCCATGATTCGACACCACCACCGCTGAGGCCCCTTCGTCGATGGCTCGGCGAGCATCGTCCCCGGTCAGGACGCCCTTGATAACCACCGGCCCCCGCCAAAGCTCGCGAATCCAACGCAGATCTTGCCAGGTCACTGTCGAGCTAGCCAGAGCGGCATTCACATCTACCAGCGGCATCGGTCCCTCGCCGGGGATGACAACGTTCGGCAGTGGCGGCATGCCGCCATCCAGCAGGAAACTGAGCAGCCAACCGGGGCGCGACAGCACTTGTGGCAGAAACGGGATCTTTTGCATCAATCCGCCACTGATCAGCTCTTTCATGCCATTTCGCACGTCACGCTCGCGCATTCCAGATACGGCCGTATCGATCGTGACGAACAGCGCAGAAAAACCTGCCTGCTGGGCGCGTTCAATCGCAGCCTCGGCCGCTGCACGGCCACCCAACAGATAAAGCTGATAGAACACGAGGCCCGATGATGCCGCCTTCACATCCTCCAGCCGGTGCCCGGAGATGGTGGAGAGGATGTACGCTGTCCCCGCTGCGCCCGCAGCCCGCGCGGCCGCCACTTCGCCGCCCGGATGCATGAGACGGCTGTACCCCACGGGCGCAAGCAGCGCGGGCAAGGCAAAATCAAATCCCAACACACGCGTACCCAGATCGCATTGAGGCACGTCTACCGCATGTCGCGGCCGGAAGGTTACGTCCTGAAATGCACGACAGTTCTCCCGCAGTGTGACTTCACCTTCTGCGCCGCCGTCCAGGTAGTCAAAAACAGCCCTCGGCACCCTGCCTCGGGCCAATCCACGAAAATCCTCGGTGCAGACGACGTGGGGAGACGCTACTCGACGGGTCGCTCTATCCAGCCAGGACATTGGGTCGCGTGAATTATAGCCTCGCCATTTCGCGTTGACATGACGCATTGACATGAAAAGACACCCGCTCCCCTTCTTGAAGTCCGCCCGCGGAAGTCCACTTCAGGCCAATGGGCGCATTACTTCCGTGACCTATCAGCCATCACCCGCTCGGACTATTTTGGCCACAGGGCCGATCATGGCGAGAACGGAGGAGGTTCTGTGAAACGGTGTGTCTGGGGTTGGCTGTTGCTCGCGCTGGCAGGCATCTCATTTGCAGAACAGGCTCCGTCCGCAGCCTCGTCCGACACCATTTTTTGGTGGCAAGCCGGAGGCATTTCGGGCGCGCGCCTCAAGCAGCTTGCGCAGCAGCTCAGTCCAGCCTGTCGCACGACCACACCCTGCGGCCAGGCTCTCGGCAAAACCGAAACCAATGCTGCCCGAACGAACGCCCCGCTGCGAAAATCAACCAGCAACACGGCCTGTGCCTGCTCCACCCCAGCCGCGCAGATTGCCGCCCTCGTGCGCGCCAAGAAGTACGCCGCCGCCGAAGAAAAGGTCCGAACGTTCCTGCGCGACGATGCCCGAAATCCCTGGGCGCAATTTGTCCTCGGTACGATACTTCGCCAGCAAGGCCACTTCGACGAAGCATTTGATGTCTTTACCGAGTCGGCGAAGCTGATGCCCAACTTTCCCGAGACTCACAGCCAACTTTCCTATCTGTTCTATCGCGACGACGAGTCTGACAATGCGATCGCCGAAGCGCGCACCGCCCTGAGCATGGATCCCAAAAACGCCGAGGCCTATCGCTACCTGGGCTTAGCCTTGTACTCCGCCGGACGCTACGATGCGGCTCTCAATGCTTTTGAGCAATCGCTGATCCGTGAGCCCGCCAACGCCGACGTCTACTACGACATGGGAATCACGCTTCGCGATCAGGGCGACCTGCGCCGCGCTGCCATTGCTTACCGCCACGCACTCAGCCTGCGGCCTGATTTCTGGGAAGCCCACAGCAACCTGGGCGTAGTCCTCCACGACCAGGGGAGGCTGGAAGACGCGGTTACGGAGTATCGCGCCGCCAAGCGCCTCAACCCACAGGAAGCGAGCATCCGAAACAATCTGGGCAACACCTACTGCGACCAGAACGAGTTCGACAGCGCCGTCGCCGAATTTCAGGAATTGTCCCGCCAAAGTCCGGAATGGGAAGGCGGGCACAACTGTTTGGCCCGGGCCTACATGGCCAAGCGTAATTACACTTCTGCGATTCGGGAACTGGAAGCGGCCATCCGCGCCAACCCAACCGGCGCCGCCGAACATCGCGTCATGGGACAGGCTTTGCTGCTCTTAGGAAAAGACCAGGAAGCCGTGAGCGTGCTGCGTAAAGCAGTTTCGCTCAATCCTGATTCCGCAATGGCCCACCATTATCTGGGCACCGCATTCGTGAATGTCCAGCAATTAGCTGACGCCGAAAAGGAATTTCGCGAAGCCCTTCGCCTCGATAAGAGCGCCCAGAACCACTATTCACTGGCCGCTTGCCTGGTAGCCCTGAATCGTTATGAGGAGGCTCTGGGCGAGCTCGAAATCGCCGCCCGCCTGGACCCCACCCAGGACCTCTACCGGGCCCGCATGCAGGAAGTTGTAAAGCTGATCACGGCCTCGAAGTAGCTTCCGGCGAATGTACCAAAGGGCAGGGCCTAGTTATGCACTGACGTGCATCGCGCCCCAGCCACAATCGCCCTAAAATGGCTGGCAGGACAGCGTCTTGCCGGCCAGCTGTACCGCAGGGGTGCGACGATGGCAATCACAGGCACGCAACAAGCCCAATCCAAAGTAAAGCCCGTAAATCCGTCCGTGCTGACCGGCGCGGAAGCACATGGCATGGAGAGATCCCTGCCGGTTCCATCTGCGTCGCCAGATCACAAGGCCGTGGGTTACGGCCTGCCCTGTTCCAATTGCCGGGCCTACTATCCTTCCGATCTCAATGTCTGCCCTATTTGCAAGTCGCCGGAGCGAGTGTCCGCAGGCGCGGTCGCTGCGGTGCCGGTAACTCCCATGGTTGCGAGTCCGGAATCAACCGCCCAACTCGAGGACGAACGCGAACGTTTCCTGAAAGAGTTGAAGTCCCAGGCTTTCGCGTCGCACACCCAGATCAACGCCGCCGCAACCTTTCGCTGTGTTCTGGAGCAGAACCACACTGGAGACTTCGAGCCCGCCGCCGTTTGTCACACCTGCTACGGCGATGCACGTCAGCAAGCCGACCGCCTCGAAGCGGCCCTCCACATGGATGTGAAAGAAGCCGCCCAGATTGTCTATGCCGCGGTATGGGCGGACACGTCCGATCCCAGCAAGACCTACCTGAACGCCGCCGCCGCGCTGCTCTCAGAAATGCGTAAACGCGCCGGAATCGGCCTACTTCTCGGTTCGAATTCGCCCTTGGCTCACTAAGTTCTGGGCGGCCCAGCACTTCACAACCTGGGAAAAAGCCCGGATTCCGTATCAGAACATCGCTTCACAGCCCGCGGAAAAACTCGGGTTTGACCGTGTTTTGAAGGGGCGCGGCTTCAGCCGCGCCGTAAATGCCGCACAATTAACGCGGCTTCAAGCCGCCGAGGTGCACTGTCGGAGTCCCAGCTTATTCTCACTCCGCCTTCAGAGCGACGTATTTCTTCCCCGCATACAACCGATACCCCTCGCCGTCTTTTTCTAGCTTCAACGGTACCGCGTGTTTGATCTGTTCGTCCGTCTGGCTCGGCGCCGAGAACAAGTCCGTGGCCGCCACGTTCATCACCAGGAACTTGCCGTCTTTGAATCCGAATCCATAAGCTCCCGGTTCGAGCGTCCCGCCGTCGAAACTCAGCTTGACTTCCGTGATCAGAAAGCCCTGATACTTTTCCTGGATCGCAGTCGAGTATCCCGACGTATCCACCAAGCCAGCAAGCACAAATTTGCCGGCGGCGGTCTTTAGACCAACCGAGTTGCGCGCCTGCACCGGCGCGCTTTGACCTGCGAAAAAGTACGAGGCCGGAACGACCTTCTTCAGCGCATCGGCCGCCAGAATCTGCGCACCCGCTTGGCCCACAACCAGCGCCACCAGCACCATCATCCACATCCAATTACGACGTTTGTTCATCAAAAGCTCCTCAGTAAGATTTTTGATTTCCAACCTCGAACCCCGCATACTACATGACCAGCGTCAGATTTGCAGTGACGCTCGAACACTCTTCTTTGCCTCCTCTGCGACCGTTCTCTGCGCCCTTTGCGGTCAAAGGCTCTTGACGCTCTCATCGCCCGAACCGCAACTTCCCAAACGCCGCCGGCACATGAAAATTCGGCTGGGGCGTGTTCGTCGCCCGCCAAGCTGAGTAAAAGCGCGGCTCCCGCGGACCTTCCACACGGAAAAAATTCACCCGCCAAACCGCCGCTGGATCGAAGTTGGCCGTTAGCGCCCGCATCGGAATCGCCAGCTCCGCATCCCAAGTGTGATGCTCTCGGTCCAGCCACACCGAGCGCTCCATTCCGCTTTCAAGATTGCGAAGCCCCTCAGGAAAAATGTCCAGATCAATCCACATCCCGTTAGGACTAACCTCAAACTCCCGGTAGTATCGCGGCCGCGAGGGATCCGGTTGCAAGAACGTCTCCGCTACATCGCGGTCCCAAAGCTGGTCGCGGCGCCCGCTGGCATCCGAGTCCTCGAACAACGACAGCTCCCGATACCGGCACTCAAACCGCAAATAAAGAGTCTTCGGTGTCCAGAGCAGGCGCACCTGAGTTTGCCGGCCCGTATCCGCGTTCTTTCCCTGCCAGTCCTCACAAAACGAGATGCCCTTCGCCGTCTGCCACTCCGCTGCGGGATGCCGAGCGTTGAGCGAAATTTCATGAGCGACCCGAGCCGCCGTAACCGTATCCGTTCTAGCGGAACAATCTTGCGATTTTTCCTGGCCCATAAGCAGTTGCGGCAAAAAACAGATCACCGCGATCATCCACTTTCGCATAACAGCGACTTTCGCAAAACAGACCGCAGCGTAAACAGTCGATTCGTATCGCGGGCATGCTCGATTCGTATCAGGGCATGCCTTCAGGCATGCCGCAAATCGCGCAAAAATGAAGCGCCTTCAGGCGCGGGGACGAAAATAACCCAGCATTCTGCAGGTAAATCACTTTGACCGCAACATTCGGATAGCCCACGCTCCCAGCCTGCCTTATGTTATCCGCATGGCAACCAATGCGATACTTTCCGAGGCAGCAATCATGAAGTCGAATCCAATCGACGCCCGCCGCTGGCAAGCCGTCACTGACCGCGACTCCGCCTTGGACGGCGCCTTCGTCTTCGCCGTCTCGAGCACCGGAATTTTCTGTCGTCCGTCGTGCCCATCGAAGCGCCCGCGCCGCGAAAACGTCCGCTTTTTCGACCGCGCCCGCGAAGCCGAGCAAGCCGGATACCGCGCCTGCCTTCGCTGCCGTCCCAAAGCCGTAGACGGAAATCCCCAGGCCGCGCTAGTCCGCTCCGTCTGCCGCTACATCGAGCAGAACATAGAAGACCGCCTGACCCTGGGCCGCCTGGCCAGCGAATTCCGCCGCAGCCCGTTCCATCTTCAACGCACCTTCAAGTCCGTGCTAGGCATCTCCCCCAAAGCCTATATGGACGCCGTCCGCCTGCGCCAGGTCAAGCATAACCTCCAGTCCGGACACTCCGTAACCACCTCCCTCTACGCCGCCGGATACGGCTCCAGTAGTCGGCTTTACGAACGCACCGCCGGCCAACTAGGCATGACACCCGAAAAATATCGCCGCGGCGCAGTAGCCGCCGTAGTCCGCTACACCATCGCCGATTCGCCCCTAGGCCGCATGCTGATCGCCGCCACCGACAAAGGCATCTGCGCCATCCAGTTCGCCGACTCCGACCAGGAATTGATGCAAGGCCTGATGCGCGAATTCCCTTTCGCCACCCGTCGCCGAGACGACGAAGCCATGGCTGACTGGCACGAAAAACTGGAACGCCTGATCGGCGGAGAGGAAACGAACCCATCCCTTCCCCTCGACATCCGAGCCACCGCCTTCCAGCGCCGCGTCTGGGAAGCCCTGCAACGCATTCCTCGCGGAGAAACCCGCTCCTACAGCGCCGTCGCAAAAAAGATCGGCATGCCGAAAGCCACCCGCGCCGTCGCCCGCGCCTGCGCCACTAACCCGGTCGCCGTGGCGATTCCATGCCATCGCGTCGTCCGCGAAGACGGCGAATTGGGCGGATACCGCTGGGGGATTGAGCGCAAGGAGCAGTTGCTGGCGATGGAGCAAGGGGCAGGAAGGTAGGCCTTGTGGAGCCTGCCCGCATGTCCGCCGCGGGCTCTACAGAACACTATTGATAATTTGGTTCGCGGCAGTTCATGGCCTGATCGCTAACACGCTATCTGTCCGAAACCCCGAGACTCGGGGGCAAAGGAGAGGGCTTCATGATGATTTTTCTCCGCCGATAGACTAACCAAGCCGACACCACCACCGCCACCGTCCCCGCCGCCAGTTTGCCCTCGAACAACCACACGTTAGTGATCTCGCCCGGCGGCACCACTGAGGAAACCAGTGCCAGCACCGTGACCGCAAGCCCGGAAATCGCACTCAGCCGTTTGCCAGCTTTCCAGGCGCTTGCGAAAATGTAGAGAAACGGCAGGAAACCCGTGAGCACCATCAGGGACACCAGCTCATCGAAGGCAGCTCGCATCGTGTCTCCCAACTGATACGCGATCAGCAGGAAGGTCGCCGCCATTCCCAGCGCAAGAATCGAGATATGAGGCGTTCTCCATCGCGGATGAACCTTGCCAAACGCCTTGGGCAACAGCCGATCCACGCCAGCGACAAAAGGCATCCGCGAGCTCGCTGTGCCGATTCCTCCGATGAGCCCGACTCCGCTGGCCAGCACTAAAATCGCGAGCAGCGGCGAAAGCCATGCCACGCCCAAAAGCAGGCCAGCCGAATCCGCGATTTCCGCAAAGCCATTCATCTCGCTGATCCTCTCGGGTGGGAGCACGATCAGCAACGCCACAGTTGCGGTCGCGTAATAAACTGCGGCAAACGCAGCCGCTGCCCATCCGGCTCGGCGCATGGTGCGCTCCGGATCACAGATCTCCCCGGCCATCATGCCAGCGCCCTCCATGCCGGAGGTTGCGTAAGCAATCGCCGCCCAGAAGCTGACCGTTCCCCAGTCCCACTTGGGAACGATATGCATCGGCGTCGCTATGCCGCGGCGCGCCCACACCATCCGCGCGACCACCACCAGCAACAGCCCTACAGCAGACGTGGCCAGCGCCCCAAGATTTTCAGCCCACTTGCCAGCCTTCAGCCCGAAGATGTTGGCGCCGAGTCCGACCCACATCAAAGTAAGCGCCACTGCGAGAAGATAGTAGCGGTTCTCTCCCAGGTGAGAGTAAGAAGGACCGAGAAGGGAGAAAGCCACTTTTGCATACAGGAGGGTGGCAGTCGGGAACAGGAAAGCGATCCCCACCCAATAAACCCAGAAGCAGATGAAACCGTGCCAGGCTCCGAAATCCCGGCGCGCCCAAAGATACAACCCGCCCGCCTCCGGGTACTTTGCGACGAGCGCTGCAACCGAAACGGTCAGGGGCACGACGAAGAAAACTGCAGCCAACAACCAGAGCGTGACAGAACCCGGTCCGGCATGGGCCGCGATCGGGAGCCAGCGGGTCGAAACGATGCAGGCAATGGCAAACAGCGTAAGGTCGCCGACGCGGAGTTCTCGCTTCAGTTTCGGCGCAGTCGTCGATTCGGCCGCCGAATCTAAGACCGTGGGTGCCTCCTTGTCCATTTGGCCACCTCTTGTGATTGTCCGAGTCAGGGCTTAACTGAAACATTCCCCCCGAACGCGCGCCGCCTTAGCGATTTTGTGAACCCACCATTCTCAACGCCCCGTCAGATGCCAGGGTGCGCACGTCAGTTCGTCAGCGCATTGTACTTCTGTCTCGCCTCCTGAAACGCCCCGACCACCGCCTGCTTCTCCGCCTCCGTATTCCAATTCGCATTACTCCGCGCCGCCGCGATCAGCCGGTCCACCCAAGCCACAAAATACGCCGCGTCCGCCGGACTACGCAAAGGCGCCCCGGCCACCGACACATACACCGGACTAGTCGTCGCATACGGATACAGATCCAGAATCGGATACTCCGCCTTGTCGCTGAACGCCCGCAGCACGCACCATCCGCTGCCGTCGACCGGAATCGAACCAGTCGCATCCGCCGACTGCCGATCGGCCTTCAACTCAATCTCCCGCGCCACTTTTCCGTTGCAGACAATCTGCAGATGAGCCACCGGAACAATCGACCGCATCCCAACCTTGAACGGCACTTCCTGTTTCTTCTCCAGCCGGACGTCTCCGCCCGCCGTCTTGCCGCCCAGTTCAAACCAAAGCAGCGGTCCATTCGTAGCAAACGTCCGCCCCGCCTTGATCGCCTCCAGCCACGGCTCAATCTTCAGCGGGGCCGGCTTCACCTGTGCATAGACCCGATTGAGCCCAGCCGGTCCCCGCAGCGACGCATAGTTCCCCATGAAATCGGTCCCCGCAGCCGTAGGCAGACGAAACCCGCAATTCAGCAGCTTGTACCAGACCTCAGCCGTAGACTTATGATCCGCAAATCCCACCACCTCGATGTAATCCACCTTACCCAGCGCCACGTCAGCCGGTAACTCGTAACTAAGTGGATCATTCTTAGCCGGATCCGGCACACTCTCCAGCGGATGCACATACCCAACCAGCGCCCCCTGCGCATGCGCCATATCGGAGACATTGGCATTCGCCGGATACAAGCTCGACGCCGCCGTGTTCGGATACGCCGCATAACCCGGCAGAATAATATTCTGCTTCAGCCCCAGCAGTCCGAGATGGCCCCAGTAACTAGTGTGAAATTCCTGACTCTGCAGCAGGAGGTGGTCGGCAGTCGAAGCCGCATCCGGC
>WNEZ01007902.1_pt1 | contig 11215 bp, 10 predicted proteins | sample 5400521 | NCBI WGS metagenome assembly WNEZ01 (sample SAMN13153339, study PRJNA577476) | soil metagenome | isolation source: 120 cm saprolite under Douglas fir tree site 2 hole 1 replicate 1 | place: USA:California | collected 2015-04-18
ACGCAGAGCGCAATCGCGCATAGTCCGTTCAGAAGCGCGTTGAGGGCCGGCAAAAACATCCAGCGCCCGGCGAAATCAGCCGAAGCATGATGCACGTATAGCAGCCACAGCAGGAATGACACAGCGAGGCCGCTCCCCACGATGATCGCCCCAACCACCGGGCGCAGACTAATTCCAGTCTGTTCCATGCCGACAATTAAATCACAAAAATCCACCCGGGCCCGCCGAAAGCGGGAGCCACCGGTCGGGTCTATGCTTTCGTGGAAACCGACAGGGGTCGATATTGCAGGAAGGCGGTGAGCAGCGTGCTAGATGTTGCCCGGCATTGCGCGGCGGGAGACGGGGGACTGATAATCGCTCCATGTCTTATCGCACCATGGCGCAGAACGAATGGCAGCGGCGGATTGCACGGGCGGAGGAACTCGCTGCCCAGTACTCCTTTGCGACGGAAATCCTGCGCTTCTATGTGGTCATCGCGCGTTTTCAGGAAAATTTTTACGAGGAACTCGGCAGATCGTTCGAAAGATCGAGGGATGGGGTTGGTAGTGTCGAGTCTGAGCCCTTTGCGCGGCCGCTGCATCCAGAACTGATTTGCCGATTCGGGTCATTTCTGTCGGTGGTCGAACAGAACGGTCCGGCTCCGCTGCGGGAAGCTGCGCGCGAGTTGCGGGACGGCGGCGCGGACTCACATTTCCAAATACTGACGGTTTTCTGGAACGGAACCGAGACCGGGCCGCTGCCGCCGGGTCCTAACGATTTTTTCGCCCGGGCCTTTCTTCAGCCTTACGCGGCAGGCATTCGTTCACGGTTCAATATGCGTTGGAGCGGGCCGACCCCGTATCGGTGCCCGTTTTGCAAACGGAAACCGGGCATGGGTGTTCTGCGTCCGTTGGGAGATGGCGGCCAGCGTTCTCTGGTGTGTTCATTTTGCCTGGCGGAATGGGAGTTCCGGCGCATCGTCTGTCCGGGATGCGGGGAAGAGAACCATGCGAAGCTTCCGGTCTACACCGCGGAGGAACTCAAGCACGTCCGCGTGGAAGGTTGCGATAGTTGCAAGAGCTACATCAAGACGGTGGACCTTACGAAAAGTGGACTAGCCGAACCTATCGTGGATGAAATGGCGTCGATCGCGCTGGATCTCTGGGCCCAGAAGCAGGGATACACGAAGCTGCAATGCAATCTTTTGCAGCTTTGACCGAAGAAACGAACGACAATCTATTTGTTGACAAAGTCTGCTCTGCGAAGCAAAATACCCGCCTCGTAACACTCCTCCTCCTCGCGAACTCCATTTGGTCCACTTAGTTAGGGACAGTAGGGACGCTGGTTAAGGAACGCGGCGGGGGAATCGATAGGACTAACCGCGGCAGAGAAATGGCAGAGAAAATGATTTGGAGAGCAAGAGCTCCGGATGCTTTCAAATGCGCTCTCCGCGCGTTGAAGAAGGAGATCTTCGGATTCAGTTTCGACTACCCTCTCTACGTTGTCCCGGAAAGTGCGGCGAAAGAGTCTCTGCACTATCACCTCTACAGCGATGCCCTGGCATGGGAGGCGTTACGGTTGGATTCCAACGGCATTCCCCAGGCCTGGTATCGAGTAACAGGTGCCGTTTACTGGCCGTCCTACATTGCGTGGTACGGACTGGTCCAGTTGGGGCACTACCTTCGACGCGGGGATGAAGCGAACCTGAACGCTTTCCTTAAGCAGGTTTCCTGGCTGGAACAGAATGCGGTTTGACGCAGTGACGGCGCGGTGGTTTGGCCGATGAATTTCGATTATCCCAACGGCGCGATGGTGCTCAAAGCGCCGTGGATTTCGGCATACACTCAAGGCCTGGTTATCAGTGCCCTGGTTCGCGCGTGGCGTCTGACGAATCGGCCCGCGTTGCGGGAGCTTCTCAAGAGTTCAGCGAAAGTATTTGAACTCGATGTCAAAGACTCCGGCGTCCGGGTTTCGCTGGATGGCCACACTCTGTACACGGAGATTCCCGGCGGCCCGCTTCCCGGCATTATGGATGGTTTCATGACTTCGCTCATCGGTCTTCATGACTTGTATCTAGAAACCGGAGATCCTGTGACCGGGCGCTTGTTTGAAGAGGGAATTGCAGGGCTTAAGTATGCGTTGCCACGTTGGGACTACGGAAGCAAATGGAGTTGGTATGGTTGCCGCGCCTATCTGAGCCCGCCTGCATATCACAACCTGAATTGCCTGCTTCTGGAGGTGCTGGCGCGCTTGTCAGGGGAGCCGCGTCTGGCCGAATACGCGCAGCGATGGAGCCCCAAGCAACTCTCGGCGCTGGACCGAACCGAAATCTACCTTGGCTTCTTGCTTACGAAAAATGCAAACCGTTGGCGGCATCGAACCTGGCGGCAGAAGTTGGATAAGGCTTCCGCGCCCTCGCGGACGCTGGTGCCGGTTGCGGTTCCGCAGGCGGTGTTGGACCCGAGTGACCACTAGGTGACAACCAGGGACAAGTCGCCGGTCTTTGTGGTGGGTTCGGCGCGGTCCGGGAACACGATGCTGTATCACATGCTCCTGTCATCGGGGCGCTTCCCGGTTTACCGAACAGAACCGTGTGTCTTTGACTTGCTGGTTCCAAGATTTGGAGATTTTCACCGGGTAGCCAACCGGCGCGAGTTGATGCGCTGCTGGCTTCGGACGAGACAATTCCGGCGTTCCGGCCTGGATGCCGGGGAAATAACAGAAAAAGTTGTGACCTGTGTGACGAACGGCGGCGAATTCCTGTGCGCAGTGATGGATGGGATGGCGTGCGCTGGCGGCTTTCAGCGCTGGGCGGTTTGGGGCCCAGATAATCTTCTCTATATTCCAACCATCAAACGGCTGATTCCGGATGCTCTCTTTATTCATGTCATACGAGACGGACGCGATGTGGCGTGCGCTCTGGATAGGAAAGAGTTCATTCGTCCTTTTCCCTGGGACCAGAGCGACCGCCTGTATGTTTCCGCGCTTCATTGGATGTGGAAAGTCGAAACCGGCCGGCGCCACGGCCGGGCCATCGGACCCGACTACACGGAGGTGCGCTTCGAAAATCTGGTGCTCCATCCCGAGGAAGCGCTCGCGAAAGTCAGTGCGTTCATCGGCGAGAACCTAGATTACGAGAGGATTCGCAGGGCGAAAATCGGCGTCATAAGTGTTCCCAACACATCGTTTTCCGAGGAATGGAAGTCTGGAAGCTTTTCTCCGGTGGGGAGGTGGAAACGGCAGCTTTCGGATGACCAGGTGACTCAGCTGGAGGGGTTGATTGGAGAACTTCTGGCGGAACTTGGCTATCCTCTATTATCTCGTGCTGAAAGTACGACACTCGGCTTCAGGCTACGAGCCATGCGATCGATGTATCCCGTCTTCTATCAACTCAAAGAATGGCTCAAGACCGCGACTCCGCTGGGGCGTTTCGTCAATATGAATCGATTGCAAATTGACCAAAACGAAGACTCACGAGATGTCGAGGAAGGCGCGACCGCTCGCGAGAGCGACGGCCTTCTGTCCAGCACTTCGTCCGGTATTTCGGAGACTCGGATGTAGAGAGTCGGTTGCAGGCCGGTTCTGACAGGGGATTGAAAGACGTAAATGCCCAGAGCATCCTCCGGGATGGTGCGAAGCCCTATCCAGTGCCGCGTCGCATCTTCCGTTGTCCGTCAGGCGGTTCACCGCCGCCGGCGAGACCAGACTGTTTCTTGGCGTTTATCAACCACGCGGCAGCTCTGCCTTCGGCCTCTTCAAGCTGTCCAGGAGACATTGTGCGGCTGATGCTTTTCTTGCCTTCCTCGATCTGCTCAAGCATCGGAAGCGCCTTTTTTTCCGCGAGCAGGTACCACATATAAGCTGAAACGGAGTCGGGTTGGGCGTCCGCTATCTGCCCATCGACGATCTGACAGTCTTCGGTCTGAACGTCTTTGAGCTGACAAAAATACCTGGCCAAGCGAAGGTGTGCCGAGAGGTCGCCGGCCTCGGCGGCTTCGATGATGGCAGAGAATGCGGTGCTCTTTCCGTTGGCGGGGGTGTGTGGCTGGGCTTGCGCGTTGTTCATGGTCAGGTAGAGCAACTCGGTGCGGCTGGAGACCCCCAGCTTGTCAAAAATACGGAACAGGTAGTTCTTGACCGTATGCGGGCTGAGGTGGAGAGCGTGAGCAATTTCGCGGTTGGTCATGCCCCCGGCCAGGTGCTGGATGACTTGACGTTCGCGCGCGGAAAGCAGTTCGATTCCTTTGTGATTGGTGGCGCGGACGAGCGGCGAGTTGGCCAGAGATTCGAGCGCGTGATCGAGATCGATGCTGCGCGCCCAGATTTGTCCTTCATGGACGCTGCGAATGCACTTGCAGAGGCTCTCCAGCCGCTCTTGCTTGGAAAAAATACCTTTTGCGCCTGCGCGAAAGCACTCCAGAACTTCCTGGGGCTGGGAGGAGTCCAGCAAGATGACGCCCTTGATCTGGGGCCGGAGCGCACGCATCTCGCGCAGCACCTGGGTGCCGTGGCCAGGCTGATTGTCCAAATTGTGGCTGACGACGACGACATCGATGGGAACGCGAGTGATGGCGGCTAACAGTTCCTCGGAATTCGAGGCCGCAGCTACAACCTGCAGGCCGCGATCGTTGCGCAGCGCGTCGGCTAAGAGTTGGGTGTGGATGCGGGTGCTGTCGGCCACGACGATGCTGACGAAGTCCGAGCTGAGCTCTTCAAGGGATGGCATCGACCCTCCGGATCATTTGGACGCTGATCATTTGGTCACTAGTCATAGGTCATCCGAACCGGAAGGAGGGAAATCAGAAAACGCTCCGTTCGTGAAAGACTCTGGTCTCGGGGGAGAGGGAGAAAATTTGGCAAAACTCCGACCAAAATCTCTTGCTACAGTTGAAAATGTACCACCAAACTTGCGAACGGGCAAGCCGTGGACTTGCAACCTATGCAAAAGATTGCACTGGTGGTCGCTCCCTCTGCTCTAGTTTGACCGGTTGCACGGCAATGCAAACGATCAGCACTGTACGGTACTCGAACCAGCAGCCGGCCATGGCGCAGCATTTCTAAACTAACATTAACCATATCAATAAGATATATCCTTCAGCCTCGACGGATTGATTTGGTATCCGATACGAACCCTTGGAAGTCGCGGGTGGGAGTCTACCACCCCTGTGCCAAAGAATAACATCTCTAAGCCGTATAGCTTGGTCACGAGAAGATAAGCTCGGGCATCAATAGGGCTAAAATGTCCTAGGAAGTTCTGCCACTTGCACGTTCTTGCAAGTGACGTTACGGTTAGCCTGCTAGAAATTCCCCCCTAGTGGTTCCTAGTGCTTTCTTCCCCCTGACGTTGAAGAGATCTGTCATGCGAGTCGGCATGCGATCCAGGCGGTCCCAGTTCGATGGGACTCAGAGGGCGAAGCTATGAGCAGTCCCAATCAGAGACACGAAGTGAGCCGCGGGTTGAGCCAATGGGTATCGCAGGGGGATCTGCGCTGGTACGCGCTACACACCAGAGCGCGCCACGAAAAAGTGGTTGAGCGGCGATTGCGTGATCAAGGCATGGAGACGTTCCTCCCCACCGCGATGGAAGTGCATCGCTGGAGCGATCGCAAGAAAAAAGTAGAAGTGCCACTGTTCAATTGCTATGTGTTTCTCCGCTGCGCTTTGAGCGCGGAGGACCGGACGCGCGTGTACCAGGTGGAGAGCGTGCACGGTTTTGTGGGCGTTCGCGGCGCGAGCCTGCCGATTCCCGACGAACAAATCGAAAGCATCCGGAAGATTCTGACGCAGTCGGCGCCCTGGCGTTCGCACCCGTTTCTCAAAGCGGGGCAGCGGGTCCGGGTGCGCGGTGGGGCGATGGACGGAGTGGAAGGCGTTTTTGTGTCGGTGAATGGCGACCACAGCCTCATCATTTCCGTCGATGCCATTCAGCGGTCGATGGCCGTGCGAATCGATGGGTACGACGTAGAGCCAGTGTGAAGATCAGCTCTTAGGTCTCAGCTCTCAGGTAGACGATAGTCGGAAGAAGTTGTTCGCCAACGGAATTCTCTCACCATCTCTCATCAAGCAGCCTTAAACCATGTATCAACCAGAAATCGAGCAAATCAGCGAAGAGCTGTATTTCATCGCGGCCAGCCCGGCCACACGCCGGCTGCGCACGCAAGTGGAACTACTCTCGCAGACCGACGTGCCGGTGCTGGTTACCGGAGAGGCGGGGAGCGGAAAGACGACCGCTGCCCGGCTTATCCATTCGCTGTCGATTCGTTCGAGCTTCCCGCTCATGCGGGTCAAGTGCGCGGTGCTCACCTCCGACCTGCTGGAGAATGAACTGTTCGGTTACGAACACGCTTCCGCCAGCGGGCGGCCGGAATCGACGCCAGGGAAGTTCGAGCAGTGTGCCAAGGGAACGATCTTGCTGGACGAATTCGATGCCATGCCGGCCGCGGTGCAACAGCGGCTTTTGAAACTGCTGGAGACGGGAGAGTTTGTGCGGTGCGGCGGCCAGAGCCCTATCCGGGCCGATGTGCGCGTCATCGCTGCCACGTGCGGCGATCTGGAGTTGGCAGCGGCCGAGAAGAGAATTCAGGAAGAGCTGTTCTACCGCTTGAGTGTTTTCGAATTGCGCGTCCCACCCCTGCGGGAGCGGCACGAGGAGATTCCTCTGCTCCTCGGGCACCTGATGAACCGGCTGACGCGGCGTTATGGCGTGCCCGCTCCGCGGTTTTCGAGCGTGTTGCTGGACGCATGCCAGCAGTGTGCGTGGCCCGGGAACCTGCGGGAACTGGAGAACTTTGCCAAGCGCTTCCTGGCGCATGGCGATGAAGACGCGGCACTGCAGGAATTGCATTCGCGTCCCGATTACGGGTTCGCAAGCAAGGGTGAGAATGGAGGCGGGAACGGAAACGGTCACACGAACACCAGCGTTCACCCTTCGAGCGTCCACCCTTCGAGCTTGCCCCCATCGGAAGAACAGTCGTCTCTGAAGTTGCTTGTGAGAAACGCAAAAGGGGAAGCCGAGCGCGGTGCGATTGCCCACGCGCTGGAACAGACACACTGGAACCGGAAAGCGGCAGCTCGTTTACTGAATGTCAGCTATCGCGCGCTGCTTTACAAGATCCAGGAGTACCACCTGGCGCCGCCGGCAGCGTCGGCACGACCTTTTGGTACCGACGGCATCCGGCAAGCGAAGTAGCACCGCCATAGGAAGCATGTACGATTGAACCGGCCACCATTGAACGAGCTACGATTCAACCAGCTGCGATTGAGGCGGAGAATGACCGGAGGCACTTGCTTATGACCGAACCTGAGACGGCCCATCGAATAATGCCGGTCCTGACGCTTCTGGCATTGCTGTCTATCGGAGCGTTCGCGCAATCCGACCCCGCGTCGCCACCCCCGGCGCCCGCAGCCGCAGCCGCCGATAAGCAAGCGGGCGAGAAGTCCGGGGAAGGGTCGCGAGCCGCACATTCGGATAGTTCCTATGTGATTGGTGCGGACGATGTGCTGGCGATCAATGTGTGGAAAGAACCTGAGGTGTCGCGTTCGGTTCCGGTGCGGTCCGACGGAAAGATATCTTTGCCGCTGGTTGGCGAACTGATGGCGGGCGGTCAAACTCCGCTGCAACTCGAGCAGGAGATCACCAAGCGCCTGCAGAACTATATTTCCGAGCCCGAAGTGACGGTCATCGTGCAGGACAGCAAGAGCCAGCGGATCAACATCCTGGGGATGGTCGCGCGGCCTGGTTCTTATCTGCTGACGGGCTCGGCAACGGTTCTGGATGCGATCGCGATGGCGGGCGGCTTTAAAGACTTCGCCAAACAGAAATCGATTTACGTCTTACGAGCGAACGGCGACGGGACGCAGAAGCGGATTTCGTTTAACTATAAAGAAGTGATTAAGGGGAAGAATCCGGACCAGAATGTCCGGCTGTTGCCGCGCGATACAGTGGTGGTTCCGTAGTTGTGGATATGAGTATTCGACGCTTGTTTGTCCTCGGGTGGATGGCGGCCGGGTTGCAGGTTCTCTCGGCGGGGCAGAACCCGACTCCGCAAAGCCCACCGGCGCAGAGTTCCGGCGGCGATGACGCCAATGCCAGAACGGCTCCGGCTGCGCCAATCTCGGGCCTGGCAGCAATGCAGGTTGAAGACAGCGGCGAGGACGCCAGCACAGATGTGCCACCGATACCGGCGGTGCTCGGAGGGCGGGGAACTTCTTCGGCCTTCCTCTCCGAGCTAAAAAGGTCGAATTTCCTGCGCGGCGGCGTGAATGTGGGTGCCGCCTATGAGGACAACCCGCTACTGCTTCCCGGGGGAAGAAGTAATACGAGCGAATCGATCTTCCCCAACGTCAGCATTGAGCAGTCGACGTCTCTCGCGCGCTGGTCTCTCGGGTACGCTGGCGGCCTGACCGTGAATCAGAGGTTCACGAGCCAGAACCAGGGATCGCATAACCTGAATTTCGATTCGCAATTCCGGCTGAGCCCGCACGTTAATCTGCGGGTAGCGGAATTCTTTTCCGTGACTACCGGGTTCTTTGACGCGGGCAACGGCACCGAGGTCACCGTCGGCGCCGGCGGACCGAACGCGAGTCTGATCACCCCTTTGGCCACGCAAAGATCCAGCCTAACGACGGTAGAGACGAACTATCACTTTGCCCTGAACGACCTGGTTGGGGCCAGCGGGTCGTTCTATGATTTGCATTTCAACCAGCGGGGAAACCAGGTGACAAGTCCGCTGCTGGATTCGCAAACCGCGTCCGGGTCTGCATTCTGGCTGCACCGGATATTTCACGGAGACTGGGGTGGGGCCAGCTACAGTTTCCAGCGGATCACCTACAGCGGCGGCGAGACTCGGGTGCACAGCTTCTCGGTGGTGAATACACTAAGCCTGTCGAGACGATTGACCCTAACTGGCTTCGCCGGACCGCAGTATTCTGAGAATGTTGGTACGACGCAGCTCAATCAGTCGAGCAATTGGTCGGTTGCCGGCGGTGTGGAAGGCAGTTGGCAGGATGAACGTACCAGCGTCTCCGCGGGATATTCCCGAAGCGTTAGCGACGGCGGCGGTCTTTTGGGTGCGGTACGTTTACAGTCCGTTCATGGTGCTTTCCGCCGCGAACTGGTTCCGGGTTGGGCGGCTGCTATCACTGCTAATCATGGCGCGAACACGAACCAATCGGTTACCGGGTCCTCCGCGACCGGCACGAGTTCGATCAACTCGACTTCGGCAGGCATCTCTCTGGAGCGTAACGTTGGCAAGAGCATTGGGCTTCGGCTGGGCTATAACCACGATTTTCAAGAGCAGTTTGGAGCGGCCCCGTTCAGTGCGCACAAGAATCGATTTTTCGTCACGCTGTCGTACCAGTGGGCGAAACCTTTAGGAATGTAATCATTGGAATTGTGAACATGGAAGAACAACTGCAAGAATCAACCGAGCCCATCGATTTTACCGAGATCAAGGGAACGGTCGGGCACGCTCATTCTGGTCGAGCAGCCTTCCGTGCCGGAGAAGTACGTTGTCTCGAACATCGACAGCGACATTCAGCAACAGCTGGACAGCATCACGCAGCAAATCCTGAGCCGCACCCGCCTTCTCCGCATTATTGACCGCCTCGGTCTCTACGCCGAGGACCGGAAGCAAAAGAGCCCGGACGATCTGGTGGAGAAGATGCGCAAAGACATCGAAATCGAACTGTCGCACGGCGACGACCGGAAGCTCTCCGCTTTCAATATTTACTACGCGAGTCGCGACCCGAAGATGGCGCAGCTGGCGACCAGCGAGCTAGCGAACTTATTCATCACGGAGAATCTCGAGCAACGGCAGAAACGTTCGGAAAACACCACCAACTTCCTTGAAGATCAGCTCGATCAAGCGCGCACAAAACTCGCGGAACAAGAAGCGAAGGTGCGCGTGTTCAAAGATCAGCACTTGGGCGAGTTGCCCACCCAGACCCAGAGCAATCTGCAGATCCTGGCTGGCCTGCAGAATCAGGTGCAAGCGAACCAAGACTCGCTGAACCGGGCCAAGCAGCAGAACACCTATCTGGAATCGCTGATCAATCAATATCGCGCCCTGGATCGCGGTTCGAAGCGGGGTGAGAGTGGGCCGGCGGGGCTGGCCGAGATTGACAAAGAGCTGGATCAACTCAAGGCGCAACTGGCCGATCTGACTTCTCACTACACCGATAAACATCCCGACGTCCGCAAAACCAAGGAACAGATTGTCCGGGCCGAGAACAGACGCGAACGGATCATCGCCGACATGAATAGTAGAGCGAATAATCCCAGTCCGGAAACCGCCGCTGCCACGCCGCTCGATCCGAAAAGCGGACCGCTGCTGGAGCTGGAAAGTCAGCTGAAGGCCAATCGCCTGGAAATCGCGAACCGGGAGGCGGAAATCAAAGACGAGCAAAGCAAGATCAGCCAATACCAGGGGCGGCTGAATATGGCCCCGGTGATGGAACAGCAGTTCGCCGATATCACGCGCGACTATGATCAGTCGAAGACAGATTACGAATCGCTGCTGGCCAAGAAGAACCAGTCGGAAATGTCGACCGACCTGGAGAAAACGCAACAGGGCGAGCATTTCCGCATGTTGGATCCGCCGAATCTTCCGGCAAGGCCCTACAAGCCGAACCGTCTGTTACTATGCGGCGGGGGATTAGCGGTGGGCCTTGCTCTCGGCGGGGGCTTCGCTTTTGGCCAGGAAAAGGTGAGCGGCAAGATCTACAGTGAGCGCGAGATCAAGAAGCTGGTGCCCTTCGATGTGGTCGCGGAAATTCCGACGATCGAGAACCTACAGGAACAGGCATCTGGCCGGCGCAGCGCCTGGATCGCGGGCGCGGCGGCAGTGGTGATCATGGGTTTCATCCTGTTAGGATCGGCAATAACATATTTGTACGGCTAGAAATCATGTACAAGAGCTTCTACAAGCTGCAGCGCAACCCATTCGAGATCACGCCGGACCCGTCGTTTTTGTTTCCCACGACGCGGCACAACGAAGCGCTCGCTTCGTTGTATTACGGAGTGACGGCGCACCGCGGATTCGTGGTTTTGACGGGCGAGGTGGGCACGGGGAAAACGCTCATTCTGCGCTCGTTGCTGGGGTTGCTGCAGCGCCGCGATGTGGCCTTCGCCCTGATTTTCAATCCCACGCTTTCGCCTCTGGAATTCATGCGTTACATCGCGCTTGATTTCGGGTTGCAGGTCGCGGGCAAAGCCAAAGACGCGCTGATTCACGTC
>WNEZ01005351.1_pt1 | contig 11213 bp, 8 predicted proteins | sample 5400521 | NCBI WGS metagenome assembly WNEZ01 (sample SAMN13153339, study PRJNA577476) | soil metagenome | isolation source: 120 cm saprolite under Douglas fir tree site 2 hole 1 replicate 1 | place: USA:California | collected 2015-04-18
GCCGGACTGGCTGAGCGAAGTGGAAGAGGCTTTGCGATAGCTTTTTCTGGAATCCCGAGCTCTCTCTGAAATCTCGAGCTTTTTCTGAAATCTCGAGCGAAGCGAGAGATCCCTACAGTCTGAGATGAACTTGAGGCGGCCAAACCTGGTCGCCACGTTATTTTTGGCTTACGCGAACCAAAATTTTAGTTTGTAGGGGCTCCCTCGCTGCGCTTCGGGATGTAAAAAACAAAGACTAACTGACTAGTAACGATCTTGCTTTTTCTTCACACGAAGGAGCAACATACCTTGGCTCGTTACTTTTCACAAATGCCATTAGCGGAAAGACGTCGACATCCTCGCTATCCCTGTGACTTAACCGTTGACGTGCAGCCATCAGGCGAGCCGGATGTTTACCCTGGCCAGCTTGCCGATATCTGCCTGGGTGGTTGCTACATCACCATGCTGACTCCTTTACCCGCGGGTGTAAACGTTCTGGTCCATTTCAAAGCCAGTGAACAACAGGCAGCGCTCGTGGGAAAAACTGTAACCAGTCTGCCGGGCAGCGGCATGGGCATCGAGTTCACCGCGCCTTCCGACAGTGAAGGCTCTGAACTGTTGCGCGCGCTTATTGAATTTCTTGATAACGCGGTCGCGAAAGAAGCGTTGCGGCAAACCGCCTTTTCCGGCTGAAAAGTAAGCCCATGGCGCCATCAACGCCATGGCAGGAAAAAGGATACACATAGGCTGGTCTCTGCGGTACATAGGCCGAATGTACGCATTACTACGTGTTCCTCCGTAATGACTCTGGATTTCCGAACCGTGGAACAATAGAGTCAACAGGAGTACCGTAATGGCCGAGTATAAGATCAAACGCAAGTATCCGCGCTATCCTTGTGATACGGGAGTGAAAATCCTTCCCGACTTCGGCATCAAGAGCTTTTGGGGCACGCTTTCTGATATTTCGCTGGGAGGCTGCTACGTCTGCATATCTTCGCCCCTGCCTGTCGGGCAAAGTGTCACGCTGTCCATCAAGACCGCCAACCTCGATCTGAACGTAGCCGGCCGCGCCGTGAGCTCACATCCAGGCTTTGGCATGGGCGTTGCATTTCAGGGATTCGCGCGTGAGGCGGAAACCAAACTGAAAACCTTGCTGGACCATTTGGCGACTCAGCCGAAGCCGGCACATTCGTCCGGCGTTTTTCACTAGCACGATGCCAGGAGACTGGCTTAGCAGCTTACGCTAGGCGACGGCGGTGCGCATGGACCTCAGCGCCAGCGCGCCCAGCACCAGCACCGCAGCGACAATTGCAGTCCACAGGATGGCTGGATGACGCTCCGACCACGGGCGGTCATCTGGCCTGCCTGTATACGCCGCATTATCCACTTCGCTGCCCAGTTGCGCGGCGCTCGCGTCTTTAGAATCCAGGAAGAGCTTGGCGTAATCGTACTCAGGGCGTTCCAGCTTTTCGTCGCCGTAGTAAAGCGTAAGCTGGCCCTTCTCGGGCGAATCAAAGTAAAGTCGTCTTTCAATTTGCTGCAAGCTGGCGGACGTCAACTTCAGCGGCGTGTCGTCGCCATTGTGAATCACAATCCTCAGCGATTTCTGGCCGATCTCGGAAAAATCTACCTCGTCATCTTCCGAGTCAATTCTTTGTCCGGCACGCTCCATGTGTATGCGATTGATCTCACCCGTGCTCAGGACCATGTCCTTGTCATCGCGAATTTCAACCGAGCGGCGGAAGTTGGGCTGTGACGCGTCTATGGCAAAGACCACCTTCTCCACTGGAACGTTTGTCATAACGCTGAAATTTAGAACCGTATCTTTGCCGTCCTGCTTGATGGCAGGAGCGTTGCTCACGTTACGCCACACAGGTTTTTGGTCTTCGTGCAACTCTGAGATCGCGCCTAGAATGTCCTCGGGTTTCACCGGACCATCCACAGTTACGCGCAGATATTTGTATGTGGAGCGCGGCAGACGAAGCATGAAGTTGTTGCCCAGATGTTCACGCGAGAGATCATAGAGAATGCTGTCTCCCAGCACTGCCCAGTGCGGTGCATGGAGATCGTCCTGGCCTTCCACACGAAAATGCGCGACAAAGTCTTTCGCGCCCAGTCGAAGATCAACATGGTCATACTCCGCCACGGCTGACATATCAATCAGGAACTGTGTTCTGCCGCCAACCACTGACTGTTGAAGCACTGATACTTCTTTATGCTCATGCTGCTGGCTGCCGTGTTCTGTCAGCAGCGCATACGGAACTTCGGTCTGTCCTGCATAAAGCCGAAGGTCGCCCAGATCAGGCCGCGAATGACTCCAGATGGAATCGTCAATTACCACATATCGCTGGCCGGGTCCGGAAACCTGCAAGGGCCTCTGGTACTTGAAGTACGCAATGGATGCTGAGGCGCCCAGCAGGACCAGCGCAAGAATTTTTGTGGTCGGCATGATCATCAATGACTTCCTTCTTTGCTTAGCTTTGCGAATCGCCGGCCAGTTTGAGCCACCCGCGATGATAAACGTAGGACATTCCCATCAATACAACGCCAAGCGCTATAAAGCTCAAGATCCGATAGCCCTGGTCCAGATTGCGGGTATCGAGCAGAAAGACTTTGAGAATGGTTACCGCCATCAGCAGGATCGCCTGCCAGCGCACGAACGCTGAGCGTTGCCAGAAGCCAAACAGCATCAGTCCTGCGCCGTACACAAGCCAGATCACGTCATAGCTCAGGTTCTGGGCGAACTCAATCTGCTGATAGCCCACGTAGCTGGTTGGTCTGTGATGAGCTGCGTTCCACTCAGTAAGCTGCCGGCCAAAGTAGCTGTTAGCCTCCAACGTGAGGGCCCAAAGCGCCAGCAGGTTCAGGACGATCCCGGCAACGCGCATAATTGGAAGTTCCCGGGCCGAAGCTGATCGTGCAGCAGCCCACACAATGCCGCCAAGAATTGTGATCGCGACAAGGTAAGTGGCAAAGCGCGCGTTGAAGACCAGCGTGTCCACATGGAAGTTGTCAAAGATGAGCAGCCGGACAATACCCAGAGTCAGCGTAGTGCCTGCGAACCAGCGGAGAAAGTCCGTGCTGGTGCGAACGGCAATCGCCAGCAGCACCGCGGACTCAATCAGCCAGCCCAGAGTGATCCAGTGCGCGTCCAGCTTGAGCGGAATCGCGATGGTGATAAACGCCACTGCGATGGCGATGTGCAGCAGATTAACCAGCTTGACCACGTCCGGGTCGCTGCTGACACGACGTTTGAACTGGTTGCTCAGGCCAAGGTAAACGGCCGCCAATGCCAATGCGAACCAGGTGAGCGTTTCCCGTTCCCGAACGTACATGGCATCGAGCGCCAGGAATGTCAGAGCTGCGTTCAACAAAGGCAGAACCGTCAGTGTTATGGAAAAGCCCTGGTGCCAGCGTGAACGCGTGAGCGGCGTGACCAGCGGCACGACGGCAAAAATGGCGGCGAAAGACAAAGTGAAAGCGACGGTAATTCCGCGATCCACACTCTTGTAGTACGTGTAATACCAGCCGAGATAAAGGATCTGCGTGCCTATAAAGCTGCCCCAAAGCAATCTTCGCCATGGTTTGAAGATCACCAATGCGAGCATGCCGACGTCCAGCAGGCCAACGTAGGAGAAAAGAAAAACCTCCGCGTTGGTTCCCGTGGAAAGAAGTAACGGTGTGCTGAAGCCGCCGATAATCGCAAATGCCGCAAGTATTTCCGCATCCTGCGTGAGAGCCAGAATGACCGTGAAGACCGTGACCAGCAGCATGGCGCCGAACGCAACTTCAGCCGGAATGAGATGGTAGATCTGGAACGCGCCCCACAGTGACAGGTAGAAGATGCCGATGCCTACCGCTTTGAGTGGATAAGAAAAGGCGACCTGGCCCTGGCGACGGACAATCTCGCTCAGCACGATGACGGCAATGCCGCTAATGAGCCCGAGCGCGATACGTCCGCTCTCGTTGATTAAACGGCTGTCGAAGGCATATTTGATGAAGTACGCCACGCCGATCAGGATCGCCGCTACACCAATGCGATTCAACCACAGTTTGCCGATTTGGCCTTCCAGGTCGTCGCTCGATTTCGCCGGATGTTTTGCCCCGATCGTAGAAGCGAAACCAGGAGCCCTTGGCGGTGGAGGCGGAGGCATGATTGGACGCGATGGAGGCACCGCCGACTGCGTAGGCTCTTGACTGCCGGCGGGAACCTGCGGCTGCCGGGGAGCACGCACGCTCTGAACATCCAGCGGCTCAACCCCAGTCTGCTGTTCGAGCCGGTGCACACGCGCCGTAAGTGACGCGACCTGTGCGCGGAGCGCGGCTAAATCATCTTGTTCGGAAGCCATGCGGGTAAGCTAACGCATTTGTTATCCCTGAGCAAAGCTTTTGTTGGTTAGCCAAACGCGAATGGATATGACCTTTAGCCTTGATTTCTGTAGCGATCCGCTAACTCATTTCCTTAGGTTGCAAATGGCCGTCACCGCTTCCAACGCTGCTTCGCAATCCTCGCGACTTACGTCCATGTGCGTGACAAACCTCATCTGCTCGGGATTGATGCCCGCGGCAAGAACGTTCTTCGCTGCCAGCTTCTGGCTGAAGCCAGCGGTGTTCATACCGGTCCCCGTTATGTCAAAGACAAGGATGTTGGTGACGACTTTCTTGGGGTCAATCTTGATGCCCGGAGTGAGGGCCAGCCCTTCGGCCAGGAAGCGCGCGTTGTCGTGATCTTCTTTCAGACGCAGCGGCATCTTTTCCAATGCGATCAGTCCGGCTGCGGCCAGAATGCCTGCCTGCCGCATGCCACCGCCAAGCGCTTTGCGGACCGAGCGCGCTTTTTCGATGAATGCCTTGCTGCCCAACAGCATGGACCCGACCGGAGCGCCCAGCCCTTTGGACAAACAGAACATCACTGAATCAGCCTTCCTCGTAACCTCCGCGACAGGTTTACCGAGTGCGGTGGCCGCGTTGAAGACGCGCGCACCGTCCAGATGTACAGGCAAGCCCGCCTCATGGGCGCGATCGCAGATATCGTTGAACTGTTCCTGAGGATACACTGTGCCACCAGCCATGTTGTGCGTGTTCTCCAATGAGACCAGTCCGGTCTGGGCTTTGTAATAGATTCCCGGCGCAATGCGTTTCTTGATCTCCGCCCATGTCAGCAATCCGTCTTCGCCATAAATAGGCCGCACCAGGCAGCCCGAAAAGGTTGCCAGCGTGGCCATCTCATAATTGAAGATGTGGCCCCGCTCCTCGCAGATAATCTCCTGCCCGTGGTGCGTATGGATATTGATGGCGATGGCGTTGCCCATGCTTCCGGTGGGAACAAAGATGGAGGCCTCACGGCCAAAGATTTGTGCCGCGCGCTCTTCCAGACGATTGATGGTCGGGTCTTCGCCATAGACATCGTCACCGACTTCGGCCTCTGCCATGGCGCGGCGCATCTCCGGCGTGGGTTTGGTGACGGTGTCACTGCGGAAATCGAGCATGGCTTTGATTTTCTTGTCTGACGTTTTTTTATCTAACGTTGGCAAAGTTTCGGGCTGGGCGACTCTGGATTCCATGATTGTCCTGTAAGTAGATTTTAACGCGTCGCAATTTGTTCACCGGCTATAAATCTCTCAAACACCTCATTCGATAGCAAGCGTCCGCGCGGCGTCAATTGAAGATTGTCACCCGTCTGAATGAGCAAGCCCGAAGAAACCAGGTCATCGATCACTGAGCTGTAGGAGTCCACCTGCTCACCGAATTGCGAACGCAACACATTAAGATCAATTCCCCGATTCAACCGCAGCCCCAGAAAGAAACTTTCTTCCAGCGCTTGGGCCGTGGAAACCTGCGTCGTGGCAATCTCTGGCGCGGAAAGAAACCGATCATAAACGTCGATGCTGGAAAACCGCACGCAATCGCGTTCCTGGTCGCGCGACTGCGCCGGCAGCATGGAATGTGCGTCCACGCCGAAGCCAAGATATGGCTGGCGCGTCCAGTATTTATTGTTGTGCCGTGATTCCAATCCCGCACGGGAGAAATTCGAAATCTCGTACTGCTCAATCCCAGCCGCCTTCAGCTTCGCACACGCGGTTTCATAGAACTCCGCGGTCAGATCGTCATCCGGTACGTGATGCGCGTGATATTTCGTTCCACCGGCGATTAACTCGCGTCCCAGGCGCGAATCCTCATCCACCTCCAGCATGTATATGCTCACGTGGGGAACACCGCTGGCGATGGCCTGATCAACTGAATACTCCCAGCTTGCGCGCGTCTGGTGAGGAAGGCCGGCAATCAGGTCGAGATTGATGTTGCTGATGCCGGCTTTGCGCAGGCGTTCAATGTCGCTCAGGATCTTTTCGCCGGTATGCAATCGTCCGACTGACGCCGCTTCTTTGTCGACAAAGGACTGTACGCCCAGGCTTACACGATTCACGCCGCGCGTGACCATGGCCTGGATGATCTCATCGGTCAGCGTGCCAGGAGCGCATTCCACGGTGATCTCAGCTTTGGGCAGAACTTTGAACTCCTGCTTCAGCGTAAAGAAGAGCTTCTTCAACTCATCGGGGGGAAGAAGGCTGGGCGTGCCGCCGCCCAGATAGATCGTGTCCACCGGTTCAGATATTTCCGCCCCCTGCTCCTTGGCGAAGCCACGAATCGCGCGGACGTCCGCCGACAGGCGCTCTATGTAATGCGACATTTGCGACGCAGAAAAAACACCCGACGCAAAATTGCAGTAGGAACACTTTGTCCGGCAAAACGGGACCGAGATGTAGAGACCCAAAGGCATTTTGGCGAAAAATGGTCAAAAATGATCAGCGAAATGTTAAGAACAGCTTTACATTTCAAGTTGGCGTTCGCGTGCGGCAGTTGTTGAAAATTGGTTAAAGCTGCTGCCGTCCAGCCAGAATTCTGCATCAATTATAGAATCACATCTATGCTAAAACGGGCTGTTATCACAGGAATGGGCGTGGTCAGCCCCAACGGAATCGGAAAGACGGCCTTCTGCCGTGCAATTCTCGACGGCAAAAGCGGCGTCAAACAAATCACGCGCTTTGACGCCAGCGACCTCCCTGTCCAAATCGCAGGCGAGATTCAGGACTTCAAAGAACTGGATTGGATTGAAGCCAAAGAGCGCAAGCATGTATCACGCTCCGTGCCGCTGGCCATCGCGGCCGCCAGTGAGGCCCTCGAAGACTCGGGTATTGACCACACCAGGCTCTCGCTTGACCAGCAACGTGAGATCGGGGTGGTCCTCGGCTCGGGCGGTGGCGCCAATGATTTCACTGACCAGCAGTACCAGCTTTATTTCAGCGGCAAGATCAAGCAGGTAAGCATCTTCACCATTCCCAGCGCCACCATGGGCACCATGGCCAGTGAAGTGAGCATGCGTTACGGGCTCCGTGGCCTCAGTCACGTGATCACTACCGGCTGCACTTCATCCACGGATGCCATTGCCTACGCCATGCGCCAGATACAGCTTGGCGTGCAGCCCATGATGATGGTGGGCGGTGTGGATACTCCGCTGTCATGGGGCATTCTGAAGGCCTTCACGCTGATGAGAATCATGACGGAGAAGTGGAATGCCGAACCGCAGCGCGCGTCGCGTCCGTTTAACGCTGACCGCTCCGGTTTTGTGGTGGCGGAAGGCGCGTGGATCTTCATGCTGGAAGACTACGATCATGCCGTAGCCCGCGGCGCCCACATGTATGCCGAAGTCGCCGGCTATGGTTCCACCTGTGAAGCTTTTCACCGCGTGCGATTGCAGGAATGCGGCGAAGAGCCGGCACGCGCCATCGGCCTGGCGATGAAGGAAGCCGGCGTCGCTGCACAAAACATTCAATACGTAAATCTGCACGGCACCTCGACTGACTTGAACGATCGCATCGAAACCCGCGCACTCAAGCTGGCCCTGGGTGATCATGCTTACAAGGTGCCGATGTCGGCGTTGAAGTCGCAGATCGGTCATCCGCAGGGAGCCTGCGGAGCTGCAGGCGTGGCGGCGACGTTGATCGCCATGCAGCACAGCCAGCTTCCGCCCACCATCAACCTGGAAAAACCCGACCCCGATTGCGACCTGGACTACGTGCCTGATCTTGGCCGGAAGGTCGAGATCGAACATGCCATCTGCAATTGCATTGCCTTCGGGTCGAAGAACTCGGCGCTGGTGTTGAGGAAGATATAGGCTTTTTTGTTTTTTATCCCGAGTGGAACGAGGGATCCCTACGGTCTTCAGTTATTGTCGCTTCGCTCCAAACCGCTTTAAGAGTATTTCTCGTGGTGTCTCTGACGGGCCCTGTTGCGGCGGGCTCGGCGCGTGGTCGGCCTCGCCCTTAATCTTGTCGCTTCGCTCCAAACCGCTTTGAGAGTATTTCTCGTGGCGCTTTTGAGATGCCCTGTTGCGGCGGGCTCGGCGCGTGGTCGGCCTCGCCCTGATTGCCCGACCTATCTGCACCCGAAGATTTTCATAGAACCATCAATTGCTTTTTACTCCGACCCAGGCGGGACTCGTTTCTTCTATGCAGGACTAGCGTGACCTTCTCTGAATTTTTATTATCAAGCGCTGAAGACGTGGCATGCTACGTCTCTATGCGGTAATCGACGACCACCAAACGTTCGCTCAGATTGTAGGGGTCCCTCGTTGCACTCGGGATGAAGAACAATTCGCACAGCCGGGGGCGGCGGCTGTGCCACACAAGTATGTTTGGCCAGCAAAGCACAGCACGTGCGATTGGAATCGGGGAACATTCTGCGTCCTCACGTCTCCCTTAAACATCTGATGCTAAGGTGCATATTCGAACGCACGGTGCCATCCCGCAAGGCACTGTAAAATAGAACTCTATTCATGGCGCAGGAAGAAGAAGTACTAGGCAAAGCATATGACAGCCGGCTGATGAAGCGGCTGCTGGTGTATTTGCGTCCCTACTGGTGGCAGACGGCCGTCGCTCTAATCTCCATTTTGCTCAAGGTTGTCCTTGGCCCGGACGTGATTGGACCGTTCCTCACGGCCACGGTTATTGATCGCTATCTTACGTTTGCTCACGGCACGCGTCACAGCTTCCTGGATCGCTGGTTGAGTCCCAACCCACTGATAGGCGTCGGCCAGATTGCCCTGGTTTACTTCACTGCCTTGTTGTTCAACTTCGTGCTGGAATTCGTGCAGACCTACCTGATGCAATGGACCGGGCAGAAGGTCATGTTTGATCTGCGCAGCCAGATCTTCCGCCATCTCCAGCACATGCACGTCGGGTTCTATGACAAGAATCCGGTCGGCCGCCTGGTCACGCGCGTCACCACGGATGTGGATGCACTGAATGAAATGTTCACCGCCGGCGTGGTCTCGATCTTTGAAGACATCTTCATCCTGGGCGGCATTGTATTTGTCATGCTGCGGATGCAGTGGTGGCTGGCGCTGATCACTTTTTCTGTGCTGCCGCTGATCTTCTGGGTCACCATGATTTTTCGCAAGTCAGTGCGGGAATCCTACCGGCGTATACGCGTGGCCATTGCCCGCATCAACTCCTATCTCCAGGAACACGTGTCGGGAATGGTGGTGCTGCAACTCTTCAACCGGGAGAAGCGCGCTTACAAACAATTTGCCGACATCAACTGGCAGCACATGGAGGCGTTCAAAGACGCCATCATGGCCTACGCGGTTTATTACCCCGTGGTGGAAGTTCTTTCCACCTTTGCCATTGCGGCGGCGTTGTGGTTCGGCGGCTTAAAAGTCCTTGCCGGCGGCGCAGTCACATTGGGAACAGTGACGGCGTTCATGCAGTACGCGCAGAGATTCTTCCGTCCTATTCAGGACCTGAGCGAAAAGTACAACATCCTGCAATCGGCCATGGCGTCAAGCGAGCGCGTTTTCAAACTGCTGGATACGCCCGCGGAAGTGGTATCACCCGCTCATCCGGTGAAAGCCGAAGGCAAGGGACGCGTGGAGTTTGACCACGTCTGGTTCGCCTATCGCAAGCTGGATCCGGCGGAAGCGAAAGAGACGGTCATTCCGGCCTCGACGAATGGTTATGTTCCGGACATGGTAGAGGCGCGCGAGGTTATCCATGACGGCTCCGGCTATGACTGGATTCTGCGCGACGTATCTTTCACCATCGAACCGGGCGAGAGCGTCGCCATTGTGGGACACACCGGGGCGGGGAAGACCACCATCATCTCGCTGCTTATGCGCTTTTACGATATCCAGAAAGGCGCGATCCGCATTGATGGAGTCGATGTCCGGCAGATGGATCTGGCCGAACTCCGGCGCCGTTTCGGCGTGGTGCTGCAAGATCCCTTTTTGTTCAGCGGCACCATTGAAAATAACATCCGTCTTGGGTCAAGCTGGATTACTGACGAGCAGGTGGAAACCGCAGCGGCCAATGTGAACGTGGCCGATTTCATCCGCACGCTCCCACACGGATTCAAGGAGCCGGTTCTGGAGCGCGGTAGCACGCTCAGCACCGGCCAGAAGCAGCTCATCTCGTTTGCACGGGCATTGGCACACAATCCGCGCATTCTCGTTCTGGACGAAGCCACCTCGAGCGTGGATACCGAGACTGAGATCCGCGTACGTGAGGCGCTGGGCCGCATGGTGGAAGGGCGCACGTCGGTGATCATCGCGCACAGGCTTTCAACCATTCAGCGTGCGGATAAGATCATCGTCATGCACAAAGGTCAGGTGCGTGAGATCGGTACCCATCAGGAACTGCTGGCCGAACGCGGCATTTACTGGAAGCTCTACCAGCTTCAGTACAAGGACCAGGAACTGGGCGTGCCGGAAGAAGAGGTAAGCGCGGACGACTAGGTTTTTGTTTTCATCCCGAGCAGAGCGGGGGAGCAGGGGTTACATCCCGAGCGGAGCGAGGGAGCCCTACGATCTCGAAGCTGCCAGCCAGAAAAAGCTATTTAGCCGCGAATCAGTGCAAATTTTATAACTGCACGAACTCAGTGACATCTTCTACATGGTAGCGCTCCCTCGCTCTGCTCGGGATGAAAAGCCAAAATCCTAATCCCCGCTCACCGCTTCCGGCACCATCGCTTTTGGCCTTCCTGCGACTGCGTAATACACCACTCCCAGCGCCATCAGTCCCAGACCAAATGTGAGAGTGCTGATGGTTCCAAGCCGCCCCAGCTCAATCTGCTCAGAGCGATTGCGAACCAGGGCGAACACCAGCAGTGCTGCCGGACCCACGCCGCTCAAAATCGCGCCAACGATTCCCCCCGGTACGCGAAAAGGACGTGGCATATCG